>ENA-UONZ01000694-UONZ01000694.1-human-gut-metagenome-genome-assembly--contig:-C93old-NODE-694-length-49585-cov-70.109328_pt1 | contig 49585 bp, 41 predicted proteins | sample MGYA00242468_ERZ724015 | MGnify/ENA metagenome assembly ERZ724015
TTTAAGGGTGGTTGCAGTCTTTTTTTATTGCGCGTTTTTTTACAGCCCCTTTTTTCCTATTCTGCTTTAGAAGTATTTTCTTTCTTCGTCTTGCTGTCAGCCTTTGAGCTATCATTCTTTTTGCTCTCAGCGGATTTTTCTTCCGTGTCCTTTATGGAACTTGCAAGGTGGGTGAAGTCGGGGAGCTTATCCCTTGTTAGAGTGAGATTGTTGTTATACATCTTGATAAGCTCGGCGGCGGTGTTGTTTTCTTCAGCAAGCTTGCCGTCATCGGTCATAAGATAATTTCCGCCCCATTGACCTATGAACGCCCACATGGCTTTTTCGTCTGCAATGCTCTGTATGTCAGGGAAGCTTCCACATTCGCTCATTGCAATAGGCTTGTTCTTTGATATGCTTTGCAGGAAAAGCATTATGTTCACCTGTGCGTCCTTATTGCCGTCGTCATAAACATCGCAGGAAAGCACGTCGCAGTATTCGTCGCCCACATACCAATCGGCATTCTGTGCTGACCATACCCATATGAGATTGTTCAGCTTGTGGTATTTCGTCTGACGCTCGTACATAAGCTTCCAAAGCCATTTGTAGGCTTCCTTGTCATTGCCCCACCAGAAATCGCCGTTGCTGGCCTCGTGGAGCGGTCGCCAAAGCACTGCTATTCCCTCATCACGGAGGGTGGAGAGTTTCTCAGATACGGTGTCGATATCCTGAACGACAGCAACACATTCTTTGCTTACCTTGCCGTCCTTTTGAAGCTTTTTGATATCCTCAAGGCTGAGTTCTGCGATATTTTCCTTTGTAACTGCCTTTTTGATGTCAAAATCCGTCTGGTCGGCATAATATTCACGCTTGTCGTCAGGGGCAGCCCAGTGCCACATATAGCCCACTATGCCGTCCTTTGAAGCCCAATCCATGGCGATGTTCATTTCGGTGTCGGTGGTAATGCTGTCCTTTTCAGTGGCAAGCATAAGGTCGCCAAAACGTATGGCAGGATATTTTCCTGTGGTTTTGTATATCATGTCTGTTTCGGCAGATGTGCCGATAGTGTCATGCTGACCCAAAAGCACCTGCTTGCCGTAGCTTTCGCAAAGATACTGATAAAGCGCTTTTGCGTTGTAGTCGGAGTCTTTGTTTGAAAGAGCAGGCTTTGATATAGTAAGGTCAAGCTTTGATATATCCTCGCTTGCGGTGAGGGTCAGGCAGTCAACGTCAAGTCCGCCGTCCACAGGGATAACGGATATTGCCGTCTTGCCTTTTTCTATGTAGATGTTCTTGAAAGTCACCTTTTCAAACTTGCCCGAGCCGCTGGCTGAAAAATCCTGAAGCTTTTTGCCGTTCACAGCTATGCCGTTCACACACGGCACATCGGAAGCCACTGTTATGGTAAGGTCATAATACTGTGAGTCGGTAAGCTCGATCTCTCTTGACCAATCTTCCTCAGTGGAAATGTTCGTCACATAACCCTTGCCCTTGTAGCCCTTGCGGTCACTTTTTACTTTTGCCTTGCCTGAAACTGAGCCTGTTTCGGCTTCAACGCTTTTTGAAAACTTCACATAAGGTATGGCGTTTGCCACTATCTTTGTTTCTTCGTAGCTTTTTAAAGCCTGCTCGTCAGCCTTGCTGTCATCGTTTGTCTGTTTCTTTGTTGTGGTTACAACAGATGTTTTTTCGGGGGCGGTCATGCTCTCGTTTCTGCCTATCTGCACTCCGCAGCCTGACAGCGTGCAAATTGCTGCAACAGCCGCTGCCATTATCCGATAATGTCTCATTTCAATATCCTCTCAAATTTTGTCTTTTGCTCAGAATGTGAGCGTGTATGTTTTACCTGTTTCCGTGTCAAACTCTGCTGCGCCGTCTGTGTACAAGGTCTGTACCTCGCTGCTTGCAGTGTGTACCTTTACACTGTCACACACTATCCTGCACTTCTTTCCGCACCTTGAGTGAATGTGGCAGGCTGTTATCTTTGAGTCTTTCCACTCAAGGTCGATAACAAAGCCGCCTCTTGCACAAAGTCCTTTGAAGCTGCCCTCCGACCATTCTTTCGGCAGTGCAGGCAGGAGAATTATCTCGCCGTTCTCGCTTTGCAAAAGTGCCTCCGTGATACCGGCTGTGCCACCGAAGTTTCCGTCTATCTGGAAAGGTGGGTGCATATCAAACATATTCTCGCTTGTGGAGTTTGAAAGAAGTGCTATAACATTTTCGTACACTTTTTCGCCGTCAAAAAGTCTTGCCCAGTGGTTTATTATCCATGCCCTCGACCAGCCTGTGTGTCCGCCACCGTGTGACAGACGTCTTTCAAGGGTAGCCCTTGCGGCTTTGGCAAGCTCAGGGGTCTTTCGCATTGTTATGATGTCAGCAGGATAGAGTGCGAAAAGCTGTGAGATGTGCCTGTGACCAGGCTCTACCTCGTCATAGTCCTCTGCCCATTCCATTATCTGACCGTATTTACCTATCTCAGGTGCAGGAAGTCTGTCTCTGGCTTCAAGGACTTTCTTTCTGAAACCTCCGTCAGTTTCAAGTATTTTTGAAGCTTCCGCAACGGCAGTGAAAAGCTCATAGATTATCTGGCTGTCCATAGACGGACCTATGCAGACAGAGCCTTTTGAGCCTGAAGCTGTGAGATAGGTATTCTCAGGGGAAACTGACGGGCAGGTAACAAGTCTGCCCTTTTTGTCCTCGATAAGGAAGTCCAGGAAAAATTCTGCTGCTTCTTTCAGGGTGTCATATTTCTCGCTGAGAAACTCTCTGTCCTGAACATAGAGATAATGCTCCCATATGTGCAGGCAGAGCCATGCCGCACCCATTGGCCATTGTGTTCCGGGTATCCACAAGTCCTGCGGTGCGGTGTCGCCCCATATGTCGGTGTTATGGTGACAGACAAAGCCACGGCAGCCATACATATTCCTTGCGGTCTTTCTGCCGTTTGGACGGAGCTTCTCGATATGGTCGATAAGAGGCATATGAAGCTCTGAGAGATTACAGTTCTCCGCACACCAATAGTTCATTTCGGTATTGATATTGATAGTGAATTTACAGCCCCAAGCAGGCCACATATCCTTGTTCCAAATGCCTTGGAGATTTGTAGGCAGGGTCTTTTCTCGGCTGCCTGCAATAAGAAGATATCTGCCGAAATTGTGATACATTTCAATAAGCTTGTTGTCAGGATCGCCCTCTTTCACAAGTGCAAGTCTTTCGTCTGTAGGCAGGGCGGAATTACCTGAGCTGTTGTCGCAAAGGGAGATATTCGCACGGTCATAGTATGACTTGTAGTCTGCGATATGGTCAGCTTTAAGCTGTGCATAGGTTTTTTCCTCGGCTCTTTCAACGTCAAAGACAGCCTGTCCCTTGTAATCCTCACAGCGGTAGCTTGTCTGTGCGCCAAGGAGGATAGTCACCTCGTCGCAGTCCTCACAGGTTATGAAGCTTCCATATGGGTAGACCTTTCCGCCCTTGTGGAGTACCTTTATATAAGCGGCAAAGTTTATGCCGTCCTCTGAGCCACATCCACCGTAAAAGAGGATATCGTTGTCATGAACGGGCGAGTTATCATCAAAATAATCATCTCTGCCGTCAATGCGTACACGGACGCTTATCGCTTTTTTCTCGGAAGCCGTTATGTGCATAACAAGCACCTGATCGGGCTGTGAGATAAACACTTCTCTTGTGTAGTCAACGCCGTTTATGGCATATTCTGTGGTGCAGACAGCGGTGTTAAGGTCAAGGCTTCTGCTCTTGAAGTTACATTCGCTCTCTTTATAATGTATAACGTTCATGTCGCCAAGGGGCATATAGTGCCTTTGATTTACAGGCGTGCCGCAGAAAGCGTCATAGATTATTTTTTCAGCCTCGTTTATTTTCTCCTCAAAAAGCAGTTTTCTCACTTTTTCGAGATTAGGCAGTGCGGACTTATTATTTCTTTCACGGAAGCCGCCCGACCAGACGGAGTCCTCATTGAGCTGAATCCTCTCTTCAAGTGGCTGAGAGAACACCATTGCGCCTATCCTGCCGTTTCCAAGGGGCAGTGCTTTGTTCCAATCGTCTGCAGGGGTCTTATACCAAAGAAGTGCGGAAGTATCCATAGCTAATCCTTTCGTTATCTGTATATATCTGTATTTTAATATGGTTGTAGGTTACAATCCCTTATATTATAGCATATTTTGTTTTGGTTGACAAGGGGGAGGGGGTGTGCTTGTGAGACATTCGGAAAATGTTGACATGGAAGATAGTTTGTGATACAATAAAGGTATATAACAAAAGGGGGAGAGCATATGGCTATAGATAAGGCAGATTGGCATTGGGACGATACTGAAAAGCTGTATAGGAAAACAAATAATGTTGAGGGCAAGCTCACGGAGGAACAGCAGGAAGAAATATGGCTGTTGGCGTCAAATCATATAGGATTGTTTTTAAGGTGGCTTATTGACAGGGGTTTTAACGAGCTTATTGATGAAAGCGACGAGAAATACTGTGTGCAGGTCCGTGAGGGCAAAATGAGCGGTGCGGAATATATTATGTATATATTGGACGGCGTGCTTTGCGATGACGTTATAAAACCTGATGTGTATGACTTTGTGGAAAAGTATTACGATGAGCAGTATTTTAAGGATTATGGAGAAACTTGCCCCGTCAAAGACCTGAGTGTGCCATGCTATGGTTTCATATCCGGTGATGATGACTATAACGCCCTGAAGCCTCGTATTGACAAAGCATATGAGAAATATTGCAGTGAAAAATAACTTGAAACAGCGTGAGCTACAGCAGACTTGTTGACGTTGTATTTGCTTTACCGCAAAATTACAGATGTTCCCTTGCAGTAGAAATGATAATAGATCATCTTAACTCAGGTGCGCAGACGCTTGGGGAAGCTGTTGCTATGGTTGAAAAATGGGAACAACAGTATATCAATGACCAACAATTTGAGTATATGCAAAATCAGCAGAACGAAATGCTCAGAGAAATAGATTCACTTAATCGTGAAGTCAATTACCTTGCCTGCGAAAACAGCATGCTTAGGTCAATGTACAGATTTTGATAACAAAAACAGCGGAAACCAAGCGGCTTCCGCTGTTTTTATGTGCGAATTTTTTCTGCAATGCTCTGAAAAGCGTCAAAAATCTCTTCTCCCGAACGTCCCAAGGCTCTTATGGCTATGCCACGTTCCGTGTGAGTGGCGCAAAGCTGTGCGCTGTCAGGGTCGCCTGTATAGTCGGCTTGGTAAATGCTTTCCAGCATTGTCTTGTCAGGGGTGTAGATATACATAAATCCCGTGTGGGTGAAGCTCTCGAAAAAGCCTTTTTGCCGTATGGGCAGTGCGGCGGGGTCGATAAGAGTGTTGTCGATAAAATCCGCCCTGCCGTCAATTGCTATCTCGGTGCGTGAGCGAAAGCGCTTCAAGCCAAACTCCTCCCCCATTGCAGTTCTGCCACAGCAGTATATCTCAGAGAAAATAAGCTCAGAGCTTTCTGTGATGTTCACCTTGCCCATAGAGATATGCTCACAGCCTGTGAAAGTCATAATAGGGTGGGGCATATAGCAAAGCCTTGCGTTTTTGCGCACAACAAGCTTTATGCTCTGTTTTGATACGCCGCCGTTTGTGTTGAAAAGCTTTTGATAGCCCTGATCTGTGAAAATGACCTTGCAGTTTTCCCCCACAAAAAGCTTTATCTCGTTTTTGTCACCTGCCAATACTCCTGCTGAGCCACACATTGAGATATATTTCGCCCAGCCTTTTTGGTCATAAAATGGTGAATACACCTTGAAAGGGGGAGCGAAATATAAGTCCTCAGTAACGGTTTTTTGTCCGTCAAAGGCTGTTGACAGGCTTAGTCTGCCGTTCATTTCAGATCCTCAAAAAGCACTGATTTTTTTATCCAGTCTATGACCTGAGAAACGCCCTCACGGCTCATGAGATTTGTGAAAAGAAACGGTCTGTCGCCCCTCATGCGCTTTGAGTCGGAAGCCATTACTTCAAGGGAAGCTCCAACAAGCGGCGCAAGGTCTGTCTTGTTGATAACAAGCAGGTCGGAACGTGTCACGCCAGGGCCGCCTTTTCTTGGTATCTTTTCACCCTGTGCAACGTCGATAACATAGATAGAAGCGTCTGCAAGGTCAGGGGAGAATGTGGCGGAAAGATTGTCGCCGCCGCTTTCAATGAAAACGATCTGCGTGTCAGGGTGCTTTTTCACCATTTCGTCAACGGCTTCCAGGTTCATTGAGCAGTCTTCTCTTATGGCAGTGTGAGGACAGCCGCCTGTTTCAACGCCAACTATCCTGTCAGCAGGCAGGCATGAGTTTTTTGTAAGAAATTCTGCGTCCTCTTTGGTGTAGATATCGTTTGTTACAACGCATATGGAATATTCTTTTGACATTTCTCTTGTAAGGCGTTCGATAAGTGCGGTTTTTCCCGATCCCACAGGTCCGCCTACGCCTATTTTTACATAGCTCATTTTTGGTACTCCTTATTATATTATATAAATCATAGCTTATGACATATACTGTCTTGAATACAGCCGTTCGTGCTGCATTGCACGCAGGTCAAAGCCTGCGCCGCTTATGCCGATATCGTTTATATCAGTGAAAAGGGCTTTTTCTGAAGCGGAGGATATAAGCTCAAAGCTCTCTCCGAGAATTTTCTGCCCTGCAAGCTGACTAAGAGGTACAAGCTTCACGCAGTTTGTGACTATGGCGGAGCATATGGAATAGCCGTATACCGCAAGCCCCTCTGAGAGCTCGATGCCATTGTCACGCATATAAAGCCCATAGGCGATGCACTGATGACCCTTGCATATGCCCTGCTCCGTCAGGCTTTTATAAAGCCCTGTGAAGCTTTCCTGACCATTGTTGCATATTTTGAAAAAACGCCTTGTGACCTTTTCTGAGCCGCTTCGTATCTCAAATGGTGTTTTCGCCGCAGAGTATATCTCATCAAGACGGCAAAGCTCCTTTTCGTCAGCATTGTATGCCGCTGCCGCCGCACCAAGCTCATTGTAGGGCAGCACTGAGATGTAAGAATGGAGATATTCTTCAAGCCCTTTTGGGGAAGTGATGATATCATGCTGAACGTAGGTTTCAAGCCCGTTTGAAAGCGTGAACGCACCCACTGGGAAAAGGCTGTCGCATATTTGCAGAATGTGCATGAGTCCTGCGGTATCGGTCATTTTTTATCAGCTCCGTTTAGTGTGAATGTTCGTGGTGATGATGTTCCCCATGCTCGTGGGAGTGGCTGTGTGAGTGTCCGTGAGCTTTGCAGACGATAAAATCGTCAAATCTGCCTATGATGTTCTCGCATTCAAAGCCGAGGTTTTTCAGGTGCTTTTCTGTAGGCTCGTCATGTGGGATAAGCACGTTGTCGTCAGATATTTTAAGTGACAAATGCCTGTTGCCTATCTCAAAGCAAAGCCTGCCCATTTCCTGCATAGTGTGAACGTTTATCTTGATAAGGGGACAGCTTGTGAGCTTCACTGCTACGCAAAGTTTATCGCCAAGATAGATGATATCCCCGTCCTTTAGGTTTTCGTCAATGGCAATGCCTATGTCACGTCCTCCTGCGGTGGTTTTCCTTATACGCTTTTTCTCGGCTTCAAACCAATCAAGCTCAACTGTGTCTATTTCTACAGAGGGGGTGCTTTCAGAGAGATTGCCTAATATTTTTTCTGCTATCATTTTTTGTTTCCTCGCTTTAGAACATAAAGTAACGCTGTGCCAATGCAAGCTCGTCAAAAGGCTCGCAGGTAATAACTTCGCCGTCAACTGTGACAGTGTAGGTCTCAGGGTCTACTCTTATATCACCGCAGACGTTGTTGTATACCATATCAGCCTTTGAGATGTTTCGGCAGTTCTTAACAGGAAGCACCTGCCTTTTAAGACCAAGCTTCTCTTTTATGCCGTCCTCGTAGGCGTATTTTGATACGAACGTGATACAGGTGCTTGAAAGGGCAAGCCCGTGACCACCGAACATTTCTGTGTAACACACAGGCTGAGGGGTAGGGATAGAAGCGTTTGCGTCGCCCATTTTTGATGCGAAAATAAATCCGCCCTTTATTATCATGTCAGGCTTTGCACCGAAAAATGCAGGATTCCAAAGAACAAGGTCTGCCACCTTGCCAACTTCCACTGAGCCTACATATTCTGATACGCCGTGGGTTATAGCAGGGTTTATAGTGTATTTTGAAATGTAGCGTTTTATTCTGAAATTGTCGTTTCGCTGGCTGTCCTCTGGGAGTGCGCCACGTTGTTTCTTCATTTTGTCAGCGGTCTGCCATGTTCGTGTGATAACTTCGCCTACACGTCCCATTGCCTGAGAGTCGGAACTCATCATTGAGAATATTCCCATATCGTGCAAAACGTCCTCTGCGGCGATAGTTTCAGGACGTATTCTTGAATCCGCAAAAGCAATGTCCTCCGGTACGTTTTTGTCAAGGTGATGACACACCATGAGCATATCCAGATGTTCGTCAAGAGTGTTTGCGGTGTAAGGCATTGTAGGGTTCGTTGAGGAAGGGAGAACATTCTGGAACGCTGCCGCTCTGATAATATCAGGAGCGTGTCCGCCTCCTGCGCCCTCTGTGTGATAAGTGTGGATAGTCCTGCCCTTGAAAGCATTGACGGTATCTTCAACAAATCCGCCCTCGTTAAGAGTGTCGGTGTGGATAGCCGCCTGAACGTCATACATATCCGCAACAGTAAGTGCGTGGTCGATAACGTCAGGGGTAGAGCCCCAGTCCTCGTGTATCTTCAAGCCTATACAGCCTGCCTTTATCTGCTCCTCGAGAGTTGTGATGTCGCTTGAATTTCCCTTGCAGAGATAGCCGAAATTCATTGGCAGGTCTTCGGAGGCTTCCAACATTCTGTGGATATTGAACTCGCCAGGTGTACAGGTGGTGGCATTGGTGCCGTCAGCAGGACCTGTACCACCGCCTATCATGGTGGTGATTCCGCTGTAAAGGGCTGTTCTCACCTGAGTTGGAGAGATAAAATGAATGTGCGTGTCAAGTCCGCCAGCGGTGAGGATAAGTCCCTCGCCTGCGATAGCTTCCGTGGAAGCGCCTATTATCATGTTTTTGTCAACGCCATTCATGATGTCGGGGTTGCCTGCTTTGCCTATTCCTGCTATCCTGCCATCCTTTATGCCAACGTCAGCCTTTATGATGCCTGTGCTGTCGATGATAAGAGCGTTTGTGATAACAGTGTCAAGGCACTCCTTGTCTGTGGCTTTGCAGGATTGCCCCATGCCGTCACGGAGAGATTTTCCTCCACCGAACTTTGCTTCATCGCCATGAACTGTCAAATCTTTTTCCACTTCTGCAATAAGAGAAGTGTCGCCCAAGCGCACCCTGTCGCCAACTGTCGGACCATACATATCGCAGTAAGCTTTTCTCGATATCTCGATCATTTCCTACACCCCCTTGAAGCCAAGCTTTTTAGCCTTTTCAAAGGCTGCCTGCTTGATGTTTTCATCGTCCATTTTTCCGTTTACAAGACCATTCAGACCATAGCCTATGCGGTCGCCGCCGATAGGTATAAGACGGATGGTCTTTTTCTCTCCCGGCTCAAATCTTACCGCTGTGCCTGCGGGGATATCAAGTCGCATACCATAAGCCGCCTTGCGGTCAAACTCCAAAGCCTTGTTTACCTCAAAAAAGTGGAAGTGGGAGCCTGTCTGGATAGGTCTGTCCCCTGTGTTTGAAACTGTAAGCTCAATGCTTTCTGTTCCCTCGTTGAGCTTGACAGTGCCTTCCTCAACGATAAATTCCCCTGGGTGAAGCTTGCTTGCACCCTTTATAGGGTTGTGTACTGTCACAAGCTTTGTGCCGTCGGGCATTGTGGATTCTATTTGTATTTCGTGTATCATTTCAGGAACGCCGTCCATGACGTCATCAGCGGTAAGAAGCTTTGTGCCGTATTGCATAAGCTCAGCGGCTGACGCTCCTGCTCTTGCTTTTTCCATTACTTCCATGCTTATGTATGCCACAGCTTCAGGGTAGTTGAGCTTTAATCCCTGTGCCTTTCGGTCACGGGCAAGCATGCCCGCATAATGGAGCATAAGCTTATTCTGCTCTCTTGGAACAAGTCGCATTATTATTCCTCCTATTTATATAGTATAGTGTATCTACTGCTTTTTCTCTGTAAGGGCTTTTCTTACTACTCCCTCAGGGTCGCTTATGAGCATAGTGCCGAGCCATACGACGGTGCCGAGTGCAACAACGCAGATTCCTAAAAAGCTGTCGTTTATCATGTCTGCGGTGGCAGGGGTGAAATATCCTGCGCCCTGCTCTTTGTATTCAAAAAGTGCGTCCACGAGCCACATTATAGATGCGCCCCAGTACATATAGCACATCAGCCCCACTTTAAGCTTTCTGGCTTTTGGTGATGTGTACCATACTATGGTAATGATAACGGCTGCTATGAGTGTGATAAGAAGCGTCATACGGCGTCACCGCCCAGCTTTGCAGTCTCTTTTGGCTTACGTTTCAGTATCTTGTCAGACACCACAGTCATCACAGCCCATACCGCTGTCACAAGAACAGCCATTGATGTTCCGACAGTCGCCATTTCGTGGAATGCTACTGCCATTTCCGAAGGGTCGTTAGCCGCTGTCAGGAATGGGAAGAACGGAGATATCTCGCCATGCCACAGATGCTCAAATGCCAAAAGTCCTGAGCCGCCCCACAGAAAGCCTGAGAGCCTTGTTATCTTTTTAGAAAGAGGAAGCTTGTCCTCCGAAAGAGCTTTGACCTTTGTCTGCTCCTCTGCCTTTGCCTCGTGAGACTTTACTGCCTTTGCCACAATAGTTGTAACGATCGCTTCTGTTGCTGGTACTAAAAAACAAGCCATAATAAAACTTCCTTTCAAAATTGTTTTCTGAGTTTAACATAGTGATAATAAAAAAACAACGCCCTTATAAACCGACAGGCATTGCCGTATCGGTTATAAGAGCGTCATTGCTTTGATTATCAGTATAGCACAGAGCTTTTTATTTGGCAATAGTGTTAATGAAAAATTCTTATTTTATTCAGCTTTGAATAAAAAATAGATATGAACAAAATGAAAGTCTGACACCTGAATGTTGCATTATTGTCATTTGTAGATTTGTACAAAGAAACTATTCAAAAATGAATAGTTGTGACTTTGATATGGACGAAATGGCGTAAATGCGCTATATGAGTGATAACAAAACTTATTCCAAAGTGAATAATTTTCAGAAAAATTGAAAATTAGCTCTTGACAACTTGCAGGAATGGTGATATAATTCTGCACATAGAGCAATTCAGAAATGACTTGAACGGTCATGCGGATATGTTTCTCAGTGATTTTGAAAGGAAAGTGACCTCAAATGATCAACAACAATTGTCAGCCACCGAGCGCCTCAGGCTCTCCTCGTTTTTGTAATATGGGTAATTTCATGAGGCTTCCTCACGCGACCTCAGCAGAGGGATTGGATTTCGCTATCGTTGGTATACCATTCGATACCGCCGCTTCTTTCAGAGCAGGTGCAAGATTTGGTCCTAACGGTGTAAGAAACATCTCGGCAATGATAAAGCCTAACAATGTTGCAATGGGCGTCAATATTATGGATTCACTCAAGGGCGCAGACCTTGGCGACGTTCCTGTGATCCCTGATTATATCCACGAAACATATGCAGCTATCGAGCAGACCTTGGACGGTGTTCTTGAATGCGGTGCAGTTCCGATAAGCATTGGCGGCGACCACGCTATCACCCTTGGCGAACTTAGAGCTATCGCAAAGAAGCATGGAAAGGTAAGCCTTGTGCATTTCGATTCACACCTTGACCTGTGCGATACGGTTTTCGGTCAGAAATACAATCACGGCACACCATTCAGAAGAGCAATGGAGGAGGGTCTTATTGATCCTGAGAAGTCGGTTCAGATCGGCATGAGAGGTTCTCTTTACGATCCTGACGATTTCAAGATCGCCGCAGACCTTGGCTTCACGGTTATCCCAGGGGACAAGCTCCACACATATTCTCCTGAAGATCTTCTCAAGGTAATAAAGGAAAAGGTTGGCGACAACAAGGTGTTCCTTACATTCGATATCGACTTTGTTGACCCGGCTTATGCACCAGGTACAGGTACTCCTGAGGTGGGCGGATTTACTTCCTTTGAAACACTTCAATATATAAGAGCGCTGAAAGACCTGAACTTCACAGGCTTTGATGTAGTAGAAGTTGCTCCTCCATATGACCACTCAGAGATAACAGCTTATATGGGCGCAAATATCATTTTTGAGTTCATGTCTATCCTTGCTTATCAGAAGAAGATCGCCAAGAGAAAATAAAGATAGAAAAATAATTCACTCTCCAATAAATATAATATCAAACGCAACGGAGCGTTGACGGCGGCACTAGGGTGTCCGGCTTGTCAGCGCTCCGAATTATTTAGAAAAGTAAGTGAAAGGTTGGAATCAGTTATGAAAAGCGGAAGAAGATTTGGAATGTTAAGAAAAGTTTGTGCAGTGGCAGTGGCTTCGGTACTTGCGGCAGGATGTCTTACAGCCTGCGGAAGCAGCAAGAACACAGGTCCGCTCACACTGGATCAGATCAAGGAAAACGGTAAGCTCACAGTTGCGACAGAAGCCGCTTATGAGCCTTTTGAATACATGGACGGCGATAAGATCATAGGCTACAACGCAGACCTCTTTGCTAAGATTTGCGACGATCTGGGGGTGGAGCTTGATTATATCGACCTGCCGTTCCAAGGAATACTTGCAGGACTTGAAGCAAAGAAATATGACGTTGTTGGAGCAACACTTGGCGTAACTGCTGAACGTGCAGGCAAGTATACGATGACTTATCCTATCCAGAACGGAACTACAGTTTTCGTAAAGAGAAAGGGCGATGACAGCATCAAGTCTATCGAAGATATGTCGGGCAAAAAGGTCGGCACACAGACTTCTTGCTACAATGAGGATGATACAAAGAAATTCAACGAGAAGCTAAAGTCAGAGGGCAAGGACGGCTATGCTGAACTGCTCAAATATGACTCATTCCCTGAGGCTTTTGCAGAGCTTAAGAACGGCAAGATAGACCTTGTTGCTCAGAACTATGCAAGCTGCGCCGCAGTTGTAATGAAGAATCCTGACGATTATGAGATAGTGGCCGACGATTCAGGCAAGGCTGAAATGGTCGGCACAGACACTTGGGTATCATGGGCTGTTCGTAAGGAAGACACAGAGCTTTCTGACTATATCAACTCTGAGATACACAAGTTCAAAGAGGACGGAACTCTTGCAGAGCTCCAGAAGAAATGGTTTGGTGAAGCCGTTGACCTGCCTGAGAGCGATTATATCCCTGCCGAGTAAAAAGCATCTTTGAAAGGAGGAAATGCTTCGTCGCAAATGGCGGAGCATTATATATCAATGGAGAATTTCAACATAGTATGGCATTATAAAGACCTGCTGCTGAAAGGTCTTGGCTATACAGTATTCGTATCCGTTGCAGCGATACTTATAGCGCTTTGCGTTGGTATGCTGCTTTCGGTGATGAGAATGGGCGGCGATTCGCTTCCTTCAAGGATACTGAAAAAGATAGTCGCAGTTTATATAAGCTTTGTCCGTGGCACGCCTGTGCTGGTGCAGATATACATTATATATCAGGCGCTTGCAGTAATGGGTCTAAACCTTTCAAACCTGGCGTCAGGCATAATCGCTCTGAGCCTTAACAGCGGCGGATTTATCGCAGAAATAATCCGTGGCGGGCTTACGGCTGTGCCAAAGGGTCAGACGGAGGCGGCCAGAGCCTTGGGCATGAGCAAGCCAAAGATACTAATGAGGATAGTTTTTCCGCAGGTATTCAAGGTAGCTTTGCCGCAGCTGACAAGCGAGTTCATAAACGTTATAAAGGTGTCGCCGATGCTTTCTGTGTTGGCAATCGTAGAGCTTACAAGAACGGCTCAGCGTCTTGTAACGCAGACATACATAAACCTGCCTTTCTATATTGCTATCGCAGTTATGTATTTTGTTATCTGCACAGGACTTGAAGAGCTTGTAAAGCTTCAGAAGAAAAGACTTGAAAGAAGATAAGGAGGCGCAATAATATGGACGAATTTATGCACGTTGCGGAAATAGCGCTTCCGCTGCTTTTGCAGGGCCTTGGAACAACGGCGGCAATATCGGTGCTGTCTATCCTTATTGCAATGGTGTTAGGCTCGGCGGTAGGCTATATGTGCCTTTCAAAAAACAAGGCTGTTGAGCTTATCGCAAGGGCGTTTATAAAGATATTCAGATGCACCCCTTTTATGGTGCAGGTATATCTTGCATATTACGGACTCCCTGCTCTTGGTCTGAACGTTTCAGCGTTCTCAACAGGCGTTATAATTCTTGGAATGTACACAGCGGCTTATACCGCAGTTATCCTTGAAAGCGGCGTCAGCGCTATTCCAAAGGGACAGTTTGAAGCTTCATATGCAATGGGAATGTCAAGATTTAAAACAATGGTGAGAATAATTTTTCCGCAGACTTTGAAAATAATCGTTCCGTCACTGACAGGACAGTTTGTTCAGACTGTTAAGGACTCATCTATCCTTTCTATCATCACAGTTGCAGAAATGACAATGATGACAAAAGAGGCTATCGGTATAACTTTCAGCCCTCTGATAGTTTATATCTGTGCAGGCGTTCTTTACTGGGCGCTGAACCTTGTTATCGAGTTCGCATCAAGATGTATAGAAAAGCACAACAACCGTGTTGCTATCTGACGAAAAAGGAGTGTAAAATACAATGGCTGAAAGCAGAAAGCCTGTTATATCGGTTCACGATCTGGCAAAGAATTACGGGGAGCTTAAGGTCCTCAGAAAAATAGATATGGATATTTACAAGGGCGAGGTGGTAAGCGTTATCGGCCCTAGCGGCTCCGGCAAAAGCACTTTTCTCAGATGCCTGAACTATCTCGAGGAGCTGACATCAGGCGAGATAGATATAGGCGGAGTTTCCCTAAAGGGCATCGACGAGGACAAGCACAACAAAAAGCTTAACGAAAAGGCTGCAAAGGTCATAAGAAAGAACGTTGGAATGGTGTTCCAGCAGTTTAACCTTTGGCCGCACAAAACAGTGCTTGAAAACGTCATGGAGTGTCCTGTTCAGGTTAAAAAGGCTAACAAGGAAGAAACAAAGAAGAAAGCCATGGAGCTTCTTGCGAGAGTTGGAATGGACGGCAAGGCAGACGCTTATCCTACTCAGCTTTCAGGTGGTCAGCAGCAGCGTGTGGCTATTGCGAGGACCCTTGCAATGGAGCCTGAGGTCATACTCTTTGACGAGCCGACTTCCGCCCTTGACCCTGAGTTCGTTGGCGAAGTTCTGAACGTTATGAAAGACCTGGCTCAGGCAGGAATGACGATGATAGTTGTCACACACGAAATGGGCTTTGCGGCAGAGGTGGCAAACAGAGTCTGCTTTATGGACGGCGGCTATGTTATCGAGGACGGCACTCCTGAGGAAGTGTTCAAGCACCCTAAGAGCGACCGTGCAAAGCAGTTCTTCTCAAAGATACTTAATGTGTAAACTATAAAGCCGCAGAAAGGAGTGCAGACAAATGGATTATGAGCAGCTAGGGCACATTCTCGAAAGTATCCACCCAGGAGTGACTATTGCCGACAGCAGCGGAGTGTTCAGATTTGTTTCAAACTCCTATCTCAGCGGCAGAAGCGTAAAAGGCTCTGACATAATAGGTAAATTCGCAGGCTCAGAGGAAATGATGAAGATGTTTTCCCCTTGCGTGACGCAAATGGTTTTTGAAAGCCACAAGCGTGTCACAACAGTGCAAAAAGGCGTTGACAATGAGGAAACTTTCGTCACGGGAATACCGGTATTCAAGGACGGAGAGCTTGAGATGATAATAAGCTATTCCTCTTGGGAGATAACAGGCTTTGACGACCTGCGGGAGCGTTACAATGTTTTGCAGTATCAGAACAAAAAGCTCCTTGATGAAATAGAGCTTATGACAGGACGTGACGGCGGACAGCGTTATATCGCCCAAAGCAGCCGTTCAAGAGACGCAAGGCGGCTTGCAGGAGTTTTCTGTGACGCAGGCTGTCCGTGTTACATCTATGGTCCCACAGGAAGCGGCAAAAGCTATCTTGCTTCCACTATATACGGCAAAAAAGGAACGCTTTACACCTATGACTGCGCACCTGTCGGGGAAGAAGTCATAGAAAAGGAGCTTCTTGGAGAGGGGTCGATGATATCGCCGCTTTCGGGCATTTACGCTGTGATAATAAAGCATATAGACAGGCTGTCGCCTAGGCTTCAAAGGGCAGTCCTTGAAAAATGCGCAAAAGCAGGCATTGTGCCTGTGGGGCTTTCTGAACATTCGGTGGAGGAGCTTAAAGGTGCTGACAAGCTGTCGGAGGAGTTTATAAGCGAGTTCGAGCCTTATCAGGTACAGATGTATTCTCTTGGCGAGCGTGCGGAGGATCTTAAAAGCTTTATCGACTATTATCTCGGCTCGGCAAACAAGAAATACTCACGGAGCGTTGAGTTCACGCCTCGTGCCATGGGCTGTTTGTTGGGATATGATTGGAAAGAAAATATCGACGAGGTGCATAGGACTATCGAGCGTATCGTTCTTACTACCGAGAAGAAAAAGGTGGACGTTTTCGACTTGCCTGACAGGATAACAGGCGGTTCGTCTGAGGTATTTGCACAGAATGCTTCCCTAAAGGATATGCTTGAATTTTACGAAAGCGGACTTGTGATGAGAGCCTATGAAAAATACAGAACATCTGTGGCTGTGGCACAGAAGCTTGGCATAAGTCAGGCGACGGCGGTGCGGAAGATACACAAATATGCAGGCAGGGACGTTGAATGAATGAGCGTTTTGATGTTATCGTTACGATACTTGAACTTATCGGCACTGCTGCGTTTGCGGCAAGCGGTGCGCTGACAGCGATAAAAAGGCGTTTCGACCTTTTCGGCGTTATAATAATAGGAGTGACAACGGCTGTGGGCGGTGGGATAATGCGTGATATCGTCATCGGAAGTCATCCTGTGGCGGCGTTTCGTGACCCCCTCGCAATGAGTGCGGCGGCTTTGATATCGGTGCTTGTGTTTGCTGCCTTGGCTGTAATAGGCGACCTGGGGGGCAAGGCGTTGAAGCTTTATGATACTGCAATGCTCATGCTCGATACTATAGGGCTTGGCATTTTCACTGTTACAGGTATAACAGCGGCAATGAGGAGCGGCGTGTCAGACAACACTTTTTTGCTTGTGTTTTCGGGAGTTATAACAGGCGTTGGGGGCGGAGTTCTCAGGGATATTTTCGTGAACAAGAAGCCTGAGATATTTGTGGGCAACATTTATGCCTGCGCTTCTGCCACAGGTGCAGCGGCTTTTCTGCTTTGCTATGGCATGATGTCGTTCATGCCTGCCTGCATGGTGAGCCTTGCGGTGACGTTTTCTCTAAGGCTCATGTCGGTGAAATTCGGTTGGAATTTGCCGAAGATTCAGATAAAAGCCAGACAGGAGCGGAGGATAGCCGCCACGAAAGAAAATCTCATAAATAAAAAAGGAGCATAGACTATGAAAAAGTTTATTATTACCATAAGCCGTGAGTTCGGCTGCAACGCAAGAGAGGTCGCAAGAAAGGCGGCGGCTGAGCTTGGCGTGGAGTTTTATGACAAGGATCTTGTAGATATGGCGGCGGAGCGTGCAGGCATAAGCCGTGACTCGTTTCTTGACAGTGAGGAAATGCTTGACAAGAACGCTGACCGCCTGCTGAAGTCATTCGGCTACGGCTCATCAACGCAGTTTTATTCCGACAAGGCTGTAAAAGCGCAGGTCGATATCATCAGAAATCTTGCAAACAAGCGTATATCCGCCATATTCTTCGGCAGATGTGCAGACTATGTTCTCAGAGAATATCCAAACCACATGAACGTTTTTCTCTATGCGCCTTTGGAAGCAAGGATAAAGCATATGTGTGAAACTTATGACCTTTCATGGCCGGAGGCTGACAAGCTCATAAAACGTGTTGACCGCCAGCGCCACAACTATTATAAATACGTCACAGGCAAAAATCGTGGTGACCGTGACAACAAACATCTTATGATCGACGTAAGCGAATACGGCACTGATCTCACTGCCGAGATGATATGCTTCGCTGCAAGAAAGATGTTTGAGGACTAAGCTTTCTACTGATTACCAAATCTTCATTTGTGGGGTGCTTCTGCTTTGGGGCACCCCTCTTTTCTTACATTTGTGAATATGAACAAAATGCAGGATATAAAGTTTATTTATTCATACAACATTTTCTGTAAGTTGAAAAAGCGGCTTGCGTTAATAAAAAGTTTATATATAAAATATAAAATGACTGATTTTTAGTATTGCAGTTGTAGTTGCTACAGGATATATCATAGGTATATCGAAAGAAAAGTTTCGTGGAGTAAATTATTTTCAAAAAGTAAAATGAAAGTCAAACAAGAAAATCCTGCAAAGCGCAGCTGTAAATATAGGAGGAATGTAAAGTGAAAAGGTTCAGATTTATAATCAAACGGCTGCTTTCAATGATAGTCATAATGTTTTTGGTATCATTTCTGGTGTTCGTTGTTCTGAGAATGTCAGACTCAGACCCTCTCACAGTAATGATAGGGAACAATCAATCCACTCCTGAACTCAGGCAGGCTCTTACAGAAAAATATCACCTTGACGACCCTGTGCATATACAGTATCTCAGGTGGATAAAGGGAGTTCTTTCAGGCGACTTCGGCACAGACTATGTTGACGGTCAGGACGTAAAAGGTCTTATAATGTCAAGGCTTCCAATAACATTCGGACTTGTGATAATGAGTTCCGTCATAGGCTCAGTGATAGCTGTTATAATGGGAGTTGCAGCGGCGCTGAGAAAAGGCAGACCCTCAGACGCAGCAATTTCAGGACTTATGCTTGTGCTTTCAGGTGCGCCGTCATTTTTGGTAAGCATACTGATACTTATTTTCATGACAAAGTACGTTCCTGGATATTCGTTTATCGGAACATATACAAATTTCGGAGAGTTCTTACAGCGTATAACGATACCGAGCCTGATAATGGCGCTGACGTTCGTTGCGATGCTTGGACGTATCACACGAAGCAACATGATAAATCAGCTTCAATCCCCTTATATCGCAACGGCGGCTGCAAAGGGATTAAAGCAAAGCAACATAACCTACAAGCACGCTTTTCACAACGCCGTTATTCCTGTTATAACAGTTGCAGGATATATGATAGCAGGCTCTATAGGCTCGACAGTAATAGTTGAGCAGGTCTTTTCTCTTCCCGGTATAGGCGGTCTGCTCATATCGGCGATAGAGGAAAACAATTTTCCAATAGTTCAGATACTTGTGCTTTTCATGCTTGGAGCTTATCTTGTAATGAGTTTTGTTATCGACATACTTTATACCGTTCTTGATCCGAGAGTTGATCTTAAATAAGGTGGGATTTTTAATGAAGAAGAAAAATAAAGCAGGAACGTTTTTCACACCTGTTGTGGCGGTGACGGGAATATTCCTTGCGGTAATAGTTTTCGTATCGCTCTTTGCAAGCGTTATCGCACCGTATGACCCTCTTGCCACAGACGTGAATGCCATATATGCTCCAGCCTTTTCTGAGGGACACATTTTCGGAACTGACGGACTTGGCAGAGATCTTTTTTCAAGGCTCATATGCAGTGCAAGAACTTCCATTCTGAATGCCTTTCTTATAGTTGCCATAGAGGTAGTAATAGGTGTTCCTCTTGGGCTTATCTGCGGATACTACAGAGGTCCTCTTGACAGTATCGTAATGAGGGTGTGGGACGTTATAAGTGCAATACCGCCGCTTCTTCTTTCCTTTATCCTTATTGCGGTAATGGGAAAGGGCATGATGACAGGTATCATCGCCATAGGCATTTCTTATATCCCTCTTACAACAAAGACCGCAAGATCAATGATAATGACAGAGAAAAAGGCGGTGTATGTTGAAGCCTGCAAATCAATGGGCTTTTCAGACGCAAGGATAATTTTCGTGCATATCCTGCCGAACATCATCACACCTATGATATCGCAGTTCACACTTGATATCGGTACGGCTATCACATCAATGGCTACTCTGAGCTTTCTGGGACTTGGTGTTCAGGCTCCGAATGCCGACTGGGGAACGCTTCTCCGTGACGGCATGGGCAACCTTTATAATAGCTCGGCACTGCTTTTTATACCTGCAATATGCGTAATACTTGTAACAGTATCCATAAACCTTTTCAGCGACGGTGTTCAGAACTATCTCGACCCGTCATCAAGAAAGCTTCCGTCATTCAAGAAATACGAAAAGAAACACGGCATAAAGAAGCTTTCAGCAGTTAAGGCAAACGGGGAGGCGTAAAAGATGAAAAAAGGAAACGTTCTTGAAATAAAAGACCTTTCTGTAGACTTTATGACAGTTAGAGGTATCGTATACGCCGTTCAGGGCGTTGACCTTGAAGTGAAGCAAGGGGAGATACACGGTATCGTAGGCGAGAGCGGCTGCGGAAAAAGCGTAACATCAAAGTCGGTCATAAGGCTCCATAACGAGGAGACCACCAGATATGCAGGGGATATCTACATAAGAGATGACAGCGGCGAGAAAGATGTTCTTGCAATGAGCAAAAAGCAGCTCCGTGATTTCAGGGGCAGCACAGCCGCAATGATATTCCAAGACCCTATGACTTCCCTTGACCCTATCATGAAAGCAGGCGAGCAGATAGCAGAAATGCTAAGGGCGAAGAAAAACTTAAATCACCGTGAAGCAAGAGAAAAGGTCATCGAGATGTTTGAAAAGATAGGCATAACACCTGCGGAGAAAAGATACGAGCAGTATCCGTTTGAAATGAGCGGAGGAATGTTACAGAGAATAATGATAGCAATGGCTCTTATATGCGAGCCGAAGCTTCTTATTGCAGACGAACCTACCACGGCGCTTGATGTTACTATACAGGCGCAGATACTAAAGCTTATAAAAAAGCTCCAGCAGGAAAGCGGAACGTCGGTAATATTCATCACTCACAACCTTGGTGTTGTGGCTGAGATTTGCGACAGCGTAACTGTAATGTATGCAGGAAAGGCTGTTGAGACCGCAAGCGTTGTGGATATTTTCGACCACCCTGCTCACCCATACACAAAGGCGCTCCTTGAAAGCAATCCAAGAGAGAGCGACACAGAAAAAAGAATGAAAAGCATACCTGGCAGTCCTCCGCTTCTGTATGAAAAGTTCAAGGGCTGTGCCTTTGCACCAAGATGTAAGTATGCTGACGATAAATGCAGAAGCTGCGTGCCTGTTACAGAAAATGTGTCTGAGGGACACAGCACAGCTTGCTTCAAGTGGCGGGAGGTGACATCACAATGAGCAAAGAAAAAGACAGACAGCCTTTTATAAGCGTCAGAGATCTGAAAAAGTATTTCTGCCTTGACAATTACAAGCTTGCAAAGGCAAAGACGAGATATATCCATGCCGTTGATGATGTTAGCTTTGATATCTACAAAGGCGAGATATTCGGAATAATAGGCGAGAGCGGCTCGGGCAAATCAACCATAGGAAGATGCGTTCTGAAGCTTATCGACGTTGATTCAGGCGAGATATATTTTGACGGCAAAAACATAACTCATGTAAGCCGCAAGGAACAGCAGGAGCTGCGTTCAAGAATGCAAATGGTCTTTCAAAACCCTCTTGCTTCCTTTGACCCTAAAAAGACTATACGCTTTAGCCTTGAAGAATCAGCAAAGGTGCATAAGATAAAGCCTGAGGTCTACAAGGCGAGGATAAAACAGCTTATGGAGTATATAGCGCTTCCGGAGGACTTGCTCACAAGATATCCTAAAGACCTTTCGGGCGGTCAGCTCCAAAGGCTTGCAATAGCAAGGGCGCTTATGCTGGAGCCTGATTTCATTCTTGCAGACGAGCCTGTTTCGGCACTTGACGTTTCTGTGCAGGCGCAGATATTGAATCTTATGCTTGACCTGAAAGAGGATAAAGGGCAGACGATACTTTTTATCTCCCATGATCTGAACGTTGTCCGTCACGTTTGCGACAGGATAGCGGTGGTATATCTGGGAGCGGTAATGGAAATGGGTACGGTGGAGCAGGTATATAACAGCGTTGCTCACCCTTACACTCAGGCACTTATTTCAGCAAAGCCAAAGGAACATCCTCTTGAAAATAAGAAGCATATCCTGCTGGAGGGAGATATACCGAATGCAGTGGATATCCCCGAGGGCTGTCGCTTTGCAGGCAGGTGCAGATATTTCAAAGAGGGCTTGTGCGACAACCGCACGCCAAAGCTCAAAGACATTGGAAACGGGCATTACGTTGCCTGTCATTTCCCACTAGGCATTGACCGCAGCAAGACTGCTGCGGATATGTAATAAATCTTTTGAAGAAAGGAAAGTTATCATGAAAAAATTCTCACGCAAGATCGCGGCCGCTGCTGCATTGGCAATAACAGTTTCAAGCTGTATGACAGGCTGCTTCAACAACACAGGTTCCGGTTCAGGCTCAGGTTCTTCAGGAGGAAATTCAGAGACAGTTCTCAGAGTAGGCTATACTCAGGAGCCGTCATCATTTGACCCTGCCGACTTCACTATCGTGGCAGCAACTCTCACAGGTTATGACTGCTATGACACGCTTCTTAACTTCTCACATGACGGCACAACAGTTGAGCCTGCCCTTGCAGAATCTTGGGAGCAGGTTGACGATACTACATACACATACAAGATAAGACAGGGAGTAAAGTTCTCAGACGGCAATGAAATGACAATGGACGATGTGCTTTATTCTCTTAACAGAGTAACAGAAGACAACTATTATATGAGCTATCTTTTTGCAAACGTTGACAGCTTTGAAGCCGACAACGATACTTGGACGCTGACAGTTCATCTTAAGCAGCCTGACTCATCATGGCAGTATGTTCCTGCAACATCAGCCTGCACTATAGTCGAGAAGTCTGTAACAGAGGAGCAAGGCGACAAGTACGGCACTGCCGACGGAAAGACTGTCGGCACAGGTCCTTACAAGCTTTCTTCATGGTCATCAGGAAGCGAGATAGTTCTTGAAAAGAACGAAAACTGGTGGGGCGACCCTGATACTCTCGATATCGATAAGGTAGAATATTACGTTATCGAGGACGAAAGCGCATTAGCACTTGCGGCAAAGGGCGGACAGATAGACTTTGTCGAGGGTATGTCAAACAGCGTTATGTCTGTATATCAGAGCTGTCAGAACTTCAATATCCTCTCATGCGAGGGAACGACTTCAAACTATATCGCATTCAACACAGCTTCAAAGCCGTTTGATGACGAGTGGGCAAGAAAGGCTGTTGCATATTGTATCGACCGTTCCCAGATAACAACAACTATCGGCGGCGATTATGCAAAGCAGTCGGCTGTTGTTCCAATGAGCGAATCCATGATGTATATGGATAAGGATAAGTGGGATTCAACTATCGCCGAAAGCGATGTTTATACTCAGGATTATGACAAGGTAAAGGAATGTCTTGCAAAGTCAAAGTATCCTGACGGCTTTGAGTTTGATTTCTATACGACTTCACAGACGCAGAAGCAGGCTGAGCTTCTCAAGTCAATGGTAGACGCAAGTGGCTCTATCACAATGAATCTTGTGGAAGTGCCTGACAGCGATATCTTCAGCTATATGTTCGGCTACAAGACAAAGGATAACGGCGAGAGATATTACAACGCAGTCGGCACATACATGATGTCAGACTTCCTTGACCCTATGGGAATGTTAAAGACATTATATGCAGGCTCTAACGCTTGCGAGGGCGGAACGAATGAAACACTTTGGTCAAGCACAGAAGCAGACGGACTTCTTGATAAAGCGGCTCAGACAACAGACGACGCTGAGAAAATGGGTTACTATACTGACGCATATAAGATATTTGCTGATGAGTGCCCTTACCTTGGACTTTACACATCATCTGATGTTTACGCAGTAAGCGACAAGTTCACATATGACCCAAGCCCGATGTTCTGGTATAACTTCAGTTATGCAGACGTTCATGTCGCAAAATAAGAAATAATATGAAAAAGGAAGTGCGATAATGTATTCATCTCTGGATACCGTGTGGGTTCTTCTCTGCACAGCTTTGATATTCTTTATGCAGGCAGGCTTTGCAATGCTGGAAACAGGCTTCACCAGAGCAAAAAATGCAGGCAACATAATAATGAAAAACCTTATGGATTACTGCATAGGCTCTGTTCTTTTCTGGGTTATCGGCTTCAGCTTTTTGTATGGCGACTCCATAGGAGGATTTATCGGAACGCCAAGCCTGTTCGCAGCAGGAAAGTTTGCAGCCGCAGGAGATCTGCCTAAGAGAGTGTTCCTTATGTTCGCAACTGTCTTTTGTTCAACTGCCACGACTATAGTTTCAGGAGCAATGGCAGGCAGAACAAAGTTCAAGGCTTATCTTACATATTCGGCTGTTATGAGCGGCATAGTTTATCCTATAACAGGTCACTGGATATGGAACAGTGCAGGCTGGCTCAAAAGTATAGGCTTCCACGATTTCGCAGGCGGAACTGCCGTTCACGTTGTTGGCGGAACTACCGCACTTATAGGTGCGCTGCTTGTGGGAGCAAGGATAGGCAAGTTTGATAAAAACGGCAAGGCGAGAGCCATACCGGGACATAATCTCACTATCGGAGCTTTGGGCATATTCATTTTGTGGATAGGCTGGTTCGGATTTAACGGTGGCTCGCTTCTCACCGCTCAGGGCGACAATGCGGCGGCAAAGCTTGGGGATATCTTTTTTAACACAAACATATCTGCGGCGGCTTGCGCAATAGCTGCAATGTTCATCACATGGGTGCGCTACGGCAAACCTGACGTGACAATGACCCTTAACGGAGCACTTGCAGGACTTGTGGCTTCAACCGCAGGCTGTGACACAGTTTCGGCAGGAGGAGCATTCTTTATCGGCATAACAGCAGGCTTTGTAATGGTGTTTGGTGTTGAGCTTATAACAAAGCTAAAGGCTGACGATCCTGTGGGTGCGGTAAGTGTTCACGGTCTTTGCGGAGCATGGGGAACGCTTATGACGGGCGTTTTCGCAAAGAAAAGCGGTCTTATATATTCAGGCAGCCCGAAGGATCTGCTTATACAGCTTGCAGGCGTGCTTTCAGTGGCGGCATGGACAGCGCTTATTATGGTGATAGTGTTCACAGTGATAAAGAAAACAATGGGTCTGAGAGTTAGCGAGAACACAGAGATAGTTGGTCTTGACAAGTGCGAGCATGGACTTTCAAGCAGTTATGCGGATCTTCTCAACACTGCTCAGTTCATCACCGCTGCCGCTGACGAGCCTTCAAAGGTGAGGGCTATAGACGAAGCCTCAGAGCTTAACGCTTCTGACTACAAGGCGGACGGAAAGATGCACAAGGTGGTCGTTCTTATGAACGTCGCAAAGTTCGAGATGCTGAAAAATGCTTTGGATAAGCTTGATATAACAGGTATGACAGTTACGCAGGTGAGCGGCTGTGGAATACAAAAAGGAAGCACTGAGCTTTACAGAGGCTCTGAGCTTGAATCAAGGCTTCTGCCTAAGATAAAGGTGGAGATAGTTATAAGCACTGTTCCTCTTGGACTTCTTATCGACACTATCAGAAAGGTGCTTTATACGGGCAAGATAGGCGACGGAAAGATATTTGTTTATGACGTTGCAAACGTTGTGAAGATAAGAACAGGGGCAGAGGACGAGCAGGCTCTTGAATAAGCTGCCATAATAATTGGAATGGGGGACAAGATATGGCTGATGATATGAAATACACTGTGTTTTATACAGACGAAAACGGACAGCTTGTCCCGAATGGGGAAAAGCTTCTGAGCATAACCGAGATAGCAAAGTATCGAAACATACCTACCGAACGGCTTAGATATTACGATAAGATAGGGCTTTTAAGACCTGACTATGTTGACAAGCTCACAGGGCGGAGGTTTTATTCGGCACAGCAGTGTGAAAAGCTTGGCACTATAAAAGAGCTTCGCAGGCTGAACTTATCACTGAAAGAAATAGAGGACTATTTCAGCGACAGAAACCTTGAAAAGTCCGAGCGTGTTCTCAGACAGCGTTATGAGCTTTTACAGCAGGAGATAGCGGATAAGCTTGAAATAAGCTGTGTGCTGAAAGAAAAGCTTAAATTTATCAGAGAGCTTAACAACACAGACTTCAAGCTTGACGACCCTGTTATAAAGGAGCTTCCTGAACGATATGCCCTCAAAGGGGAGAGCAACAAGTTCAGGACAAATCTCACTGGTATAGAGTTTATGAAGCTTGAGGAGGCTATAGGCGGAACTTCACCTGTGCTTGCCACTGATAAGGTGGCAATGACCATAAAAAACTCAGTTGACCCTGACGGTATGGATTCCGAGGTCTGCCCTATGGTGTTCTGCTCGGCAGATCAGGCTGACAAGGAAAGCTTCACAACAGTGGCAGGAGGAAAATACGTTTGCGCTTTTCACAGGAATTGCTACAGCTATTTCGGTGAGCTTATAATGAAAATGCGCTGTCTTGCACAGGAGCATGGCTACACCCTTGGAAGCGTCGGGGTGATGATATACCGTATAGACATAACCCTTACGGACAACAGTGATGAAACTATTGCGGAGCTTCAGTTTCCGCTTATAAAAGAAAGCAGGGAGAAATGATCATGATAGACAGAAATGAACTGCACGCCATGAAAACGGCGGCAAGATTTGATGAATTTGGCAACACAAGATTTCCTACAATGGCAAAGAGAGCCGTTGAGCTTGGATTAGAGCCTGCGGACAGCATTAAAAGCGAGGGCATGAGCTGTTTTGCAAGAACAAATCTCGGCCCTACATACACAAGCCACGAGACTTTTCTCAGAAGCCCTTTCTGCGAGGATATCCATAAGGTGTCGGAATATGACGTTGCAGTGGTGGGTATCCCATATGACAGCGGAGCGTCAAACCGCTCAGGCACAAGACTTGGCCCTGCCGGCATAAGACACGCTTCTTCGCAGATATCACCTTTCAACCCTGACTATGGCGTTGACCTATACGAAAATATAAAGCTTTGCGACGCAGGAGATATTTACACACTTCCTGCAAATGCCGAAAAGACTTTCGACCAGATAACAAAGGGCATAGGCTATATATTCTCTCAGGGAGTAACGCCTATCGTTCTTGGGGGCGACCACTCTACCACTTTCCCTACGCTCAGGGGCATTTCAAAGTATATCGACGGCAATATCGGCGTTATCCATATCGACCGCCACAGCGATTGCGACGCTATCCAAATGGACGAAAAAATGCACGGCACAGAATGGTATCATTCCACTCACCTGCCTAACCTCAGCGCAAAAAATCTTGTGCAGATAGGCATAGGCGGAAACTGCTGCAAGTCATGGTCAAAATTCACCCGTGACAGCGGCTGTACTGCGATCTCAATGGAGGATATAGACAAGTATGGTATCGACAAGGTGGCAGAGCTTGCCCTCGATATCGCATGGAAGGGCTGTAAGGCGGTGTATGTGAGCCTTGATATAGACGTTCTGGAAGCTGCTTTCTGCCCGGGTACTGGCACACCTGATTTTGGCGGTATGCTCCCGAGAGAGCTTTTAAGGCTTCTCAAGCTCGTGACAGCTCCCGGTATCTGTGGAATGGACGTTGTGGAGGTATCTCCTCCGTTTGATGTGAGCGAGATAACTTCACTTGCGGCGTCAAGATGTATAATCAATGTGCTTTGCAATCTTGCGCTGAACAAGTCGCTATATAAACACTGATAATATTTGTATCTGAAAGAGGCAGCTTATGAATGATCGGCAGCTAAAGGAACTTATACTGGCGGCTAAGGGTAAGCTGCCTTTTGATATTTATTTTTACAATGCAAGGATAGTTGACGTTTACAGAGAACGGATAATAGACAGCGGCTCGGTGGGGATAAAAAACGGCATTATCGCCGCAGTTTGCCCTGACTTTGAACCTAGAGCAACAGAGTTTATTGATTGCAGAGGAATGTATCTTGCGCCTTCTTTTATCGACGCTCATATGCACATAGAGTCCTCAAAGCTCACGCCTTTTGCATACTGCGAGGGCGCAGTGCCACACGGAACGGGCTGTGTATTCTTTGACCCTATGCAGATGTCGAATACTCTTGGTCTTAAGGGCATAAAAGCTATATGCGAAATGCTTGGGGAAATGCCCATAGAAAGCTTTTTGCAGCTTTCTTCGCAGTATCTTTCTACTCTGAAAACGCAAGACGATATCACCAATGTTATCAAAGAGTGTAGGGCGAAAACTGTGGGTGAGATAAGCGGTGCTGTGGTCGGGAATGAGGAGATAATAAAGCTTCTCGGTGCGGCAAAAAGGGCAGGCGTAAAGGTGAACGGTCACTGTCCGTCAATGGGATTTCATGACGTTCAGCAGGCGGCTTGCGCCGGGCTTTGTGACGACCATGAGTGCGAAAGCATAAGCGACCTTGAACAGCGGCTGGCCTGCGGAATGGCGGTGTTGGTAAGAGAGGGAACTATAGAGCCGAACTGCCGAACTCTTTGCGAGGGGATAGTAAAAAATCATATCCCTACGGACGATATAATGTTCTGCACTGATGACAAGTCTGCGGAGGATATAAAGGAAAACGGCTGTATAGATAATGCTCTGCGCATTGCAGTGAAATGCGGTATTTCCCCTGTGTCAGCAATAAAAATGGCAACTCTCAACGTCGCAAGGCACTATGGTGTTGACGATATCATAGGCTCGGTCGCTCCCTCAAAAAAGGCGAATTTTCTGCTTATGGATAGCCTTGAAAATGTGACAGTGAAAAAGGTCTATCATCAGGGCAGGCTTGTGGCTGAAAACGGCGAGTTTCTTTGCAGGCATGAGTTTGATATAACTTGCTATCCTGAGCTTAAAAACACTGTGATATTGCCCAGAGGGCTTGACAGACATTCTTTTGAGATAAAAGCAGGCTTTGAGAGGGGTTATGTTACTGCAAATGCAATTGAAATGCCCGAGGGTGGCATAGTCACAAGGCTTGTAAAAGGCAGGCTTGAAGTCAGCAACGGCATTGTATGCGGTGATACAAAAGCCGATATTCTGCCCATATTCGTTGTGGAGCGTTTCGGCAGGAGTGGTGAGATAGGCAGTGGCTTTATAAAAGGTCTTGGCATTAAAAGGGGAGCTGTTGCCGCAAGCTTTGCTCAGGAGAGCAATAATGTCGTTGTATCGGGCGTTGACCCTGCGGATATGCTTTGCGCTGTGAAAGCTGTTGAAGCGAACGGCGGCGGTGCGGCTATGGCTATAGACGGCAAGGTGGCAGGGCTTTACTCCCTTCCAGTGGCAGGCATACTAAGCGGTGAAAACATCACAGGCGAGATAAAGGCACAGAAAGCTTTCAGAGAAGCCCTTGCCCTCACAGGGGGAAACATACAGCGTATGACGGCGGTGCTTACAGTGTCGCTGTGTCAGACTATCCCAGAGGTGGGGCTGACGGAAAAAGGACTTTTTGACGTAAACCAGCAAAGATACATACCCACATTCACAGGCGGTGAAGAATTTGAAGAATAAGCCGGAAAATGTAATAATGACAGAGGGCGACCCTAAGAAAATAATATTCCGATTTGCACAGCCTCTTATATTTGCAAACCTTTTTCAACAGCTTTACAACACCATGGACACCATAATAGTGGGCAAGATAAATGGTGACGAAGCTCTTGCGGCGGTGGGAGTTTCTTTTGCAGTGACAATGGTCATGATAGCCGTTGCAACTGGTACGGGCATAGGAACATCGGTGCTTATAGCGAAATACTGCGGTGCCGGGAACAAGTCAAAGGTCAAGACGGGCATTTCCACTGTGCTGATATTTTCACTTATGGTCGCAGCGTTGATAGCGGTTCTTGGGGTGGTGCTTAGTATGCCGCTTTTAAGACTTCTGAAAACGCCGCAGAATATCATAAATGACGCTGCAAACTATCTGCGGATATATTCCTTAGGTATGCCGTTTATGTTTCTTTACAACGTGCAAGCGTCGGTATTTAGTGCCCTTGGCAACTCAAAGACGCCTTTTCATCTGCTTGTGATGTCCTCTTTGCTGAACATAGGGCTTGACCTTTTGTTTGTAGGGGGATTTTCCATGGGCGTGTCAGGTGCGGCATGGGCGACTTTCATTGCTCAGGGAGTATCGGCAGTGATATCGTTTCTGCTTCTTACTGACAAGGTATACATAAAAGACCATGAAAGAGCAGAGTTCAGCTTCTTTTCGGGGGCAGTTTTAAAAGAGATGTCGTCCTATGCGGCAGTATCGGTGATACAGCAGTCAGTGGTGTCGGTGGGAATGTTAATAGTGCAGTCTGCCGTCAATCCCTTTGGCTCGGACGTGCTTGCAGGGTACACGGCGGCCTCAAAGATAGACTCCTTTGCCATAATGCCGTTCATAGCTTGTGGAAATGCGGTATCCACCTACACAGCACAAAATCTTGGGGCAGGCAAAAAAGAGCGTATCAGAGAGGGCTACAAGGCGAGCGTGCTGTTATGCGCAGGCATAGCGGTGATAGAATTTGCAGTGATAATGCTTCTCAGGCGGCGATTCTTGGGCTTTTTTATGGACTTGTCAAGCTCCTCAGCTTCCGCCATAGAAACAGGCATGGGCTACATGACAGACCTTGCGTTTTGTTATATAATAATGGGAATAAATTCAAGCTTCAACGGAATGTTAAGGGGGCTTGGGTGTTTGAAGCTGTTTTTATCCGGAAGCATAATAAATCTCACGTTCCGAATTATTTTCACCTACGCTCTGGTATCGGTCATAGGCGTATCGGCAGTATGGCTGTCGATGCCGGCAGGCTGGGTTCTGAGTTTTATTTACGGGAGAGTGGGGTATAGGATCATGTGCAAGAAGAAAGATAGTGCAGGGATAAGCGATATATGATAGGTAAAGCATTAGCTTCCGAGCAGTTGTCAGCGGCTGTTCGGAAGCTGTTTTTATTGTAAAACAAAAAACTCGCAAACCCTCATAAATAAAGGATTTGCAAGCTCTTTAACTTGTCTTGCTGATACCAAATGGATGCATATCTAAAACGAGATAAATTATGACCATTCCGATTAAAAATTATTTCTACCGGTCAATGTTCATTGAACTCATCGATCATTCTGCGATATTCTTTTTCCTCACAATCCACATAATCCTTAGCAAACTGCTCCGCTTCTTCAAGACTGTCTTTCAACAGTTCAAAATCCACCGCCGCCGAAAAAACATCAATCTCAAGCTTTTCGGACTCATCCGCAAAAACTTCTATAGTAAAGCCTTTACAGCAAATATCATTACCGTCCTTATCCTCCCGATGCAGATCAGTATCGGGAGATATTTTCACATAAAAACCATTGTATTTCATTCAACCACTCTCCTTAAAATCTCATCTGCATATCATCGTCAAGGTCGTAATCATCATCAAAATCCTCATCGAATTCATCATTCACGTAATACTCAAGCTGCTGAGAATTTTCAAGAGCCGTTTGAAGATATTTCTCGTCCAAACCGTTTTCTCTGTACCCCTGCAAAATCGTATTGTAATACATCTGACTCGGTGGAGAAAATGTCCCACGATTCATCAGATATGCCATACCTTCGTAGGTTTTTCCGTCCATTTCAAAGGCCATTTTTTCCTGCCTGTAGAAACTGGGGTAGCCTTCGTATTTGTTAAGAGTGGGTAAATCTCTGTTGTCAAGCTCCCATATCAGAACAGGAACGCTTGCCCCTTTACTCGGAACGATTGTTGCAACGCCCCTGAACTCCAACTCATAATCCTTGATTTCAGCGGTTCCCAAAACCTTTGAATGGGGACACCGATATGCCATTTGCTCCAGATTAATGTTACTTCCGTATGCAATATATAACTGCTTTTTACTCATTCTCTACCTCCGATCACATTGACATTTCCATGCCCAATTCTTCATCTTCCTCGTACTCTTCAAAATCGCCGCATTCGCTTTCTGACGGCTCTGAATTTTCATCGGATACATTTTCGTTTAACTCCTGAACCTCGCTTACAGGCTCGACACGCTGCTCACGGGCGGCTTGCCGTTCTGCTTCACGTTTTTCTTTCAGCTTTGCCCTTGCAGCGATTCCGTCCTCCGGGTGCCGCCATGCAATATCGCCATCCAAATGTTTTAGCAAATGCGTTCTGCAATTCTTGAACTCATCTCCGATAAGTCCAAGATTCAAAAGCCATACACGAAAGCTGTACCGCATATTATCGCTTTGCGAAACGTGCGGAGAACAGTATTTCTTAGTCATTGCCGCATTGCTTATGGCAAGCGCAAGAACTATCTGACTTCTTACCTCTCCTGCATGAAGACTTCCGTTGTATGCCATTATCTCGTAATGACCATGCTGAAAGAATGAGTGCAGATTGCAGATAACATATCGGCTATTTGAGTAATGCTGAAACTGTTCGCTCATTCTGCCGTGATACCAAAGTCTCTTTATTTCTTCCATATCTTTAGGCTTTTTTCGGTTAATTTCCTCGATGAACTGCTTATCCATCTTGTGACAGTAGGATTCACGAGCAGAAGAAACCTGCAAAGCGTCCCACAGAAAGTCCTCCTTACTTGCAAAAATATTTACAAGATTGCGTATCTGCTGCGGAGTGTAATCGTCTGCCGAAATGTGTATATGCGTGCCTGCACAATATCTCGGACCTGTTACTCCGCCCGCTTTTCTAAGAGCTCGTACAACCTCCTGCAAAAGCGGAATATCCCCATATTCAAGAACAGGAGAATTCATTTCCACACTGTAGGATTTGGAAGCTCGGTCGCCGTTTGCATTGTAACAGTTGATACTTCCGTCGTACACAATAGACCAATCCCTGCTTTTAATATCTTTAACCGTATATTTATCATAAGTGCCACCCTCATGGACAACCTCTCCTCCCAGAACACCTGAAAGCGCTTTTGCCGCCTGACAGCGAGTTAAGCCTGTCATTTCTATCTCAATGCCAAAATTTCTTGTCTTTATCCCATCAAAATTGCCTGCCAAATAACCGCCTCCCAACAAAAACAGCCTGCAGATTTCTCCGCAAGCCGTAAATTTAATCGTTATTCAATTTCCGTTCTAACTTCGTATCCGCCCTTGAAAATCACCAATATTTCGGTCTTACTCAGTACTTTTATGCACTCGATTAATTTGCGTATCAGCACATTATCAAAGGTTTCCAACTCAAACTTTTCATGCTCTATCATATCCATAATTTCATCAAGTTTCGCCTGTGTTCCTTCTGAAGTTTTGTTCTGCAATTTCAGATTTTCAAGACGTTCGCTCAACTGCTGTTCTTCCGCATAAAGCTTTTCAAATTCACTGTCAAGCTTGTCCTCGTCGCAGCCGCCGGAGGCTATCAAATTGACTAAATCATTTCTTGCTTGGTCGATTTCCCTAAGTCTTTTTCCTGCAGCTAAAATTTCCTCCTGACCTTGACATTCAAGCACCGAACCAATATTCGCTTTTAAAATCCTTGCAATATCATTTCGGCAGGAATAGTAATTGTTTATCGCCCTAATTATCGCCTTATGGAGCTGTTCTTCCTTGATCGTAGGTGAATCGGGGCAGTACTTTTTACCGTGTTCCAGACGGCTTATGCACCGCCAGACCACCTGCTTTTTGCCGTTTCTTGACCACACCCTGCGTCTGTATGGAGTTCCGCAGTGACCGCATATCAGCAGCTCGGATAAAGCATATTTTCCGCTGTATTTGCCTTGCTCAGTTTTGGTTTTATCGCTGATTTTACGCTTGGAAGTTCGCCTTGCAAGCTCCTGCTGTACTCGGTTGAACGTGTCACGGTCAACTATCGGCGTATGATGGTCTGTCACAAGATACATAGGATGTTCACCGTTATTTTTCACCACTTTGTGAGTTATGCAGTCCACCGTAAAACTTTTTTGCAGAAGTGCGTCGCCGACATATTTTTCATTTTTCAGAATACGCTGAACCTCGCCTTTACTCCAAATATTTTTGCCTGTAGCCGTCCTTCTGCCCTGAGCCATAAGCGTATCTGCGATATTTAAAAGCGTGTATCCGTCAAGGTACATATTAAAAATCAGCTTAACTGTTTCCGCTTCTTCAGGAACTATTTCAGGCTTGCCGTCTGCACCTTTTTTGTAACCGAGAAGATATTTATACTGAAACTGTACCTTGCCCTCACGGTAAGCTTTTTCTTTTCCCCAGCTTACATTTTTGCTTATTGACTCCGATTCTGCCTGAGCAAAACTTCCGTACAGAGCTATCATAAATTCAGAAGTCATTGTCATCGTATTGATGTTCTCTTTCTCGAAAATCACTCCGATCCCGAGGTCTTTCAACTGTCGCACATATTCCAAACAATCCACAGTATTTCTGGCAAATCTTGATATCGACTTGGTAATTACAAGGTCGATTTTCTTGTTTCTGCACATACGGATCATGTGATTAAATTCGGTACGCTTTTTTGTCTGTGTACCGCTGATACCTTCGTCGGCAAAAATTCCGGCAAGAGTCCATTCTTTTTTGCGATTTATCAAGTCTGTGTAATATGCGATCTGAACCTGATAGCTGTTTTGCTGTTCCTCTTGCTCTGTACTTACACTGCAGTATGCCGCTACTCTCAATTGGTGATATTTATCACGGTTTATTTCCGTCTGAACTTTCGCAGGAATTATCGTTACATTCGATGCGGTTGACACAATTCTCATTCCTTTCTGATATGTTTTGGATGCGTGTGCCGTTGATTAATTCAACCTCTATGGTACAAAAATGGCTTATCAAAATCCTGTTTACGCAGGACTTAAATAAGCCAATATCGAGCGTATTTAATTGTTCGTGATTTTCAAGCAGAGCCTTGATTTCCGCTGTTTTCTGCGGACTGTCATTGTAAGTACAGCAATCGTATTTCAGCTCGGCAAGCCTGAAAATCTCAGCTTTCACTCTGTCAAAATCTATTTGAGCAGAATCTGTCATCCGGTTTATCTCATTCTGCTGACGGATAACATCGACAGTAGGGGAATACACGCTTATTTCGCCGCCGTACTCTAATAGGCTGGGATTTGCAATAGCTGTGTTCAGAACGGTCAATACCGCTCCTATTATCATTTGGTCGGTCAGTCGATATTCATATTTAAAGCAATCGGGATTTCCGCAGTTCCAATATTCACGTCCCTTGCCGTTGGTTTTTCTGAAAAGCTTTTCTCCGCATTCAAGGCAGTATGTAACCTTTCTGATTTCCTGTAAATCATCGCATACCAGATTAAGCGTATTAGCCTTTCTTATCCGCTTTTCATTTGCCTGATTGAAAATATCCTCATCAATTATCTGTGGATATTTGTCAGTTCCGAGATGTTTCTCATTTTCGATTATCCGCTTGACCATGTTCTTGTTCCAATGGTCAGAATCCTCGGTATATCGAATGTTCTCGGACTCCATAAGCTTTGCAATTTGAAGTAAACTGCTGCCATTCAGATATTCTCTGAAAATCTCTGCAACTGCATAAACTTCTTTTGGTTCGGTCGTTATTTCGCCGTTTTTCATACAGTATCCGAACGGTATCGTTCTGTTTTTAGCCATGATCTCGCCTCCTTTCGACCTACAACAATACCACATTTTCTTCCCAAAAGCTATTACCAACAGCAACAAAAAACTGCCTTGCGATTTGACTTGCAAGGCAGTTTGGCTATATTTTTTCTTTAAACTTTAATCCGCCTATCAAGTGAAATTCCAGCTCATGTTGACTTTTAACCACGATCTTCTCAACCATACTCTCAAATGCCGTTTCTTCAAACTCTGTCATAGGACTAACTCTTTTTTCAAAGAAGTCGATAAGTATTTCTATCTGGTCAAGAGTTTCATCCTCATCATCGAAACGTGTAAGCTTTTTCAGTTCTGCTTGCAGTTTATTGATCTTTGCCGTAAGCTCAGTAGTCTGCTCAATGTATTTAGCCTCGTCCAAAAATCCCTTTGTCTTAAGCCTTGCGAGGATATGAGTTTGTTCACGAAACTTAGCGATTTCTTTGCTAATGTCCATTACCTGAGTTTTACCGCTGAATTTTCTGAATTTTAAGTCCTGCAATGCTGTTTGAAGAGGTACAAGTATTTGCTTATAATCATGCCATAATTTATTGTGAAGTCTTATAAAACTTTGCTTGATAAACTTTTCCTCAACTCGTTTATTCATGCACAATTCTGCTAAATTATCGTGTTTGCGGCAAACCCAGTATATTTTATTTCTACTATCTTTGCGTTTGTATTTTGTTCCACAGTTGGCACATATCAGTTTTCCTCTGAACGGTGATTCAGACACTATATTTTTATGTTTTCTGCTTTCAATCAATTTTTGAGCTTTTTCAAATATTTCTATCGAAATTATTGCTTCATGAGTATTCTGAATATAATATTTGTTTAATTGTCCATTGTTTTGAATCTTTCTATATGGAAGATTATTTGTTGTAAATGTTTTTTGATAGACTGAATCGCCAATATATTTTTCGTTGGAAAGAATATATCGAATGCCATAATAACTGAATTTATCTTTATACGCTTTGTACTTATTCTGACAGATTTCTGAAATTCGCTGATAACCAATACCATTCAAAAACATATCAAAAATTTCTTCCACAATCCGAGCTTGAATTTTGTCAATAATTAATACGCCATTATTTAACTTAAAACCAAATGGTGCAGAAAAAACATTTACAATTCCTTTTTCAAATCTTTTTTGATAACTCCATTTCAAGTTTTTTGAAATAGATATCGATTCCTCCTGAGCCAGACCGCCCATAATGGTTATCATCATTTCATCAGTCAGCTTTGCGGTATCGATATTTTCTTTCTCAAAGAACACTGTTATTCCAAGGCTTTTAAGCTCCCTTATATTTTTCAGGCAGTCCTTGGTGTTTCTTGCGAAACGGCTGATCGATTTGGTATATATCCTATCTATCTTACCTCTGCGGCAATCCTTTATCATTCGCTGAAACTCGTCACGCTTGTCCTCACGAGTACCTGTTATCCCCTCATCTGCATATATGTCAACAAGCTGTTCTCTGTCAGACTTTTCAAAAGCCTTTTCATAGTATCTTGTCTGAGCCATAAATGAATTAATCTGATCCTCGCTGTTTGACGATACACGGCAGTATGCCGCACAACGAATCTTTTGGTTTTGCTCTTCTGTTATTGTCGGCTGTATCACCGTTACTGTAGACATTCCCTCACGCTCCTTTGCTTTTTTACTAACAAGGATACCACAATTTTTTGCTGAATGGTATCACCATACCCGACAAATTTATTCCTCTGAATCTGTGTACTCCATACATTTATCCGCTTCCGAAGCTGCTCTGCACAGACACATTGCAAACACTCCGATAATTCCGCCGATAAATATTCCGAGAATAAATCCTAACATTTTAAAACCTCCTTATCCAGCGTCTTTTGAAGACGGATAATTGTATGCGTCCTGAGTGTTTCTCATATTGATAACATCTACCTGATCTTCACTGAACCAAGCACTGTGTTCCTGAATAAATTGTTTCATAAAGTAATCCATTATTTCTGCCTGTCCGAATTTAGTCATTAAAATCCACTCCTATACTTATTTTCATTGCTTTGTTTATCTCGTCCATAATTTCTTTATCAAGCGACCCAACATACTCTCGCAATCTGTATCTGTCTATCGTCCGTATTTGCTCCGCAAGAACAATTGAGTTTCTGGGCAATGCTTTTGAACCTTGGATATAAATATGAGTAGGCAGATAGTGCTTTTTTGCCGTTGAAATCGGCAGAACTACCAGAGTAGGACTATACTTATTTCCCACATTATTCTGCACAATCAGCACAGGGCGGATACCGCCTTGTTCCGAACCGACAACGGGATTTAGGTCTGCATAAAAAATATCTCCTCGTTTAATCAGCATTTTTGTTCACCTTTTTCTCTGGAGCTTCAAAGCCTTTCTTGTTTCTGACACAGTTATGAAACGGACAAAACAGTATGTCCGCATTTCTGTCATACCACACACATCCGCAGCATGGATGCTTGTCCGATAATCTGATTGTCGGAGTAGGAATATTGACTCCAAATTTATCACATTCATATTGAAAATCTGATTTTTCAGGCTTAACTTTTTCGCTCATATATCAGCCTCCTGACCTTTGAAATTTTATATGTAACAGGCGGTCTGCAAAAGTGTGCAAACCGCCTTTAATTCGTTTTGCCTTCGTCCGATTCATTTTGTTTCGGACGTTTTCCGTGATATTTATCCTCAATATCCGTCACGGCGGAACATCGGAAACGATGAACAGCTTATTCATCTCATGGACATCTCATCCCTCTGAGGTTCTCTCAGAGCCGCCCCCATTGCTTGAGTCTGTGGCTGGGCGGAAGTATCATTATCCTCCTGCGTTTCATCGCCCTTCCAGAAAGCTATTCCGGATTTTGAAGCTTCATATTTGTCGCTCGTTGTCGTGCAAAGCTAAGACTGTCCTGGCGTATGGCTTCTCTGGCTGCCGAGATTTTATACCGGCCGCAGGATTGACGTATTCCCGATGCTGCTATTCTGTTTTCAAGATGCTCAAGGGATTTAAATCTCTCTTTTTCCCTTTCGCCCTGTAGCCGATGAAAATGACTTTTTTATGCGTTTGAAAATTGATTTCTTAAAATTTCGGTAATTTTATCAATCACACGTGATATATTCGACTGATTTCTTAGTAAAATTGACGAAATTTCCTTTTGAGTGTATCCGTCAAATATGTACATCGTAAAAGCTTCACGCCAGATTTCAGGTAAGGACATGATCTGAGAATAAACTTCCATGTCCTCAATTTCATCAATCCAACCGTAACGGTTGTTAGCCGAATAATCGTCGTAAACCATTAGCGTTTTGCTGTTTTCGTTATCAAACAATCCAACTGTTCTTTCTTTGAAACGCCGGTCAGAGTTGAAGACCTCTCGGTCAAATTCATAAATTGCCGCTATCTGTTCCTCTGTCATCCCTGATTTTCTATACTCCTCGGCAGTTTTCTGCCACTGTTCTTTAAATTTCTTTTCTTCCAAGCCATGATTATAGCTCATATTTTTACCTCCGTTTTGACTTTTGTTTTGAATCAAAACGAAGGCTACGGGTATTTGGCAATGTAGCATTGCCATGACTTAAAAATGGGCATAAAAATAGACCTTTCTGCTTTTAAAACAAAAAGGTCAAAAAAATTGGAGTATAACTTTCGGCATTAAAAGCTTTTGTTATACTCCATGATCTCATATTATTCCGTTAACACTCGTTATACCGCTTTTTTAGTTTCGGCAGCAACAGGAAAAGTATAGCTATTCCTATTACATTCTCAATTATAAGACAAATAATCAGAGTAGTATTCAAACTGCTTATCTGCTGTCTTGAACGTTCAACTGCCTCTGTAAGATATGTATTCTCAGCGTATATGTCTAGTCTGGCATTCTGTTCGGCTACTTTTCCTCTCCACTGAATAAAGCTGATTATTGTTGAGATCAAATTTATCCCGATATTGATGAACGCAAAATTTCTGAACCATTTATCTGAATCCATCGGATAGTCATAACAACCTTTCTTTGAAATAACGCCGATATTCCAGTATGTAATAAAACAGATAAATAGCATACTGATTGCTGATACAACAATCGCTTCAATAATAAGGAACGGTGTTGAATAAGTCTCCATACTTCTTGACAAAATCGCCAAGATAACGGTCTGTAAAAGTCTTACGAAAATTCCCAGTATGATTATATCAAGTATAAATCTCCATAGGAATGATTTTGTGAATTGGGTCATAATTATCCTCCAAACATTATAAATATTCACTTTGCACTTCAATTTTCGTCGATTTTTTTTATAGAAACAACAATATTGCTATCTGTATAGTATATTATTTCATACTTTGATTTACTATATTTTTCATAACAATTTATTACATCTTTATATGGAATTAGAAACTTCTTTCTATGATCATCACTTTCAACAGATGTTAAAAGTTGAATTGCCAGACCATTAACTTTTTTTTCGCCTCGCCAATATGTTTCACAATATGGAGCCGACTCAAATAGTTCTATTTCTGTTTCCGATTCTTCGCTAATATTTTTATCTACGCAAGCCAACATTTTCATTTGCGCAAATGCACTAAAATGTTTTAAATTAAATTGTTTCGATATATTCATCAAAAATATTATAGGAATCATTAAAATAATAGTAATTACAAATGATTCTATACGATAAAATCTCATTTGATATTTATTATAATACTCTTTATTAATTGACGAATCGGGGTGCCAAATAAAGTGAACAATAGGTGTTAAAATACATGATATAGCAAATGAAACAGCAAAAAAGGAAATCAAATTTGCAATTAAAATTAGTTTAACCTGATGAAGATAATCAGCATCGGATACACTTATATTTTCATAGGATTTAGTAATATACAATGAATAAATGCTGGCGGATAAAATCGAAAACATAGCGATTGCAAATATGTACCATGATTTATTACGCTTTTTATTGCTTTGTTGCATTTTATTCATTTCTTTCTCCCAAAATATTGTTTTTAATGTACGTAATTACTTTCTCAGAATAAGTTCTTTCAGAATTGAAGCTATCACCGGGAGCATATTCTCTAAATTTTATATATGTTTCTTCTGCATAAATTCTTGAGTATGCCAATTTTGCAAAATAGGTTCTGATATTATTATTGTTTGAAATAATATAATAATTATTATTTCTATCAAAGCCTTTTATTTTGTCATCAAAATCGTTTACCAATAAAATGGAAATCGTTGCGGCACCATATGTCCTAATTGCATATTCACATTGTTCAGAAATATTAAAAAACACATTTCCAAGTGCCATTGCTATTTCTACACATAATCCAATTGGGCCAGAACTTGCAATAACGGAATGAATCATACCAAAAGTTAAATCACCAACAATAGTAGTTGCCATATCTGATACTCCTGTAATTAAAGTTCCAAATGCATCATTCTCAAATCTAAATAGAATTTTTGTTGCAGCATTTCGCATAGATATATCATTTGCATTCTTTGCAACCAATTCTAACATATATATGTTGTCATATATAGCAGAACCTGCTGCCTCTATTCTTAGTGACATATCTAAATATGTTAATGAATCTGAAATAATAGAAATCCAATTAATCTTACTGAACGCCCCACCATCTTTTATACCATTTACAGTAAAATCCTTAATAGTGTTTTGTAATACATTATTATTTCCAACTATTGTAGATTCCATATCAGTAACTATAGATGAATATTTGTTAATTAGATTTGTAAGATTACTTGTATTTACATATTTACTGCTACTTATCATACTATTTAGTAAAGATTTATAATCTTTTATTTGGGTTGCATAATAAGCTGCCTTAACAGGATCTTTAGCACCATAAATAGAATCACACACTGTCCATAATTTAGATGAATAACTTGATTCTTTCATTAAAGTATCTAAAATGTAAGATTGTTCTGCATTTCTATTTAATTCTTCTAAATACGTTAAAAGCACACTTTCATAAATAACATCATAGTTTAATTTGTTTCCAAATGCTGCATTTCCAAAAGATATGCCAAATTGAAGAAGCCAACCAAAATCATCATCTTCATAATATGAACAAAAGTCCTCGGAATTAAATCCGGCAGATGAAGTTAAATAGTTTACGTCATCAATTTTCAATTTATCCTCAGCAACTAATGGATTTGTTTCAAAAGAATATATTTCTTCATAATCAGAAAAACCATCTGTGTCACCATCTCTATACGTCGGATCTGACCTAATCGGCAGCACCTTAGTATTGTAGAGCACACTATTGGCATCAGCAGTAGGCAAGTAACTTGGAGCGCTGTTATAAAATCTTTCTAACCCTTCTTCAACATAGAAGTACTTATCACCGTAATAGTCCATGCATTCCCCAAAAGTAGGAAATACAACCCTGCCTCCATCTGTTTTAATGAGCTGTGAAATAAAATTGATTTCCTCAAAATCATACAAACCATCTTCATCTGTATCGGCATAACCACTGAATTTACTGCTATTATGATTAGCCGCAGTTATATTGCGATATGCATTGATATAATCAATAGTGATCGGTGCGTCAAGTTCAACATACTCCAATCCCGTTGACAGAATCATAGGATACTTATTCTCAATTTCAGGAATCTCTTCGCTTTCGCTTAGTTCATAAATATACTTTATAAGTCTCTCGCTCAACAACGTATCGTCTCTAAGATTGAAGCGCTTTCCGCCTGTCTGCTGATACAAATCGTAAGCATAACCACCTATATAGGTTGAGAAATCATAACTGCCGATAAGATTCACAAAAATATTGTCATTATTTTTCATTTCAGACAGATAGTCCCGCCCAGTATTTTCATTATATAAAGCATTTTTATCATTAAAAAAGCTGAAACAAAGAGTAGGTATGTCTATATCAACTACTTTTTCTGAGTCTATGCCGTTTAAAACAAAATCAAAAACATCGGAAACCACAACGTTATTTCTCAGCATATCGAGCTGTCTCTGAGTATTTCTATAGCTTTCCTTTTCCTCCTCAGTCATTTTTCCATAGTCTGACTGTTCCTTCAAACTAGCCTCTATTTCTTCTTCGGTCAAATTCACTTCCGATGTTGTTTCATCAAAATTATCCTTGAAAATATACAGATCATGAATTTCATATTTGCTGCCGCCATCTGTAATTTCACTAAATCTATCACTTCCTGCACTGTATGACAAATCAGCAGACGCATTTTCCATTTCCAACAAATACACATTTGCATTTGGCGACTGATTAAAAATGAATTCAGCAGTATCACAGATATTCTCATAGAAATATGCATAGTCCTCATCAGATGTGCAGTCTCTGCTATCATACATAAAAACAATGTTAAATTCATCAGTGTATTTAATCGCAGGCTTCACTTTTTTATCCGGCCCAGCCTCTGAAATCTCAGCTGTTTCAGCAGCCGCACTTAAGGTTCTCGCAGCGAAAAGAGAAAATGTCTGCAATGTTGGAAGTTCTTCATTCTCTGTTTTCTCGGAGTTTTCATTCTCAAAATTCTCTGCACCCTGAACAATATCCTGCAAAAAGCACTCCATATCGATAAGACAGTAAGTGCCAAGATCGCTCACCGTCGCCGAAACCGTGTTATTTTCGACATCAATATCGGTCTTTACAGGCAGCAGAATATTATCCTCTTCAAAGAATCTGAACACATTGTACCTCTTTATACCCGCAAATTCTGGATTTTCTTCTGCATACTCGCTGTTGGGATTATCAATATATTCCTCGTCTATCTTAAATTTTAGCACAACTTCGTCAACTTTGCAACTGTCATCATAAATTAATTCAGGACAACTTCCTAAAATCGACCAGTTGAACATAGAATCCGAATATCCGCTCTCCTGAACTGTTAAACTTGACTGTGCGTTACCCGCCGCTGTGATCTCCAATGAAAGATCATACGGATTGTACTCAGTATTGATGTCCTCAAGTATTTCGTCATCTGCATCTATCGTCTGCACAAATGAGCGTTCCGTATCTGCAATTCCGTCGGTAGTCGGACTTAGAGGATCAGTACCCAACGCTACTTCATCACCATCGCTTATTCCATCATCGTCGGTATCGTATTTCAAAGGATCTGTGCCATAAATATTTACTTCGTCGCCGTCTGTCAGACCATCGTTATCGGTATCGGGATTAAAAGGCTTTGTGCCAAGTTCAAACTCTTTGATGTTAGAAAGTCCGTCATCATCGCTGTCTGCGTCGGCGTCAGATACTCCCTTGGTTATGGAATCGTATACCAATGGGTCTGTGCCGAGAAAATAGTATTCCTGATAATCGGTAAGTCCGTCGCTGTCGGTATCTTCATTATTGATATCCGTTCCAATCTGCTCCTCAACGAAATCAGGCAAACCGTCTTCATCGCTGTCAATGAATTTTGATGAATAACCGTCCTCGGTTTTCTCAACATAGAATACAGGAGATTCGGCAGTTTGACCGTCATCTGTTGTCTGAATGACCTTAAAATAACGCTTATCAAAATCCATAGTTATAGGATAAGTATATGAATATTGGTTATTTAAAATCGCAGTAGTAATAAACTCCTCGTTATTATAGGATTCCAACAGTTCAAATCTGCCGTTTTCAATATTAGTATACCAGAAAATATTAAGTGCGTTTTCTTCTTCAATGTAATTTGCAAAACCTGAAACCGCAAGAATTATCTCGGGAATATCAATTGTTGTGAAATCCTCGTTCACCGTGATTTCAGACATAACAAAATCAGTCATTTCCGGAGTAACTCCCGACTCTTTTGTGGCTTTAAAGCCGAAGGTCTTGCTTTCACCCACACCGATCGGAGTTGTCGTTATATCGTTTGCAACAGTATAGGAATTTTCAAAAGAAGAAAGTATCTGCGCATTCCAGATATCTTCTATATCAAAATTCGTATTGAAAGAAAGTCTCCAAGCCTCAAGCGAACTCTCACCTAGATTTTTGATCGTAACGGTTCCTGTAAATCCGGTATCCCAGTCATCCGTAACATCCATAGTTACAGAGTATCCCTCTGCCGATCTTTCTGTTCTCTGAGAGCAAAGCTCGATAGCTTCGGGGAATTCCATGTATTCACCCGACAGCGTGTAACCGAATGTTACAGACTGTTCAGGCTGAATCTCATAGTTATATCCAGCGTTTTTTACAATATATTTTGTGGAGTTGGAACTGAAAACAGTTCCGTTCCACAAGCCGTTTATCTCTCCGTGAGCGTCATATTTCAAAGCCCAGTTCAAAATAGATTCTCCTCCGGTATTCCTGATCGTAACCTCAACATTTTGATTTCCGACCCAGCTTCCCTTTATATCGTATGTAATTTCATAGCCGTTTCCGGTATATGTTCGTGTTGTTTCTTCATCTGCAAATACGTTCATCGGAAAAATGAACGTTGCCATTATCGCAAGGCTTAGCAGTAGTGAAATTATTCTTTTTTTCATGCTGTGCCTCCTTTATTGAATTGTAGCTTTATTATACGCCCAATAATGCCCCGTAATACTCTCTCCGGGTTTAAGCTCGATCTTATCCGATTCGCCTTCCTTTAATAATGCAGGCAGAAATCTTTGTATCTTGCTCTTATCTGCTTTTCCGTTTTCCCAAGGTATAACCTCAACTATTCCGTTAGGATATGTGACCGTCATTTCTTCCACATACATAAATTCGGAATATCCGCTGTAATTCACAGACGGATTGTAGATCGTAATATCCGAAACATTCTTCAACTCAAAATCAACGTTCCAAGTACCGTATATTTCATCGTTATACTCTTGCTTTATGATAAGCTTCAATGCGTCACCGCCGTAAACCTTAACGGGCTTGTCGGTTTTAAACTGCGTGCTTATTCCTGTGTTAAAAGGTGCAAGAACTCCGCTGAAATCAGCAAAAATATCATATTCGCCCGCAGTATCGCCGCGTACTATCCAGCTTACAGTGCTTGTTTCTCCGCCATAGATCGTTCCCATATTTCTTACAGCAGAATTGTCTTTGCTTGTTTTAGCAAGCGACATTCCCTTGGGAAGCTTTATCTTAGCGCTGCTGTTTCCGATATAGAACTCGTGAGACGCATTATTCTGTACCGTAAGGCTTACATTAAAGAATTCTTTAAGCCAGGTGAATGTAGTAGATACATCTAAAAGTACAATAGACGGTGGCTCTCCTGGAACAGTTGATGGAATCACTCCAACATACCGGACATGGTCTGTATTCATATCAAGTATTCCGAATTTTACTCCATTAAATTCAAACCATGAGTCTGTATTTATAAGTTCGCCATCACCGTTTACGGTAATTTGAAATTTCTTTGGATTTTGAGAATCATCTGTCTTTATATTTACATGATAATTGTAAACATACTGATTTTCCGGAGCTGATGTGTCAATACCAAGATTTTCGATTTCCTGCAAGTCAAGTCTTTTAACTTCTATCTTACCTGTAACAAGTTCTCCGTTTTCAATGTAAACCGTTGTCCATGAGCCGCCTTTTTCGATAGTAATATCAGCCGAAACCGGCAAATAACCATCTTTATAGAAACTCATCTTATATGTGCCGAATGGCGCATATATTGTAGCAACTCCGTTTGAATTTGTATTTACCAGTATATCTCCATCTGGTAGCTCTGCATAGACCATAGCATTAGCTACTGATGTATTTCGTGAAGAATCAACAAGCTGAACCTCTGCATATCCGTAAGTATCCTCATCGTGTACCGTTACCGATATTTCACTGTTTGATGCATTCCCGGCTGAATCCTTTACTGTCAAAGAAGCAGTATATGTGCCAGGATCGGAGTATATATGATTTGCCTTTGCGGAACTTGCTTTACTTCCGTCACCGAAATCCCATTCATAGCTTGCGATATAGTGGTTATCTGAAGATTTAGAACCGTCAAACTGAATTGACATTCCCACAAGTCCGTACAGATCAATTCCTGCGTCTGCAACAGGTTTCACTGTATCTTCGTCAGTAGGAACAGCCATTACCTTTTCACTTGCAACAATATTATTATAACTGTCGATCGCTTCAACGTAATAGAAATAGGTTTGTCCTGCTTTTACGTTATTGTCGGTATACTCGTTTAAAATGGTACTGCCCACAAGAACGAAGCTGCTGTTATCTGATGAACGCTTGTACAAATTGTAACCGAGCAAGGATGAATCCGCAGTCGATGACCAGTTAAGCTTTATCTGCCAGCCTTTTTCAGTAGTAAAAAGCTTAGGAGCGACTATGGAGCAACTCTTGTAATCATAGGCACAGGTATAGTAACTGCTCTTGTTTCCCGATTTATCAGTTGCCTGAACACGAACGTCATACATTCCGTCTGCCATATTATTCATATCAAGATCGAACTTAACTATCTCCGCATTTTGGGAAAGATTCTGAGTATACATAGTTTCCCACAGCTCTGTTCCCTGAGGAGCAAATTCCACAAGAATACTACCCAGTCTGAAATTATCCTTGCAGGAAATACTCATGGTTCTTCCGTTACAGATTTTTGTGCCGTTCTTCGGAACTACGCTTAATATCTGCGGTTTGAACGTATCGTCGGAAACTCCGCCGGATACGTTCTCGGATTTTTCACTTTCATTGCCTGCATAGTCTACTGCGGTAACATAATAATCGTACATTTCTGCAAGCTCTATATCCGTATCAAAATAGTTAAGAGCCTCAAGCTTGTCTTTCAGCAGAGTAAATGTCTCGTCACCGCTGTACGACTTGTATACTCTGAAATAATTTACGTCCGTATCTGTCGGATCGTCCCACCTTATTTCCAGCTGTCCGTTTACAACTGCTGTCTTAACATTTTTCAGCTTGCTCGGAGCTGTATTGTCCACCGTATATTCTATAACGGGTGACTGCGCTGTATCGCTTTCATTGTTTTTAGCGTCTGCAGCTTTTGCACGGACATAAAGCGAGCCGTCCGCATGTTCGGAAATATCAAGATCATATTTGATATACGTGCTTGCACTACCGTTTACAGATATGGTGTCGACAGTTTTCCAAACCTCTCCGTCCGTGGAAACTTCAATAGCTATACTAGCTACGGAAGCGTTATCCTTTGCATAAATTGTCAGAGGAATTGACTGTGCAAAAGTATTGGCATTCGGATAAATTGCTGTAACTGTCGGAGCCTCAGTATCTTCTCCTGTATAAACGGTTACCGTACTGCTCTTTTCAGAAGCATTATTTGACTTGTCATATGCGATTACATAATACTCGTAATTTTCATCATAAGACAGACTTTTATCCGTATATGTGTTCTTAGTGACCGTAGCTATCTTTTGATCGTTTCTGAATATTTCATATTTAGAAACGCCCACATTATCGGTACAGTTCCATGAAATCACAGCCTGAGTGTTTGTACTGCTCTCAATTTCAAGTACTGGAGTTGTAGGTGGTTCGGTATCTACCGTCAGCTTTTCACTTGCCTCCGAATAATTATCTGTATCGTCAAACGCCTTTACATAGTATACATAAAGTCCGCTTGAAATCGAGTTATCTGTGAAGCTTGTGCCGTTCACTGTTCCGATAAGAATATCGTTTCTGTAAACATCGTAACCCTCAACCTTAGAATTGTCTGTTGAAGCCGTCCAGTTAAGAACAACAGAAGACAAAGTCTGTGACTTTACTTTGAGTCCTGTTGGCTGAGTAGGTGCATTTTCGTCCGGAAGAGTTTTTACCTCGATGATATTCGACCAATCCGATTCATTATGCATTGCGTCATAAGCAATAACATAATATGTATACGATGTATTGGACTTCAACCTATCGTCAATAAATTCGATTTTGTTTGTACTGCCTACTCTTACACCGTTGCGGTAAACGTCATATCCCGTAACTGCGTTATTATCCGTACTTTCGCTCCATTTCAGACTTATAGACGTTACCGTCTGCAAATCGGATTTAAGATTCTTTGGAGCACTAGGAGCCTGAGTATCCATAGCCGTTTCCACAAGCTCATTCCATACAGGCGTTCTGTTGAAAACATAGCCTGTATCCATAGGTTTGTTGATCTCAAGAACATTAAACTTTGAATTTGCACTTGAAAAATTTATTTTTTGCTGCTTTGTTCCGCTTAGCACAACTTTGTGATCACCTGTAGCATAGAAGTTATTTTCATTTCCCGAAATCTGCGTAAAATTGCCTTTGACTTCAAGTATTCCGTTTGTCAAATATCCGCTGTGAGAATAATATGCAGCTGTTACAAAGTTCCTTCCTACTTTTACGAAATCATCTTCATTTGTCATTTTAAGATATCCATAGCTGTAATTATCATAACCAATCGTGCCATCATTCTGAATTCTTGAATTCTGTACTCGTAGATCTCTTCCTACATAAAGCTGTCCATTATTTATGTACATTGTTCCATAATAGCCCACCGCTACATCGTTGTTTACTTCAAGCTTATGTCCGTTTAAATTGAATGTGTAATCTCTAACATACAGTGAGCCTCCGATTACCCAATCACTGTTAAGTGTCTTGTTCTGATTTATGTTCAGATCATATGACCATGAATTGTCGGCAAGTTCACCTTCTCCACTCAGGTAAATATGTGCACTGCCTACTACAATTGATTCCGTATCATAAAGCTTTGTCTGTACCCACACGTCTGTTGCAAAGATTACTCCTTCTTCGGATGTGTTAGTTATTTCAAGAATGTTAAATCTTGCACGTTTTTCATTATCTCTTGAGTCAAGAGATACAGTTTGCTTTTCTGTTCCGTTGAGAACGATCTTGTGTGTTCCTGATGTTTTAAAGTTATATATTGAATTATCGTATTGATACAGATCCCCACCGATAGTCATTGTTCCTGCTGTAAGTAAATTACTGTGATCAACAGTGGAACGTGTTGCAAATGATCCTGCAACCGTTACTTTATCGGCTTTATTGGTCATATTCAACTTTCCAGGACTTGCTTCGTTTCCTACGGTCTGTATCTTGTAATCTCCGGTCACGACCAGTTCTCCGCCGTTTATCTTTACCTCTCCGCCTGACTGGGTAAGGTCTCCGTTGACAGTCAGCTTGTGCCC
>ENA-UONZ01000703-UONZ01000703.1-human-gut-metagenome-genome-assembly--contig:-C93old-NODE-703-length-49267-cov-61.862859_pt1 | contig 49267 bp, 49 predicted proteins | sample MGYA00242468_ERZ724015 | MGnify/ENA metagenome assembly ERZ724015
TTGTGAACCGCTGCAAGGCAATCTCGGGATAACTCAATCCTCGGGATTAGATCGCCACGCGGTCTATGCGCGGCAGCGTGTGGACGAATTCCGCAATGGCGATATTGCCAGCACGCAGAGTGCCAGGCAAGCAAAAGATGCTACAGATCTGATCGTAGAGCCGAACCGCCAATACGCACAGCTTATTCGCAGACTTACGCCTTTGGAATGCGAAAGGTTACAGGGATTTCCAGACGGTTGGACGAATATCCCCGGCGCGTCGGACTCGGCAAGATACCGGGCACTGGGTAATTCCGTTGCCATCCCGTGCGTGGAGTTCATTATGAAAAGCCTCAACGAAGTTGCTTCGCTCGGTATGTAATATGCTTCATTCTGCGCCGCTTCTTTGTTGCTTCTAGTGAATAGCTTTGTTCCGGCGCTTACAGTATGCTTGCTTTGCAAATCAAAACGAAAGGACGAAGCCCAATGGCAGACAAGAAAAACCTCTGCGCTCAAATCGACACAGCCCTCCACGCGCGCGTGCGGCAGGAGCAGGAACGATCTGGCAGGACACTCAGCGAATTCGTAGAACAACTTATCACAGATTATTACAAAATGAAAGAAGGAACAAAAATGACAGGTGATATGAGAACCATGGCGATCCAGCTCCCGGAAGAACTCTTCGAGCGACTGAAAGCGTATCTCAAAAAGAACAACCTCAAACAGAAGCAGTTCATCATCGGGCTGATTGAGGATGCGCTGGAGCAGGAGGAAGAAGACACTGCTGAGCAGCCGGAGACAGAAGAATCCGACGAACCGGACATGGATGCCGAAGAATAACCACCCAACGCCGCCGCAGAAGATTTCTGCGGCGGCGCTTTTTTGCATTTTGGAGGTGATCGTATTTATATTTATCCCGATAACCTGAATGCCAAAGCCACGCTCTGGCTGTGGCAGCTTCGGGATCTGGCCGTCATCGGCATTGGGCTGCTCATTGCAGTTCTTGCGCTGACGCAGCTTGGGCTGTTTTTGCCCATGGTGCTGGTGGCGGCGTATGCATTTTTGTCCATCCATCTGGACGGACTCAGTGTGCTGGATTTTCTCTCGTTCGTGGTCAGCTTCTATCTGACCGAACAACAGCTTTTTGAATGGGAGGACCCGACGTGAAAAAACAGAAGAAAGATAAACGGCGGCAGTCTACGCAGGATCTCTTAGGCATCAAAAAGATTACGGACTACTGCATTTCCACAGATGCGGGTGACTTGGTGTTTTATATCATTAAGCCCACAAACATCAGCGTCCTCCCGGCTGGTGCGGTCAGCGCGAAGATCCGTGCGCTGCAGAACACACTCAGCGCACAGGCTGGCGTGGAGCTGCTGGCAATGAACTCCCGTGAGAGCTTTAACGCGACGTGCCTCTTTTACCACGACCGGATGCAGGCAGAACCGAACCCCGCGATTCGGGAGTTGCTCGAACAGGATCGCGCGTTTCTGGACGAAAAGCAGGTGCAGATGACGCTGGCGCGGGAATTTTATCTCGCGGTGCGGCTGAAAAATGAAAAGCCCGACACGGCATATACGCTCTTATCTACTATCGAGACAAAATTCCGCGACAACGGCTTCACCACGCGCCGCGCCGGAAAGGAAGACCTCAAGCGCCTGCTTGCCATCTATTTCGAGCAGAACACCACAACGGAGCGCTTCGAGGACTACGACGGTCAGCGATTCATGGAGGCGACGGGATGAGTATTTTCAGAAGAAAAAAGCAGACCGACGCGGAAACAGAATCTTTGAAATCCTTCCTCGACATGATTGCGCCGAGCATCGTGAAATTTGAAACCGGCTATTACATCTGCGGCAACACGTTCCGCTGCATTTGGGCGCTGCGCGAGTATCCAACATCGACCGACGATCTTGCCATCCTGCGGCATTTGGGCGAAAAGCACGGCGTGACGCTGCACATCTATACACGCATGGTCTCGCCGCTCGAAGAACGCAAAATCGTCCATAACGCCGAAATCCGCAACCGGATGAACCGCGGCAGCGCCCAGGATATGCAGCGGGCGGTGGAAGCAGAGAGCAATTTGCAGGACGTGGCGAACCTCATCGGCTCCCTGCACCGGAACAAGGAGCCGCTTCTGCACTGCGCCGTTTACATCGAAATGATCGCGGGAGATATGCAGGAGCTGCAAATTTTGCAGACGAATGTGGAGGTCGAGCTCATGCGCTCGAAGCTGAACGTGGACAGGCTGAAGCTTCGCCAGCAGGCAGGCTTCTGCGCCGTCAGCCCGGTCGGATTCAATGTGCTTGGCACAGAGTATGAGCGCGTCCTGCCAGCCAGCTCGGTCGCAAATCTGTTCCCATTCAACTATTCCGGCAAAACAGACCGTAAGGGCTTTTACATCGGCAAGGACAAATACGGCAGCAACATCGTAGTAGACTTCGACCAGCGCGACGAGGACAAGACCTCTGCCAATGTTCTCATTCTCGGCAACTCCGGTCAGGGCAAGTCTTACTTGATGAAATTATTGCTCTTAAACTTCCTTGAAGCCGGAAAATCTGTTATCACGCTGGATGTGGAGCATGAGCAGTGGGAGCTGTGCCAGGCGCTCGGTGGGTGCTTTGCGGACATCATCGAGGGAACGTATAAGATCAATCTGCTGGAACCAAGATGCTGGGATACCGACGCTGATCCTTACGATGTGGATGCGCCGAAAGCATTCCGGCAGTCAACCAGATTGGCGCAGCACACGTCTTTCCTCAAAGATGTGTTTCGCACCTACAAGGACTTTACGACAGCACAAATCGATACGATTGAAATTATGTTAACCAAACTATATACGGAATGGGGCATTACAGAGGAAACGGACTTTTCGCAGATGCGGCCGGAGGACTATCCGATTTTATCGGAACTGTATGATTTTATTGAAATCGAGTACGAGAATTTCGACGAAACAAAGCCACAGCTCTACACCAGAGAAACGTTCCAGCAGATCCTGCTGGGGCTGCACTCCATGTGCCGCGGCGCGGACTCGAAATTCTTCAACGGTCACACAAACCTGACCTCGACGCGCTTTCTGGTGTTCGGTGTGAAAGGTCTGCTGTCTGTGGCGCAGAACGTGCGAAGCACGATCCTCTTGAACCTGCTGTCGTATATGTCGGACAAGCTGCTCACCGAGGGCAACACCGTCGCGGCGCTGGACGAACTCTATATCTGGCTGTCCAATCCCGTCGCTATCGAGTACATCCGCAACTCGCTCAAGCGCGTGCGCAAAAAGGAATCCGCGCTCGTGCTGGCAAGCCAGAACCTTGAAGATTTCGACCAGCCGGGTGTGCGCGAGATGACAAAGCCGCTCTTTTCGATTCCGCCGCACCAGTTCCTGTTCAACGCCGGTTCCATTGACCGGCGCGCGTATATGGATATGCTCCAGCTGGAAGACAGCGAGTTTGATCTCATCAAGTTCCCGCAGCGCGGCGTCTGCCTCTACAAATGCGGCAACGAACGATACCTGCTGGAAGTCCACGCACCGCCGTACAAGGAATCCTTGTTCGGAAAGGCAGGCGGCCGCTGATGGCAGTATCTCCGATGCTCATAAAGGTCGCCGCCGCACTGCTGACCAGCGAAAAGGGACGCAAGGGTGTCGGCTTTCTGCTGGTCGCTATCAGTCTTCGTATGACATCGATGAAGAACACTTCGCATCTTATACGATCTGTGATGAAGTGCATGCGAAGAATGGAGATTTTGGAAATAAGAGAGAGGCAATTTATGCTTGCTGTCGACAAAAAATTCTACCTGTTTTAAAAAAAATACATACAGATGGAGTTTTTGTGGGCCACTGCCATAAAATCAATACAAGCGTCATGTATGAGGGAATCCGGTTTACATTTGGATATAAAACGGGATTTTATGATTATTATGACGAAGCAGCAAATGGGGGAACATTGATCCTTTTAGATGGAGACAAAGATTTTCTCGTTAAGCACATTCAGTATGAGATTACAGAATCAATCTAGATAGTATTCCGTGCAGGAGTCCACATAAGGAGGATAAAAACAATGCCTTGTAAAATCTGCATTATCGGTGCAGGCAGCGCGATTTTCTCGCTGAATTTGATCAAAGATATTTGCGTGAATAAGCATTTTGAGAATTGTACAGTTTCGCTCATGGACGTAAATGAAGCACGACTTGATGCCATATATAATCTTTGCATCAGATATGCTCAGGAATTGGGAGAAAAGCTAAATGTCGTGAAAACGACAGATCGACGTGAGGCAATGCGAGATGCCGACTTTGTTTTAAACGTTGCGCTGGACTACGGTCATGATCGCTATAAGGAAGGAATCAAGGTTGCTTATGCAAATGGATATCGCTTTGGAGGAAGCTTGCATGTCCTGCATGACGAAGCGTTTTATATTAACTTCTATCAGCTCAGGCTTATGGAATCTATTTTGCAGGATGTGTTAGCGATTTGTCCTAATGCGTGGTATATCATGGTAGCAAATCCGGTGCAGGGCGGTGTTACTTATTTACAGCGTAAGTATAAGAACGCCAAAATAATCGGAATGTGCCATGGCTATACAGGTGTATACACTCTGACCGACGCTATGGGAATGGATCGAAAGGATGTTTCTTATGAAATAGCTGGCGTAAACCACTTTATTTGGCTTACGAGTTTTCGGTATCAAGGGAAAAATGCATACCCGCTGCTGGATCAATGGTTGAAAATGCACCATGGAAAAATTGTAGAGAATGTAGAAGAAATTGAGAAAATTGGCTTGAAAGCAGATGAAATATCACCGAAAGCAATCGATCTCTACAAACGGTACGGCCTTTTTCCAATCGGAGATACTGCATCATCTGGTGGTGGCGCATGGGGATGGGAGTATCACGTTGATACGCAGACGGAAACTCAGTATGGTAGCCAGCCGTATAAGTGGTATGAAAAGTACTTTGCGGAAGGTGAACAAAATGTTCAGAAAATCAGACGTGTAACGGAAGACCATTCTGTGAAGGTGAGCGAAGTATTTTCTACAATGCCGTCAGACGAACCAATGATCCCTTTGATTGAGGGACTTGCATTTGATACAGCCAATAAAGTTGTTGTTAACATTCTAAATGACGGCGGATATATGAAGGGGCTGCCAACGGACTATGAGGTCGAAATCGCAGCAATTGTAGATAAACATGGCGTTCATCCGATTCATAATAACGGACTTCCAAAGCCGATTATGACACACCTTTTACGCGACCGTATCGCCAGCGTGGAAATGGAGTTGGCGGCGTTTGAAAATCATAGCTGGGAACTCTTGGTGGACCTGATTCTGATGGATCCGTGGACAAGAACAAGACAGCAGGCGGAACGTCTGATCCGTGATATCATGGCGCTTCCTTGCAACAAAGAAATGAATATGTATTATAAATAAAAGGACACAAAAATGTATAACATTAACAACATTACGACGATTTACGTTTTCCAGAAATCAGGGAACGATTATCATCAGGGCTTTTATCCAGACTGCAACGAAATGCTGACAGGGCCAGTAAGGACAATTGAAAAAGCGCTGTCAATGGTTGCGGAGATGCGAGAGTTTGGTGCGCAGCAACCGGTAAGAATTAAGGTGACAGATGAGACGTACTATATCCAAAAGCCAATCTGCATCGATCCGGCAGTGAGCAATATTACAATTGAGCCGGTGAAAAAGACGTTATTGAGCGGCGGGATTATGGTTGACTGGTTTAAACCAGATACCTTCAATGGCAACAAATGTGTATCCGCAGATTTATCTGGATTCCCAGAGCTTGAATTTACAGACTTCTATGTGAATGGAAGACCGAGGCGAAGAACGCGCTTTCCGCAAGAGGGATTCCTGAAGCCGGAGGATGTGGAAGAACACTCTGATGAATTACGAGCAGGTTCAAAGTGGTTTACAGTAAAGGAGAAAGATTTCTGTAAAATCAAAGATTTTTGTCACCCGGAATGGTGCATTGTCAGTTTTAACCATTATTGGGTGGATGAACATTCTCAAATTGAAGCGATTGAGCCGGAAACAAGAAAGGTTGTCCTCAAGCATCGGTCATGCTATACAATCGAACCAACCCATCCGGCAAGCGCTCTGGAGTACTGTATCGAAAACGTTGCCGAAATGTTCGAGAATCCTGGCGAGTGGTATTATGATCGACAGAACTCTAAAATTTACTATATCCCGGAAGAAGCGGATGCATATGCCTCTGAGATTGTCGGCTATATTCCAGTGGTAAGTACTATACTCCGTCTGGCAGGGACGTTGGAAAATAGAATAAAGGACGTGACGATCCGCAACTTTCAGATCGCATATACGAGGGGCGAACGTATAACGGCAGACGGGGCGGAGGTGACGTTTGCGTCTGACACACAGAGCGTTTGTGATACGGCAGCTGCAATCGAAATCAGCTATGCACAGGGATGTGCAATCGAAAAATGTGAGTGCTATTGCATTGGTTTACATATGATTGGACTCAGAGCGGGGTCACGAAACATACGAATCGACAATAATATTCTCCGCGAAATTGGAGCAGGCGGTATTGTAGTGACTGGAGGAGCCTTTGGCAGTGAAGCTGAAGAACACACGTTTGGCAATAGAATTGAAGATAACCGCATAATCGGATGTGGACGACGATATTATGCAGCTTGCGGAATTCTGTTGATGCACACTTATGAAAATGTGATTGCTCATAATGAGATTGCGGATTTGAATTATACCGGTATTTCCTGCGGATGGGTATGGGGATACGAGAATAGTATTACAAGGGAGAATCTGATAGAGAAAAACCATATTCATGATATTGGAAATGGTGTTCTATCTGATATGGGCGGCATTTATCTGCTGGGAAAACAGCAAGGGACGATTGTCAGATGCAATTTGATTCATGATGTCTATAGTCGACATTATGGAGGATGGGCACTTTATGCAGATGAAGGTGCATCGGCAGTGGTGTTTGAGCAGAATATCTGCTACAACACAAACAGCAACGCATTCCATCAGCACTACGGGTGTGGCAATACTGTCAGAAACAACATTTTCTGTTTTTCCAAAGATGCACCGATTGGTATGTCACGACCGGAACTGCACCTTGGTACAATTTTTGAACAGAACATCATTGTAACGCATGGCCAAAGGGCACTTGAAATCGGCTATAAAGGCGAGGAAACTGGTTGCCTGCAAGTTATTTCCCTGCAAAGAAACCTTTTCTTTGATGTGGGCAAGGGGGAGCCAGCTATGATACAAATTGGCAACAAGGTGTATTCCTATGATGAGTACAGAAAACTGGGAATCGATATGGATTCTGTGTGCGCGGATCCGCTATTTGCAGATATGGATGCATTTGATTTCCGTATAGCCGAAGACTCACCAGCTATCGCATTGGGATTTGTTCCGATTGATATTTCGGACATTGGAGTGCGGACAAAAGCGTAAAACAGAAGGAAAGGATTTGTAGTAAAGCTGTGGAGACGTATTCCAAATGAAAGGAAAGAAAGCGTCATCATTGATCGCACTTTGCGCTGCTGTTTATTTTTGCAGCTATCTGACTCGTCAGAATTACGCGACAGTGCTCGTGGAAATAATTGAAAGTGAAGGCGTTTCTAAGGCTGCTGCATCAGCAGCAATTACAGGAATGTTCATTACATATGGACTGGGGCAGATTATCAGTGGCTATCTTGGAGACAGGCTGAATTCATGCCATTTGATTGCTGCTGGCCTAGCCGCAACTGGAGTGTTGAATATATTGATACCGTATTGCAAATCAACACAAATGATAGCTGTGGTTTGGTGCTGCAATGGCCTGGCGCAGTCATTCTTTTGGCCTCCGCTTGTAAAAATCTTGACGATAAATCTATCTGGGAAAATGTATCAGCGCTATGTTGCCGTGATTTCATGGAGTTCTTATCTGGCTACGGCCGTACTGTATTTGGTATGTCCAGCGCTCATCCAGCATAGCGGATGGAGAAGCGTTTTCTACATCTGCGGCGTAGTTGCGTTTGTAATGCTGGTTGTATGGCAGCGGGGGACAAAAAATATACAGTCATCAATGGACCTTCCGGCCGATCGTAAAGTGCATGGCAGCAGCGCTGAGAAAAGTGATAGAACAGTGATTTCTCAACCAATATGGTTAATTCTTGTATTCGCGGTTGCAGCGATTATTATGCAAGGAATGATACGGGATGGCATGACAACATGGCTTCCAACGTACATCTCCGAACAGTTCCACATAGAGAATAGCAATTCTATCTTGTACGGCGTTCTCGCGCCGCTTTTGAGTGTGATTGCGTTGATAATTGCAGAAAAAGTACAGGATAAGTTGGTTCACAATGAGGTGGCGTGTGCAGCAGGCTCATTTGTGCTAGCAATCGTATGCTGTCTAGGTGTCCGAATGACGATGGCGGGACTTCCAAGATTTTCTATCATCTTATACGCGGCCGTAATTGGCTGCGCACATGCAGCAAATCTATTCTTGATTGCAGTTTTACCGGGAAGATTCCGCAACACGGGTCATGTGTCGCTGATTTCTGGCGTTCTGAACTGTGCGACTTATGTTGGGAGCGCAGGTTCAACTGCTCTGATGGCAATGACAACAGAACATAGTGGATGGAATGTGCCGATTATTATCTGGGCAGCAGCTGCATTTGCTGGATTTGTATTCTGCATATTGATCTTGAGAAGATGGCCTGCACAGTTTAAATGAGTAGTGAGAGCACGAATATTTTAGAAAACATATTGCTTGCCTGTAAAGAAAATAATTTGAAGAGGAGAAGTATAACATGCGGAAACCGAAGATCGGTCTGCTTGGTCTGATGGCCGGCAGCTATGAGCCTATTTTTCCGGGGATCGTCGCCCGGCAGGAGGCGTTTGCGCGCGAGCTGGCCGCGTCCTTCTCGTCCGTTGCAGACGTTGATTTCCCCGGCGCCGCCCTCGACCGGGCGGATATCGAGCAGAAAATGCGCTATTTCAACCAGTCGGACTGCGACGGTGTGCTCATCGTCCTTCTGACATACAGTCAGGGCGTCTGGCTCCTGCGGGCGCTGCAGGATAACCGCCTGCCGCTCGCGCTGGCCGTGGTGCAGCCGGACAGCCGCGTCGGTCTGGACTTCGGCGAACTGGATCTGACCGTCAATCAGGGCATCCACGGCGCGCAGGACAACGCGAACATGATCGTGCGGAACGGCTTCAAATGCCAGTTCTTTGCCGCAGAGCGCCATGATCCCGCCCTTGTGCAGTTTGTCGGCAACTTTGCCCGCGCCGCCATGACGTATCAGCAGATGCGGCGCATGAAGTGCGGCGTTTTGAGCCGGATGTGCGGCATGGGCGATATCCTGCTTGACGATATGGCCTTTACAAAGAAGATCGGCGTGGAATTCTGCAACGACACGGCCGGTACGGTCTGGCGCTGGATGCAGACCGTGACAAAGCAGGAGATCGACCGGCAGATCGAGAAGGACAAAGACACGTTCCTTGTCGACCCGAAGCTCAGCTACGAGAGCCATGCGGAAGCCGTGCGGATGTACCTCGGCTTCAAGCGCTGGCTGGACGACAAGGGCTTTGGCTGCTTCACCGCGCAGTTTGATATCTTCGGCGACGACTCCGTCGGGCCCGACCGCCGCTTCCATCAGCTGCCGCTTTACGCGGCGTCGCAGCTCATGGCGGACGGCTACGGCTACGGCGCGGAGGGCGACATGTCCTGCGCGGCCATGGTGTCTGCGGCGCATATGCTTTCCGACGGCGGAGGCAATTTCACAGAAATGTACATGATGGACTTTGAAATGGACGCGATCTGCTTCTGCCACGCAGGTGAAGGCAACTGGGCCACGAGCTGCGGCACGAACAGACCCAGACTGATCGACCGGTATCTCGGCGAGGGCGGTCTGGAAAATCCGCCGACGATCCTCTTTACGCCGAAGGCCGGGCGCGCAACGCTCACCTCGCTTGCGCCCCTGAACGGCGACCGGCTCCGCCTGATCGCCGCGCCCGGCGAGATGCTGCCGAAGAACGATCTTCGCGGCTGCGAGATGCCGTACTTCTTCTGGCGGCCCGACAGCGGCGTGACGAACTGCATCCGCGGCTGGCTGAAAAACGGCGGCACGCACCATGAGGTCATCAGCCTTGGCGATGTGTCCACCCGCTGGCAGATGCTCTGCGACATGTGGGACGTCGAATACGTGCAGGTATAAAAGGCATGCATGGATATCTGACCTTTGACGTCGGCACGACAGCCGTCAAAAGCTGCCTGTTCGACGACAATCTGCGGCTGCTCTCGATCGCAAATGAAGAGTATACGCTCGATACGGATGCCAGGGGCCGGGTCGAACTGGACCCGGAGTGCTATTGGCAGGCCGTCTGCGGCGGAGCTGCCGAAGCGCTGCGCCGCGCGCAGCTCCCGCCCAGCGCAGTCAGCGCGATCTGCATCACAACGCAGGGCGAAACGCTGATCCCAATCGGAAAAGACGGCCGCGCGCTGCGCAAGGCGATCGTCTGGCTGGATGAGCGCGCAAAAAAACAGGCGGACACCCTGTCCGCCCGCTTTTCCAGCGCAGAATTTTATCATGAGACAGGCCTTCCGGAGCTGAACGGCTTCCTGCCGCTGGCAAAGCTCATGTGGATCCGGGAGAACGAGCCTGAGATCTACCGGCAGACGGAAAAATTTCTGCTGCTGGAGGATTATCTTCTCTACAGGCTGACCGGGCAGTTTGCCGCAGAAAAAACGCTCGCGTCCAGCACCGGCTGGTTCAGCCTCCGGACAGACGGTTATTGGCAGGAGGGCCTTGCGGCGGCGGGCATCCCGCAGGAGAAGCTGCCGGAGCTGTTCGAACCCGGAACGGCGCTTGCGGCGAAGCTCCTGCCGGACGTGCGGGAAAAGCTGGGCTTCCGGGCGGATACGCTCGTCGTGACGGGCGCGATGGATCAGACGGCAGGCGCGCTGGGCGCGGGAAACCTGCGTCCTGGCTGCGTGACGGAGACGACGGGGACGGCGCTTTGCATCGGCGCAGCGCTGGAAAAGGCGGACCTGGACGATCCGAACCGCGTCACGGTCTACCGTCATGTAAAGCCGGGCCTGTTTCTGATGCTGCCGTTCTGCATGACGGCGGGGCTGTTTCTCAAATGGTTCAAGGATACGTTCTGCGAGGCAGAATGCCGGCAGGCAGAGCAGGAGCACAGATCCGTATACGAGCTTCTGGACGAGCTCGCCGAGCAGACGCCGCCCGGCGCGGGGGGATTGCTGGCCCTGCCGTATCTGACCGGCTCCATTCAGCCGTACAGCAACCCGAACGCGAGAGGCGTGTTTTTCGGCATCGGGCTCGACACAAAAAAGCAGCACTTCCTGCGCGCCGTCTATGAATCCGTCGCCTTTATGCTGCGGGAGAATCTGGAGCTTCTGATGCGCGTCAATCACATGCCGGTCACGCAGATCCGCAGTCTCGGCGGCGGCGCGAAAAGCGCGGTCTGGCGGCAGATCAAGGCGGACGTGACCGGCATCCCGGTCGGACTGGCCGCCCAGAGCGAGAGCACATCGCTCGGAGCCGCCATGCTGGCCTCCGTCGCCTGCGGCGGCAAAGCGTCTCTGGAACAGGCGGCGCAGGCCGCTGACCGCGCGGTCGTCTGGACAAAGCCGGACGGAGCCGGACGCTATGAGCAGGCGTATCAGAAATACTGCGAGCTGTTCAGAACGCTGAACCCGCTGTTCTAAGGAGAAACACATGAACTATCAGGAGCAAAGACCGTATGTCGGCAATCTGCGCCAGCTGTTCGGCCTGCGAGAGTCCCGGCTGGCCGGCGGCAAGGCGGACGGCGTGCGGATCGTCGATATCCACAACGGTGGAGATCTGGCGCTATGCGTGGCGGCGGACCGCTGTATGGATATCCCGGAAGTCCGCTACTGCGGACGTGTGCTTAACTACATCACGCCGAACGGGATTGTGCATCCGTCCTACTACAGCTGCTACGGCGAGGGCTGGAGCGAAGCATTTGCGGGTGGGCTGCTCTATACCTGCGGCCTGAGCAATACCGGCCTGCGCGAGAGCCTCGACTGGGAGAGCCAAAAGGAGCACGGCTGCATCGCCAATACCCCGGCGGAGCAGTTTTCCGCCGTGATCGAAGAAACGGCGGACGGGCCTGCCGCAGTGCTTCACGGCATCATGCGTGAGGGGATGCTCGCGGGCGTCGATCTGCGGCTGACGAGAACCATCCGGGTCGAATACCTGCGCAATGTGATCGAGGTGACGGACACGGTGCAGAACGACGGCTATCGAAGCGCGCCGCATATGCTCCTCTATCACTGCAATCTGGGCTATCCGCTTTTGCAGCCGGATTCCCACCTCCGGATTCTCAATCAGGGTGTCCGGCCGCGGACACCGTTTGCAAAGACGATGCTGCCGGAACTGGATACTATCCTTCCGCCGCAGGACGCGATGGAGGAAATGTGCTATTATTACACCCCGGCTCCCGACGAAGACGGCTGGGAGCACGTGCGTCTGGAAAACCGCCGTGAACAGCTCGGACTGACGCTTTCATTCGACACGTCGACGCTGGGGCACTTTGTACAGTGGAAAAATTTTGTGAAGGGCGAATACGTCATGGGATTGGAACCGGCCAATTGCACCATAGACGGCCGCAGCGACGCGATCGCGCGCGGACAGATGCAGGTGCTGGAACCGGGCCAGAGCCGGACCTACCGGCTGCGGTTCTGTTTTGACGACGCACAGGAGGATTGAAGTATGGAACTGATGAAAAAGCATGTCGATCTGGACAGTCTGGAAACGCTGTATGAAATGACGTTTGAGGAAGCGGCGCTTCGCCGTGAATTTGACGTGCGCGGCGGCAGCTGGACGCTGGAAGACGGGACGCTTGTCGGCAGGAACCGCGAAAACTGCCCCGGCATGATTATTTCACAGCAAGATTTTTTCGGCCCCGTTATGCTGGACTTCGAAGCGCGCACGATCCTGCCCTGCACCCACGATATCAACTGTATGTGGAGCGGCAGCTGGGATTATGAGACAAATACCCGCGCGCTTGCCTACGTTGTAGGGCTGGAAGGCTGGTGGGACGGCAAGGTCGGCTTTGAAAAGTCTCCGGAATACAAGCTGAACTGCGGCACACAGCTGCTGAAATTCGAAGCGGGCCGGTATTATCATGTGCAGTGCGGCTCGATCTGCGGGCATATCTTCTGCGTGATCGACGGAGCGCTTGCGCTTGAGGTCATGGACCCGGACCCAATCGACCAGAGCCGGTACGGAAAGGTGGGCTTTGAGGCGTATTGCAGCCAGATCCAAATCCGTAAATTCAGCGTCAAACGGCTTTCCTATACACAAAAAGAAACAAAATATGTCCCCGAATTTTAAGAGGAATTTTGACATGGAAGATATTCAAACACATCATTTGGAATCAAAGCAAAATCGAGAATGGAATGTAGGATCTGGGGAAACCGCTATATGCGCTTGCAACTCGTTTCGTACACTCGGAACAATGCTTGACTGTTCCAGAAACGCTGTTCCTAATCTGTCGAGCCTGAAGAAATGGATCGATCTGACGGCGGCCTTCGGCTACAACATGCTGATGCTCTACACTGAAGATACATATGAAATCAAAGGATCGCCCTATTTTGGATATATGCGAGGAAGATTTTCGCGAGAGGAAATACAGGAAATTGATGCATATGCAAAGAAGAAGAACATGACGCTTATGCCGTGCATCCAAACGCTGGCACATTTGGAGACAATCAAACGATGGCCGGAGTACTTACCGTATTTTGACATAGATGATGTGCTCCTGGCAGGAGATGATAACGTCTATATCCTTGTTGATAAGATGTTTCAAAGCATTGCAAAGTGCTTTACGTGCAGAACTATCAATATCGGAATGGACGAAGCACCGCGATTTGGACGCGGAAAGTACTACGACAAGCATGGCGACTGCGACCACACGGAGGCTTTTTTGTCGCACTTGCAGAAGGTTTGCTCAATTGGGGAAAAGTATGGATTTCGCTTTTTAATGTGGGCGGATATGTTCTTCAAACTGGAAACAGGACAGTATTATGAGAATACACAGAATATTCATGCGCCAGTAAACGAGAAGATCCCTGCAAATGTTGAACTGGTATATTGGGACTACTATTCGACTGATGCAGATCATTACAGAAGAATGCTCAAGGCGCATCAGAATATCAAAAAAGATGTGTGGTTTGCAGGCGGATTGTGGTCATGGACTGGCTTTTCACCTCATAACAGGTTCAGCATAGAGGCATCTAAGGCTGCAATAGACAGCTGTAAAGAATGCGGTGTGAAGGATGTATTCCTTACGCTATGGGGAAATGACGGTGCCGAGACTTCTCGATTTTCTACGCTTCCTTCTCTGTTTTATGCAGCAGAATATGCAAAAGGTAATACAGACGAAGCTACGATAAAGAAGAAATTCGAGGATAAATTAGGGATTGCCTTCGATGATTTCATGCAGGTGGAAATTTCCAAGGAATTATGCGGTGACGGTACTGGAAATCCAGAGAAGTATATGCTGTATAATGACTGCTTTATGGGAATTATGGATCATACAGTTCAAGCAGGGGACGGAGCTCGATTTGCCGCATGCGCAGCGCATATAGCTAGCTTTCAAGCTCCGCGGGAGTGGGATTACCTGTTTCAAAGTATGTATAACTTATATCGAGTACTAGAAGTGAAGGCTGAACTTGGAGTACGAACACATGAGATCTATCGTTCTGGAGATAAAGGGGCAATTCATGTGCTCATATGCGACTACGAGGAAACTGAGAAGCGTCTTGAACAATTTTATCAATCATTCCGGAGACAATGGCTAATTGAAAACAAGGCGTTTGGGTTTGAAATACAGGATATACGTCTTGGAGGATTGCTACATCGTATCAAGCATTGTCGAGAGCGGCTACAAGCATTCTATGACGGCGATATCCGAAAGATTGAGGAATTAGAGCAGGAGCAGTTGGACTTCTTTGGCTTTGAAAAACCATGCGCACGTCCAAAATTCAATAGTTGGTCATTAAATGTATCCACGAATGTTGTGTCCTGTGGACTTGATGTAGAATAAATGACAATATGCAGTTTAGGAGGAGAAATGAACGATACAATCCTGTATATGCTGACTGAGAACAGTCCGTATATGATGTCATTTGTGATTTGTACGTCAAAGAACAACGTTATTGTTATTGACGGCGGACGAGCTGGGGATATGCCGCTTTTGAAACATTATATTGGAGGTAGACATATTTCTGCATGGATTCTGACACATGCACACAGCGACCATATTTCTGGGTTTGTGGATGAAATCAGAAAAAATGGTGGAGAAGACTTTGACATCGAGAATATATATTATAATTTTCCACCGTATGATCTTATTAATAACCACAATGTGCTGGATTACGCATATTTTGTGGAAGAATTGCAGGATGTTCTCCCGCAGTTTTTGGAAATCGCACCGAAAATTCAGGAGAAGCTGCATGTTGTTCATCAGGGAGAGTCTATCACTGTTGATGAATGCAGATTTGATTTCTTGTTTTCCTACCACGAAGGCTTGACAAATAATTTAATGAATGACAGTTCCTTGGTATTCAAACTGTTCGCACCGAATAAGACGGTGTTGTTTCTTGGAGATCTTGGCCCTGAGGCTGGAGATATATTGTTCAGAGAATCGAAGCATCTGTTAAAATCAGATCTTGTGCAGATGGCTCACCACGGACATATGAATGTTGGCATGGAGGTTTATGCTGAGATTTTACCGGAGGGCTGCTTGTGGTGCGCGCCAGACTGGTTATACGAAGAAGAAGAATTTCCGGATTATCTGCGTGATACAGAGGGACTGCGCCGGGTTGGAAGAAACAGACTTTACGGAACAAAACTTACGCGAAAATGGATGGATTTGCTTGGCGTGAAAAAGCATTATGTTACAAAGGATGGGACACAGAGGATTGTTCTGTAATGAAAATCAAAGCAAATGATACTGAGGAGAGATACATATGAAGCCTTGTATTCGCACCCCGTATTTTGAGGTTGGAACGAAAAACTATGTGTACGGCGACAAGCTCCTGGAGTACGCCAAGGCAGCGGACGCGGCTGCCGAAAAGTACGATATCGACGTGCTGTTCATCTGCCCGGCGCTGGAGGTCCGCCGCGTGGCGGAAAACACGAAGCACCTGTTCGTGCTGGCGACGTATATGGACACGCTCCGCCCCGGCCGCGGCTGCGCGGATATCCTGCCGGAGGGCTTGAAGGCTGCCGGTGCGGTCGGCGTGATGATCAACCACTGCGAAAAGCCCATGAGCCTTCCGCAGATGAAAAAGACCATCGACCGTGCGCGGGAGCTGGACTTCCTCGTCTTTGCCTGCGCCGATACGCTGGATGAAGCGAAAGCCATCGCGCAGTTACATCCCGACATTATCAACCCCGAGCCCTCCGAGATCATCGGCGGCGGCAAGGGCGCGAGCCCCATGGCATACGTCCGGGATTCCATCAAGGTCATCAAGGAGATCGCCCCCAACATCATGGTCGAGCAGGCCGCCGGCATCACCTGCGGGCAGGAGGTCTATGACTTCATCATGGCAGGCTCGGAAGCTGCGGGCGCAGCCTCCGGCATCATGAACGCCGCAGACCCCATCGCCATGATCGACGAAATGATCGCCGCCACGCGCCGCGCGGCGGACGATCTGAAAAAACAGGAGGGCTGATATGGTTTACAGAGAGAGTTTGAAGCTCCAGTCGCGTGACCGCGCGGTCTCGTTCCACGATGTGACCGAACAGGTCAAGGAGATCACCGCAAAGTCCGGCATGAAAAACGGTATCTGCGTCGTCTATTCGCACCACACCACCTGCTCCGTCATCACGCAGGAATGCGCGTTCGACATGTCCATGACGGGTCTTGAGACCTTGCAGCAGGACCTTGTGAATGTTTTTGAAGAATGGATTCCTACCTGCCGGTATGAGGGGATGTATCTGCATCCCGGTAAAAAGGCGCTAGACTTTGCCGAGTCCGTCGGCGAGGACAACTTCGGCTGCCACAACACCGACGCGCACCTGCGCTCGTCCATCATCGGGCGGAATGTGACCATCGTGATGGAAGACGGCGAGCTGGACCTCGGCGAGTTTGGACGCATCCACTTCATCGATTGGGATCAGACCCGCGCGCGCAAGCGCACCGTGCAGGTCATGCTGATCGGCGAGTAATATGAAACGGGAAGCGATCGAAGCGGCAAGAGCCGCATATGACATTGAAGCGCAGTGCATCCTCGAAATGAAGGACTATTTTGACGAGGACGCATTTTCCAAAGCCGTGTCTTTGCTCGCCAAAGCCCCGCGCATCGGCGCGGCGGGCTGCGGGCATTCGGGCATCATCTGCCAGCACTTCGCGCATCTCATGTGCTGCATCGAGCGCCCGGCGCGGTTCATCTCCCCGGCGGAAGCCGTCCACGGCGCGACGGGCTTTCTGCAGCAGGGAGACGTGATGGTCTTCGCCTCCCGCGGCGGCAAGACGAAGGAATTACTTCCCATCGTGGACATCTGCAAGGCCAAGGGCGTGTCGATCATCACGGTGACGGAGAATCTGGAATCGCCGCTGGCGCAGGCGGCGGACGTCGTGCTCAAGCAGCACGTGAACCGCGAAACAGATAAATGGAACGCGCAGGGCACGACGTCTACGACGGCGCTCTGCATGATCTTCCATGCGCTGCAGGCAGCGCTGATCGAAGAAACGGGCTATCAGGCCGAGCAGTTCGCGCTCATTCATCCGGGAGGAGCCGTCGGCGAACGGCTCAACCACAAATCACTTTAATTTGGAGGTCAAACACAATGGAATTCAAGGTTTATCAGAAAGAACTCGAGCTGCAGTCCCGCGGCTGGATCCCCACCTTCCACGATGTCTCCCGTGAGGTCGTTGAGATCGTCAAGGAATCCGGCATCAAGAACGGCACGGTCTGCATCGCGTCCCACCACACCACCTGCTCCGTCATGATCCAGGAGTGCTCCCACGACATCGACTCGTTCGATCTGGAATACCTGCAGCATGACCTGCTCGACATCATGCGCAAGATGATCCCCGACTTTGCCGAGGAGCATCAGTACCGTCATCCCGGCCCCATCCATACGCAGTTTGGCCGCTATGTCAATGAGCCGGGCGACTACACCAGCATGAACACCGACGGCCACCTGCGCTCCGTCTTCTTCGGCCGCAGCGAGACCATGACCATCAAGGACGGTGTCCTCGATGGCGGCGAGTTCGCGCACATCTACTTTATCGACTGGGATCATGTCCGCGCCCGTCACCGCCAGCTGAACGTCACCGTCATGGGCACGACTGAGGATGTGAATGACCGCAAATTCCACGACGGCCAGACCATCAATACCCTCCGCAAGTATACCGACGAAGAAAAAGCTTACGACCCGCATTACACGCTCCAGCTTGACGCAAGGGATTTTTAAGAAAAGACATATTGTCAAATAATATTCCATCGGACTAAACATCTCGATTATTTGATTAAATGATTATACGCCCAGTTTGCTAAATAAAAACGGCGGATATGGGGACTATCGGGACTGTTATAAAACCTCCATTTCTGTTTGGAATGGAGGTTTTATGCATAATATGGGGAACAAGGAACGAACTGTACGCTTTTTGTGGTAACCAGCTAACCGGTATGTTGTAGCGAATTCTTCAAATGAACGGCGTAGGATAAGATATAGCCACAGTGCGGCATATTCTGGTCATACACTGATAGACGTTGATTTTAACAGCTATTGGTGTGCATTTGTCCAAAACGACAGATGCATATCAATAGCTGCTTTTTGTTTCCGACCCCGCGCCCCTCCGCTTTTGAAATTTTGGTTTTCTCAAAATTTCAAAAGAACGGAGGAAACGCCATGTCAAGGCGCAGAACAAAAGCGGAAGAAATCCGCAACCCGGAACATTATTTCAATCGCTATGTTGCTTGTGAGCGAAAAAAAGAGCAAGAGGAAGATGCAGAGTATTACAATCTGCATTGCTCTCTGGACGAACTGTCAGAACAGGCAGCCGCTGGCTTTAATCACGATTTTGCCTATTTCTTCTCTGTAAACAGAGAAAACGAAGATATGGAACGTCTCTACGCAAAGAAAAATGTGTTCGGATGGATCGATCAAATTGAAAACCAAAAACTCCAGAAAGCGGTTGCACAGTTACCTGCCGACAAGAAGCTCCTGCTGACATTGCGATATCAATACCGAAAAACACAACGTGAGGTCGCGCAGATTATGAACATCAAACAGTCCTCTGTATGCGAGCGAGAGAACAGAATTTTGAAAGAAATTAAAAAATTTTTGAAATGAGCCTATCAAAACCTTCGATTTTATCCCTACTAGTAATGAGGGGACGTTTTCAGTCCGCCCCATGCAGCTTGAAAAGTACATATCCAGCGACTGAATGACATCAAGCGGATGAGCCAGAAATGGAACAGCGATGCGGAGGATGCGCGAAGACCACCTGTGCGGGAGAAACGTTCCCGCATAAAGACGGCCCAACAAGGTGACGAGCGGTACCCATCCATCCAAAAGCAGCTTTGGCAAGCTGCCTCGCAATGATCTTGTCCGCGGACAATGGTACTCCTGCCCAGCCACAACGGAACGTAATGGGGGCAGCTCGGAGAGATCCTCGGAGGGGTGCAAAGCCCGTGCGCGGCGCCAGCCGCCGTTCAGCCGCTGCCTTTGCTCCGGGAAGAAGTGTCGAACAGGAGCAAGCATCAAAATTTCAAAAGCAGGGGCGGCTCTGCGCAAACAGAGCCGCCTCGTGGATCAAAGCATCGGAAAGCACGGCATAAATCTGCGTTTTCCGATGCTTTGATTTGGAATGATAGGAAAGACACCCTCATACGCTGAACAGAGGTGATCATAATGGAAAACGTGCAGCGAGAACTTTTATCCGTTTTATTAGAAGAAGTCTGTGCACTGGGCCTGATCTCTAAAACGACCTATTTAGGCGCGGCCGATTTGGTACATTCGTCGATAGACTTTCCCAACTTCTTTCGGTATCCTGTGTGCTTGACAGGAGGTACAGACTATGAACATTGTAAAAATCCGCAATGAAATGCGAAACGGGCGGACGATCTTCGATCTGCCGCTGCGAGTGACGTTTTACGCGCGCGTTTCCACAGACAGAGACGAGCAGCTGAACAGTCTGGAAAATCAGGTGCAGTATTACACAGAGCTGATTCAGTCCAAACGAAGCTGGAGCTATGTACCGGGTTATATCGACGAGGGCATCAGCGGTACCAGCACAAAGAAGCGGGATAGCTTTCTTCGGATGATACAGGACGCCAAAGACGGGCGCTTCGATTTTATCATCACGAAGGAGATATCCCGCTTCTCGCGTTCTACGCTGGACAGCATCCAGTACACGCAGGAGCTTCTGGAGCACGACGTCGGCGTCCTGTTTCAGAACGACAACATCAACACACTCGACCCGGATAGCGAGTTCCGACTGGTTGTCATGGCAGGTGTGGCACAGGATGAGGTGCGAAAGCTCTCGGAGCGTCTGAAATTCGGTTTCCGGCAGGCGATCAAAAACGGTCACGTGCTGGGAAATGATCGGCTCTGGGGCTACGACAAAAGCGGCTGCGTGCTGACGGTCAACGAAGCGGAGGCACAGGTGGTTCGGCGTATCTTTGATCTGTATGCAAACCAACAGCTCGGCATTCGCCGCATTTCGCAGATCCTGTTCGACGAGGGCTTTACCAGCAGACAGGGTAATGCATTCAACGTGCTGACCATTCGACACATCCTCTGCAATCCCAAATACAAGGGCTGGTACTGCGGCAGTAAGAGCCAAACTGTTGACTACCGTAGTAAACGAAAGGTATTTCTCGATGAAAGCGAGTGGGTCATGTACCCGGACCCGTCCGTACCGGCGATTGTCTCAGAAGAACTCTGGGACAGGGCAAACGCTCTCTACAAAGCACGAAGCAAACAGATGCAGGCACACGCCAGCGGCGCGGATTTTCACAACCGCTATCCATACAGCGGTAAAATCATCTGCGAGGAACACGGCAAGGGCTATCACCGGCAGCTCTATAAAACGCAGGCCGGCAGCCAGGAGGTCTGGCAATGCAGGGTTTACCGCGACCGCGGCCGCGCAGGCTGCTCCTCGCCACAGCTCTGGACGACGGATCTGAACCAGATCATGGCGCGGATTTTTGAAGGGCTTGTACAGGATAAAGAAGCAGTCATAAATGCGGTCATGAAGGTGATCGAGGCTGTGCCGAATGATCGCGACTTCCGACGCGAAAGTGTCCGCGTCGAAGAAGAACTGCAATCGCTAGAACAGAAAAAAGACCGGCTGCTTGAAATGAGCATTGCCGGTGCGATCAATATGGCGGAGTTCAAAAAACGAAATGACGGCTTCAACGACCAGATGCAGCGGCTGGAATTGCAGCTTGCCGAGATCCGGCAGGAAGAAGAAAAGAGCAAAGCCACGGAAGCACAGATGCAGGCGGTTCGGACTGCACTGGAACAGAAGCTGTCCTTTGAAAACGGCGTGGATGCAGCACTTGTCACAACGATCTTAGATCATATCGTAGTGAAAAAGGGAAGCACGCGCGAACGTGTCGAGCTTGAAATTTTCCTGAAATTCGGTGACCCGCAGCGGGTCATTTTTTCGCACCGGAAAACATCCGATTGCTTCAACCCTTGTTCATAATGTGTGCCACCAGGCGGAGATTACGTTCAATCAGAATGTTGCGGGCCTCCAGATCGCCTTCGGCGCTGCGTTTTAAGTACATGCGCTCCTCTTCGGCGGTGAGCGGCTTCGGGAACGAGCCACCGCCGGAAATGCGCAGCGATGTGAGCATGCTGCTGAGCATCAGCCAGACTGCTGCGGAAAGCATGGGCTTTCACCTCCACAGAAAGCCTATGTCCGACCGGCAAGTCCAGATTCCGGTTTGCAAATATTTCGGGATATGGTATGATGGAGAAAAAGGAAGATGCGTGATGAGACGGTTTCTGCTTCGGCCGGTGTGGCTGGCCATTTTGATATGCGTTCTGGTTCCGACAGCTGCTCTGGCAGCGGAACGGGCAGAGCCTATTACGGTGCGGGCCGTGTTTGAAGGGCAGCTGCCGCTTGCCGGAATGCGGTTTGACGCGTATCGGGTTGCAGACCGTTCCAGCGACGGGACGTGGAGCCTTGAGCCGCGCTTCAAAGCGTACCGGTCGCGGCTGGAAACGCAGAGCGGCGATGGGAACGCGTGGGCCACGCTTGCGCGTGTACTGGAGAGGGTGGCCTTGATGGATGAAGCCTGCCTGCCGGATGACTCCGCAGAGACGGACGAAGAAGGTACGGCGGTCTTTGACGCGCTGGAGCCCGGTCTGTATCTGATGAGCGGGCAGAGCGTCTGCGTGAACCGGCAGATTTATACGCCATCACCGCTGCTGATCGTCTGCCCCACGGAGTGCGCGGCAGAGCCGGAGCTGATCCGCAGTCCGGAAAAGGCGGACTATTCCGTTCAAATCGTCTGGGACGATACACAGACGCCGGAGCAGCGCCCGGAATCGCTGACTGTCCAGCTGATGTGCGACGGAAAAGCCTATGGCCGCCCGGTTCTTTTATCCGAAGAACAGGACTGGCGGCATACATGGAGCAGTCTGCCCACGGCACATTACTGGGTGCTTGCGGAGCAGGCCGTTCCCGGCTACCTCGACGCAGAGGTGCAGAAAGAGGGGACAGCCTTCCGCATGACCTATGCCGCAGCGCAGCTGGAACCAGAGCCTCAGCCGGAGACCGAGGAAGCGCCGGAAACCGGAAATCGCGGCTGGCTGGCGGTGGCAGTGCTCGTGCTGCTCGCTGCGGCAGGACTAATTTTGCGAAAAACACGGAAAAAATCAAAAAAAGCTTGACTGTAAACCTGCTTGATACTGTACGCTGAGGGCAGGAGGGATGTATATGACGATCAAGGAGGTCGAAACACTGTCTGGTCTGCCGCGGGCCAACATCCGGTATTACGAATCGGAAGGGCTGATCGCGCCCAAACGGGCGGAGAACGGCTACCGGGAATATTCGCAGGCCGACATCGATGTGCTGCTGCGTGTGAAGCTGCTGCGGGCGCTCGGCCTGCGCATCGACACGATCAAATCGCTTGCGGCGGGAACGCTCACGCTGGAGAGCGCGCTTGATACGCGGCTGGAAGAGCTGCATACTGAGCAGGAGAATCTGGACGTTGCCGGACGTGTCGCCGCGGGACTTCGGCAGACGCATGCGGAATTTTCCACGCTCGACGCGGCGGGCTATCTCGGAGAACTCCTTGCCGCGTCCCAGACTGCGCTGCGGCAGGACGTGAAGCCGTATGTCCATGCGCCGGTGCGGCGGTACATCGCACGCAGCTTTGATCTTCTGCTGTGCTCGCTGCCGTGGCATTTAGTGCTGCAAGTCGCAGGCGTGGACACCAAGGCGAGACTGGCTTCTATCTGGCTGAGCATACTCGGTATGGCGGTGATGCTCGTGCTTGAGCCGCTGTTTCTGCATCTGTTCGGCACGACGCCCGGCAAATGGCTCATGGGCCGCAGCGGTACTGGCGCTGCTGGCAGCGACGGTGCTTGCGGGTTTCAAAACCTACCGGCCGACGTATACAGGTGATCTGACCGTGCGGCAGTTTGCGGACAATTACAACTACATTCACAGCACGGAGGGCTTTCTGAGCCGGGAACTGTATGACGACGGCACATGGGCGCCCACAACGCAGCTTGGCTTCAAGGTTATCCATCATACGAAAAATGTTCCGAATCTCAGCTACACGACAACGGACGGCAGACTGATCGGTATTTCTCTGCACATGGGGGCGGAAACCTGCGCCGGCTCTGTCTCAGGTCTGCCGCTCCGCGAACTCTATCTGACCATTCTAGCCTTTGACGGCGCACGGCGTTCTGCTTCTGCCGATGAGGCGCTTACCGCTGCCGCGCAGCAGCTTCTGGACGAGCCGTTACAGGAACTTCACACGCAGGCTGCAGGCTATCGAATCGACTATTCGCTCACAATAACAGGTTTCACCGGTTTTGCCTCCGACGGCTCACTGGAACTCCCGCGGAACGCGACCGGAAGCTATACTCTGTCCTTCGATATCCGGAAGCTGGATGAGTAACGCGACAGTTGTAGGGGCCGATGCCCACATCGGCCCGGCAGAATGCACTGTTTTTATGGAACTCTTCGGCGAATCCGTAACTTCCCGGCGGGCCGATGTGGGCATCGCCCCTACGAACAGGTGGGCAGCTGCCTGCTGCCTGACCTCTCTGGCGCTCCCGCGCCAGTGCACGATATGAAGCTTGCCGGACAATAAAAGGAGCACACTATGACCATCAAAGACATGGAACTGCAGACCGGGCTTGCGCGGGCGAATATCCGGTATTATGAAGCCGAGGGGCTGATCACGCCCGAGCGGGCGGAAAACGGCTATCGGGACTATTCGCAGGAGGACGCCGAAACGCTGCTGCGCGTGAAGCTCCTGCGGGCGCTTGGCCTGACGGTCGGGCAGATCAAGGCAGTCGTGCGCGGCGAAACAGAGCTGGATGCGGCACTTTCCGCGCGCATCGCGGCCATACAGAAGGAAAAGACAGCGCTTGACCGGGCAGGGGAGATCGCCGGACGGATCCGGCAGGCGCACGCGCAGTTCCGGACGCTCGACGCAAGGCCGTATCTCGATGAAATGCAGACAGAGCGCGTGCTCGAGCGCGATACGCTCCCGAAGGAGCATTTCCCGTGGCAGCGATTCTTCGCGCGTCTGCTTGACGCGCAGATCTATCGGTCGCTGTGGGTCCTGATCCTGCCGGCCCTGGGCTTCAACATGCTGAAAAGCAGCAGGGGCGGCGTGCTGTTTCTGGAGCTTTTGACGCTTGGCACGATGTTCCTGCTGGAGCCGCTGCTGCTGTCCCGGTTCGGTACAACGCCGGGCAAATGGCTTTTCGGCCTGCGTGTGACAAGCCCGGACGGCAGAAGGCTGACCTATGCGGAGGGCAGGGAGCGGACCGCGTACCTGTTCTGGTACGGGATCCGGCTGAATCTGCCGTTTTTCCGCCTGTACCGCCTGTATGTCAGCTACACCGACGAGCAGCAGGAGAAGGAGCTTCCGTGGGAGGATCGCTCCGAGCAGACCATCCGGGATCATGCCGGCTGGCGTTTCGCAGCTGCGGCTGCGCTTGCGGTGCTGCTGATTGCGGGCGGCGTTTTGCGCGTGCTGCTGCCGTATGGCCCGACCCATAGAGGCGAACTGACCATCGCGCAGTTCGCGGAAAACTACAACACGATCCTGCGCCAGTTTGGGGATTACGATGTTGAGCTGGATGAGACCGGCCGCTGGCAGGAGGAGTCGGAGTTTTCCATGGACGGCGGGACGGTCTCCGTGGCGTTCGGCGAACGCTATCCACAGCTTGAATATCAGACGGAAAACGGCGTCCTGACGGGCATTGTCTACCATGCGGAGGGCGGCGAAGCGGATAGCTGGATAAGCATCCCGTCCGGCTCCGTGATGCAGTACGCCCTGTTTGCATTCGCCGGAGCAGAGAAGGGCCATATCCTGCTCGATAAGCCCCTGCAGGAGGCTGCGTCCGAGCTGTCCAACTGCGTATTTTCCGAATACCACACCGTCGTGGACGGCGTCGCAGTCGATTATACCTATACCGACACCATAACCGATTCTGTGCGGACGCAGTACAGCTATACCCTCACGCTGCGCAGGGTGCAGGGGTAACAATATCAGCACTGGCGCGCCAGCACCCCGGCTCCCCTTTCAGGGGAGCCATTTTCTGCCCGCCGTGTCCGGCAGGGGAGAGGGATGCAAAGTGCTCCCACAAAAAACAACGCAATCCCGCATCGGAAAGTGGGATTTGTCGTTGACACTTTGGGATTCTTGCGATACAATAAGGTGAAATCAATACAAACCAACACAATCCCATTTTTGGTTGGATGATTTATGCAAGGTAAATGCAAGAAAGGAATGGAACGTATGAAAACGAAAGCTGTCCGTATCCATGGCAAAATGGACCTCCGCCTGGAGGAGATCGAACTCCCGCAGGTTGGCCCGGACGATGTTCAGGTGAAGGTCATTTCCGACTCGATCTGTATGTCAACCTACAAGGCCGCAGTTGAGGGCGAGGAGCACAAGCGCGTCCCAAATGATGTTGCAGAGCATCCCACGATCGTTGGCCATGAATTCTGCGGCGTGATCACCGAGGTCGGCGAAAACTGGAAGAATAAGTACAAGCCCGGTCAGGGCTTCGCCATCCAGCCTGCCCACTTCTACAAGGGCTCCCAGATGGCCCCCGGCTATTCCTATCAGTACTGCGGCGGCGACAGCCAGTATTCCAACATCCCCATCGAAACGCTGCTGACCGACAATCTTCTGACGTATAATTCCGATACCTATTTCTACGGCTCTCTGGCAGAACCGATGAGCTGCATCATCGGCACGTTCCACGCCATGTACCACACCAAACCCGGCTCCTATGAGCATCAGATGGGTATTGTCGAGGGCGGCAAGATGGCAATGCTTGCTTCCGTCGGCCCCATGGGCCTCGGCGCGATCGACTATGCGCTGCACTGCGACCGCCGTCCGAGTCTGCTTGTCATTACCGATATTGATGATGCCAGACTCGAACGCGCCCAGAGCATCTACACCGTTGAGCACGCGAAGGAAATGGGTGTTGAACTGCACTATGTCAACACGGCCAAGCCCGGCTGCGATACCAACTATCTGCGTGAACTCTCCGGCGGCACTGGTTATGATGATGTGATCTGCTTTGCACCGGTTCGTCCCGTCGTTGAGCAGGCCGGCGATATCCTTGGTTTCGACGGCTGCCTCAACTTCTTTGCTGGCCCGACCAACAGCCAGTTCAAGGCGGAATTCAACTGGTACAACGTCCATTATCTCTACACCCATGTGGTCGGCACCTCCGGCGGCAATACCAGCGACATGAAGGAAGCCATTGAGATGATGACCTCCGGCAAGATCAACCCCGCTGCCATGATCACCCACATCGGCGGTCTGAACGCTGTTGTCGATACCGTTCTGAACCTGCCGAAGATTCCCGGCGGCAAGAAGCTGATCTACACCCAGATCGAACTGCCCCTGACGGCAATCGCCGATTTCGGCAAACTGGGCGAAACAGATCCGCTGTTTGCAAAGCTTGACGAGATCACCAAGCGCCACAACGGCCTATGGAGCGCGGAAGCGGAAAAGTATCTGCTGGCCAACAAATAATTTATTGAAATAAAATAGGAGTGAAACACTTATGGCAGAAGGCGTATTGATGCCCAAGGAAGGCATAACAGTCGAATCTTGCATCATTGGCGAGTGGAAGAAGAACGTCGGCGATCAGGTAAACGTCGGCGACATCCTCTTCACCTATGAAACCGACAAGGCGGAATTTGAATGCGAATCCACCGCAGCCGGTACCCTGCTTGAAAAATTCTACGAAGACGGCGACGAGGTTCCGTGCCTGGTCAACGTCTGCGCCATCGGCAATCCCGGTGAGGACACCTCCGCGCTGAAGAACGCGCCCGCAGCCTCCGCTGCTCCCGCTGCCGCTGCAGCAGAAGCGCCCAAGGCGGCTGCTCCCGCTGCCGCAGCTGCTCCCGCGGGTCCCTGCGCGCAGGCCGTTATCATGCCGAAGGAAGGCATCACGGTCGAGTCCTGCATCATCGGCGAGTGGAAGAAAGACGTCGGTGATTCCGTCAATGTCGGCGATGTCCTCTTCTCTTACGAAACCGACAAGGCGGAGTTCGATTGCGAGTCCACCGCAGCCGGCACGCTTCTTGCAAAATTCTATGAAGACGGCGACGAGGTTCCGTGCCTTGCAAACGTCTGCGCCATCGGCAATCCTGGCGATGCGTTTGAGTTCCTGAAGCCCGGTGCAGAAGTTCCGGCTCCCGCAGCTGCTCCTGCCGCAGAAGAAGCGGCCCCCGCAGCTGTTGCCGCGCCTGCCGCCGCAGCCGAGTTCAAGGCTATTTCTCCGCGCGCCATGGCCAAGGCTGTCGCAAACAATGTCAACCCGGCTCTCGCCACCGGCACCGGCCCCAACGGCCGCATCATCGAACGCGATATTGACAAGCTGCTCGCCTCCGGCGCAGCCGCTGCATATGCTGCTCCCACCGCAGCTGCTCCCGCAGCCGCTGAATTTGAAGACGTCAAATGGAGCCCCGTGCGCAAGGCAACGGCCAAGTCCATGACTAAGAGCCTTTCCACTATGGCGCAGCTTACGCAGCAATATTCCTTCGATGCAACCCAGATTCAGGCCTACCGCGCCATGCTCAAGCCGCTCGACGCGCCCATGGGCAAGGTCAGCCTGAATGACATGGTCATGTTCGCCGTTGCAAAGACCATCAAGTCCTGCCCGGATCTGAACGCCAACGTCCTCGAAGAGAACGTCGTCCGTCACTTCAACACCGTCAACCTCGGCTTTGCCTGCGATACCCCGCGCGGTCTGATCGTCCCCACGATCTTTAACGCCGACCAGATGACGCTGCTCGAACTCTCCATGGAAGCCAAGAGACTTGCAGCAGAGGCCCGCGAAGGCAAACTCAGCCCCGATTACATGTCCGGCGCGACCTTCACCATCTCCAACATCGGCTCGTTCGGCTGCGAGGCGTTCACGCCCGTTATCAACCCGCCTCAGACCGGCATTCTCGGCGTCTGCAACATCCAGACGAAGATCAAGTCCGCGAAGGACGGCGTCATCGAGACGTACCCGGCCATGGGCCTGTCTTTGACCTTCGATCACAGAGTCATCGACGGCGCACCCGCCGCGCGCTATATGAGCGAGCTGTGCAAGAGTCTTGAGAACTTCATGACCCTGCTCGCCAAGTAAGAGAAAGGAAGGACGAAATCATGCCGAAATCTTTGTATATCGATCCCGTAAAAGTCCGCGAGCCCGGCTATATCCACTTTGAAGATATTCCCGTCTGCCAGTATAACAAGACCATCAAGCAGGAACTGGACGAGGGCAATTACACCAAGGAAGATCTCATCCGCATCTACCGCGATATGGCGATCTGCCGTGAGTTCGAGCACATGCTCACCCTCATCAAGACCCAGGCCAACTATAACGGCGTCGAGACGACCTATCCCGGCCCCGCGCACCTGTCCCTCGGTCAGGAAGCTTCCTGCGTCGGCGAAGCGTACCTTCTGACGAAGGACGACATCACCTTCGGTTCCCACAGAAGCCATTCCGAGATCCTCTCCAAGGGCCTGAGCTGCATCAACAAGCTCTCCGATGAAGAACTCATGAGCACCATGGAAACCTTCCTCGGCGGCAAGACCCTGGCAGCCGTCAAGAAGTTCGCCGATACCTCCGACGTCAAGGAGCTGGCCATCCGCTTCCTGCTCTACGGCACCGTTGCTGAGATCTTCGCCCGTGAAAACGGCTTCCATCACGGCATGGGCGGCTCCATGCACGCGTTCTTCCTGCCGTTCGGCATCTACCCCAACAATGCAATCGTCGGCGGTTCCGCTCCGATTGCAACGGGCGCTGCACTGTACCAGAAGAATAACGACAAGAAGGGTGTTGTCGTCTGCAACATCGGCGATGCGTCCCTCGGCTGCGGCCCGGTCTATGAGGCAATGAACTTCTCCGCTATGGATCAGTTCAAGACCCTCTGGGAAGAAGGACGCAAGGGCGGTTTGCCTATCATCTTCAACGTCTTTGATAACTTCTACGGTATGGGCGGCCAGACCATGGGCGAGACGATGGCCTATAACATGCCCGCACGGCTCGGCGCAGGCATCACCCCGAGCCAGATGCACGCCGAGCGTGTTGATGGCTGGAACCCGCTGGCCGTCATCGACGCGTACAAGCGCAAGATGGAACTCATCAAGAACAACGAAGGTCCGGTCCTGCTCGATGTCGTGACCTACCGTCTGGTCGGCCACTCCACCTCGGATCAGAATGCCTACCGCACCAAGGAAGAGATCGAGGATTGGCGCAGCCACGACCCGATCGTCAAGTTCCGCGAGGCTCTCGTAGAAGCAGGCGTCGAGTCCGACGAGTTCTTTGCCAAGCTGCTGCAGGACACCGCTGACCGCATGACCATGATCTGCCGCGCAGCCGACGACAAGGAGATTTCTCCGTATGTTGACTTCGACAAGAATCCAGACTATTTGGCAAATCTGATGTTCTCCAACGAGCATGTCCGCTCCATGGGCGCGCCCGATCAGAAACTGAACGTCACCGGCCCGAAGGAAAGCTGCAAGCGCTATGCAGACCTCGCCAAGAAGGAGCACTATGCGTTCGATAAGGACGGCAATAAGTTCTCCGACATGAAGGTCTATAACATCCGCGACGCCATCTTTGAGCCGCTGATCAACAAGTATTATGAGGACCCCACGCTTGTCGCCTACGGCGAAGACGTGCGCGACTGGGGCGGCGCTTACGCCGTCTACCGCGGCCTGATGGACGTGATCCCGCACTCCCGCCTGTTCAACTCTCCGATTTCCGAGGCTGCCATTGTTGGCACTGCCGTCGGCTACTGCATGTGCGGCGGCCGCGCGGTCGTCGAGTTGATGTACTGCGACTTCCTTGGCCGTGCAGGTGACGAGGTCTTCAACCAGATGTCCAAGTGGCAGGCTATGTCTGCCGGTATTCTCAAGATGCCGATGATCCTGCGTATGTCCGTCGGTGCAAAGTACGGCGCGCAGCATTCTCAGGACTGGGTCGCCATCGTCTCTCACATCCCCGGCCTGAAGGTCTTCTTCCCGGCTACTCCGTATGAGGCCAAGGGCATTATGCAGGCGGCTCTGAACGGCACCGATCCCTGCGTCATCTTTGAGTCCCAGCGTATCTATGGCAAGGGCGAAGAGTTCCACGAGGGCGGCGTTCCCGCCGAAGAATATGAGTGGGCACCCGGCGCAGTCAATAAGGTCCGCGATGGCAAGGATCTCACCATCCTTACCATCGGCGCAACGCTCTACCGCGCGGTTGACGCAGCCAAGACGCTCTCCGAGAAATACGGCATCGAGGCCGACGTCATCAATATGCCGTCGCTTGTCCCGCTGGATTATACCGACCTCATCGCGTCCGTCAAGAAGACCGGCCGTGTCGTCCTGGCCTCCGACGCCTGCGCAAGAGGCACGTTCCTCAACGAGATCGCGGAGAATCTGACCAACATGTGCTTCGATTATCTGGATGCGCCTCCCGTCGTCATCGGCGCGCGCAACTGGATCACCCCGCCGCACGAGTTCGACAAGTATTTCTTCCCGTATGCCGAGTGGATCATCGACGCGGTCAACGCCCGCCTGATCCCACTGGAGGGCTATACCTCCACTACCACTCCCGACGAGGCTGAGATCATCCGCCGCAACAAGCTGGGCGTGTAAAACCAGAAATCCCCGCGCAGATCTGATCTGCGCGGGGATTTGAAAGAAGGCCTTGACAAACGTACCAAACGCCGCTATAATATCTATGTTTTCCGGGTCATAGCACCGAACGGGAAACAGCACAGCTTTATAAATGGGCCTGTAGCTCAGCTGGGAGCGCAAGCGGTACGGTTTTAGCTATCGTGTTGTATCTCATGCGGGAGCCACGCGATTCACCCTGAATAAGTTCATAAAAATGGGCCTGTAGCTCAGCTGGGAGAGCGTTCGGTTCGCATCCGAGAGGTCGAGAGTTCGAGTCTCTTCAGGTCCACCATCAAGCTGCACCAAAAAAGATGCCGCTGCGAAAAGCCTAGAAGTTTCAACGACTTCCGGGCTTTTTTGCGCCCATTTTTAGAAGCGTGACAAAAAGATGCCAAAATGGACTTTGGCAAATTCGATGGACCTGTACCTTTACCCAAGGCTTTTTGAGCCGCTTTTCCGAGGATTTTTCGGGAAAGCGGCTCTTTTTTGTCCTCGGCAAAGTGTAGAATTTCGACCGGCGTTTTTGTTGGTCTTGCCGAACACTCACTCCAAGCACAGATACCAGCGCGTTAGCCAGTTGTGCGACGTTTCAGACGTTAAAACCGCAGGCAAGCCTCCACCCGCTCCAGGACGAAAACACAGCGTATTGGCGATGCTGGGACGCGAGAAAGCAAACCTCCCGTTGCGCTGGCAACGGGAGGTCGTTTATCTGCTGGCTCTCAGCAGGGCATCAGTTTTTAGTGTCACACCCATCATGTCCTTATGGGCTTCGCGGGTATCGCGGCAGAGCGGCGAGAGAAACGTCAGCGCGTTCTGAATGCGGCTCAGATCAGACGCAGAGAGTGTGTTCTCATGCAGATGGCGCAGCACCCGGCGATAGGATTCGCGGAGCTTTGCATCCACGGACGGCTGAAAGAAATAGTTTGAAATCAGGCCGCCGATCAATGCAGCCTCGTTATCGGTGTACTGCATGGTGATTGCCCTCCTCTGCGATGTTCACGCAACAAACGCGGCAATCACACCACAAGATGCAGTACCGGTCTATTCGCAAACTGACGAAATATTGACTTGCAAATCCACATACAGAATGAAGCGGCGTTTCACGCTCTCCTGAAAAGAGGGTTGAAACGCCGCTTTTTTCTTTTCTTAAATTTGAAACCTGAGACGAAGGAGGTCACAAAAATGTCTGTATTCCGTGTCGAGAAAAACAAAGGTTACACGGTCATGTCCAACCACCATCTCCGCAACCATACGTTGTCTCTCAAGGCCAAAGGACTCCTCTCGCAGATGCTGTCGCTGCCGGACGATTGGGATTACACGCTGCAGGGGCTTGCACAGATCAACAAAGAGAGCATTGACGCCATCCGCGAAGCTGTGCGCGAGCTGGAACGTGCCGGTTACATCAAGCGCAGCCGCGAACGCGATGAGCGCGGCTGCCTGCGCGGAACCGTCTACACAATCTACGAGCAGCCGCACGCGGAGCCAACGCCGGAAGAACCTACGCAGGCTTTGCCTACATTGGATAATCCAACATTGGAAAAGCCTATGTTGGATAAACCTACGTTGGAAAATCCAATGCAATTAATTACTAAAGGAAGAAATAAAGAAAAACAAAATACAGATCAATCAATTACCGATTCAATTCCTTTCCCTTCCGGTTTTCCGGACGCTCCCACGCAGAAGCGAACAGAAGCGAAGGAATCGTTTGAACGCTACCGGGACTTGATCTTGGAGAATATCGACTACGACGTTCTGGCAAGCGATCCGCACGTTGACCGGGAGCAGCTTGACGAGATCGCCCAACTGGTGCAGGAGACGGTTTGCAGTACCCGCAGCCGAATCCGCGTTGCAGGCAATGACTATCCAGCCGAGGTCGTGCGGTCGAAGCTGCTGAAGCTGAACAGCGAACATATCCGTTTCGTCATGGACTGCTTGAAGCAGAATACAACGAGGATTCGGAATATCCGGCAATATCTGCTGACTGCGCTGTTCAATGCACCAAGTACGATGAACAGCTATTACACCGCTTTGGTCGCGCATGATATGGCAGGCGCGGCGTAGATGACTTCAAGGAAGAACCGAACTCTCTCTTGTACAACGTGCTGCTAGCATAGAGACACGCCGTCCGAGCAAATAACAAGGATGACATGGCTGTGCGGATTTCGTGATCCCTTGGCTGTATCGGTGACAGAATGGCGTGCGCCTATCGGAGCAGCCCCTTTACGATGGCATGAATATTCTGTAGTTGCTCAGGACTCAGTTTCTGCATGTCCTGAAAAACAGCACGGAGCTGTTCAGGATCTTCATTCCCATCGTCAAAGAAGTCCCTTGCGGTTATATTAAGATAATCGCAGATGTAAAAGAAGCCGCTTAATGACGGCATAGATTTCCCGGTCTCAATATTGTTGATATAACCCGGATTCTGCCCCATTGAAAGGCTCATGTCACGAGCCGAAACGCCCTTTTGTGTTCTCAACTTGGCCAGTCTCAGGGAAAACTCCTTCTCTGTCATCCCCCCACCCCCATATATTATATATTAGCCCATCTAGCATCTGTCCTCATTGGAATGCAGATGTATATTTTCTTGATATATGGGTTTGTAGATGTTATAATATATAAAGATATAGTCTGTACGACGTCGCGGAGATCCAAAATTAAATGAAAAATCAACTGCCCTCTTTTAGAGCAGTTGATTGTCTGATTTTCGTAAAGTATTTAACTTAACGACGGGGGTCTTTTCAATTACCATTTTGTAAAATCATACATGATGTTGTCGGATTTGTCAATACGAGCAAAAGAAAAGTCGAAAAGAGTTCTTTACACGGACTGCCACGTAGCAGATTTGACATTACAACGAGTTATATTTCAAAGGTTATCTTCTGTAAGCCGTCAAGTCTTCCGTCAACACGCAACAGAAACGGAGAAAAAAACTATGCCAAAGAAAGGTGAAAACATTTACAAGCGAAAAGACGGTCGCTGGGAGGGTCGATATATTCGGCTTCGCAATATTGGAGGAAAAGCGGAATACGGTTATATTTACGGAAAAAGTTACGCCGAAGTCAAGAAAAAACTTATGAACGCAAAAGTAGCCGTGCAATTGCATGCCGAAACGCGAGAAAAATCACTCGGTACATATGGTCAATTGTTGGATGATTGGCTGCATTCCTCGAAAATCACGGTCAAGGATTCAACCTATGCCCGCTATACGCATCTAGTTCAGAAACACATCAAGCCGCATTTGGGTTATTTGCAGTCTTCGCAATTAACCTCGCAGATCGTCGAGGATTTTATTGTCTCTCGACTTAAAGCAGGCAGGTTGGATGGTCAAGGTGGGCTAGCTCCAAAGACTGTTACAGATATATTAACGGTAATAAAGAGTACGATAGGATATGCAAAGTGCAGTAATTACGATGTATGCTGTAATCTCAAAAGGCTGTCTGTCAAAAAAGGCGATGTGGAAATGCGTGTCCTAACGCACACTGAACAAGCTGCTCTTACCCGAACTGTTCTGGACAATATGGACTTATATAAATTCGGTGTGCTGCTATCGTTGTATACCGGAATTCGCATCGGGGAACTGTGCGCATTAAAATGGGAGGATATATGCTTGCCTGATTCCATTCTAAGAATCAGAAAAACCATGCAGCGGATACAGGAAACCGATAATAGTGCTATACATAAAACTAAGGTTGTTATTACAACCCCGAAAAGCAAGTGCTCGGTCAGAGTGATACCATTGCCGCCATTTATATCCGATATTGCCCGTCAGTTTTCCACTTCACCACAGGCATTTCTCCTCACCGGCGATTCCAAACGGTTTGTGGAACCACGTACAATGCAAAATCACTTCAAATCTCTTGTGGCAAAATGCGGCATTGAAAAAGCAAATTTTCATGCGCTACGACATACATTTGCAACACGCTGTGTAGAGATTGGCTTTGAGATCAAAAGCTTAAGCGAAATACTTGGACATGCTAATGTCAATATCACACTGAACCGATATGTTCATTCTTCGTTTGAACTAAAAAGCGACAACATGAACAAACTGACGCTTGCATATGAGCCGTCTAAATCATAGTCTAAACCTGCCGAATGCTTTGTAAAACATGGGTTGTCGGCGGTTCTATCTTCAAGTTAAATACTTTACGAAGAATTTAGAGAAAGGAGATTCTGGATGGAATCTGTATCAAAATGGTTGCTGACTGATGCAGAGAAGGATAGCTTTATTGCAACACTTACTCCCCATCTTGCCGTCCTGCGGACACAAGCTGATGTATCACAGGAAGAAATCGCAAATCTAATTGGTATTTCTCGGCAGACATATAGTGCTATTGAAAGAAAAGTCCGAAAGATGTCATGGAACACATATCTTTCACTGGTCCTGTTCTATGACCACAATCAGAAAACACACCAACTTATGCGTCATCTGTCGTTGTTCCCGACAGAACTAGTTGTCCGGTTTAACGAAGGAGTTGATTTTTCGAGCTTTGAATTGAGTGAATTTCTTGGTGAGAAAATGCAGGACATTGTTGATCGTCTGGACGATCAAGCATTACAGACGGTGCGGCAAACAATTATGACCGAGTATGCACGCTGCACCAAGCTACCAAATAGTGCCGTTGTGAAATCATTCGATGGAACCCCGATTGCTACCGAAACAGCCACCGAGCGAGACATTAAAGCTCTCAATGCGATTCGAGCTATCATTGCAGATAGTGAAAAGAATGGATAACGAGATTAAGAAAAAAGCCACGTCATTTTTGAAAGAATACGGCTTGCAGAATGTTACACTCGAAAATCTACGCTCGGTAATACAAAAGCAGGGATATACCATTGTAGAGTATAACAACATTTTTAATAGTGAAAATGTTGCTACGCTGATAAATGCTTTAGGACTGGAAGACTTCTGCGAGCACTCAAAAGGATTTACTTACGCTGACACAAAAAGGCGTCTCGTTTTCCTTCACGAAGACCTTTCCTATGAAGAAAAAAGGATGGTCTTGGCTCACGAAGAAGGACATATCTACTGTAATCACTTGACTTCTACTCCGATTCTTGGCCGTGATGTCATAGAGGAGCACGAGGCAAACGAGTTTGCCCATTACCTTTTGAATCCAAGTCGATTCAGCAAAATAAAGCACATCCTTCATCGGAATCAAAAAATAGTGCTCATCTCAACGATTGGGCTTGCCTTGCTTGCCGCTGCGGTTGTAGCACTTTGTTACACCCACAAACAGCAATCGTATTACGGTGAATATTATATAACAGAGTCAGGAAGCAAGTATCACGAGAAAGATTGTATTTTCGTGAAGGACAAGACCAATGTTCGCAGGATAACAATGGAAGAATTTGAAAGCGGCGAATATGAGCCGTGTCGGATCTGTTTACCTTGATGCAGGGGCATCTCAGAATAAAAACAAATAAAAACTGGAGGAAGAGAAATGAACGAGTATGTCGGTAAGATCTGCCCGTACTGTAAGACAGAGATCAAAGAAGGAGATGAGGTGAAGGTTTGCCCCGAGTGTGGAATTCCTCATCATGCAGCTTGCTGGGAAGAAAACAAAGGCTGCACCACTTTTGGCTGTAAGGAGCAGCACTACGAGGAGCAGCACACGAATCCGACGGATGTGTGCTCAAACTGCGGTGCACCCTTAGGTGATGGACAGGATTTCTGCCCGAAATGCGGTACACCCAAGAATGCACCTAAGAAAAATGTTTGCGGTAAGTGCGGAACTGAATTACAGGACGGTCAGGAGTTCTGCCCGAAGTGTGGTCAGAAAGCTGGTCTTTCTGTCGATGCAGGGGTAAACTCGGCAATCAATCAGTTCAATGCAGGTGTGCAGAAAACCAATACAAGAAAGAAGAAGTTGCCCATTATTCTTGGTGCGGTTGCTGTAGCTATCGTGGCACTAATATTGCTCTTGAAGGGACCTTCGGTGGAAGAAATTGTGTTGTCAAAATCTTCTGTTGAGCTAAAAGTTGGAGATTCCACTTCCGTAACTTACACCATTGCTCCTGACAAAGCAGGCGATGCTGATGTTGCCTGGAAGTCCTCCAACGAATCTGTTGCAACAGTAACAAAGAGCGGAAAGATTACAGGCAAGGGCGACGGTTCTTGCACTATTACCGTATCTGCTGGAGGAAAGAGCGATAGCCTAACTGTAACTGTAAAAAGCGGTCCGGATTTTAAATCAATTTATGATACTTATTGCAGCTCGGCATATGCAACTGTTGGCGCTGATGGAAGCTATTTAAGCATTGATACAAATCCGTATGATATTGATGATTACACTGAAAGCGGATCTATTCAAGCAATTATTTCTGTTAATACCGCTCTTGGGCTTCCAGACTATGTTCTTGATGATATGAGCAGCACCACAGCCATGATGGGAAGACAAACCGCTGCCTTTGACGATGTAACCGTATCTTGGTCGTATCATCCTGATAGAGGTCTTGAAGTGACTTACAAGGCAAACTAATCTATTTACGGGGATGGTGCGCCTCAGCCAACAGCGTACCATCCTCTCACCATTGCACATGTACATGGAGAACGCTTTCCTACAATTGTCAGTATAAAGAAAGTCACGAGTGGAAACGTCCTATTTTCAGAAGACTGGCTTTGAGAATCAATGCTATTTTCATGCAAAGATTTTCTCCCCATAAAACGCGGAGAAGAAATATAGACAGCTAAAGGCTACCAAAATGAAGGAGTAATTCAAATGGCAAAAGTAAATGTTGTTATTGTTGATGCAACCGGCAATAAGGAGCAAAAGGTTGGATTACCCGATGATATCAAATGTGGCATCATCATGGTAAAGCTGGTGGAGAAAATCAAGCTTCCCTCTGTTGGGCCTGACGGCAATCCAATCAGCTATAAGTTTATCCACAAAGTGACCGGCAGACAGCTCCTCGAGTCGCAAACACTTGCCGAGGCTGGCATTAAGGACGGAGATGTTCTTCGTCTTCAGCCTGAGATTACGGCGGGCGGTGTATTGTAATGGGTGAAAACGCAAACACACTTGAACTGCAAAACTCAGATTTTGAAGAAGATCGCTATAGCCGTTTGCGTCTAATTCCGTGGTGGGATCAAGACCGGCTGAAAAATGCTACGATCATGGTTGTAGGCGCAGGTGCAATTGGAAATGAGCTGATTAAAAATCTGACGCTTCTCGGAATCGGTCGCATTCTTATCTATGATATGGATGCCATTGAAAGCACGAACCTTACCCGCTCCATTCTTTATCGTGCAAGAGATGTTGGCCGTTACAAAGCTGAGGTTGCTGCGGAACGGGCAATGGAAATCAATCCGGATGTCAAGGCAAAAGCGTTTATCGCCAATATCATCGATGATGTTGGCTTGGGTGTCTTTCGTCGGATGAATGTTGTACTCGGCGGTCTCGATAATCGGGAGGCTCGTCTTGCAATCAACCAGTCCTGCTATAAGGTAAACCGCCCGTGGATCGATGGGGCAATTGAAGCGCTGAATGGCTTTGCAAGAGTGTTTGTTCCAGGTCAAGGAGCTTGCTATGAATGCACCATGACAGAGATGGACTGGCGGCTCATTAACAAGCGCAAATCCTGTGCCCTGCTGACACACGAGCAAATGGCCGAGGGTAAAATCCCAACTACACCGACATCATCTTCCGTTATTGCTGGCATTCAAGTGCAGGAAATGTTGAAACTGCTCCATGCGGATCGGAATCTTCCTACACTCGTCGGCAAAGGATATGTGTTCAACGGCCTCACTCATGATTCCTATGTCGTTAAGTATCAGCGCAAGGACGACTGCATGAGCCACGATACCTATGAGAAGATCATCGAAAAGCCTTGGTCTGCACGGACAACCTCTCTCAGAGAAATACTGGAAGAAATCCGTAGTGAGCTTGGTGAAAAGGCAGTTCTTGACTTTGATCGAGATATTGCGACAACAGCAAAATGCTCCTGTGGAGAGAACAAAGCGCTGTTTACTCCTGTCCACAAGCTAAAAGGAGAAATGCTGACCTGCCCGAAATGTGGAGCACAGATGACATTTGACAGCGTCCATTCCATTACGGGGAACGAGGAATTCTTGGACAAAACGCCCATAGAAATCGGCATTCCTTTGCTACATATTGTCGGAGGCAGAATCGGAATGGACACAGCCTACTACGAATTCACCTCTGATGAAGCAGAAGTGTTTGAAAATCTATAAAGGAGACGCAGCCATATGACCGCAAGAATGAGACGACTTGCCTCAGACTATGAGGAAATCAAGAAAAATTTTGCCGGTCACAAGAACATCATTGTAACTCCCATCGGTGGCGAACCACCCGAGAAATACCATGTTACATATTTTGTGAACGGCATCTATCTTCTGCCGGACGGTAGAATCGAAACATTAGGTAGACATGAAGTTGAAATTACGCTTCATGCAGACTACCCCCGCTACAAGCCCATCTGCAAAATTCTAACTCCGATTTGGCATCCAAACTTCCGTGATGGCCAAATCTGTATCGGTGATATTTGGGGTGCAGGTGAGTCCCTGAGCGACATCATCATCAATATCGGTGACATGATCCAGTATAAGTCGTGGAACTCCTACAGTCCTTTGTCGGCAGATGCCGCAAAATGGGCGATGGAAAACAAGCATCTATTCCCTGTAGGCAATATCAACCTTCATGTGGCCGACTATGCTTCCTCCAAGGAGTCGGTTGAAATTGATTTGTTTGATGAAGAAGGGAAGGCCGTAGATAGCGATGAACCCGTATCAACGGCGGCAAAGCAGGAAAATGACAACGGTGTGACGGCAGTTTCTGAAAAAACAGATGAAAATGATTTTGAAATCACAGCTGAAGAACTGGCCGGAATCGAGTTTGTTCCCACGGCGCAAAGAATGCAAACCGTTTCTCACGGTGGCACAGTCAAAGGAAATAAGCTGAACTTCAAAACTGTTTTGATCAAAGGTCTTCTTTGGGCGTTGATTGGTGCATTTGTAGGGTTTGGAATCTCAGAACTGACCGACAAAAACATCACCAGTGATGTTGCTGCCGCTCGTCTCAGTGGGCACTCTGAACTTGTAGACTATTATGAATACAGTGAAAAAGCAAATGCCGCTTTCGAAAAAGCCTTTGACGAGTTTGAAAGTTACTGCAAAAAAGAGGGCAAAGATTCTGACTCTACCACGGCCTTTAGCACTTGGTATTCTTCTGCTGCATCCTCTGAGGCAAAGGGCTATTTAGAAGACTATTCAACCTACGATGATAAGGCGGATGACGCACTTTATGCTGCCTACAGCGATAAATATGATGGCGACGAAGATAAGCTCGGAGATGCCATTGCTACGGTAACGAGAACCGGAACGGCTTTGTGGTCGGCAGTCATCGCACTCTTTATCGGGCTATTTTTAGGAATTGGCGAAGGTGTCTACTATGGCTCCAAGGAAAAAGCAGTCAAATATGCTTTAATCGGCGCCGGTGTATCTCTTGTCATCGGCTTTGTGAGTGGCTATCTTGCACAGTGGATGTATTCAGGTTTGTTAGGTGATGACCCTGCTGATTTTACTGCTGCGTTCGTGCGTGGCTTAGGGTGGGCCATCATGGGACTTGGTATCGGTGTAGCCGTTGGTTTGATCAAACCCGAAAAGAAGAGAATCTTGTTCTGTTCCCTCGGTGGTTTGGTCGGAGCCTTTGTTGGCGGCTTCCTGTTCAATTATGTCTGCAAGGTGATTCCTAATGATGTTGTAGCGAGAGGCGTTGCTATCGTTATAATGGGTATCCTGATTGGCGTTGGTGTTGGGTTGCTCGAACAGTTTGCTAAACAAGCGTGGCTCAAGGTTATTCGTGGTGAATTTGAAGGAAAAGAATATCTTGTATTTGCTGGCACCACCAGCATTGGCAACAACGGCAAAAACACGATTGTTCTGTTCAAGGATAAGCTGGTCGGTCCACATCATTGCGACATTACGCTTGATGGCAGCAAATATGTTTTGACTGACTGCGGAACACCGATGGGAACTATTGTCAACGGTCAGAAAGTTGCACGGCATATCCTGCGTCAGGGCGATGCTATTGCAATCGGAAACTCTGTACTTGTGTTTAATACAAAATAATGGATTTGGAGGCGAGTAATATCGTGAAGCCAGTCAGAGTGTTACTCTCTTTACTGATGGTGGCGGCGGTATTATTCGCCTCCACTTCATCTGTAAGCGCTATCGGCTTTGATGCCGAAAAAGCATATGAATCAGTTTTTGTTGTTTACTCGGGAACTTCCCTTGGAAGCGGATTTGCCATTGGTGAGAACTGCGTTATCACCAATGCTCATGTAATTACGGATACCGACAATATTGCGATTGTGACCTATGAAGGTACTGAGTACGCAGCTTCTCTGCTTGGCATTAACGAGGATGAAGATATTGCCGTTCTTGTAATTGAGAATGCCGCTTTCTCTTATTTAATGATGGCAAATTTATCAGCCGTAAAAATCGGTGACGATATTTATACGATTGGTGCTCCAAAAGGAATGGCATATACACTTACCAAGGGAACAATTTCTGCAAAAGAGCGGATTATCAGAGAGAAGTCTTATATTCAAATTGATGCTGCAATTAACGAAGGTAACAGCGGTGGCCCACTGCTAAATGATAGCGGCGAAGTTCTTGGAATGAACACCTTGAAAATGACCGATAAAAGAGTGGGAAAAGGGTCAGTTGGTAATCCGAAGCTGTTTCGGAAGGCCGTTTCTTCCTGCCTTTTTGCCGCTCCCCGCATACGGAAGCACTGAAAGGGGTGGATGACTGGTATCTGCCGCCCTGTTTCAAAAGAAGCTGTTCGATCTCCTTCGGCGGCGGCCCGCCCGCCCTCTCCGCAAGGCGGAGGAAGTGGGAGCATTGGACGGGGCTTAAATAGTATGTCTGCGGCACGTCTGCCTCCAAAGTCCGCCACGACGAAAATCCGCTGCCTTCGTGCCAGCCTTCGGGAGCCTGCCCAATACTGGGCGTCCATGAGCCGCCAGCACACATCAGGCGTTCCCCCTCGCACCATTCCGGCGTTTCCCCATCTTCCCGAAGGAGGCATTGGAACTTCGGTGTCCGAGAAGGCGGATAGGACGGCTCTAAAGTCCATCCGGTCATTTGTAGAAAACGCTCCCATGACGTTTTCCCAAACAGCGATAGCTGGATATAGGTTATCAGTAGCATCCCTCATTTCCTGTATGATACGAAACGCCTGATAGAACAGGCTTGATTTTGCCCCGGCAAGGCCGGAGCGGTTGCCGATCAGAGAAAGGTTCTGGCAGGGAGAGCCGAAGGTTATCACATGGACCGGCGGGATTTTCCCGCCGTCCACCTTCGTAATATCCCCCAAATGCACCATGTCGGGAAAGTGCCTTTTGGTTATGGAGATGGGCGCTTTTTCAATCTCGCTGGCCCAGACCGGACGGATACCGCACCGGGAAGCAGCCAGAGGGAACACGCCGATCCCGTCGAAAAGGCTCCCCAGCTTAATGTCCGGCATGGCCCGGGGTGCCGTGTCCCTTCACGGCAAGCACCCCTTCCAGTGTGGTCGCCGCAATGCCCAGCCGCCCGGCAACCGCAATATCGTTTTTTACATCCTCATCCACAGCGCTGCCGCAGACGATCAGGGTGTGGGAGCGCCGCAGCATATCCCAGCGCATATCAATCCCGGCCTTGTGTTCCTCGGGAACGCTGTCATTCAAAAACAGCGGCAGATACAAGAGCGGGCAGATCGGGGAAAAGCCCGCCTCATAAGCAAGACGGCAGTAGTGGGCCGCCAGCTCCATATCAACATCCGGCTCGCCGCTCCATGCGGCGGTCAGGTATGCTAAAGGTCGTTTCATTGGTTGAGCCTCCATTTCTGTTTTGGTTTAGGGAAAAGCAAGAGTTCGCCCAACCCCTCCGCCCCTTCCCCCGGGAAGGGGAACGGCTCTGGAGAATTTATATCCCCGTCGCTTGACCGGGAAAAAGCATAACCGGGAGAAATCCGTCAAGGGTGCCTCTGGCACCGCCTGCGGCGGCGCTGCCCTTGACTGATTTTCCCGGCTATGCTACGGAATAACTGGCGACGGGGAATCATTTATATCTCCAGAGCTTCGGGGCGCGGGGCAGAGCCCCGCAATCCTCGGGCCATGCTGACCCGAAGTTTGGGCTTACTTTTCCTGTTCGGTTTTCTTCTCCGGCTTTTCGTGTTCCTTCTGCTGACCCTTCCAGTCATCCAGCAGCTTGATGATCTGGTCCTTCATTTCCCTCGGCGTAGTTTCCTTGCCGAAATACTTGCTCAGTTCCGCACCTGTCAAAATCACTTTGTCTACCTCCTTTTTGTCCTCCATCATAATGCCGTCGATCACATCCCCGTTGAGCAGCTTCTTTTCGTCCAGCTCACGCATACGCTTTGCCTGCGCCTGTGAAGGCGAGGACTGCTGGCTGTCAATGGCGACGGCGATATAGTTCTGGTTCTTCTTGCCGATATAGGAAAGCTCCACCGCCGTAGTAAAGCCCAGCTTTTTTTCATCCATCAGCTTCATCAGGTCGGGAACCAGCTCATTGAGCCGGATATACCGCTGCACCTGCTTGACCGCCATCTTATTGCGCTCGGCTACAATTTCGTTGGAGCGTTTTCCTGCGTCCTTCGGGTCGATCTGGCCCGAAGTGCGGGAGCCCTGGTGCTTGATAGCCTCAAGCTGCATTTTCAAGGCTTTGGCCCGCTCACTGGGTAGGATTTCTTCACGCTGGTTGAGATTGTCCTCGACCATCTGTGTGATGGCTTCATCGTCTGTCAGGTTTCGGACGATACAGGGCATATCCGCATACCCGGCAAGCTCGCTGGCTTTCTGGCGGCGGTGGCCGGACACGATCTCATAGCCGCCATCCTCACGGGGACGGACAATAGCGGGCTGGGTCACGCCCTTGTCCTTAACGCTGGACACCATAGCCCGCATTTCTTCATCGTCCCGGACTTCAAAAGGATGGTTCTTGAAGGCGTGGAGCTCGTTCAGCTTGATATAGACGATCTGCTCCTTGCCCCGGCGTGGTGCATCCTTCGGCTTTTCGGGTTCCTTCGGAGTGGGAGCGGTCTGCACCGTTGGAGCCATTTTTTTCTCCGGTTCCTTTTTGACCGCCTTTTCCGGTTTCTGTGCAGGAGCTTTGGGCTTCGGGGTTGCGGCCTTGTCCTTATCTGCTTTCGGGGGACGGCCCCGGCGCTTCGGCTGTTCCGGCTCTTTGGGTTTTTCCTCCGCTTTCTTCGGAGCCTCCGGCTGCTTTTCCGGTTTTTCCGTTTTTGCCGGGGCAGACTTTTCCCCGCTGGGAGCTGCCGCCCGTTCCTCGACCTTCTTTTCCTTCATAATTTCAGCGAAGTTATAGACGGAAACCTGCGGGTTCTTTACCTCCGGTTCCGTCTTTTTTTCCGGCTCCGGGGAAACGGAAACCTTCTCCGGCTCTTTTGGGGGAGTAGGCGGTGTTTCTTTGCCCGGTCCGGTATCCGTTACCGGCTGTTCCGGCGTTTTTGTGGTTTTATCATCTGCCATAAGCATTTACCTCCTGTTTTTTGGCATGAAAAAAGGGGCTCAACTTTTCAGTCAAGCCCCCGTGGGAAGTTCCTCCTTTCTCCGCCATGATACAAAAATACCGCCCGTAGTCTCGTTTGGGCGGTACTTTGTGTAAGATTGGCAGTCCATTATTAAGTTTTTTATTATGTTCCCTTTGTACACCGTTGCAATGAACTTTGAAGATATTTCGCAGCCTGCCGGAGTAACTGTCTATTGCACAAAATGCGGGGCGCAAAATGCAAGTACATCTTTATTCTGTTCAAAATGCGGTAACAGATTGTCAACACCGGTGGTCGCTCATGCACCGACCTTTCAGCAATCAGATCCCGCAAATACAAACCCGTATGCATATGTAAGCCAGCAAGGAGCTGCTTATTACCAAGGAAGCAATAATAATTCCTTGGGCTATAATACCGCAGAAATCGATGCAGACATCCAAATGCTAATTGGAGTAAAATCGGAATATTATATTCCTAAATTTCAAGAGATGAGCGCGCAAAACAAGAAAAACACTTGGAATTGGCCAGCGTTTCTGATTGCGCCCTACTGGATGCTCTACCGTAAAATGTATGCTTACGGTGCGGCGGTGTTGGGTATTTCTTTTGTCCTTTCTTTACTTGGAACAACGATTGGTTCTTTGCTATCCCTATGCGGTTATATTGCCCTTGGCATTTTCGGGAACTATATCTATATGAATTTCCTTGAGAAGAAGGCAACCCAAGTCGAGGCGATGAATGAACCATATAAAACGCAGTTCGTCATGCAAAACAGTGGAGTGAATTCTACTGCGGCAATCCTGACCGCTGTAGGTTATGCTCTCCTTGTAATCATTTTATCGTTGTAAAGAGGAGGCGTTGGACTTGGAAAAAGACTTTGATATAGAAATTCAAGATAGTCATGATGAAAACGAAGCTCATGTGCAGCTCCCTATGAATTTTCTTGCGTTTGGGGAGATTGAGCCTGACGATGTTAAGGTATATATCAAGCAAGATGTTTACCGAGCGTTGGAAAAATACGCTTTGGTAGATGTCGAACACGAGCGAGGGACAATTCTACTGGGAGATTACTGCGAAGATCTTGGCAAGATACATGTTGTAATCTCAAATTATATTGAAGCGAGATATACAGATGCCTCGGCATCAACACTGACTTTCACTCACGAAACATGGGACTATGTATATAAAGAACAAGGTGCAAAATACCCTGATAAAAAAATAGTCGGTTGGCAGCACACACACCCAAGCTACGGTATCTTCCTTTCAAATTATGATTTGTTTATTCAAGAGAACTTTTTCAATCTGCCATTCCAAGTGGCTTATGTGATTGACCCGATTCAGAAAATTCGTGGATTTTTTCAGTGGAAGAATGGAAATATTGAGAAACTTAAGGGTTATTTCATTTATGATGATGTAGGAAAGCCAATCAAGATTGAGCAGCTAAAAGAGAAAAAGACAGAGCCACCTCCTGTCAAAAAGTCCAAAACGGCTACAGGTTTGATTGCGTTACTCTGTGTTTCAACCGTATTTTTTGCGTTCTCTATTTTTTCTTTACATGGAAAGTACGAAGAACAGCTAAGAAAACAAGAAGAAATATTGAACGATCTTTCTGCGCAAGAAGCTATAATCAATAGTCAAGCAGATACAATTGAAAAAATGCAAGAGCAATTGGTGAATGGTGTCCTTGATCCTTCGGGTCAGACAACTGCTGCTGATCTGATTGAGATGCTTGAAAACCATGAGATTACGCTCCGAAATCAAGAGAAAGTTTTAGAGGAATTGAAGAACTTTGTTGAGAACAGCAAGCAGGAATCAAATGAAGCGAGGTTTACCATATATACTGTTGTCGATGGGGATACGCTTGCAAAAATCTGTTCAGAACACGGTCTTGATTACAAAACAAACATTAATATCATCATTGAACTCAATGGTATCAAAGATGCAAACCTGATATATGTAGGGCAAAAGCTTCTCCTCCCGATTGATGAATAATTGCAGTCGATGAACTGCATGGTAACAGGCTGTTTGATACAGGAGCCAACGCACCTTTGTCTTGTTCTCTAAATTTTTCTACCGTTCAGGAGGCACTACATTAGTACCCTTCAAATCATTAAATCGAGGCTGCCTCAGACGATGCTGAATCGTTTTGAGGCAGCCTTTTTAGCTTATAGGGAGATTTTCAAATTTGATGTTGCCAATTATTTACACTCTCTGTTCGTCTTCTTTTGCAAAGAACTCAGACCATGAGATACCTAAACCGCGGCAAATTTGTTCAAGCGTTTCTACAGATAATTGTCCTTTCCGCCTTGCCGTATTTTTAATTGTAGACTGAGGCAGATTACAGAGCTCGGCCAGCTTGCTGAGTGTGAGGTTTCGCTCATTTGCAAGTTCTCTCACACGCTGAATTGTATCCATTCACAATCCCAACCTTTCGTGTATTGTACCTCCTATTCTACAACAAACACTGTCCGTTAATTGGTACAATTAAAGCACTCTTCCAACAATCTCGAATTGATTTTCCGGACGGACAATCTTGTCTGCATACTTTCGATTGTAGGAGATCAAAACAGGCTGCATATGAATAACGCCATAGCTATCTGTATAAGCATCAACGGAGTCATGCTCCGGCTGCTGTTCTCCATAGCGTTTTATATATCCCTCACCATCATAGACAAAGATGCCAACTTGTCCAACAGAGAGTGTCTCACATTTTTGTACCCAGACAATCTGCCCATCGTGGTAAACCGGTTCCATGCTGTCTCCAGAAACTCTCACCCCAAAATCTGCGTCCGGAGGGACTGCATTTTCAGGGAAGCTGACCATCTCATAGTTTCCTTCATCCAGAAAGGCTCCTGTGCCGGCGGATACGCACAGGTTGCTGACTGCCTTACTAATGTATCGAATCTGATTGTCTTCTTTTGGATGAGGTCTATACTTTCCGGAGGCAATCAGGTCATCCCGATAAGATCGCATTTTTGCCATTCCGATTTCATTAAGTTCCGAAACATAAGAACCTGTAAAGTAGGAAATACCCTCTTCAATATGCAGTGCGTGGCAAATTGCAACAAGCTGATAGGCACTCGGGACGGTCAATCCGTTTGTCCATTTACCCAGAGCAGAGTGCGTAACATCTACACCGTAATTTTTCAGCACTTCACAAAACGCCTTTTTACTATATCCACAATCGCGGACAGCTTTGGCAAGCTGCTGTCCGATTACATTTCTCTTTTTTTCTATCTCTGCGTTATACGGAGAAGCAGCCGTTCTAAATGGAACGACTTTTGTGTCTTCGCGGTTCATAAAAGCACCCTTTCCTTTCGTATGTTCTGATTATACACGATGAAACACTCTCACGTCAAGGATAATAGCGAATAAGGTCGAAACTGCGACCTTGACATAGCGCGATTCGCTATTATATGATAATGGCACAAACGGAGCAGAGGGAGATACGCACGCCAATCATGGAAAGTATGTGGAACGACCACATGTCTCCCTTTTTATTTTGATAGAATTATGGATAGGCTTCAGCAAATACGACTTAACAAAACGCAAAGTAGAATTATGCCAGGAGTATCCAAGCCGGAAGCTCTGTTAAAACGGCTTTTGCGAGAAGTCAACTACACTGCCTGAAATTGATTATGCTACTGCCTCGATATAGTCAAATCCAAAGCGGCTGCAGATTCCTGTTTCTACCGAAGAATCCTACAAATTCCCCCTGTTTCCGCTTCAGTAGAAGTCACCAATATATGTAATTCGTAGGAAAACCTGAAAGCGGTGAATGACGAACGAGATGTTGGACAGATTCCCGCAACAACCTATTTCAAAGGAGAAGATATGGACTTTATCGAAGCAACGCCGCTTCCCACTGAATGCCGCTGCTGTCAAGAGACGGATTGTTACAATTGTGACCACGCATCAAAACGCTGGACTTTGTCCAAAAAGCAGGAGCTTTTGCTGCTGCGAAAGCTTAAAGAAAAGGCAATCCTGCGCTTTAAACGGCAGATTGAAGAAATTGATTATCAAATTGCAATGATGGAGGAAGCAAAGCGATAGCACAGAAGCGCGCAGAACAAGGCAGAATACTGCATGGTCATGCGGAGAGGAAGATGAATGTGAAATATGAGGGAATATCTTGCCAGTGGCACTGTCCAAACTGTGGCGCGCTAGTGCAAGGCATTAAAAATGGTGATGGTGTAGCAAAGGGTGAATGCAGAAGCTGTGGTAGCAGTATGGTTCGAAAATTCATGGGGCGAAGACATGATCGTCTAGATGTTTACGCACCAAAGGGCCAGGAAAGTGTCTACGCATAAAACAGAATACAGCGTGCCGGTCTAATCCCGAGGATTGAGTTATCCCGAGGGAGCCGGTCACCATAC
>ENA-UONZ01000704-UONZ01000704.1-human-gut-metagenome-genome-assembly--contig:-C93old-NODE-704-length-49254-cov-14.099596_pt1 | contig 49254 bp, 59 predicted proteins | sample MGYA00242468_ERZ724015 | MGnify/ENA metagenome assembly ERZ724015
GCTTCTGGAATCTGGATCTGGTCAACATCACGGTGGTGGCCCGCGGCTCCGGCGTTAGCGAACATTACTGGAAGTGAGGTGGCCTATGAAGCGTTTATTCTCACAGCTGCACCGGCCGCTCCGCAACGAGCGGGGGGAGATCACCTTCTTCGCCTGCTTCTTTGTGGTTGGAGTTGTCATGCTCATTTCTTTCCTGCTACTGTATGCTTCGGTGAGAATTACTTGCATCAACATCCGCAACGGGGCTAAAATGGAGCTGAACAATCTGAGCGCCACCATCTACGCAGATACTTACCGCTCCCAGAGGGAAACCAATTTTGAAGAGTATTTACGCACCCTCTACTCCAGCCGGGACTACACAGAAATGCTGGAGGCCACAGTTGCCGGCGGCCTTGCTGAAAAGGTCCCTCTCTCTACCGATGACTACACGGTTTCCGACATCAGCCTTGAATTCAATGTGGTGGGCGACCGTGTGGAGTACATCTTTTACTGTGATGTTGACTTCTATGTGCGGATGTTTGGACACAGTTACCCCACCATTACCCAGCGGGTAGAACTGACCGGCTACCACAACACCAAATTTTAGCCGTGCTGTTGAAAATTCAGCCAGAACTACAGTATAGGCTTTATATAACAGCAAAAAAGGAGTGTATCACACATGAAGAAGTTTTTCCAATCCAAAGGCTTTATCGTTACTTCGCTGGCCGTCCTCTGTGTTGCCATCCTGGGTGTCTGCTGGTTTGCCAGCCGGGATCGCACAGAAGATTTCAAGCCGGAAGAATCCCCGCCCAGCAGCACGACCAGCGATTGGTCGGATGGCGGCACACAGACAGACGGTGAGAGCGGCGCCGGAGCCTATGCGCCCGGCCAGTCCTCCAGTCCTGAAGAGGAGTACCCCAAGGTGACCTCCGAAACTGAGGATGAAGTCGTGATCGACTTCACGGACACGGAGAAACCGGAAACAACGCCCCCGCCCGCGCCAGAAGGGAAAACCGAGCGGGAAGACCCCGGTGAAGATCATCCGGTCAATCCTGACCCGGAAGTGCCCAAGGTCACCACTCCCCCTGCGGAAAAGGAGCCGGCCAATAATGAGCCGGCCCCCGGGGCCAGCAATGGCAGCGGCGCTGTGTATGATCCAGTGTTTGGGTGGATTGTCCCCGGTAATGGACAAGAAACTATTGGAGATAGCGATGGAGACATCAACAAGCAGGTCGGCAATATGGGCTGACCAATCTATAACTGAATATACCCCTGATTGGCCGTCACAGAATTGTGGCGGCCTTTCTATTTTAAGAAGAACGGAGTGTGATGTATTTGAAGCGACTTCTCGCCCTCCTGTGCAGCCTTGCCCTGGTATTTTGTTTGCTCCCTTCCACCGCGTTTGCAGAGGGCGGTAACGGAAATATTGACGGTGGTGGCGGCAGCATGGGCCAAGGCACATCCTCTAATTTCTGGAATCCTGGAAATGATGGTGTGCGAATCACCGTTGTGGATGCCGATAGCGGAAACGCAATATCCTCACCGATTGATTTTACAAATCGATCTCAAAATAATGTCGTTCACTTTGGAAAAGTGAACAAGTTGCAGTATCTTGCCGGCACTGCACTTACTCCCCAATCAGGCGCAGGTTATGACTATACAAGGCCAACACAGTCTATGCCCACCATCGTCAGCAGTAAGGGGCAGAGCAATATTGAGGCCATCAAGCGGTATTTTTGTTCGGAGTATGCCTGCCAGATGGTTGCCCAGGCGGCCGGTGTGGACTATGAGCGGATGATCGCTGGCGACTATAAGCTGCTGATTGAGCCCATTGCTTACTTTACGCATAACGGCCAGTATTACTGTATGACCGCTACAGAGGCGGCGCTGTATGACCAAAAATCTGGCGGGGCGCTTCGGAAAACCATGACTTCCCTCACCCACAAGAATCTGCCTCTGTCGATGTTTTTGGAATTTAGCGATCTCGGCCTGCCCGCATGGACAGGCAGCACCACAAGCAAGCAGAGCAACGCTGACATCATCAGCAGTCTGGGCGTCGGCATTGTCTGGTTTGATGAGCGCCCGCCCGAAGGGGAAATTGAAGCGCCCGATGTAGAATATCGGGTAGACACGGATGTGATCACATCCGTTACTCTGCGGACGGATACAGATTTAACACCGGACAATCCGGCCTCGGTGACCTTCCATATTCTCGGCACCACCTACCGGGTCAACGATATAGTCATCCCGGCAGACGACAGCCAGGTGGTCTGGGTCAAATGGCACACGCCCTCCACTCCACAGTCGGTAACCATCACGGTTTCCGTCAGCGGGGCCTATACCGCACAAGATACCTTTGTTGCGGAGATCGTGGACTTGAACGAACATATCCCTCCAGATCCGACAGCAACGGATACCAACCCCAACTACACCGTGTCCTCACTCCCCAATGAGCCGCAGAAGCTCACTGCCAACTGGGGTGTATGGAGCTGCTACTGGGTACCGGTTTGGGTTTGGTGTGACCACGATGACTGGGGGCACTGGGTCGATGAAGGCTATTGGGAGTACGAGTACACCGGCTATTCTGCCTCCATCAGCGGTGTGATGTCCCTGATGCCGGATGATATTGTGCCCACGGCCTCTGGGAAGTCAATGAAAAGCGGGTATGGCGTCAAGCAGGATGTGACAGCCACCCTTTCCACCGACGCGCCCACCAGCCACATCACCCATCCACAGACGGCATTTTCCGTGTTTCCCGAGTTCCAGTACGAAACATACTTACGCCTTCTGCAGCGGGTGTCCAGCGGCCGGAGTGCCAAATTCACCTTCCAGCCCAATGAGTTCTCTACCTATAACCGGACTGTGCATTTCAGTCCGTTATGGTTCCCGGATTCCACAGACTACACCGTGTTTACACAGGTGTGGGACACCTGGACCCCTGATGGAATGTTAAGCATCAACCTGAACGACTATGTTTCAATCGATGGGAGCCTTTATGATGATTGGTACACCAACCGCGAGTAGCCTGTGGCCGACATACCTGCTCACCGTTTTCTCTGTTGTGGCTGGTTTTGCTGTTTACGATATTCTATATAGGCGGGTGCCGGATCGGGCGCTCGCCTTTTTTATGCCCTTCGCCGCTCTGGCTCCGTTGCTCAAGGTCTGTTTCATTGGGGACTGCGGGCAGCTCTGGCCTGCCGTTGCCGAGGCTTTGGCGGGGGCGTTGCTTGGCTTTTGCATCCCTCTGGCTGCTGCCATGGCAACGGGTGGAACTGGGCTTGGGGGAGGCGACATTAAATTCTGTGGGATACTCGGGCTGATTTACGGTCCTTCCGGGATGGCTCTGGTTTTCTTTGTGGCCGCAGTCTTTGCCATGCCGATGGTCCTTCTGTTCCGAAGGCTCTCCCGGCCCCGCCAGCCCATCGCCATCCCGTTCTTACCTTTTCTTGCCTGCGGCTGCTCGATTGCAACGCTGGCTGAACTATTTTTATGACAGGAGAATGTGCTTATGAAACTCAACAACCGATTTATTTTCGGTATTTTGTCTCTGGTTTTGGCAGCAGTCATTGCTTTTGTGGCTCTGCCCACCATTGCCCGGCAGACCAACGGGAAAACGGAAATTGTCCGTATCACCCAGCCTGTGCTCAAAGGCGAGCAGGTCACAAAAGAAAACGCTGAGGTTGTGGAGGTAGGCGGCTACAACCTTCCCGTCAATGTGGCTCACAGTCTTGATGATGTGGAGGGCCTGTATGTGACGGCGGATCTGGCTGCGGGCGACTATATTCTCACCAGTAAGGTGAGCAGCGTCCCGGTTTCCTCCGATGTGGCGCTCAACGACATCCCCTCTGGTAAGGTTGCTATCTCTCTGACCGTAAAAACACTGGCCTCCGGGCTGTCGGATAAGCTCCAGCCCAATGATATTGTCCGCATCTATCACTTCCTGGAGACTGCGGAAGAAGTACCCGAACTGCGTTTTGTCAAGGTCCTTTCCGTCACGGATTCTGATGGCATCAATGTGGACAATACCAAGGAGCCCGCAGAAGATGAAGAGCCGCAGCAGTCTGCTACCATCACAGTGCTGGCAAGCCCGGAGCAGGCCCGCATCATCACTGAGCTGGAGAACGACGGCGTAGCTCATGTGGCCCTGATCTCCCGCAACAATGACCAGCTGGCTGAAGAACTGCTGGCCGAACAGGACAAGACGCTCCAGGAAATTTACTTCCCGGAAACGCTGGTGGAGGAAAACGCTGATGCGCAAAGCAGCGAGCCTGCCGCCGAAGGAGACGCCGAAAACACCGAAGGGGGCGAGCCTGAAACCGTCTCCCCTGAAAGCGGCCAGGAGGATAGCAAATAACCAGGGCGGTGAATCGCTTCACCGCCCTGGTTTTACCATTAGGTATTTGTTTGGATGAGTTTGTCCTCGTTGATCAGGAACAGGCTGGGATTCTGCCCGGCCATATCAAGCAGCCGTGGAGTAAAGCCGCTCTTGGAAAACACCCCGTAGAGGAACTGATAGCCTTTGAATGCTGATTGGATTTCTGCGGACACCTGCACTTTGTCCCGCAGGGCAAAGAAAACCGGCGCATCCACTGGCTTGACATGGAACTTGCATTCGCCGGCAAAGACCTGATGATTCTGGTGGTCTACCGCCATTACATCGATTTCGGTATCGCTGTCAAGGTCATTCAGCCAATAGGCCCCTATACGGGATGGCGTAAATGGAATTTCCCTGTTTCTGCACAAGTCCGCAAAAACGGCCCTGCAGACATCCTCATAAGCAAAGGCTACAAACTTTTGTTCAAAATCTTTTTCGATCTCGTCCATGACGAGCCGGGAGTTATCCAATTCCAGTTCTCCCTTATACGGGTAGACATACCGGAACCAGAAGCGCACAAAGTTATCTTGTATGAAGTAAAGCCCTTTGCGGGACTTCTCTGGATTTTTCTCCGTCACAGGCGTGTCCTTGACGATAAAGCCCAAATCGCTGAGGGTAGAGAGATAAGGCGTCAGGCCGGAAGTCTCGATCCCCATAGCGCCGGCGATTTTACCCAGCTTATGATTGCCCTCCGCTATCACTCGGATAATGGAAAAATAGTTTACGGCCGAGGTCACTTCATCTTTCAGCAGGAAGTTGGGCTCCTCATATAAAAAGCCGTTTTTCGAGAGGATAACAGATTCCACTTGCTGCAGCAAATCGTCCCGCTCATTAAAGAACTCCAGATACTTGGGTACGCCGCCTGTGATTGAGTATTGCTTCACCGCATCTTCAAACGAAAGGCTCTGTGCCGCATACACATCCGGGAATGGCAGCGGAGCAAGGCGGATCTGCGCGGTCCGGCGCCCATACAGCGGGCTGTCATATGAGAGGGCATACTTTTGCATCATTCCGATCAGTGAGCCACAGAGGATCAACATCACATTACTGTCCTTGAGGATCTCGTCCCATGCGTTTTGGAGAATGGAGGGGAACGCCGGATTCGATTTGACCAGATACGGGAACTCATCGATCACGAGCACTTTTTTCTCCTCCGGACGGTATTCCGAAATCACACGGAACAAATCCAGCCAATCAGAAAATGCGACTCTCTGCAGCATAGGATTTTTCGTGATCCGTGCGGCAACACTGGCAAGCCGCTTCATGCTCTGGGATTCTACTTCCTCTGTTGCGAGAAAGTAAAAAGCGAGCTTGTCTTTGATGAACTCTTTGATAAGCGTCGTTTTTCCCACGCGCCGTCTGCCATAGATAACAACAAAGCCGCCGTCTGTTTGATACGCGGTTTCAAGGGATTCCAACTCCCTGCGTCTGCCGATAAATTTCATATTGCTACCTCCTTTATCATAATCTATTTTATGATAATCTCATTTATATTATACACCTGACAATGAAAAAGTCAAGGGGTATCCCACCTCTTGGGAAAGGAGCTTCCTATGGGAAAAGTCATTACCGTCTGGGGCAGCCCAGGGAGCGGAAAAAGTATGTTTTCCTGCATCCTGGCAAAAGCCCTGACCCGCGACAAGCGGAAAGCGATCATCATCAATGCGGAAATCAGTGTTCCTATGCTCCCGGTTTGGCTACCGGAGCAGATCATTCAGACCAACGCCTCCGTAGGACAGGTACTGAGCAGCGTGGAGATCGACACCTCTTTGGTGGCAAGCCATGTTACCGTGCTCAAAAGTTATCCCTTCATTGGCGTGATGGGCTATGCTGCCGGTGAAAATCCGTTGAGCTACCCGGACGTCAAGTACGCCATGGTACTCCAGCTGGTCAACGCCGCCGCAAGGCTTGTGGATTTCGTTATTCTGGACTGCAGTTCCAATATGACGAATGTGTTCACGCCTGCCGCCATTGAGTCAGGGGATCTGGTCATTCGTATCCTGACGCCTGATCTCAAGGGCGTTAATTACTTAAAGGCCCATCAGCCCCTGTTGGGAGACGGGCGTTTCCACTACGATCAGCACATGACCTTTGCCGGCATGGCCCGCCCTTTCCACGCGCTGGATGAGATGGGCCATATCATTGGCGGATGGGACGGCCTTCTGCCCTATGGCAAGGAGATCGACCGCTGCGCCACCGAAGGCGGGATGTTCCAGGCCATCAAATACTGCAATCCCAAATACACAGCTTCGCTCAACAAAGTTTTGGATGCGCTGGAGCAGATGGAGCTGGCTGACCATGCCGCAGAGGATGATGGAAACGAAACCGAGCATTTTGAGGAGGAAACTGCCGATGAATAATCTCAATGACATTTTCTTCGCTCCTGCGGCCAATCAGGACCTTACCTATGAACAGATTCTGGAAGATGTACAGCGGTATTTTGCGGAAAACCACGCCGCCACGATTGCAGAGGCCGGCGATGGAAATACCGACCGCGCCTCCTCCCTTTTGAAAGAACTGATGGTGCAGTACATCGTCAAGCGAAAATACGCCATCGAGGGGCTGACCACGGAGGAACTGTGCGAGAAGCTCTATGAGGACATGGCCGGGTACTCCTTCCTGAAAAAGTGGATCTACAAACCCGGTATTGAGGAGGTCAACATCAATGCCTACAACGATATTGAGGTGATTGAAGCCGGCGGGCGCAGCGTTAAAATCCCGGACAAGTTTTCCTCTCCACAGCACGCTATTGATGTGGTCCGGCGTATGCTCAACGCCTGCGGCATGGTCATAGACGATACCATGCCCAGCGTGATCGGATTCCTGGATAAGAATGTGCGTATCTCTGTGGATAAGACGCCGATTGTTGACCCGGAGGTGGGGATCAACGCTTCCATCCGTATCGTAAATCAACAAACGGTTTCTGCACAGAAGCTGTTGGACTCCGGCAGTGCAACAGCGGAAATGCTTCATTTTCTGACCGCCTGCATCCGCTATGGCGTATCCGTCTGCATTGCCGGGGCCACCGGCTCCGGCAAAACTACCATCATGGCATGGCTGTTGTCCCAGGTCCCTGACAACCGGCGCCTCATCACGATTGAGGAGGGCAGCCGCGAATTTGATCTGGTTAAGCGGGACGAAAATGGAAACATTCTGAATTCCGTAGTCCATCTGCTCACCCGGCCCAGCGAAAATCCTTCCTTGAACATCAACCAGGACTTCCTGCTGGAGCGGGTCCTTCGTAAGCACCCGGATGTGATCGGCGTCGGTGAGATGCGGTCTGCGGCAGAAAGCCTGTCCGCTGCAGAAAGCTCCCGTACCGGCCATACTGTCTGCACCACAATCCACTCTAACAGCTGCGCTTCTACTTATCGGCGCATGATGACGCTCGCAAAGCGAAAATATATGATGGGCGATGATGTTTTGATGCAGATCATGGTCGAAGCCTATCCAATCATCGTGTTCACAAAGCAGCTGGAGGACCGAAGCCGTAAAATCATGGAGATCATCGAGGGGGAAGGCTGTGAGGGCGAACGGCTGATTTACCGCACCCTCTACTCTTACAATGTGCTGGACAACACTGTTGATGCAGATGGACGGCCCCTTGTGGTCGGCCGCCACAAAAAAGTTTCCGAGATGTCCAGCTCATTGCAGAAGCGTCTCCTGGACAATGGGATTTCCCATAAGGAGCTGGATGAATTTCTTGAGCACGACAAGGAGGTGTTGAACGGATGCCGTGGGTTTACATCATATGCTTCGCCCTCATCGCCGCTGGACTCCTAACGCTGTTTGGTGTGCGGCCGGGCGATTTCATTGATGCGCTTTTCCGGTCACAGCGCAAGTCGGCCACTCTGACCGATGAATTGAATGTTCTGATGGGTACTCCGGCCAAAGGCTTCTTTAATCAGGACTTTGAATTAAAGCAAATCCTCAAAGGCACCGGGCGGGCTGACCGGTATGAAGCAGTCAAACGGCTGTCTCTGATCCTGTTCGCGGTGGGCGGCGCCCTGGCGCTGCTGATTGGCAATGTGTACATGGTCCCGATTTTAGGGATCGGATTTTCACTCGCTCCTATTTGGTATCTGCGCAGCACCGCAGCCAGTTATAAAAAGCATTTGAACGAAGAACTGGAAACGGCCATCTCCATCATCACCACTTCCTACCTGCGCACAGAGGACCTGATCCGGGCAGTCAAGGAAAACCTGCCCTACATCAATGAGCCGGTGAAGGCCAATTTTGAGGCATTTGTCTATGAGGCAGAGTTGATTAACGCAAATACTACGAGTGCCATCAATTCGCTCAAAATGAAGATTCCAAACCGTGTTTTCCATGAGTGGGCTAACATCCTCATTCAGTGCCAGTCTGACCGGGCCATGAAAAATACATTGCCTACCATCGCCCAGAAGTTTTCTGATGTTCGTGTGGTGCAGTCGGAGCTGGAGGCTATGATGCAGGGGCCGCGCCGGGAGGCGATCACGATGATGTTCCTTGTGATCGCCAATGTACCGCTGCTTTATTTCCTGAATGAAGATTGGTTTCACACGCTGCTCTTCACCACGCCGGGCAAAATCGCTTTGGCAATCTGCGCAGCCATTATCCTGTTTGCCCTGACCCAGATCATGAAACTGAGCAGGCCCATTGAATATGGAGGTGACAGCGCATGACGCTTTTAGCTCTCACAGCAGTGATTTGTTTCGGCTTTGCTGTCTATAACCTGACTTGTGCCTTTGCAGACATTCCCACGAAGCGTACCTCCCGTATGATGCTTCTGGCCCGCAAGCAGCAGGGCGTAAAGGCCGAGAAACTGCTGGATGTCTATCTCACCAAAATCGCCGGCCTGATCGCTCCGTACCTGAAGCTGGACAAGCTCAAGCGGAATAAACTGCAGCGGGCGCTGGACATTGCCGCCATGGAGCTGACACCGGAAGTCTACACCGCCCGGGCCTGGGTCACAGCCGGGGCAGTCGGCCTCAGTTCTTTGCTGATGGCGTTTTTGATACCGCTTATGGTGCCTGTTCTGATTGGTCTGGCCGTGGCGCTGTGGTTTTCAACCTATTATAAGGTTTTTGACTTTGTGAAAAAGCGGCGCAAGCTCATTGAGAATGAGATCCCTCGCTTTGCCCTTACCATCGGGCAGAATTTGGAAAATGACCGGGATGTGTTGAAGATCCTTACTTCCTACCGCCGGGTGGCAGGCAAGGACTTCGGCGCGGAGCTGGACCAGACGATTGCCGATATGAAGACCGGCAACTATGAAAACGCCCTCATCCATTTTGAAACCCGCATCGGCAGCCCCATGCTGTCCGATGTGATCCGGGGACTGATTGGCGTATTGCGAGGCGACGATCAGAGGATGTACTTTAAAATGATCTGTTTTGACATGAGACAGATTGAGCAGAACAACTTAAAAAAGGAAGCGGCCAAGCGCCCCAAGAAGATCCAGCGTTACTCCATGATGATGCTCATCTGCATCATGATCATCTACCTGGTGGTCCTCTGTACCGAGGTTATGGGCTCCTTGGGCGCTTTCTTTGGATAATCGGACTGCGAATGGAACGGCCCCACATCTGGATGTGAGGGCCGTTTCCTATAAGAGCTCTATGGTTTTCTCTGCAAGATACATCGGAAGATTCGTGATAAATGATGATGCACATTCGAGGTGTCCACATTTTTCTTTGTTTTGCAATTCATTTTTTCACATTTTTCTGAATGTATGAAGCAGAAAAAACACATTTTTCTACCTCTTGCAGTGTAAAGGAGGTAAGTGCTTGTTCTATAGCGGATTTTTGTAGCGGTAGTCAGCTGCCGTCATTTATTTCTGGGCCAGCCTGTCATATACAGGTCGGCCCTTGTTTTAAGGAGACTTTTATGCCTAAGAAAAAATTTTCCCCGTCTGGCGGCGCACGGGAAGAAAAGCGCCGTTTCCGCTGGCTTCTGTATCAAAAGCCGAAAGCCTATCCCAGCCGGCCCATTTCCAATAAAAAGGACATGCTCAAACCGATTCGTCGTTCTTGAGCGGTGAGCAGTCTTTTTATAAAACCATCAACATCAAAACAATAAAATTTCAGGAGGTCTTACCATGAGAAACTTTACCACCCGTATCCAGAACAAGGCGAATGCACTGGCCCTTCGTGCCCGTATGGCGCTTTCCAACCAGCGCGGTGATTTTTACATTTCGGACGCTGTTAAGATCATCATCGCCGTGGTGCTGGGCGCCCTTCTTCTGGCGGCCCTGACCCTCATTTTCAACGACACGGTGATTCCGCGTATCACCAGCGAGATCGAGGGCCTGTTTGGCTAAAATCACCGGCGGGGATCGGTCTGTGGACTTCCACAGCCGGTCCCCGCTTTTTTAGTTTTTGAAATATAGGATAACGGAGGTACAGGATGAACATTTCCTGCAAAATTTATTCTTTCCTGCGGGCTGTTCGCGGCAACTGGCGCAACGCTATCTTTGTAAGCTGCGATTGCGGCCACTGCATGTGCGGCCGGACAACGCCCTGTTCCGGTTTTCTTCTGGCTGTGGATGAGTGCGGACAGGTTATGCTGCTTTCTGCCGAGGACATCCAAAGACTATCCGGGGAAACTGTAGATTCGTCTGAGTGCATTGCCATTTTGTCCCGGCGCGCCTTTGACGCCGCCTTTTCCAAGTACATCGAATGGCACACACCGGAGCCTTCCGCCTGTGCGCTCAGACAACTTTCTCTGGACCCGGGCTACAATTAACACTGTTTTTTCACACTGAAAGACGCCTTTGCGCCGTCATCTATACGCATTTGGAGGTGATGATTTTTATGACGAAGCAAAAACATATCCAATGCCCTTATTGCCATGCTAACGCCTCTCTTCGCCCCGCCAGCACAGTCTATGGCTGTAACCGCCGTTCCCAGGGCAAATATATCTATCTCTGTGATCGCTGGCCGGCTTGTGATGCCTATGTGAGTGCCCATGACCGGACACACCGGCCTATGGGGACTCTGGCAAATGGGGATCTCCGGCACAAACGAATCCTGGCTCACCGGGCGCTGGAGCATCTGCAGCAGAGCCGGCACATGGAAAAATGGGAGGTCTACATCTGGCTCCAGGCCAAACTGGGACTAAATGACCAGCAGGCACATATTGGCATGTTTTCTGACGGGATGTGCGATGAGGTAATTCGCCTCTGTTACAAAGCCGCTGCTCCTTTGGGCAATCTGCATTCGGCCGCTTAAAGGGGGGTGAAACGATGACCAGTTTAACAGAACAGCAGCAGGAACTTGTTGCCCGGAATCTTTTTATCGTACATTGGGTCATTTGTGACTACATCCATGTTAATCCGACTATTTGCGGTATGGAATATGGAGACCTGTTCCAAGAGGGGTGCCTTTGGCTCTGTAAAGCCGCGTCTACTTATAAGAATGACGGACGGGCCCAGTTTTCTACCTACGCCAAAACGGTCGTTAAAAACGGGCTTCTGTCCTATTGCCGGGCGATCTGCAACAGGAAGAAAAAATTCAGCAGGCTTATTATTGGAGAACATGGAGAACTGGCTGCAGACGGAGAGGCCCTGGAGTCCCGGCCCGACGCCTTTGACACCCAAGTATCTCTGATAGAAACTCTGTCATTGCTGGACGCCTGTAAAAAAGATTACGATGGTGTAACCCGGCTTGGCATTGAGGCGCTTGCCCTCAAACTTCAAGGGATGCGGGTCACAGACATCGCGGAGCTTTATCAGGTGCCGCCCTCCCATGTGGGGGCATGGATCTCGCGTTCCACCGCAAAACTGCGCAGAGACTCCAAGTTCCTGAAAAGCCTGCTCTGAATTTGTTGAAAACCGCGGCCTTTCCGCAGTAAAGGATATATAAAAGAAGGAGGTACTGATGAATGGAACAGAAAACCCTATATACTGCAATCGGCCGTCTGGACCGGGAAACGAATGGCTGTGGCCGGTCCTGCCCGGTCATCCGCCTGAGCGGGCAAACTTACATGGTGGATATGCAGGAAATGGTCGTTTGGACCGCCCTATGGATGATGAAAATCTTCAAAAGCCAAAAGCCTGCAGTTTGCGGTACTGCCAAGCGGCCCATCCGCCGTTGGCTGCTGCCGCCTAAAAAGCAGCAGGCATATCGCTTTTATTCCACTGCTCATTTTCATGTTTACGAGCGGTGCCGTCATTTTCGACGCGGATAATAAAGGCACATTTATTGATGAATCAAGGGGACTTGCTTTTTCCCCATCAAGGGAGGAATGGACTATGATTTATAAGAAACCGGGTGAGAAATTCTCACATGAGAACATCACCTACACAGTAGGCAGCCGCGTCCTCGCCAATGAAGCGAGTGAGTACAGCGGGCTCTTCGGGCGCATCCTTGAAATTCGCACGGATGATGACCGGGAAACTGAAAATGATACGCCGGACATCTATTGTAAATTTGACCCGCCGTGCCTTTCCGCTGCCCGCCGCGCACTGGAGCAGACTTTTTCTGAACTCTATGATGCGCCAAAGCGTGTGGAGGATTTAGGGCTGGAACTGGTCATCATGGCGCCTGAAATGTTGACGCCTCTGGCCGTTCCCGAGCAGGCGTATCCCCAAGGTACGCTTTATGTCGTCGTCTCGCACTGGGCCACTGACGGGGAATTTGGCTCTTATGAGGCTCCGTTCACTAATTTAATGGATGCCCAGCGGCAATTTCATGACGATCTGAAAAACGAACTGGAGAGCGGCTGCATTGAGAAATGGCGTGAAAAGAGTCAGTTTGCAGAGGAAGAAACCGCAGAAAGCTATGAGTGCTATCTGGATGGAGAATACTGCGAAAACCACTTTTACCTCTCCATTGAAAAACGGCCTCTGCCGCTGGCTCCTGAATTTATACGCACCGTGGCGGCAGCCTATGAAGATGAGTGCGCACGGGAGGATTTTCTTGATAAAGCTCAAGCTTTGCCGGAGTATCTGGCTCTGACAGAAGATCAGAAAAAACAACTGCTGCACAATGCGGACATCAAAGGGCGCATCAGCCACTACCTGGATCTCTGCGATACCTATTGGGAGTGTTACTGGGATGCAGTATCCAAGGCCGCACAGGATATTTTACAGGATGATCAGCAGGCATCCTCACAAAAATAGGACGCTGGTGATTTCTGTTGTGAAATGGAGGAAAAAACTATGGACGAAAAAGAATTACGCAAGGCACTTGAAATTCATTTGGATACCCTTCGGAGAAATCTGGAAGTCGTATCGCTGGAAGTGCTGAAAACAAAGTACCAAAAACCTTATGAAGAACTGCGGGGGCAAATCTGCAAAGCGGCCACCGAATACACCCGTCATGTAGCTCTATGTGATATTCGTATCCGGCGCAGCCTGTTTGACGAGGCCAAAACCTACATTGATGCAGCAATTCAGCAAACACAGTGCCTGAAAAAGATTTCCGAGGCTGCTTTTCAGCGGCAGGATATGGACGAAATTGCAGCCCTGGCCCATACCTTACGAGAGGAAATTGAAAAATCTCTTCACTATTTCTATCTCGATCACATGTGCCTGCTCGTTACCCGCGAGTGCATCGACGATCCCAATAAGGTCCCGGAGATTTACAACAAGGCAACTTCTTGTGTTTGGCGCGATGGTGCGTGGCTGTTAATGGAAGATACCGAAACGGCCATTTTACTTTCCGCGCCCATCATCAATGAGCTGCCTCCCACGGAAGCTGCCGCATAGATGATGCAGCACTCCTTCCAAGACATTGGTTCCCGTGGCCTTCTTCAATAAAGCATCCTACTCGTTGCATTTGCACATAATATGTAGTATAATTGTAGTGCAAGGAGGTCGATTATATGGATACCAATATGACATTTAGAATAGATAGCCAGGTCAAAGCGCAAATGGCCGCCATCTGCGAGCAGCTGGGCATATCCACATCCACCGCGTTCAACATTTTTGCAAATGCCTTTGTCCGCAATAATGGAATGCCGTTTCCTTTAACTCTTAACACACCATCTGCAGAAATTTCAAGGGAGCAGATGTTGGCGGATACCGATGCGGTTTTAAGTTCTTTCGCTGATGACTATAAGAGGATGGCGGAATGATTTGGGTGACGGTTGAAGATGTTATCGCCATCCATAGCAGGATCATCAAAGCTTCAGGTGGGTTGGACGGTATTCGGGACCGAAATAGTCTGGAAGCCGCAGTCAATGCTCCGTTGCAAACCTTTGCCGGTTTTGATCTTTTTGAAACGGACCTTGCGAAAATAGCCAGAATAGGGTTTGGACTGGCCTCCAATCATGCTTTTCTTGATGGTAACAAACGGATTGGCGCAATGATGACGCAGTTGCTGCTGAAATGGAACGGCTATGCTCTTGAACTGAAGCCCGGCGAACTTGCAGATATGTTTATCTCTATTGCAAATGGCAGTGCGGGAGAGCACGAGCTGCAAGCATGGATCATTCAGCACCTAAAAGATTTTTCTGATTGATCTGCCAGTATTGTATCATTGATACTTTCAATGTTGCTCCACAGAAATAAAACTCTACACTTTTTCTTATTTGACAAATGCCTTGCTATTTGGCAAGGGACACTATCACAAAGGGATCGACAAACAGCGCATTTGCTGTTTGCCGGTCCCTTGTTTTTTAAGGAGGTTACCCTGATGAAACAAGAACAACAGGTGCATATTCAAAAATCCAAAGACGCCCTCTCCTACTATCGCCAAATGCAGAGATTATATGCTGTCAGCTGCGGCGGCTATCTCGGTATCCGCGAATGTGACGATACCTACAACGACTGGAACCGCAAAATAATTGATGCCTACCGTGAACGCTATGGCGCCGCCTATTTAGGCCGTATCAACTACAGTGGGAACCAGAGACAGCGGATTGCTGATGGTACTGAAAGCGTCTTTGAAGCCTATACCGGGCAGCCGCTCTATAACTTTTGCTGTGATTTCTGTGTGTCGGCGCCAGACCGCACACTGGAAGAATTGATTCGGCACTGGAATAATGCAGCTGTTCCCCTCTCCGAAAAGAAAGTTGATGCCATTATGGACCGTATTCAGGTATTATGCGGCCAGACTTTCATCTGGTATTAACAGAAAGGGCGGGAAGCGATGAACTATATCGTCTATGGGAAGAAAATTGGAGCCCGCTGTTATGGCGCTATAAATTTGCATGAAGGAAAAGTTGGAGTCGGCCTGGTTTATGCTACGCTGATCCCAGATTGTGGCCGCGCCAAAATGTATGCTGACAAGCTGGCTGAGATGGTGCCCGGTTTTATCTTCCAAGTTCGCGGCGCCGGCACTCGCAAGGTCTACTATGAAAAGGCCGGCAAGCCGGAGGAACCGGTATGAGTTCTGGGGCGCCTTCTTTTCTTCTCTGGCTCCGGGAGGTCGTTCAGCCGCAAGCAGACCCCCGTTCCGGGAATGCCGCGGCGCTGGATGATTTCTCGCCGGATGGAATGCGGGAGTATTGCTATCCCAAGGAGTTTACGGTGTCCGGCGACGCCTATATGTGGTCGGTTTCAAGCGCCCACACAAAAGGGCGGCATCTCTGCACCCACTACGAAATTTGGTTTTTCGGGCCAGCGTTTGGCTCTGGTCAGAGAATCGCCACCGGCAGTCCTACCAAAGCCAAAATACGGTGCGGTCTAAGAAAAATCTATGATTATTACTACGGAGGGAACTCGAATGAAAACGATCCAGCTCACTTTTCTGTTTGAAGACACAGGCTTCTGCAAGGATGTGTTCCAATCTGTAAACCAGCCCTATTACTACTGCAACCGTGATACGGTTGATGGCACATGGTACACTTCTACCCCGGATGATTATCAAAATGATTGCCGCATCCGAAAGGATGTTATCATCGAGATCATCTCGGATGGGCAGGTGATCGCTCTGGATGGAAACGGGGACTTCGAGGGAAAAAAGCCATTCATCCCCTTCTATACCTTTAGGGAACAACTGGCACAAGCGTTCTTGAATAAACACCCGGGGGTCCACAGTTATGAAGATATGAAACAAAAGCTTCTGTTCCTGCCGGGCGGGGAGCCTTACTCTGACCCGAGCAGCTGTCAGGATAACTGGATTTTTGCCCTTGATTTTGGGAATGAAACCGAACAGGTCATGGAATCTGCCGACTGGATGGGCCGGGAGTATCACATTCTTGCCGTCCAGTACACGCACAAACCCACTGGCTTTGTATTTACGAATTATCGTTTTCGGGCGGCAGTCCTCCAGCCGAATGCCTCCAGCCATGACCTTTTGCTTTATGATTGGCACGAGGACCGTTGAAGGAGGATCGTTTATGGGAGTATTGCTGATCCGAGAATTGAATGTTGATGGCTGCGGCGATTTTGCCGATGTGCTGGTCCAAACTGACCAGCCGGTAACGCCAGAGCAGATGAAAGAGCTGCACCACGAGCTGACACGCCTTAACAACGAACAGGAGTGCCCAGATACGGATGATGTGGTGGAAGAAGCCGTGAAAAACACTTTGGGCGAGACGGCCCGGTGTATCGGCTATGCCCTGCTGGAATATGGCGGGGCCGGCCGTCACTGCGATAAAAATTTTCATTGACTGCCTTCGCCGAGTTATCGACAAGCATTTACATCAAATCAAAAAGGAGAATCACCATGAATATATTGCATGACAAATCTTCTGTCAAAAGTTCCAGCGCAAAATGGATTGACCGGGGTTATGCCCGGGAAGATGTCCATTCGCTCAGACTCCAATATGTCTACACCCCAGAGCAGCGGGAGGCAAACCGTCAGATTTGCGATGCCGGCCCTGACGAGGCGCACCGTAGCATCAAACAGGCAGCTGAGTCAAAAAACGCTGTGATGGCCTCTGTCATGGCGGCCATTGCCAGGGAGTTTATCTGCTATCAGTATGAATCCGAAGATCCGGCGCCTTATGGAAGTTCCCGTTGGGAATTGTTTTTCTGGTGCAACGACTTCAGCAATACACTTCACGGCTATGGGTTGTCCGGGCGTGACTATTCGTATTTCACGCTGTCCTTTAATTTAGCCCAAACCGTCGAACAGCGGGCGGCAGTCTGCGGGCGTGTCCTGCAGTTTTTAGAAACCCGCTTTCATTCAAACCCTAATCTTGAGGTTGCGGTGCAGTACACCACATGGTACGACAAAGGAAAGATCAAAGCGGACGCCAAAAAGGTGCAACATCTTCTGGATGGCCGCCAGTACACCTATGGCACCAAGGAAGGCAAATTTGTTGTGGAGAACGGTCAGCTTCTCTTCCACCCCAAGTATGCCAAAAAATATAACTACCGTGTGGACGATTCTGATATTCTCGCTATATGCTGGGAACTGGATCTGACACCCAACATCAGTACAGTTCCAGCCCAAAGGCCAATGCCGGCCATGGGTAGGCAAGGGCCTCTTACTTTCCCTTATGAAAAGTATGGCTCTGTCCATCCTATCCAGTTAAAGGTATCCGCCTATATGGACGGCAACCTGGCGATTGCCATGCACACATGGGAAAATGGCTATGCGGAGCCCTGGGCCTCTCTGACGGTCAATCTGGACGGGGAACGGGGGAAAGACTGCGCGTTCATCGATACCAATGGCGACGCCGATTTCCCGGTCTGGCTGATCCGCCACGGATTGGCTATCCCTACCGGAGCAACGCAGCGCAGTGGTTACTGTGAGTATCCAGAGTACCGCTTCCGGGCAGACCGCCTGCGTGAACTGGACCCAGAGGGGTACGCTGAATATCTATCATTGCAGGAAGGGAGGCGCAGCGCATGAAGTACAAGGAAGTCTATTTGGTGCTAAACCAACGCAAATTAGATGCTCCAGGCTTCCACTACTCTGATTACAGCGGGTGGCGGGCTGCCAACCAGTCTTATATGACCCGCCAGTGCCCGCTCTGGATTGTGGCAGAAGACCCGGCTGCTGGCAGACGGATGTGGATCTGCCACGACGGCTCTGCGTTGAGTGTCACCATCTGCAAAATGAATTCAGAAGGGCATAACTGTGGCGTCAGTCATCGCCTCCCCTGCAAAAACCGCACGGAACTGGCTGCAACTCTGCGAACTCTTTTTTCGATGAGCGAATCTGTTGCATAGATTGAACAATTTATGAAGCAGGGGGGAAGACCTCGATATAATTTTGAACATAAATTCAAAGTCAGGAGACATTACCATGAAAATCAAATTATACCCCAAAGAATTACTGGAAGCCGCTTGGAAGCAAGACAAAAAGCTTTATGCTCATGGCGATGCAGCGGCCCCTCCCAAATGCCTGCGGTGTGGCTCTCCTCTGGCAGCCCACCTGATGGTCAATGCCCTCAGCCGCTATGCGGATGTGCAGATCTGTGAAGCCTGCGGCATGGATGAGGCCCTTCGGGATGCCGCCCATACGCCCCTGCCCCTTGCGGAGTGGGATGCCGTCAAGTCTGGACATCTGAAGAAAAGCGCAGAAAAGTCCACCTGTTATCTGGTGCAGACCTGCACTTTTTCAGAAGTGTTCAAGCACACCTACAAGCCTCCGATGCAGCTCATCGAACGCCCCGTCAGCGAGCTTGCTTATTCCCGTTCGGATTATGATGGATACCGCTGGTGGACAACCTGGCACAATGAGAGCGGCAAAAAGACACCGCCAGAGTTGGTAAAAGAAATCGATGAGTTTCAAAATGCCCTATTCAAGTTGCCGGCCTTTAAGACGCTGGAGACCATGAAACGCTTCTGCCGATATGCCGGGACTACCAGTGATCCGACTGAATTTAACCTCTATTCTGAAACGGCACATTTGTACATCCGGATTCGGCTGATCACTCGGTTTCGGGATTACAACGCCTATATCTACTACTATGATAAGGCTGCCGCTGGAGAGGAGCAATAAAATTGCAATAAGCATTTTGCAGAGATTCTTTTCGGAGCGATCTGGCAAAAAGGAAATCGTGGTAGGGTAAGTTTTATCGCGGTGTGGCCTCACCCGTAAAGGTGAGGCCCATAGGTTATATCGGAATAAGCGCACAGCAGCATCCAACTACTGCTGTGCGCTTATTTTTTTCTCTTAGTACATCCTGCTTGAATCCACGGGAAAGGCCCCGAGATCAAAAGGTCTCGGAGCCTTTCTCATAAATTCAAATTCGGAACAGTTTGATGGCTCGCATCAATGTAATGCACTGCTCCTGGTATAGATCCTCATCCAGCCGGCCGTCAATTACAGAATATTTGAGCAGTAAGGGTCGATACATATTCAAAATATCGGTAATTGACTCCAGATCACCTTCCTTTGCCTGAAACAACAGTTGTTCAAATATCATGTTTTTCCACCCCCTCAATACTTTTTCTCAACTTTTGAACAGCACGGTAATAGACTGCGGCTGCACCTTTATAAGTCAGGCCCAGTCTTACACCAATCAAGTCAAAAGGGCAGTTGTCCAAAACATGCGACAGGAACACATACCGCTCGCGTTCATTCAACCGCTTGAGTGCATAGAAGAGCGCATTACTTTCGATCACATCCCATAGAGGAAGGTGCTCTGTAATCTCTTGTTCCAAAGTCTGTCCTGTGGTATAGGTTGTATCGGTCAGTATTTCACTGTTGCTGTATTGGTTGAGCATGTTCAGGTAATCGCGCCGTGTGCGTTTTACTGCCTGGATTAAGTAACCTGTAAATCTGATTTGCAGTTCTTCCTCTATTTGTCCATTATTTCGATACCGCATGGTCTTGTCCTCCAAATGTTCAAGAATTTTTGGAAATCTTGAACATTTGGAGGGGACCGGCACCGAACTAATGGGCGTCTTCGTGTTCTATATAAAACAACACAGCCGACCACACACCACAAAGGTGAGCAATCGGCTGTGTGATACACATAAAGAAGTCCGTCACGACTTCCGACGCCCGCAGGAGGAGGCTTGTCACTTGTCTTGTGATGTTCCCGCCCTGTCCTCCGAAAAGGGCGGCAGAAGGACCATATTCGATAGTAAACTGTGTGTCGAAATGTAAGCAGATGGGCGACGAACCTTTTTATGTGCATGGCTTTCAAATTTTCCATGCGCATTTGGCTCCTTGCCATCTGAACCGCACTTTGCACACGAACCTGCATTTCCCATTAGAGCGGGCAGCAGGTCTGCCAATGATCCAGGTTCAGTAATTTGATTTTTTTGTAGAATTTTGTCGGGAATTAAAAGGAAAGGCGGCCTCATTCATTTAAGAATAAGACCGCCTAACGCAACTTGAAATTCCCTCTGCTATTTTGATTTTTAACTTTCATACACATTCCTCCCGTTTTTCAAAGTCGCCTATATGGTTAGAATTTATCTCCATTGTATTCGGTAAATCTGACCAAATTCTGACTGAGTTTTCACTTTTTCCATTTTAATTCCAATTTTCAACATGGCAAAAGGGAGCAACCTTCATTGATCAACAAAGGCCGCTCCCTTTTACTTCTACTTCTCAAAGCGATAACCGTATCCGTGTACCGTTTGAATCGCATTGATATTTAGTTTTTTTCGTATCTTGTAGATCCGGCTGGTGACGCTTTCGAGGCCGGAAGCAAAGTCATCAGACATTGCATATTGGTAAAGCTGCTCCCGGGTAAAGGTCCAGCCGGGGTGTAAGGCCAGATAATATAAAATGTTGAACTCCATTGTAGTCAACTCCACAACTTGTTCATTTACATAGACCCTGCGTTGGTTTGGGTCAATACGCAAATTCCCATATTGCAGTACAGCTACCCCCGTCAACAGCTTCACCTCCCGCGACTATTTCTTTTTGTCCATACTTTGCTTTAGATGCCGAAAGCTATTCTCGCTGATCACATGCTCCATGCGGCAGGCGTCCTGTTCGGCTGTCTTTAGATCAACACCTGCCTCCGTCAACAAGCGGGTAAAGAAGCAGTGTTTCTCATAGGTCTGCTCGGCTACCTCCCGGCCTACATCGGTCAGGCGGAGGAAGAAGTCCCCGTCCATGGTGAGAAAGCCGCCCTCTTTCAAGGTAGCTACCGCATGGCACACACTGGGCTTGGACACTCCCATGTGCCGGGCCACATCTACGGAGCGTACCATCCCTCTTTCCTTTTGGAGTACCAACACGGCCTCCAGATAGTCCTCGCCCGACGCATGGAGTTTCATTGGAATACCTCCCTTATTTCAGATGGATCGCCGCAACATCCACATGGTTTGGAATACTGTTGAAAGTATAAGATTCAATTACTTCGTTGTTAAATACGGCATACTCGTTTCTGTAATTGAGCGGAATCACCACACTGCTCTCATTGGCGGAGTCCAGCGCCGCAGTATAGATCTCCTGAACGACTGCGGGATCATCTGTGTTGTAAAGCCCGCCAATCAGTTCCTTGGCCTCCTCGTCGCTCATGGTAGCCAGGGCCTTTGCGACCTGCGGATCGGTAGAGTAGATACCGCTGGGGTCAGCATAGTCAGTAGACGGATACATATTTGCCACGAAGGTGTATGGGTCATAAGGGAACCAGTAGCTCATGTAGGCGGTCATCTCGTAGTTGTCCTCCATGAACACCTGCTGCATGAAGGCCATCAGGTCGATGGGATTGGTCTTGATCTCAATTCCCAGTTCAGCCATAGAGCTCTGGAAAAAGAGCACCATGTTGTCATAAACGCCCGTAAAGTCAACCTCGCCGGCCCGCATGGCGGCAACCTTGGACTCTGGAATCACCTTTACGATAAAGCGGTCCACATCCGGATCCTCGCCCCAATAGTTCGGGTTTTTCACAAAGGTATATTCCGTTGCGGTTTCATTCACGCTCTCAAACATATACGGGCCGGTGCCTGGAGTGTGGGTCATCAGGTATTCGGTATTCAGAGAGCCGTCCTCATGGAAGGCTGCTGCGGAAAGGATACCACGGGGCATCACCATGGAAAGATCGTTCAGGACATTGTAATAAGGCCGGCTCAGGTGGAAGGAGACGGTGTACTCGTCATCCACTGTGATTTCAGTGGTCAGCATGTCAAGCTGACCATAATTGGCACTGGTGCCAATTACCGGCTTCATATTGTCGAAATAGAGCTTGACCGCCTCAGCATTGAAGGCGGTGCCGTCATTGAACTGCACATCGTCCCGCAGATGGAAAGTATAGGTGAGGCCGTCATCCGAGGCAGCCCAGTCTGTCGCCAGGCAGGGCAGGTACTCACCGTCCCGGTATTCGACCAGTCCCTCATAAAAATTGTTCATGTAATAGGTGGCCTCATAGGACTGCACGCCGGGGGCAAATCCCATGGAGAAATTGGCGCTTTGCGCAATGGTGATGGACCGTTCCTCCTCGACGGCAGGCGGTGTTGAGGAAGAAGCGGGGTCTGGATCATTTGAAGTGGTTCCGCAACCGGCAAGAAGCATGGCGCTCATAACGCCGGTCAGCAGAAGGGACAAGAACTTTTTCATGCTGTTATTCTCCTTTTTTGATTTATTGCAAGGCCCTCCGCTTGGAGCGGACTGCCTTTACAAGCTCTTGTGAATAGGGCTCCTGAAAATCAGAGAAGCTCCTGGGGTGCTCAAGTGTTTCGATGATTTTGCCCCTGCGCATGACATGAATCGTGCCAGCCATATACATGGCGGTGTCCAGATCGTGGGTAATCACCAGAAAGCTGATCTGGAGCTCCGTTTGAAGCTCCTTTAGAAAATCCAGCACCTGCTTTTTCAGCGTGACATCCAATCCGCTGAAGGACTCGTCAAAGATAATGTGTTGGGGCTGGGCGGCCAGAGCGCGGGCAATACACAGCCGTTTTTGCTGTCCGCCGGAGAGTTCATCCGGCCGACGGCGGAGTGTATCCCGTTCCAGCCGTGCCATGTCCAGCAGATCAAGACACCGCTGTTTTCGTTTCTCCGCCCCCATGTGGAACAGCAGCCGCAGGGGTTCCTCCAGAATAGGCCCCACGCTCTGGTGAGGGTCTAAAGCCCCCAAAGCGTTCTGCATCACAAGCTGGACCTTACCTCTTACAGTGTGGAGTTCCTTTCTTCTGCAGGCGGACACCTCCAGACCATCCAGAAACACCCGCCCACCGTCCGGCCGCTCCACATAGGACAGCACTCTGGCTAAAGTGCTCTTGCCGCTCCCGCTCTCTCCCACGATGGCGGCCACGCCTCCATCTCCAAGCTCTATGGAGACATCCGAAACCGCATCGAACACGGTATGCCCGCCGCCTGGGATCTGATATTGTTTTGTGATATGTTCCGCTTTCAGCATAGTCCCTCCTGAAAGAGTACGCTTGCCTGCACAAGCTGCCTGGTATATTCGTGCTGTGGATCAGAAAATACCTCCCGCGTTTTTCCTTCCTCGATGATCTCGCCGGCTTTCATAACGGCTACGCGGTCGCACAGTCTCGCCGCCACACCAAAGTCATGAGTCACCACAATCATGGAGACGCCGGTCCGCCTCAGCTTCTCCAATTCATTCAGAATGAGGTATTCGCTGGCCGCGTCAACAGCGGTGGTAATTTCGTCTGCAATGATCAGTTCCGGGCGCTGCAGAATCGTCAGGGCAATCATCACGCGCTGCAGCGTGCCGCCGGACAACTCATGGGGATAGCTGTTGATGATTTTTTCCGCATCAGGCAAATTGACATCCGCAAGCGCGGCAGCCAGCCGCCCCCGGAACTGTGTCCGTTCCCTGCGTCCTTTCAGCGAAAAGCCCAGTTCCATCTGTTTTCCCAGCTTGAGCATGGGCGCAAAGGCGGTCATGGGGTTTTGCGGGATCATACTGATCTGCTTGCCCCGATAGCCGTCCAGCTCATTCAGCTTCACCGCAAGCATTTCTTTCCCGTTCCATTGTACGCTTCCGCGCAGGTCAAAAAGCCGTGGATTCAACAGCCGCATAATGCACTTGCTGGTCATGCTCTTTCCGCTGCCGCTCTCCCCGATCAGGCCAAGGGCCTCTCCGCTTTTTACGGAGAAGCTAACGGAGCGCACAAGGGTTTCTTTTGTCTGCTTTGTACGGATGGATAGATTGGTAACTGTCAGCATGGCTATCCCTCCCTCGGTGCGCAGATGTCCCGCAGGGCCTCCCCGAACAGGTTAAACCCTGCCGCGGCAAACAGAATGCAGAGCCCCGGATAGACCAGGAACTGCGGATGGCTGAACATCAGTTTATTGGCATTTACAAACATGGCGCCCCACTCCGCCGTCCCTGTTTCCAGCCCCAAGCCGAGAAAAGCATAACTGGAGATCATAATGATGACAGAGGACAGCCCTGTGCTGTACAAAACCAGAAGGTGCGGCAAAATATTGGGGATGATATGCCGGAATACAATACGCAGCTCCGAACAGCCGGACATCCGGCAGGTGATCACATAGGGCTGATTCCGCTCCCGAAGCACATGGGTGCGGACCACCCTCGCGTTCCAGACCCACATGGCGATTACAATAGACAGGACGATGCTGGCCGCTTTTGACTCAAAGAGCCCCACCAGGGTGATGGCAACGAGGAAAGGGGGAAAGGCCATAAAAATATTGGAGACCACTTCAAATATGCGGTCCAGCGCCCCGCCGATATAGGCGCACAGGGTAGCCACCACGGTGCTGATAACCGCCAGTAACAGCAGTGTGGGCAGCGCGATACTCAGGGAAGCCCTGGCTCCGTAAATCAGGCGGGAGAGGATGCAGCGTCCAAGTTCATCCGTTCCAAGGGGGTACTGTGCGTCCGGCGGGGCGAAGCTGTGGGCCACATTCAGCTGCATCGGGTCATTGGGCGCAAAGACTGGGGCCAGCAGCATCACAAGAAACACGAGAAGCATCATGGCAAGGCCGAGGACGGCCTGCGGGCGGTGCATGATTTTGCGGATCATAGGCCGCCTCCCTTCTGACTCTGCGGGTTTAGAAATGCGTTCACGCAGTCCGCGATAAAATTGACCAGGACGAAAATGACGGCGGTGAGCAGTACACACGCATTGATAGTAATGGTGTCTCTGGCTCCCAATGCAGTGACCAGCATGGACCCCAGCCCCGGGATGGAGAACACGCTTTCCACCATGGCGCTGCCCGCAATCATAAAGCCGAAGCTCTGCGCCAGCATGGTGATCAGCGGCGGCAGCGCAAACCGGCTCACCAGATTGGCGATTTTCCACTCCGATACGCCCCGGGCCCTGGCATACAGGACAAAATCGCTGTTATACCCATCCAGGAGCGAGGACCGAAACACACGGATGTTGCCGGCGGCCATAGGAATAGCCAGCGCCAGGGCCGGAAGGATGAAATCCTTCAGGCTATCCGCTCCCATAATGCTGAAAACGGGGATATAAACCGCGAAGGCGAGCAGGAGCATGAAGCCGATCCAATAATTCGGCAGAGACATACAGATGATGCCGAACAGGTAGATGCTCCGATCCGCCAAGCCGCCTTTTCTGCTGGCGGACAACACCCCCAGCGGAATACTGAGCAGAGTGGCAAACAGGAGCGCCATGGCAGCCATAACCAGGGTGGGCCGGATGGAAGCCGACAGTTCTTCCACAATTGGCCGCCCGGTGTTATAGGAGTTTCCAAAATCCCCATGCAGGGCGTTCCACAGCCAGGAGCCGTACTGCTGGAGAATCGGCTGGTCGAGCCCAAGTTCTTCCCGCACCAGTTCAACCTGCTGCGGGGTGGGACGGTTGTAACGGCGCACTGCCAGCGCCTCGGCCGCATCTACTGGGGACAGGTTGGTATAAAAGAAAGTCAGGATCGTGACGCCAAACAGGACAATCACCAGCAGGCCGATCCGGGCCAATAGTTTCTTGCTCATACCTCCGCTTTAACCTCGTTACTTTTCCGCTCCGCAATACGCCACGATTCTGCGGATCTCCGGGAGCAGACAAAATCCGCATAGATACCGCCCTGCTGCATCAGTTCCGCATGGCGGCCCCGCTGCACAATCCGCCCTTGATCCAGTACAAGAATCTGATCCGCCTCCTGGACAGTTTTCATCCGGTGTGCGATCATAACCAGAGTTTTCCCGGCGGTCAGGGCCTTGACTGCCTCCTGCAGCTCCGCCTCGTTCTCGGGGTCAACATTGGCTGTGGCCTCGTCCAAAATGATGATCGGCGCGTCCTTGAGCATGGCCCGGGCGATGGAGAGCCGCTGGCGTTCCCCGCCGGAGATCGTGGCGCCGCTCTCACCGATGATGGTATCGTAGCCGTCCGGCAGGGCCGTGATAAAGTCATGGCACCGGGCCGCCTTTGCCGCGGCCACCACCTCCTCATGGGTGGCGTCCGGCTTGCCGAACTTGATGTTGTTCTCAATGCTGTCGTTGAACAGGTACACGCGCTGAAAGACCATGCTGAAATTGTGCATCAAACTATCCAGCGCATAGTCCTTCACATCAATGCCGCCCAGCTTGACCGCACCGCTGTCCACATCCCAAAACCTTGCCATAAGACTGGTGAGGGTGGTCTTGCCGGAGCCGGAGGGCCCCACGATGGCAGTGGTTGTCCCTTCCGGTATGGTAAAGCTGACATCGCGGATGATTTTTCGCTCTCCATAGGAGAAGTCCACATGCTCGAAGGAAATATCGCAGTGTTTCGGCGTCTGTACGGAGCCGCCCTCGTCCATCCGGGGAGCGCGGTCGATTTCCTCCACCCGGTCGATGGAGGCGTCGATCATGGGCAGCATAAAGAACATCTCGCCGGCAGACTCCAGCTCGCTATATACCAGGAAAGCGGAAACCACCACCATCAGGCAGGTAAAGAGGGTCATACTGCCTTGCAGGAAAAACCAGATTGAGAGCAGAATCGCCGCCACCGCCGTGACACGCAGGACGATCTGCTCCAACACATTGTAGGGAATACGCTTGCGCTCCAGCTTGAAATTCTGCTGTTCCGTCTCCTCAATCGTGCGGTTCAGCGTCTGATTGGCCGCTTTGTCTCCATGGAAAGCGCGCACCACGCTCATGCCCTGTATGTATTCCAGCACAGCGTCCACCAGCCTTGTCTGGGCCGCCAGCCGCCCCGGAGACAACTCTCTGGATTTCTTCAGCAAAAGTGAGTTGACCCAGAGGAACAGAAGCATACCAAGCAGGAATACCAGCCCAATGCGCCAATCAAAGCACAGGATCGCCAAAGAGAAGATGGTGGTCCGAATCATACCCACCACCGTCCGGGCGATCACCGCAAAGGACATGCTCTCCAGGTCCTCCATGGTGGAGGTGGCCGCCGCGGTGAGGCTGCCCAGGCTCTGGGCGTTGAAGTAGCCCATGGGCATATACTTCATGCGCTCCCCGATATGGATGCGCTTTTCCGCGCACATCCGGTAATTGGCGTGCCCCTCGCTGTTGTGGGCCAGATACCAGCACAGGGCGGCTCCGGCCACGCTGACCGCCATGATCCCAAAGGCCATCCATGGGGTGGCCCCGGTCATGTTCTGCTCTACCAGGGCGCGGAGCACGACCAGCAGCGCCACAAACTGCAAAGCCTCAAAAATGCTCCGTAACAGTTCAAAGGCCATTCCCTTATACCAGGTGCCTTTCTGCTCCCCGGCAAAGCGGAAAAACCGTTTATATGCGTCAAACATGCTTGCCACCTCCTTCTCTCATGTCCGCATCTTTCGCCTGCGTGTGGGCCGCCCACATCTGCGCGTAGAGGGGACACCGCTTCAACAGTTCGTCATGTGTTCCCGCGTCCAGGATTTTCCCCCGCTCCACTACGGCGATTTGGTCTGCATCGGTGATGGTGCTCAGGCGGTGGGCGATGACGATGAGCGTCTTTCCACGGGTCAGCCTGCCGATGGCGTCCTGAAGCACCGCCTCGTTCTCGGGGTCCGTGTAGGAAGTCGCCTCGTCCAAAATCACAATCGGGGCGTTTTTCATCATGGCCCGCGCAATGGCGACCCGCTGGCGCTCCCCGCCGGAGAGGTGTCCGCCTGCGCCGCCCACCACAGTGTCATATCCATGATCCAGACCCATGATGAAATCATGACAGCCGGACGCCTTTGCCACGGCCTCCACTTCATCGTCGGTGGCCTCCGGCCGTCCCATACGAATATTTTCCCGGACAGAGACATTGAACAGGAAATTATCCTGGGAGACATAGCCGATAAGATCCATTACCTGTTCCGGCGGCAGGTTTTTCACATTCACCCCGCCGATGGTGATACTCCCGCCGCCTGCGTCCCAATAGGAGGCGATGAGTTTGGCGATGGTGGATTTGCCGGAGCCGGACGGCCCCACCAGCGCGGTGGTCGTGCCTTGCCGGATGTTCAGCGTGACGCCGTTCAAAACCTGCTTATCTTTGTAAGCGAATGTCACATCCCGCAGGTCAATGTCCAGCCCATGCAGTTCTTTCCTCTGCGCAGGCCGCTCCAGATCCGGCTCGGACAGCACAGCGCCAATTTCCCCGGTGATGGTCGCAATTTTGGAGAAATCATCGGTCAAAAAGATCGCCGCTACCAATGGCCCCACGATACCGAGGGACAGGATTGCAATCGTGATAAAATCCGGGGCGGTCAGACTGCCATTCCTATAAAAGACACACCCAATGGGCAGAACGCCGATCAGCACAGCGGGCCAAATGGTCATCATCAGGGCGGAGTAGCCCTGCGTGGACTTCATCCAGTCCAGCATGAGGTCTGCGCTCTGCCGCACAGCCTGCGTGAACTTGCCATAAGAGGCCGCGCTCTGATTAAACGCCTTGATGACTTCAATGCCGCCTATGTACTCCACCGTGGTGGCGCTCATGTGTTTACTGGCTTGAACAACCGCACCATATTTTTTCGGGTACTCTTTCATCTGGGCCATATAGCAAAGCATCCCGATGGGGATGGTGATAAGCGACACCAACGCCATGCGCCAGTCCAGGAGAAAGAGGTAGACCACAATAGCGACAGGGACCAGCAGATTAGAGGTCATTTCCGGAATGATGTGGGCCAGCGGGACCTCCATCTGTTCCACACGCTCCACCATGGTTGTTTTCAGGCGGCCCGATGGCGTATCAGTCAGATAGCCCATGGAAACGCGGGTCAGTTTATCCGCCACAGCCCGCCGCAGTTCCGACAGCACATGGAAAGTGGCCTCATGGGAGCACCGAGTGGAAATGCCGTGAAGAATGGATTTGAGCAGATAGGCGATCAGGGCTGCCGCTCCCCACATTAGATAGACTGAGAAAGACTTTTCGCCAGAAATGAGCAGGTTGACCATTCTTGCCACAGCAAAGTATGGTATCATCCCGCTGGTCACGCTGAGAACAGCAAGAACAGTGGAGGTAATAAAACCCGCTCGGTGCGGTCTGATAGGCAACGATGATGTAGACCACAATCATCTTCAAGGCCCACTTTCCGCCGTTCCCCACGGCAATAAACAGGCCATACACCAGCATGAGCGCAAGGCTGACCACCTCCCCGGCCAAAAAGTAACTGACAAACCCGATACAGACCAAAAGTAAAATCTTGCAGCGGGGATCTAACAGTGCTGACCCATGAAGGGGCTGCTGTTCAATGATTTGTTTGATTTGTGATTCTTCCATTCCAATGCCTCCCTATCCAAATCAAAGCGCGGGGCTGAAAATGGCCCCGCGCCCTGAGATCAGGCAGCCCGCTTGCCTGCGTTCGTCTGATTGACTGCCGAGGGGCTGTGCCTTGTTATTTGACTGAAACGAGCCCGGCTTTTATAAAGTGCTTCTTCAAAGCCTTCTGCCCAATCACGGCGCCGATCAGGCCACCCACCAAACCGGCCGCAACGATGACCACCAGCATGGGGACGGAGGTGATATTCAGCATCCCGTCTATGTACTCCTGGGCAATGTTGTTCTTCTCCATGGCGCCCACAAAGGCACTCTGGAGGAACTTGATGGGGCAGATGGCGCTGAAGGCAAAAATGGCGCTGAACAGGGCGTAGGCCACGGTCATGGACTTCATGGTGATTTCTTTCCGGCCCATGACCAGGAAATCGCAGATCACACCGCCAATGACCAAGCCGATGGGGATAAACCAGAAAGCGCCCACCAGCAGGAACAGGATAGCCTGGATTGCGGAGCAGATGGTGAAAACGCCCTTTTTCGGTACCTTTGCCAGTAAGAGCATCATCACGATGCCATTGGGGATCGCGACAACGGATGGATAGAACACATTGGTCACTGGGCCGGCCACACTCATAATGGTGCTGATAATCATGCAGATGATCCACATGAGGGCGGTCAGGACGCCAATCAGGATAAAATCTTTCGCATTCAACTTCTGTTTCATGCTTTGCCTCCTCTAAACAACAATATGCGTTGAGGTTAGCACTTACTAACCTCAACGCATATTGTATCAGTTATGCCTTTCTAATTCGACCCAAAACCTGCCCATTTTCACCCAAAAGCAGTTAAAGGTCACTGCTTTGTGTGGTTGAAGCGTGTCTCCCTGTAATGTTTGGGTGCAACACCGTATTTTTTCTTGAAGGCCGCCGCAAAGTTGCTCGGTTTTCCATACCCTACAATCGCAGCGACCTCCCCCACATTCCAGTCTCCGTCTAACAGCAGTTGCGCCGCCTGTGTCAATCGCTGCTCAATAACATATTGATGGATCGGCATACCGTAGAAGGAAGAGAATCCCCGTGTCAGCTTGGTCAGACTCAGATGTACCTGTTGAGACAGTTCTTCACAAGAGGGGGCAAAGGCGAGCTGGCTGTCGATGATCCGTTTCGCTTCCATGATGGCAGTCCGCTCCGTCCGGGACATGGAAATATTTTTGCCCATCAGAATGTCCAATTCCAAAACTTCTCCCAGATAGATGGACAGCAGCTCCAACAGTTTGCCGTCCAAATAGAGATAGCCCAGCCCCCCGCGGTATTGAGAAAATTTGCTTGTTTCCGACAGTATTTGCTCCATAATTGGTGTGACAGAGACTTTGGCAATACCATTCAGGAGCTTCTTTTCATAGACTGTAATTTCCTGTCCGTCAAAGTAATCAGCAAGGAGTTGTGAAAAGTAGGGAATTGGGATTTTAATGCTTTTGAATGAGAAGTTACTGTCTTTTTTGTAGCAGATGTATTCTGTGCCATCATGTCCAGCATAGATACAAGACTCATTTTTCTGTATAGTAATAGAACGATTCTCATTCATTATCCCCCATGAAATTCCATCATTCAGGCAGAAAATGATTTGCATATATTCTCCACTAACAGGACCCTGCACATTCATATCGGATTGATAGCACATTTTCCAGTCTGAGAGGATAACGCCGTGCTTGATTTTTGTTTGAGAAATTTGGCCTTGCCCGACTTCTGAAGGAATGTCCATAGTGATTGTCTGAGGGGTATTGGTTATCAAATCGTTATAAAGATTGGTAAGATATAGACTGCTATGTGACATAACCCACCTCTTTCTAACTCGTCCAAGTTAGCTATCGCTAATCAGATGATACCCGATTTTTCCTCGACAGTCAAGGTGGCTTCGTATTACCAAAACCGCACACCTTTTTAGTTTTTTGGAGAACAGTAACATATTTTGCCTAATCCGTATGCCTCTCTCTGTAATGATCTACTATGTTTATAATTCCTGTGTCTGGATGAATCAACACTATTGACAAGTTTCTTTTTTCAGCGATCCCTATCGCTGTCTCCACTCCGCTGTAATGTTTCGGATCATTATCATAAACAGCTACAACATAGTCGGCCTGCCCCATCATATATTCCGTGCGTTTTTTATACCCTTCGGCTCCTGGGTGTTCTGATCCCATCAGCACCTTGGCACAGCCCTCTCGGAGTTTTCGCTGCCGTGCCTGGCTCTTTGGGTCCCATCGGACATCATGGCCGGAGAAGGGGCAGACCATCACAACATCCAATTCCCGATATTCTACCTGGCGCTGCATATCCAACAGGATTTCGCCTGCCCACATGTCTACTCCCAGAGCGCCCCCAACGAAAAAGCAGCGCACACCGCGCTGGTAAAGTGACACAAATACATCATGCATCCGCTTTTTTATGCGCTTGCATGAGGTCATATATTCATTGTATTTGAATTTGAAGCGGGTAGGGTGTTGACCAATCACCGCACACGAACATATTTTCACTTGTTTTTCCTCCAAATTTTTCATCTTACGATCATTATATATGCTATGGTTGATTAAACTCAACCATAGTCGCTTAATTTTTCATGCTATAGTGGATAAAATGTAACTATAGTATGGAGGATTGCGAATGAGTGAGCTTTTGAAAGAAATGGGCCAGCGGATTCTGGAGCGAAGAAAACAATTAAATATGACACAGGAGACTTTGGCAAATTTGACGCATCTCACATCGCAAACCATCTCGTATGCGGAAATGGGGCAAAAAGCGATGCGCCCGGAAACCATGCTGAAGATCTGTGAAGCACTTGGCATCAGCGCAGACTATTTACTGCGTGGTAAAATTCTTGAAGCAGACACTTCGTTGCTCCAGCAGAAGATTTCCACATTGACACCCAGCCAATACCGCCACTTGGAACAGATTATCGATCACTTTATTGCTGCCATACAGGAAAAGGAAGAGGTATGAGAGTCGGCACAGCTTCGCTCCCATACCTCTTTTTTAGCCATTTCTACGGAAAGCCGCCATGGTGCTGGCGATCAGATTGCGGGTCATATCATCAACTTCGGATGCTCCCTCTGATGGCTCTGTCGTCTGTTCCTGCGGCGGCAGGGCTATTTTATTTTTCTTTGGAGGAGAGGATTCCCCGGTCGAAACTGCCTTATCCGAAGCCTGCTCATCCTGACGCATAATTTCTCGCACTATCGCTTCAATGGCCGCACGGTCAATGGCTGGCACTTTTAACGGCTGCGGATCGTCAGAAAAATGAGTGTTATAGTACACAAGCGCATTTGCAATATACTGGGCTTTACTGTGGGGCGGTTGTAGTTCCAGCAGTTCAACTGCGGCTCGCTGCACTGGGTCACCGATATTGAACCGCAGGGAGAAGCGCCCCCTTTCTTTTTTGGCCGTCATGATTGTCACCTGCCCACTGTTTCAAGCCGGTACAGGTATTCAAATCCAGCTGCATTGGCGTTGATGTTCGTGACGAACAGAGGCGTTCCCACCTTGCCGGAATCCTCGATCTGCCGGCGCAGCAGAATAGCGCCGCCGCCCACAAACACCACTTTGCAATAGCGCAAATCCAACATCCGCTCTCGTAAAGTGCTGAACAAGTCGTTGACAAACTCCTGCGCCAGTCGCTCCACAAGCTGTACGGCCTCGGCCGGGTACTGTGTCCGTCTGCCCATGAGGATGGCATCCACATCGCCCTCATCCAACAGCAAATCCAGCTCTGCATTTCCTCTGGACCTGATCTTATTGTATAACAGGATAACGCCGTTTTCCAGCGAATCGCAGGAAGCGAGGTCGGCTTTTCCGTTTTTCAACAACAGATAATCCGCTGTAAAGCCTCCAATATCCAATACGACTGCCTTTGGGTCATCCAGCAGGGCGTGCAGCATTGTGGCCGCAGCTGCGTATGCCTGGGGATAGCAGGCCACATCCTCAATGCTGATGGTGTAGTGTTTGTCTCCATACATAAACTCAACAAGCCCGCGGCCTTGAAAGTAGACGGTGAATTTCTCTGCTTGAGAGCCAAAATGTGCCGGGGGCAGACCAACAGCCAACTGGATGTGCTGCTGTTCTTTTTCACCAATTCCCCGGGCGGTTATCTCTTCTGCAATAGCAATCAGTGTAAGGACAAAAAATCGGTCATCCTCCGTCTTATCCTTGTGGAACGGAATACGCTCATTGGACAGTGTGTAATAAGTACCACAGTATTGCAGGCTCTGGCCGAACGGCCGGGTCAGGCTCTGCTGCAGTCCAGACACAAAGGGCTCGCCATGAACGGTTTTGATTTGTTTGTTGCCATGATCGACACCAATTAACATAGATAATTGCCTCCTTTTTTGCTTTATACATATCCTTTACGCCTGTATGACGCCTTTCTCAACAAAAAAGCAGGAAAGTTTTTATCTACAACGGTATCATCGAAAAATCAGGGGCGTGGAATAGTCGGCCTGCACCATAAAAAGCAGCATCGTCCTGATACATTCGAGGCGATGCTGCTTTTCTATCAAAACTGTTTAGCTTTCAACTTCCACATGGAGCTGGCTGGCGACTTCCTCTACCGACATACCATTTTTCATTGCCAGCTTCACAATCTCTTGAATTTTCTGCTTTTTCGTCTTACGGGGCTTTCGGGGAGCCTTGGGAGCAAGGATCTCCTGCTTTTTTGCCTCCAGAGATTTGATGCGTTCCTTTGCTGCGGTGATCTTCGCATCGTACTCTTCTACAACAGTTTTCTTTTTCTCCTCCAGCTCATTGATGGACTGATTTATCTTCGTGATTTTTTCATCCAGTTCATTCGCTCTCTCTTGCGGGGTACGGCGCTGACGCTTGTTCTCGGCTTCTGCCATTTTAAGATCACCTTTCCTTTGTGCATAAATAAGATGTGCGTATGGTAAAAGAGTACCACACAGCATATCAAAACACAAGAAGATGAGGTCGAAGTATAATAGAAAATTGAGACCAAAAGAGCATACGGCCGTCCGATTATGAAATACCGTAAAATGATTTCGCTTGATTTGACACGGGCCATGTCAGCCCCAAAAAGAAGGGCCGGGTAGAGGAATTTTCCTCCGCCCGGCCCTGTTACGAATTTACACGGATTCTGCCCTATGCTTTTGATAAGGGCAGACAAAGCACTTTTCAGTCATCCGTCTTAATCAGGATATAAAAACTGTCGCCGGCATCGCGGGCTTCTTCTCTGCGCCAGTCCTCTCTATAGGGAAGACTATAGAAGCCGCATATATAGCGAACATCATCGTTATTCACTCCCGTTTGGCCCAAAGAGCCGAAACAGTGGATCACACAATCTCCATCCTCATTTCGACGCTCCAGAAGCCTGAAGCGGCCAGCGAGTTTCCTGTGGACTTTGCTCCAATCCATTGTTAAACCTCCCATTGGCCGCGGTCGATAAGCACCGCTTTCTTTCCTGCCTTTTCCGGGATCGGAAGTTCAATGCGCATATTTGCGCCGTCACCTTCGACTTTCCCCTTCGGCAGAACATATCGCGCAAAACACTCCCACTGGGGTTGTCTATAACGGCCAGTCAGTCCGCAGAGCCCGCTGGCAGCCGACCACTGGTTGCACTCGCTGCACGGGAAGCAGACTTTCCTCTCGTCCTGGTATGCCTGTGTGGCCTTGTTGTCCGCCACCAGGCGCTCAAAACGCTGGATCAGTTCTTCCTCATCGGTGACGATATAGAAAAAGTTCCCATAATGCAGAAACCGTCCCGAAATTACCGTGCAGCCCTGATAAGCCTGACGCTCTTCTGACCGCTGCCACTCCGGCTTCCGATTTACAAAATTCCCGTACCACTCATAGATCGGGTCCAATGTGTACTGTTCAAACAGCGGATAAAGCCGCTCCAGCGTCTCTATTGGCTCCCATCCCCAGAAGCCGCCATTTATTTTAATGATCGTCATGGTATGTACCTCCCTGTTATAATTAGGTGTGGACGCTGTACTGGGCTTTCTGCAGGTTATCCGCACCATGCAGAATGATGCCGCCGCAGATTCCCGTGCCCCGGGGCGTGACCTCTTCAAAGAAGAAGCTGTACGGCGCACCGTCATCATAAATGAGGATCTTCTCCGCATCCCGCCACTGGAAATGGTGTTCCAGAGTTTTCCCCAGCTTGTGCCGCAGGAGCGGCCGCTGGGCGATTTGATGGAGATTCTGCCTGCTGTGAAATTCAAAGCGGCGAGTCACCTTCTCCGGCACGGAGAGCTGGCTCCAGTTCCATCCGGCCATATCCGTCCCGGCCTCCACACACTCGTGGAAGCGGCGGTAGGGCAGCCGCACCCACTCCTCGTAGCCGCGCAAACTGTCCGCGCCGGCGCTTTGCAGCCAGGAAAAGCGGATCACCAGCATCTCGCCGTCCAGTGCCCGTGTGAGCCGAAGGGCGGCATAGCAGCCGCAGTCAGCCACGATGATCTGACGCCCCGGCTCCCGCTCCAACTGCTCCAGCGTATCACGCAGGATTGCAAAGCGGTACGGGGATTTATGCCTCCGGGATATGGTGTGGAGATACAGCAGTTCTTCACTGCAGGATACTTTTACCAAAACACTGTCAAACATCATAAAGAAACCTCCTGTCATGCCGCATGGGCTCGGTCCAGTGCGGCCCGTTCTACCAAAAACGATTCTTGCTTATACTGTTCCTCTGCCAAAGTCACTGCAGCGCCTCCCAGAGAATCAAGATACTGGCGCCCATTTTTGGACTTTGAGATGTAGATATAGATTGGGGCGCTGACATACCGCCCACTGGGATAGCATCCGCGATACTGATTTGACAGCACCGCAACTGCGTCGAGTTCTTCCGCTTTCTGCGTTGCCAGTGCCACTACCATTTCTTTTGCCGCCGTCTCTTCACTTTTCTTCAATCCAGAGGTATAAATGTGTTCCAGAAACAGCACCAGCTTCTCACTGTATGCGTGACTGCCTGTGGGAACATCTTCTTTGGACAGATCAGCAAATTCAAAATTGAGCGTTGATGGCTGCTGGAAAGAGCCTTTCGTCAGCCGGAGACACGCCCGTGCTACTACGCTCTCGTCTTTGTAAACCAGAATGATTTTTTTGTTGCTATCGAATGCGGCCAAAAGGCAGTCCCTCTGGCTGCCCTGATAGCAGGATAAGCAGGTAAAGTGCGGAAGCTCGCCCATGCGGATTGTGTGGTAAAAATCATCCACCTCTTTCGCCATAAGGCCCAGTCTGGTCAAAGAGAGATTCTGTTTCCAGACATCTTCCCGCGCCTCTTGAATTGGGTAATGGATTTCCTGCTTTAAATCACCAGCAAAGTATTTCAGTTTATAGAACTGGCCCATCAGCTCTGCCTGTACAATACGCCGGAGCGCCTCGCAGTTTTTTTCACTTTCGTTCCTATACTGCAATTCGTTATACAGCGGGCGGACCATCGAGCTGCCGCCCCGGAGCAGGAAATTCACAATCCCCGGCTGATACTCGCGGACGAACTCCTCGGAAAATCCCATGTTTTCTTTCAGATAGGCCCAATTCTGATCGGTAACCAGTATTGAGCCGCACACCTGACTCCAGTTTGAAAAGCCTGTGATCTTGGAAGCGTTGCTGACCGCGAAAACCGCATCCGCCTCTGCCCGAAATTCCGGGATAAATGCCTGAATCTCCGGATAGTGCTGCAGCATAAGCATTGCAGTCTGCCGCGTCAGTCCCCGGATATGCCCGAAATCTTTCTCATACCAAGCTCCAAACGGCTTTTCCAGCAAGCATTGAGTTACCTGTTCCAGCGCCTCATCTCCGATATTCTGGCTGACAAGATCCCGCTTTATCAGCTGCCGGATCGTGAGCATCCTCTGGTCCACGGAGAGCGGGGAGAGTTTGGCGTACAGTCTTACATATACTTCCTCTTGGTGCCACAGCAGACGCAGTTCCTCAAAGGTATAGAGTAATTCCACTCAATCGTTCCATCTTCATAACGGATAAGACCATGAGCCGTCAGAGTCCATCCATCAGAAGTTCGCCGCATCTGTGCGGTGGTATCGTTTAATAGGGGCCTTTTTTCCACAGACAGGCATAGATAACTCCTGTCATTTCGGTTTTGATAAACCTGCCCCACCTGCGGAACAAAGTAACTGCCTTTCATGCTGAAACATCTCCTTTGCCGATAAAGAAGGGGAGGACCGCACCCGCAGCCCTCTCCCTTGTTATTTTTTGACCTGTTTTCTTTTAAGCCACACCAGCCATATTGAAAAACTCATTCGGCGTCAGCACCCGAATGCCCAACTCCTGTGCCTTGGACAGTTTGCTGCCGGCCTTCTCACCGCAGACCAGATAATCGGTCTTGCGGCTCACCGAACTGCCGGCCACAGCGCCCAGAGAGGCGATCAGGCTGTTCATCTCATCGCGGGTATAGGGCTCTACTTTGCCTGTCACCACAATGTTCTTCCCGGCAAATGGAGTGTCCTGGCCGACTGCCTGATTGTTGGCCGCGGCCGGCTTCTGGATGTTCATCATCATCTGTAATTCCTCCCAAATACAAAAATTTTCTTCATTGCAGAACCATTCATGGATATTGTTGTGCAGCGTCTCTCCAAAATCAGGGAGCTGGCGGAAGTCATAGCCCGTATAAACCGCGTCCCGAAATTCTTCAAGACTGCCATGGAACTCCCGGCAGAGAACACCGCTGGCTGTGTTGCCGATCATGGGAATGTCCATGGCAATCACATACCGTTCAAAGGTGGTGTTGCGGCTCTGCTGGACAGCATCCCACAGGCGCTGCCAGGACTTTACGCCAAAGCCCTCCATGCGGATAATTTCATCCCGGTGCTGATCCAGCCGGTATAGATCCAGATAGCTGTGAATCCATCCACGGCCAATCAGTTTTTCCAGCGTCGCCTCGGACAGCCCCTCAATGTTCATCGCCTTCTTGCTGACAAAATGGACAAACTTTTTGAGTTTCCGTGTCTCGCAGGCGGCATTGTCGCAGAACAGAGTCTTGATGATCCGCTCCTTGCCGTTTTCATCCCGCCCTTTGGTTTCATGAACGCGGGTCGGCTGGCCGCAGCAGGGGCACTGGTGCGGGAACGCCGCTTCCAGATTGAAACCGCCCCTGTCCATGTTTTCCTCCACATGCGGAATGATCATATTCCGCTTGCTGACCAGTATGCGGTTGCCCGGCATCAGCTCCAGGTCCTCAATGAAGGACAGATTGTGCAGGCTGGCCCGCGTCACTTCGCATCCTTCGATTTCTACTGGAGCAAAGATGGCTACAGGCGCAATCTCACCAGTCCGTCCCGGCGTCCACTCGATGGAACGAAGCGTTGTCTTAAACAGCTCGTCCTCAAATTTGAACGCCAGCCCGTCCTTATAGTGATGTCCTGTGCGTCCGCAGCCTTTGGAAAAGGCAATATCATTGTAGGTTACAACGATGCCGTCGATGGGAATATCGCTGTCTTTTGCATACTGCTGCAGCTGCTTGATGCCGTCCTCGGTTTCCGCCTGTGTCAATGGCCGCTTCGTCACCAGATATTTGCACGGGGTAAAGCCCAGCGGCCGAAGCTCTTTGAGGCGTTCCGACTTGCGGGGCAGATCATCAAAACCCTCCAGAACATTGAAGGGCATGAAGGTCACGCACCGTTCCATGCACTCGCCGGCATCCCGCAGGCGCACCGAGCCAGCCGCCAGATTACGGCCATTCTTGTAGGTTTCACCATTCTCATCCACTATCGAAGTATTCAGGCGCTCAAAATCACTGGGACGGATAAACGCCTCGCCGGTGACTACCAGACGCCCTGGGTACTGAACATGAGCTGGAATCCCACTGATTGCTCTGGCGTTGTGAGTGACGATCTCACCCTCATCACCGTCGCCCCGTGTGGCCGCTTCCACCAGTTCGCCGTTCTCATAGGTCAGTTTGATGGTAAGGCCGTCCAACTTGAGCATGATCATCACCTGATGCTCGCCCATAAACCGGCACAGGTCTACGCTGCTTTTTACTTTATCCAGAGAAAGGAGCGGGATTTTATGGGCGGTTTTCTCCAACTTGCCTACCACGGGATAGCCCACGGTAACAGTGGGAGAGTTCGACATCTGGATGCCCGTCTCCTGTTCCAGTTTGTGAAGTTCATCAAAGAGCCGGTCATAGACCTCATCGCTGACGCTGGGATTGTTGTAGTTATAGTATTCGTTGCGGTAACGGTTGAGCCGGTCGGTCAGTTCCCGCTGCTTTCTCAAAGTATTCTGTTCCATCAGGCCGCCTCCTCATCCAAAACACGGAACGCCATAATCAGCGTTTCCGCCGTTTTTGTTTGATTCGTATATGAACTGCACACGCCGTCCTCAAATGACCAGGTGCTGGCTGCACCCCACCACATTATGGAGCCCCGCCCATCGTTTGCCGCATTGATGCGCGGATCGGGCGGATTGAGAATTTTGGTGTAAACACCCTGGGTATTGACCCATGTGACCTCCCGCAGTTGGCCGATGCATCCGGGCCGGCAGTGGCCGGTGACCTCCAAGCGTGTGCCCGGCCGCAGCCTGCGTTTGAGCTGATTCAAATTTTTGATCATGCTGCACCTTCTTCCTTCTTCCGTGGATGGGCGGCATAACGCCCAAAGTTTAATTCCCTGATCATGTCCTGAATGGTGTTGTCATCCTCCCACGCAGCGGAGAGAGTGGCCCGCTCCGGCCCTTCACCTATATGGATGCTCACGGTCCCACCGTAAATCTGCATCAACACATCAGGCCGCTGGGCGCAGACGATTGCTAAATTTCCAATCTGTTTCATTTTCTTCTCCTTCTATCTGATATTCAGCCAGACCACAATGGGCCGGTCAAAGTCCGCAGTCACATAATTCTTTCGCGTATGGATAGGGCGGTAACGCCCATCCAGTTCGCACTCCACGCTCTGCTCAATACGGCCTCCGCTCTGGGCCAGATGCTCCCGGAATGCGCGCAGGGTATGCAGGCGCACCGCCAGCGGGTCGTTCTCCCTGCATCGCAGGTCCGCACAGTACACATAACTGCGCGGATTTTCTTTGAGCATAAAGCCGTAGGTCATATACAGGCGGCACTTGCGCTCCCGCTCCCGCTCGATATGCTTCACATAGTCTACGGCGCTCTTGATGCCCTGCGTCAGATAAAGATACCCCATCTGATAACGCTGCTCATCCGACAGGGGGAGTTCCGTCTTTTCCTGCCCCGGCAGTCCTTTATAGATGTGGAAGCTCTCCGGTGCATAGCGGTAACCGTGGATGTGGTACTCAAAAGATGTTTTTCTCATAAAGCCTCCTTGCAACAGTTGGCCGGACGCCCTCAAAGGACGCCCGGCCATTGTACCTGTATCATGCAGCCGCAGGGAGCTCCTGCTGCTGCACGACTTCTTTGTTTTCCATCAAGTCAGCCAAAAGCACATCTGCCAGCAAATGGCCGGCAAGGTGCCCGGTATGGATGACCACTCGATCTTTCTTCATTTGGATAAACTCTTCGTTGCGCAGGACGCGGCTCTGCTCGGCCAGCTTCAAATCTTGGCCTGTGAGCCGTGCCGCAATGACTTTTTGCCACTTCTGCAGAAATTCCGTCGCCTGCTCGATGTCCTCGTGCTGGCGGTCAAACAGCGTGCGTTTTTGACGCACAGTGCCGTCCGGCTCAATCTCCAGTGTGTAATAGGGATCTTCTGGTTCCTCCGCTCGGCGCAGAAACATGATGAAGCTCTCCCGGCGCTCGATGCGGTCATAGTACCGCTCGCCGGCGCCGTCATTCCCGACACAATGGTGAAGCATCCGTCCCTCTTTGATAATATCAAAAGTATTTTGAGGGGCAATGACCAGATAATCTTCATCTGCATAGGCATACTTTTTCTGCAATTCCTCGCAGATGGAGCGAACATGGGGGTACTTCTTGTCCATGTTCTCTGCTTGAAGCTCTAGGCTTCCAGCCTCACACTGGATAACCAGTTCATCATGCCGCTGACGCAATTTACGCGCACGATAGATAATTTCATCGCTGGTGTCGATATGCAGACGCTCTGCCATAGCAAGGTAGTCCTGCCATGTGGTCAACGCCTGCCGACAACTTCCGTCAAAATACGGCTTCTGTTTTTGCAGATAGTTTCGGATCTGAATCGGACTCATGCGGTCCGCGATGAACAGAATATCTTTGGCGCTGATCCGTTCTTTTTTAAACCAGCGAAACAGTTCATCCGGTATGCGTTGATTGGTCCGCTTTTCAAGCTGCAACCATGCCAGGTCTTCCGTATCGCCATTTATCTGCCGCAGACGGCGGAATTTGGGGCCGTCTAATCCCAATGCTCGAATCAGTCGCGTCTCATTTGGATAGACCTGGCTTCTTGGGGTACATCCTTCTCCGCGGTTTTTACACTGATGATGCAGAACTTATTTGCAGGATTATAGTAAATTGTCCCATCATAAGTTCCTCTATGGATCAAATCATTTTCCTCCTTTCTCATGCCGTCTTGGTATCAATTTTCACACTGAACCTTCGGGATTCTGAAACGGTTACATACTGCTCGTAAATATCAGGGTGATCCAGCTTCAGCCGTATCAGATTGTCTTTGTCAATGCCGGGCGTTCTCACTGGATTGTAGGTGACAATATAGTTCACCCCATCCTGTTGGCAAACGGCCTTGCAGCTCTTGCCCATTTCCGCAACCAGCGCCGCTTTCAGCCGCTTCATATCCGCCTCAATCTCTTGGCTGCCCGCTTCCGTGAGTTTCTTCTGCTCCTGAAGCTGGAGATAGCGCATCAATTTGGCTGTCAGGCTCAAATCAAGCGTTACAACGGGAGCGTCCTGATCCGCGGAGCCCGTATGCCGGCGCACGCTTTCAAGCACCAGATCACCATCTTCGGTATAAGGCGGCGGCGTCCTGGTAAGAACATGGTTTTCCCAGAAATACTGCTCCAGGAAAATCATCTCCTCCTCATAGGACTCGTCCCGCCGGATTTCACGAATAATGGTTTCTTCCTCGTTGTTGCCATACAGGCAGCAGAAGAAGCAGCGGTCCACATTCATGACAGCCATATAGTGCCGCCCTTGGGTTTCATAATAGACGGGAACAGTTTCTTCACCGTTTAGCCACCAGTTATCCCTTGCGTTATAATTTGTCGTTTTAATCTCCAGAATTGCGGTACTGCCATCCGGCAATTCCACAAAATAGTCCACATCGGCCAGCATCCACGAATACTGCGGGTGCTGGAACATTTTTTTGATCTGATAGACCTTGTACCCTGTGCGGTGTTGGAATATCTTCGCCACCAACGGCTCCAACAGGTGCCCCATTTCCAGGGCAACCCAGTTGTCCTCATTATCTTCGACTGCTACGATATTCAGTTTGTCAAAATAGAGGTCTCTTGCCGTCCGCCAGGGTGAAATCCCCAGCAGAGCCGCCACATCACTGCCGCCAATCCCTTTCCGGCGGTATGCAAGCCATTCCTCTTCGGACAGGCCCGCCGTTTCCACCAAAATTTTGGGTTGACTTCGCTTTTCGGCGGCCACATTGCTCGCCGGCATCTTTAGCACCCCCTCCGTGTTCGGCGGGGAATAGCGTGTACTCGAATCATTGGACTATGGACTTGGCTGGATTTGGGCACCTTCTGATGCTGCCAGTTCTCCAAAGGCCATTTCCTTTTTGCCATAGGCTCCTGCCTTCGCTTTTTTACATTCATGCGTGTTACCTGCCTTTCTGTAGTTTGATATATCCTCAAAGCCGTTTCCGGCATTTGGGCGACAAAAAAGCGAGCATGACAAAGGGCAAAACGCCTGTTGTCCATAGTTGCCTATGAACCAATGTCATCCTCGCTGATGGGGAAACCCCCGAAAAATAAAAAAAGCCAGTAATATACTGGCCCGAATGGGCGCAGCAATACTACTGGCACAAATACAATCTTAACTGCGTGTGCAATGCAGGGCTTTGAGCCTTGCCGTACAGATACAAGATCTGTATCCCACATGGGGAACGCACAAAAATCAATTACAAGTACAGGATAGCACAATATATTGATTTAGTCAAGAATGAATATCTATATTTAGTGTTTCGAGCGCGTGCTTTTACTTTCTCAAAAAGTTTTTGAGAAAGCATGTAATGTGTGCAGAAATTCCTGCACCATTTTCCTATTTATAGGGCGTACAGATATAGCAGGATGTTCCATGCTGATCTGTACGCCTTTGTACTTTGAAAAAAGAATAACTCTGTTTCAGGGGTTATACAGGGAGCGCGGATAGTGTGCGGAGACTTTGTGTGCTCACCCACGGTTGAAATACTGCATAGCAGGCCCTGGCAATACGCGGCGGAAAGCCCCGGCGCAGGAAGTGACCTGGGACAGCTTACTTAAATATTTGGAATCGAACGCCTTGTTTTTTACTTTTTTGTTGATGTGGCGGCAGAGAAAGCGTATATGATATATGTAGGGAATCGTAGGCTTCTTTGTCGGCCACACAGAAAGGAGGCTATTCGTGGCTGATAAACAATTTCTTGAAAACACAGATCGGAATAATGCAGAAAAACGGAGCTATTCCGTTTCAGAGGCTGCTGAGATCCTGGGCGTCAGCAAACGCTCCATCTATAACCTGTGCGCCAGCGGAGCATTCAAATCTGTACGCATAGGGACTAAATTGAGGATTTCCAGAAAGTCCTTTGACGAATGGCTTGATGGTTCCGATTGATTTGGAAGGGAGCCTACAACTATGGCATCAATACAGAAACGCGGTAAGAAATATGCTGTTGTCTACACCTATGATGACTCAAAAGGTGAGAAGAAACAAAAGTGGGAAACTTTTATAACCAAAAAAGAGGCGTTGAAGCGGAAAGCCGCGGTTGAAAATGAGATCAATAACGGCACTTTTATTCCGCCCAGTGAACTGACCGTAAAAGATTTTCTGCGAGACTTTGTAGAACTATATGGAACCAAAAGATGGGGACTGTCTGTTTATGCTTCTAATAATGGCTTAATCAGCAATTACATTAACCCGTTGATTGGGGACGAAATTGTGCAGGACATCAATCGCAGGTCAGTGGATCAATTCATCCAGAAGCTGCAGAAAACGCCTCCAATCGAAACTCCATACAGACATGCACGGACAGACTTTGTTACGCCATGCACCATTGAAAAGATTATTAAGCTGATGCGCTGTGCATTTCATCAGGCTGTCCGCTGGGACATTATTGGTAAAAATCCGTTCGAGGATGCAATCTTGCCCAAGCGGGAGAAAAAGGTCAGAGCCATCTGGACTGCCGATATTATTCGAGATGCTCTCAACCACTGCTCGGATGGAAAGCTGTATGTCGCAATCAACCTGGCCTTTGCCTGCTCCATGCGGATGGGCGAAATCACCGGCCTTACATGGGACTGTGTTCATATATCAGATGAAGAAATCGCTCGGGATGATGCCTTCGTCTGGATTGAAAAAGAGCTGGCCCGTGTTGACCAGAAGGCTATCAACGCAGTTGGCGAAAAGGACATCCTCTTTGTATTCCCGCGCTTGATGGGCGGGAAGTCTTCCACGCGGCTCGTTTTGAAAAAGCCTAAAACAGAAAGCAGCATTCGTAAGGTTTGGATTCCGCGAACTCTTGCCTTTATCTTGCGGGAATGGAAAGAGAAACAGGACAAGCTCAAGGAGTTTATGGGCGATGACTATATCGACTACAATCTGGTTTTGGCGCAGGAAACGGGCCGCCCCTGTGAAGATCGGATTATTGGAAATCAGTTTGAACGATTGAAAAAATCCGCTGGTCTTCCAAATGTTGTTTTTCATTCTCTCCGTCACTCCAGCACAACTTATAAGCTGAAAATCAATAAGGGAGATGTTAAGGCAACGCAGGGTGATACCGGTCATGCACAAAGCGACATGGTTACCCAGGTTTACGCACACATCTTGGATGAGGATCGGAAGGTCAACGCCCAGAAATTCGAAATGGCCTTTTATGCGAACGCGGATTTGCGTGGCGTTGAGCAAAGGCTTCGCGCAGAAAGCGCCGCTGCTGAACCTGACTCTGAAATTCTGCTGAAGCAGTTGGAGGCTAAACCCGAACTCATGGATGCCTTCACGAAAAAGTTTGTTGAGCAGTATGGAGAACAGATTATGAACCAGTTAGCAAAAAAACTGATTGGTGCATAAATACACAGGAAGGCATGAGACGACACAAAACGCTGCGGCAGTGCTCATTAGCAAAATGAGCAATTTTTTCAAGTTTGGCATAAAAATCGTTCGAGTCCTGTGATGGAAATTTGAGCAGATGGGAGTAAGAAGTCTCCACTCTAACCAATGATAAAAAGGAAATCTGTTCTAATCCTCGTAGCGAAAAAAGATAAGGAAAATGCCGCAACCTCTTGCGGTTACGGCATTTATGGCGTCCCCGGGCAGATTTGAACTGCCGGCCCCACGCTTAGGAGGCGTGTGCTCTATCCAACTGAGCTACGGAGACATATTCGATTTTTCATGGTCAAGGATGGAGCGATCCGCCTCCCAGGACTTTGATGACCTGATTATTAGGAGGCGGTCGCTCTATCCTGCTGAGCTACAGGCGCATATGAAATTGTGGAAAAACTGGCGCGCAGATGCTTTGATATTGTACCCCAATTCCCCGCGCCTGTCAACGGCAAGGGGTGTTTTTGTCCCCCGATTTGGGCGTTTTTTTTGCAAAATCAGTTGCGCGCGTTACTGTTCTACGGTATAATATGTGGTCGAGCTTTCAATGATATGGACAGATTTCGGAATAAATTGAGAGGTGCACCACTTTGCAAGATACGAAGCTGAGAAACGTCGCCATTATCGCCCACGTCGACCACGGCAAGACCACCCTGGTGGACGAAATGCTCAAGCAGGGCGGCATCTACCGCGAGAACCAGGCCACGGTGGAGCGCGTCATGGACTCCAACGATCTGGAGCGGGAGCGCGGCATCACCATTCTGGCCAAGAACACCGCCGTCCACTACAAGGACGTGAAGATCAACATCGTGGACACGCCGGGCCACGCCGATTTTGGCGGCGAGGTGGAGCGGATCCTCAAGATGGTCAACGGCGTCATCCTGCTGGTGGACGCCGCCGAGGGTCCCATGCCCCAGACCCGTTTTGTGCTGAGCAAGGCACTGGAGCTGGGCCACAAGGTCATCGTGGTGGTCAACAAGGTGGACCGCCCCGACCAGCGCATCCACGAGGTCATGGACGAGGTGCTGGAGCTGCTGCTGGATCTGAACGCCACCGACGAGCAGTTTGAGTCCCCAACCCTGTTCTGCTCCGGCCGCCAGGGCACCGCCTCCTACTCCCCCGACGTGCCCGGCACCGACCTGGTGCCCCTGTTTGAGACCATCCTCAACTATATCCCCGCCCCGGAGGCGGACACGGAGGCCCCCTTCCAGATGCTGGTCTCCTCCATTGACTACAACGAGTTTGTGGGCCGCATCGCCATCGGCCGCATCGAGCGGGGCACTGTAAAGCAGAACCAGGAGATCGCGGTATGCAACTTCCACCAGCCCGACGCCGCGCCTCAGAAGGCCAAGGCCACCGCCCTCTATCAGTTTGATGGCCTGGGCCGGGTGCCGGTGACCGAGGCCACCGCCGGCAACATCATCGCCATGAGCGGCATCGGCGAGATCACCATCGGCGACACCATCTGCGCGCCCGACGCGGTGGAGCCCATCGAGTTCGTGAAGATCTCCGCCCCCACCATCGAGATGACCTTCTCCGTCAACGACTCCCCCTTCGCGGGCAAGGAGGGCAAGTTCGTCACCTCCCGCCAGATCCGGGAGCGGCTGTTCCGCGAGACCATGAAGGACGTGTCCCTGCGGGTCACCGAGACCGACTCCACCGACGCCTTCAACGTGGCGGGCCGGGGCGAGATGAGCCTGTCCATCCTCATCGAGACCATGCGCCGGGAGGGCTACGAGTTCCAGGTCTCCCCCCCCCGCGTGCTCTACCAGGAGATTGACGGCAAAATGTGCGAGCCGGTGGAGCGTCTGGTGGTGGACGTACCCAGCGACAGCGTAGGCGCGGTCATCGAGAAGATCGGCGCCCGCAAGGGCGACCTTCTGGAGATGACTCCGGTGGGTGATCGGATGAAGCTGGAGTTCCTGGTGCCCTCCCGCGGCCTGTTCGGCTACCGCAACGAGTTCCTTACCGACACCAAGGGCGAGGGCATCATGGCCTCGGTCTTTGACTCCTATGCCCCCATGAAGGGCGAGATCCAGCGCCGCAACTCCGGCTCCCTGGTGTCCTTCGAGACCGGTGAGAGCGTCACCTACGGCCTCTACAACGCCCAGGAGCGTGGTGTGCTGTTCATCGGCGCGGGCGTGCCCGTCTATGCCGGCATGGTGGTGGGCGAGACCCCCAAGCAGGAGGACATCTCGGTTAACATCTGCAAAAAGAAGCAGTTGACCAACATGCGCGCCTCCGGCTCCGACGACGCCCTGCGGCTCACCCCGCCCCGCCAGATGAGCCTGGAGCAGTGCCTGGAGTTTCTGGCCGATGACGAGCTGCTGGAGGTCACTCCCGAATCCCTGCGCCTGCGCAAGCGCCTGCTGGACCACGCGGCCCGCATGCGCGAGGCCTCCAAGAAAAAGGGCTGATTGCCGCAACATGATTTCCGCCCCCGGAGCATGCTCCGGGGGCGGTTTTTCAGTCTGCCGGGGAAACGGCTACTCCACGTAGCCGTGCTTTACCTGGTCGGAGATCTCGCAGAGGGCCTTGCTGGCCTCCATGTCAAACTGGCGGCACTGGGCCAGATCCCCCAGAGAGACCATCCCCACCACCTTGCCCCCCTCCAGCACGGGGAGGCGGCGCACCTGCTTGGCCGCCATGAGCCGGGTGGCCTCCCTGGCGTCGTCGTCGGGGGACACCACCGCGCAGTTGCGGGTCATGATGTCCTTCACCTGGGTCTTGAGGGGGTCCTCCTCCGCCGCCACGCAGCGCAGGATGATGTCCCGGTCGGTGACAATGCCCCGCAGGCCGCCGTCCTCACCGCAGACGGGCAGGGAGCCCACGTTGTGCCGGGACAGGAGCCGGGCCGCCAGGGAGGCCGACCCGCTGGGGGTGATGGAGACCACGCTGGGGTTCATAAGATCGCGTACTTGCATTACAAAACCGCCTTTCTCCCAAACTTTACTGCTAGTTTGGACGGGAAAGGCGGTTTTATTCCTCTTTCAGCCCGAGATTGCGCCGCAGGGGGCCGGGGCCCCGCCAGGCGAAGGCCCGGCCCCCGTACTTGTCCCGGAACGTGCGGTTGGTGAGCCCCTCGAGATCGGAGTTTTCCAGAGCGTCTACCAGAGATGTGGAAAACTCGGGCAGCGGCGAGCGGGCCGGGGCGGCATTGTAGGGACAGGCCCGCTGGCAGAAGTCACAGCCCCAGATGAGCGGGTGGACCCTCAGCCGGGCGGCCTCCTCCTCCGTCAGCGCCCCCTTTTTCTGGGTCAGCTCGGACAGACAGCGGGACACGTCCGGCCCCCCTTCTCCCAGGGCCCCGGCGGGACAGGCCGCCCGGCAGGCCCCGCAGCCGGGGCAGT
>ENA-UONZ01000712-UONZ01000712.1-human-gut-metagenome-genome-assembly--contig:-C93old-NODE-712-length-48733-cov-15.716196_pt1 | contig 48733 bp, 43 predicted proteins | sample MGYA00242468_ERZ724015 | MGnify/ENA metagenome assembly ERZ724015
GTATCGTGGGCGATCTGTTCAAGGTCGTTCCCGAGCTGATCGAGTCCATCAAGGCCCAGAAGGCCGCTAAGTAAGAAAGGAAGCTGACATGGATATTAGACAGGCTATCAATGACCGCCGGTCCATCCGCTCTTTTACCAGGGAGCCTGTGACGCAGGAGACGCTCCGAGAGGTCCTGACGCTGGCAACGAGAGCCGTATCCGCCGTCAATGCGCAGCCCTGGGAGTTTGCGGTCGCCGTCGGCGACGTACTGGAGGCCATCCGCCAGGATAATATCGCGTTCTACGATCAGGACCGCCCGACGGATGTTCCCGACATCATGGTGGATGGTATTTATCGGGAGCGCAGCCGCGAGATCGGCAAGGCGCTGTTTGCCGCCATGGGAATTGAGCGGGGCGACAGAGCACGCCGAAACGAATGGGGACAGCGGGGGTTCCGCTTCTTCGATGCACCCGCGGTCATCATCCTGAGCATGGACCAGATGCTGGACAATACGACGTTCCGGCTGGACATGGGGTGCGTGATCCAGAATATCTGCACCGCGGCGATGGAATTCGGCCTCGGCACCTGTGTAGAGCATCAGGCGGTCATGTATCAGGAGACGCTGCGCCGCAATCTCCATATCCCCGAAAACAAGCGCATCGTCTGCGGCATCGCCATCGGCTACCCTGACTGGGAGTTCCCCGCAAATCAGGTCATCAGCACCCGCGTACCTGTGGATGAGATTACCACATGGTGCGGTTTCTGAATTATTTTGCTTACTACCTCTTTTCTCTCCTTATTTCCCCGCACTGCGGATGATTTTCCATGACCCACGAGCAGGTCTCCTCATGATGAACATTTTTCCAAAACTGCGACCTTACAAATACTTTCCTTCCTTACCATGACCTCTCAACATCTTAAACTGTGATTTTTCTGCCTGCTCGGGGTCCTGGAATATCTGCATGGACATTCGATGTTTCGAGTCCTGATCCGCAAACAATAAGAGAGGCGCCCCGTCGGGGCGCCTCTCTTATTGCATTTTACAGGATGCCGCGGTCCGCCAGCTGGCAGCGCAGGTGCGCCGTGTCGCCGTGAAAGACAATACCGCCCATACCGGCATTTTTCAGGTCACGGGCCACATCGGCCATGCCCTCCACCGGCACGATGGGGTCGTTCTACCGCCGTACCAGATACTCCGCTGTACCGTGCAGGTGCCGGGGCAGACGGGCCTGCATCCGCGCCAGCGCATCGTCATCGGAGATGGTGCCGCGATCCAGCGCACCCATTCCACAGTGGTCAGCACCTCGCGGCGGATCAGGGCGGCGTCCGCCTCGCTGAGGCGGAGCCGGTCGGTGAACAGACCGATGTTGAAGTTTACCAGCACCTGGCCCATGTCAAATACGATGTATCGGATCATAGCTGCTCTCCGGGCTCCTCCACGGCGCTGTCGCCGCTGCGGCGGAATACGCCGGTCATGCGGTTCAGGATGCGTTTCCGACGGGCCTTGGCCTCCAGCCGCTCGCCCAGATCGCGGCCGCCCACACCGTAGACCAGGTACAGGATGATGCCGGACACGATCATGATAAACACTGTGGACGGACAGCGCCGTCCGGAGGCGTTGACGTTGTAGCCGTACAGGCCCTCCTCGGCGCACATGGACTGGATGACCATGGCGTAGCTGGTGCCGTAGGAGCTGGCGAAGGTGGCGCCCATGTTGCGGGCTGCGTCCTCCAATTCCGTGTCGATGGAGTAGAACGCAGCCTTTATCATACGCAGCGAGAAGGGCAGCTTTACCACCGTATATGCCAGCACAATGAGCAATCGCACATTCTCCGCCGCCCACGCCGGTATAAGCCACCAGCGACAGTGCTTCGGAGAAGCGGTTTTCATAGAGGTTATAATCGGCATACTTGCCGTCAAAGTCGGCGGGGACGACCCAATAGCTGTCGTTGAGGGACAGCCCCATACAGGCATCAATGATGCCCTTCGTGTTGTTTACGCTCAGCCCCAGCGTCTTTAATATTTGATCTACAAACTGCCGGTTCTTCGGAATTACCCGCCGTTCCAGCCACTTCACAACGCCCTCGTTTGTCAGCTCCAAGTCGAGGGGAAACAGCTTTTGCTTTGCCGTTTCGGTGTGAAGAATTGTCGCCTGCAAGCCCTCCAAGCCTCTTTCCTCCAGCGTGAAGGTCAGCAGTGTTTCATCATAAAGGCGCAGGCTATATACTTTTTCCATTGTGCTGCTCCTTTCCTCAAGCATTACGAACACATCCTTGTCAAGCGCTTCTGCAATCTTGAGCATCAGGTCAAGGGAGAGGTTTTGCGTTCCTTTTTCGATGCGGCAGATGTTGGAACGCTGAGTTCCGGTGCGCTTTGCAAGCTGGTCCTGCGACAATCTTTTTTCCAGTCTTGCCTGCGTCAGCTTCTGCAAAATTTTTGGAGCACGAAAAAAGCCGCTGATTCGTAGTGAAACCAGCGGCTTGATTTGCGGTGTGTTCAGCTGAAAATGGACAAAAAAATAACGGTCACACAATCCAAAGGGACTGTGTGACCGTATTTATATCAGTTGTTTTGCCTACGCTGTTTGCGTGGGCTTTTATTGACACTGTTCCTTGATGGCAGCCTGTGCAGCGGCCAGCCGGGCGATGGGCACACGGAAGGGGGAGCAGGACACATAGTCCAGGCCCACCCGGTGGCAGAACTCCACGCTGCTGGGATCGCCGCCGTGCTCGCCGCAGATGCCCAGGTGGATGTCGGGGCGGGTGGCACGGCCCATCTCAGCGGCCATCTTCACCAGCTTGCCCACGCCCACTTGATCCAGCTTGGCGAACGGGTCGTTCTCGTAGATCTTCTTATCATAGTAAGCGCCCAGGAACTTGCCGGCGTCGTCGCGGCTGAAGCCGAAGGTCATCTGGGTCAGGTCATTGGTACCGAAGGAGAAGAACTGGGCCTCGGTGGCGATCTGGTCGGCGGTGAGAGCGGCTCTGGGGATCTCGATCATGGTACCCACCAGGTACTTCATGTCCATGCCCGCGGCGGCCAGCTCCTCGTCGGCGGTCTTCACCACGATGTCCTTCACATACTTCAGCTCCTTCACCTCGCCCACCAGGGGGATCATGATCTCGGGGACCATGTTCCAGTCGGGGTGCTTCTTCTGCACGTTGATGGCGGCGCGGATGACGGCGCGGGTCTGCATGGCGGCGATCTCCGGGAAGGTGACGGCCAGACGGCAGCCACGGTGGCCCATCATGGGGTTGAACTCGTGGAGGGAAGAGATGATGTTTTTGATCTGCTCCACGGTCTTGCCCTGGGTCTTGGCCAGCTTTTCAATGTCGGCCTCCTCAGTGGGCACGAACTCATGCAGGGGGGGATCCAGGAAGCGGATGGTCACAGGGCAGCCCTCCATGGCCTCATAGATGCCCTCGAAGTCGCCCTGCTGCATGGGCAGGAGCTTGGCCAGAGCGGACTCCCGCTCTTCCACGGTGTCAGAGCAAATCATCTCGCGGATGGCGTCGATGCGGTTGCCCTCGAAGAACATATGCTCGGTACGGCACAGGCCGATGCCCTGGGCGCCCAGCTCACGGGCCTTGGCGGCGTCGTGGGGGGTGTCGGCATTGGTGCGGACCTTCAGGCGGCGATACTTATCGGCCCAGCTCATGATGCGGCCGAACTCGCCGCCGATGGTAGCGTCCACGGTGGGCATAGCGCCGTCATAGATATTGCCGGTGGAGCCGTCCAGACTCAGCCAGTCGCCCTCGTGATAGGTCTTGCCGGAGAGGGTGAACTGTTTGTTCTCCTCGTCCATGGCAATGGCGGAGCAGCCGGACACGCAGCAGGTGCCCATGCCGCGGGCCACCACGGCGGCGTGGCTGGTCATGCCGCCGCGGACAGTCAGGATACCCTGAGCGGCCTTCATGCCCTCGATGTCCTCGGGAGAGGTCTCCAGACGGACCAGGACCACCTTCTCGCCGCGAGCCGCCCAGGCTTTGGCGTCCTCAGCGGTGAAAACGATCTTGCCGCAGGCGGCGCCGGGAGAGGCGGGCAGGGCCTTGCCGGCGGGCTGGGCCTTCTTCAGGGCCTCAGCGTCAAACTGGGGGTGCAGGAGGGTATCCAGGTTCCGGGGATCGATCATGGCAACGGCCTGCTGCTCGGAGATCATGCCCTCGTCCACCAGGTCACAGGCGATCTTCAGGGCCGCCTTGGCGGTGCGCTTGCCGTTGCGGGTCTGGAGCATATAGAGCTGGCCGTGCTCTACGGTGAACTCCATGTCCTGCATGTCGCGGTAATGATCCTCCAGGGTCTTGCACACGTCCACGAATTGTGCATAGGCCTCGGGGAACTTCTCGGCCATCTGATCGATGGGCATGGGGGTACGCACACCGGCCACCACGTCCTCACCCTGGGCATTGGTCAGGAACTCGCCCATGAGCTTCTTCTCGCCGGTGGCGGGGTTGCGGGTGAAGGCCACGCCGGTGCCGCAGTCGTCGCCCATGTTGCCGAAGGCCATGGACTGGACGTTGACGGCGGTGCCCCAGGAATAGGGGATGTCGTTATCCCGGCGGTATACGTTGGCCCGGGGGTTATCCCAGGAACGGAACACGGCCTTGATGGCGCCGATGAGCTGCTCCTTGGGGTCAGAGGGGAAGTCCTGGCCGATCTTGGCCTTGTACTCGGCCTTGAACTGGCCGGCCAGCTCCTTCAGATCCTCGGCGTTCAGCTCCACGTCCTGGGTGACGCCCTTCTTCTCCTTCATCTCGTCGATGAGCTGCTCGAAATACTTCTTGCCCACTTCCATGACCACGTCGGAATACATCTGGATGAAGCGGCGGTAGCAGTCCCAGGCCCAGCGAGGGTTGTTGGACTTTTCGGCGATGACGCCCACCACGTCCTCGTTCAGGCCCAGGTTCAGGATGGTGTCCATCATGCCGGGCATGGAGGCCCGGGCGCCGGAACGCACGGAGACCAGCAGGGGGTTCTCCAGATCGCCGAACTTCTTGCCGGTGATGCCCTCCAGCTTGGTGATATACTCCATGATCTCCGCCTGGATCCCGTCGTTGATCTTCTGGCCGTCCTCATAGTACTGGGTGCAGGCCTCGGTGGTGATGGTAAAGCCCTGGGGCACCGGCAGACCGATGTTGGTCATCTCGGCCAGGTTGGCGCCTTTGCCGCCCAGCAGCTCACGCATGGAGGCGTTGCCCTCGGTGAACAGATAGCAGAATTTCTTACTCATAGTACCCTCCCATATACCTTTTATAATAATGATGACAATTTATTATAACCACAATAAAAATTAAATGCAACATAAACCGAATCTTTTTTGCAAATTTTACCCTTTTGCCTAAATTCCCGGTCTCTTTTCCGAATAAATAGCGCATATCACAAAAAAAGTTCAGCGACTGTTGAGAAAACGCAGTGTTTGTGCTATACTAATACTGTATGTGTTGCTATTTTGAAGGCGGTGCGCACGCCGGTCGTGACGGTCCGTTTTCAAATTGCTGAAATGTACGCTTTTCACCTTGCTTGGGGGCGAAAGGGCGGGTTCCCGCGACTGCTTCGCCCCCTCGGAATAGCAGGGAGTATTTTTCGGGAAAAGGGAGGTGCGGCAGGATGGATCCTGTGCTGGAGAGTCATATCCGTCGGGCGGGGCGCAGCGGCGCGCTGCCCCACAGCGTGATTTTTTCCGGAACGGGAGATCTGCTGGCTGCCGCACGCTTTTATGCCGCCGCCCTGCAGTGCCGGCAGCCGGACAGGCCCTGCCTGCGCTGCACCGCCTGCAGCAAAACCCTGCGGGACATTCACCCCGATGTCCTCACGGCGGAGGATGCGGAGCATAAGGATCTGTCCGTGGAGGTGCTGCGCGCTCTGCGGACGGAGGCGTTCATCCAGCCCAACGAGGGGGCGTGCAAGGTGTTCATTTTCCCGGATGCCCGCCGCCTGACGGTGCAGGATCAGAACCTGCTGCTGAAGCTGGTGGAGGAGGGGCCGGGCTATGCGGCCTTCCTTTTCTGCGCGGAAAACGCCGCCATGCTGCTGCCCACGGTGCGTTCGCGGTGCGTGGAGCTTTCCGTGCGCCCTACCGTGCAGGAGGAGACGGTTTTGCTGCCGGAGACCCAGACCCTGCTGGAGGCCATGGCCGGGGGCGAGACCGGGAGCATGGTGCGTGCACTGGTGGGCCTTGAAAATGGCAAGATTCCTCGGGAAAAGCTGCAGCAGGCCCTGCGGCAGTGCCGCACAGGCGCGCAGCAGGCCCTGCGCCTGCAATACGGCGTGGATCCGGAGCCGGTCTGGGCGACCCTGGCGGAGCCGCTGAGCCGGAGCCTGAAAAAAAGGCAGCTCATGGAGCTGTGTGAGATGCTGGGCAGATTTGCCCAAGAATGCGAATGGAATGTGGCGGTGGGCCAGGTACTGGGCGCCATCGCCGCGGAATGGGAGGAGATCCTATGACAGAAGTTGTCAGCGTCCGCTTCCGCAGCGGATGCAAAAGCTATTATTTCAACCCCGGTCAGCTCCAGGTGGAGCCCGGCCGGGACGTGATCGTGGAAACGGCCCAGGGGGCGGAGTATGCCACCTGCGTGGAGGGGAACCATCCGGTGGAGGATCATCAGGTGGTGGAGCCCCTGCGCCGGGTGCTGCGCCTGGCCACGGAGAACGACCGGCGCAGCCTGCAGCTGTCCCGGGAGCGGGAGAAGGAGGCTTTCACCGTCTGCCAGAAGAAGATCGCCCAGCACGGCCTGGAGATGAAGCTGGTGCGGGTAGAGTGCTCCTTCGACGGCAACAAGATCCTGTTTTTCTTCACGGCTGACGGCCGGGTGGATTTCCGGGAGCTGGTGAGGGACCTGGCCTCCACCTTCCACGCCCGCATTGAGCTGCGCCAGATCGGTGTGCGGGACGAGGCAAAGATGCTGGGCGGCCTGGGCATCTGCGGCCGGCCCTTCTGCTGCAGCCAGTTTATGGACGATTTTATCCCCGTGTCCATCAAAATGGCCAAGACCCAGAACCTGTCCCTGAATCCCACGAAGATCTCGGGTACCTGCGGGCGGCTCATGTGCTGCCTGAAGTACGAGCAGGATGCCTATGAGGATGCTGCCCGGCGCATGCCTAAGAACGATTCCTTTGTCCAGACCCCCGACGGGCCCGGCAACGTCAGCGCGGTGAATTTACTGAAGGAGCAGGTCTCCGTCCGGCTGGACAGCCAGCCGGATGCGCCCCGTTGCTATCACAACTGCGAGATCTGCGTGCTGCGCAACGGCAAGGGCAGCCGGGACGGCATCCAGGTGCCTCAGGAACGGCCCACCCGCTGGGTGGAGGAGAAGGAGGAGGAATTCCCCGCCGTGGTGTCCGACTTCCGCTTCACCTCGCCGGAGCCGTCGGCCCCTGTCTCCGGTGAGAAGGGAGAGGGCGGCCGCTCCTCCCGCAGTCGCCGGCGCAGAGGAAACCGCGGCAGCAGCGGCGGAGAGCGCAGCCCGGAGAAAAAGCCTGCGCCGCAGCCGGAGAACCAGGGCAAAAGCGATAAGTCCCGTCCGCCCCGGCGGCGGGGCGGCAAGAAGCCTGAAAACGGAGCCGCCGCACCCCAGCAGGCTGCGCCCCGGCCCCCCAAGCCCCAGCGTCCGGCGGAGGACGCACCGGTCAGAAAGCCCCGGCACCGGGGCGGGCGCCGACATGGCAGACGCGGCGGCGAAGGCGGCAGCGGTAAAACGGAGGCATAACAGCCATGGGAAAATTTCAAGGCGTCCTCCTGGTCAGCGACTTTGATAATACCTTGGTCTATACCGAGGAGGTTCTTTTGGGCGGCGGTTCTCTGCCGCCCCTTTCCCGCGAAAACCGCCGGGCCCTGGAGTATTTCACGGCCCAGGGCGGCCTCTTTTCCGTGGCCACAGGCCGGGCCCTGCCCAGCTTTGCACCCATTGCCCCCACGCTGCCCATGAACGGCCCCACCGTCCTCTTTAACGGCGCGGCCATCTATGATTTTGCCCGGGGTGAGTACCTCTTCACCGCCTTTCTCCCGGACTCCATCCGCCGGGACCTCCACGCGGTAGAGCTGGCCTTCCCAGGTCTCGCTGCCGAGATTTATCACGACGGCAGCCAGATCCACACCCTCCACCCCAACGCTTTGACCCGCAACCACATGGCCCTGACCCATTCCGCCGCCACGGAGGCGGACTCCATCCTGCAGGTGCCCATGCCCATCAGCAAGGTGCTGTTTGAGGAGACGGGCCAGCGGGGCCGGGACTTGGAGCGGTATATCCGCAGCCAGCCCTGGGCCCGGGACTTTGAGATCGTCCGCTCCGGAAAATTTTTCCTGGAAATCACCGCCAAGGGTGCCACCAAGGGAGCCATGACCCAAAGACTGGCGTCTCTTCTGGGCATCCGGGCGGAAAATGTCTGCTGCGTAGGGGACGAGGCCAACGACCTGACCATGCTGGCCGCCGCGGGCCACGCCTTTGCCCCGGCCAATGCCATTGAGGCCGTGCGCCGGGCGCCGGGGGTGGAGCTGCTGCCGGACTGCCGGGAGGACGCCCTGGCGGCGCTGATAGACCGGCTGGACGGTCTTTATGCCTGAATCGGCAGAAGATTGCGGCCAAAATGCGCTTTTTTCATCAAAAAAACAATTTACATCCACCTTAAGCATGGTGTATAATATAAGTATTATGACCGAAACGGTTTCGCGTTTTATCTTATAATTTTGAAGCCTCAGGAGGAAATCACTATGTCTAATTACATTCTTGTTATCAACCCCGGCTCCACCTCTACCAAGATCGGCGTGTTTGAAAACGACACCCTGCTCTTTGACAAGACCCTGCGTCATCCCGCCGAGGAGATCGCAAAATTTGCCACCATTCCCGACCAGAAAAGCTGGCGCAAGGAGTTGGTGGAGCAGGCCCTGATCGAGAACAACTTCGACATGAAGAAGCTCACCGCCATCTGCGCCCGGGGCGGCCTTGTAAAGCCCATTCGTGGCGGCACCTACGCCACCTCCGATGCCCTGCTGGCCGACTGCGTAGCAGGCGTCCAGGGTCAGCACGCCTGCAATCTGGGCGGCCTCATCGCCCGGGAGATCGGCGACGAGCTGGGCATCCCCTCCTTCATTGCCGACCCCCCCGTGGTGGACGAGCTGCAGGCCATTGCCCGCTATTCCGGCCATCCCCTGATCCAGCGGGTCAGCAAGTTCCACGCCCTGAACCAGAAGGCCGTGGCCAAGCGCTACGCCAAGGAGGTGGGCAAGAAGTATGAGGAGCTGAACCTCATCGTCTGCCACATGGGCGGCGGTGTGTCGGTAGGCGCCCATGTAAAGGGCAGCGTGGTAGACACCGAGAACGCTCTGGACGGCGAGGGCCCCTTCTCCCCCGAGCGCTCCGGCAGCCTCCCCACCGACGCCGTGATGAAGCTGTGCTTCTCCGGCGACTATACCGAGGCGGAGCTGCAGAAGATGTTCGTGGGCCGCGGCGGTCTGGTGGCCTATGCCGGCAGCACCGATATGCGTGACCTGCTGAAGATGGCCGAGACCGATGCCAAGGTAGCCGAGGTTATCGACGCCTTCCACTATCAGATCGGCAAGGAGATCGGCGCTATGGCCGCCGCCATGCACGGCCAGGTGGATCAGATCATCCTCACCGGCGGCATTGCCTACGGCGAGGAGACCGTCCAGGCCCTGAAGGATATGGTGGAGTGGATCGCCCCCGTCACCGTCTATCCCGGCGAGGACGAGCTGCTGGCTCTGGCCCAGGCTGCCCTCCGGGTTCTCAACGGCGAGGAGCAGGCCAAGGCCTATTGATCCCCTCCCGCTGCATACATACCCCCAAAAAAGTACAGAGTCCCGGTCCCCGGAGAGCCTCCTCCGGGAACCGGGACCCTTTTTCGTCTTTATACCTTCGTTTCTTCACCGAAACGGCACCAAATTGCACCGAAACGGCACCGTCTCCGGTGCCGTTTTGTTTGCTTTATAAGACGAAAATTTTTACTTTTTCATCACAAAGGCCTTGCCGTCCACGGCGCGCATGGTGGCCAAAATGCCGTTGAGGTGATCGTATTCATGCTGGATCAGCTCGGAGAGATAGTCCTCACAGGCCAGCTCCTGCACCTGCCAGTTCTCATCCCGATACCGCACAATGCACCGCTTATTCCGCCGCACTTTCACCAGCAGTCCCGGGAAACACAGGCAGTCGTCCATCAGCTCCATCATCTCGCTGCCCACCAGCTCCAATGTGGGGTTCACGATAACCCGGCGCACCCCGTCTAAATCCAGGCAAATCAGCCGCTTTTTAATGCCGATCTGGGGGGCGGAGATGCCGTGGCCGAAGCCCGCATCCTTTAGGCATTCAAACATATCCTCAATGTCAGGCCGCAGCCCCTCCAGCTCCTCCCGCGTCACGGCAGAGCTGACCTCATACAATGCCGGATCGCCCAGCAGCAAAACTTCACGCTTCATTTCCATTCTCCTCTCACTTTTGCAAGCAATATATACATTATACTACCGGTTTCCATCCCTGTCCAGCGGGACGATGCACTTTACCCTGTGTGCTCGCGAAAGGCAAAAAGATCAGTCGCTGTCCAGCTTGAGCACAGCCATAAAGGCATCGGTAGGCACCTGCACCTTGCCCAGGTTCCGCATCTTCTTTTTGCCTGTGGAAGAATCTTCGATTCTCTCACAGATGAGCTTTATTTCAATTCACGCCGCTGGGCGGCGGGTGCGCTGCCGCGCACAGGAAGGCAAAAAGATCAGTCGCTGTCCAGCTTGAGCACAGCCATAAAAGCATCGGTGGGCACCTGCACCTTGCCCAGGTTCCGCATCTTCTTTTTTCCTTCCTTTTGCTTCTCCAGCAGCTTCTTCTTGCGGGTGATGTCGCCGCCGTAGCACTTGGCCAAAACGTCCTTGCGCATGGCCTTCACCGTTTCCCGGGCGATGATGCGCCCGCCGATGGCCGCCTGGATGGGCACCTCGAAGAGCTGGCGGGGGATGTTGTCCTTCAGCTTCTCACACAGACGACGGGCCCGGGGATAGGCCTTGTCCTTGTGGGCGATGAAGCTCAGGGCGTCCACGCCGTCACCGTTTAAGAGCAGATCCACCTTCACCAGCTCGCTGGCGCGGTAGCCGGAGAGCTCATAGTCCAGGCTGGCGTAGCCCTTGGTATTGGCCTTGAGGGTGTCAAAGAAATCGTAGATGATCTCGTTCAGGGGCATCTGATAGTGCAGCTCCACCAGGTGGGTGTCCAGGTACTGCATGTCCTTGAACTCACCCCGGCGATCCTGGCACATGGGCATGATATTGCCCACATACTCGTTGGGGGCGATGATGGACACCTTCACATACGGCTCCTCAGCGTGCTCGATCACCGCTGGGTCGGGGTAATTGTGGGGGTTATCCACCTTGACCATGCTGCCGTCAGTCTTATAGACATGGTAAATAACACTGGGCAGGGTGGTGACCAGATCCAGGTTGAACTCCCGCTCCAGCCGTTCCTGGATGATCTCCATATGAAGCATTCCCAAAAAGCCGCAGCGGAAGCCGAAGCCCAGGGCCACGGAGCTCTCCGGCTCGAAGGTCAGGGAGGCGTCGTTGAGCTGGAGCTTTTCCAGAGCGTCCCGCAGGTCGGGGTACTTGCTGCCGTCCTCGGTATAGATGCCGCAGTAGACCATGGACTGGGCGGGCCGGTAGCCGGGCAGCGGCTCGGCGGCGGGATTTGCCGCGTCGGTGATGGTGTCGCCCACCTGGGTGTCCTGCACGGTTTTGATGGAGGCGGTGAAGTAGCCCACCTCGCCGGCCTGGAGGGCATCCGTGGGCTCATTGCCCAGAGGCTTTAAGTAGCCGCACTCCAGAATGGTGTACTCAGCCCCGGTGGCCATGAGACGGATGGTCTGGCCTCGGCGCAGGGTACCCTGGCGGATGCGGAAGTATACCACCACGCCCACATAGGGGTCGTACTGGCTGTCAAATACCAGCGCCTGGAGGGGAGCCTTGGCATCGCCGCTGGGGGCGGGGACATTTGCCACGATATCCTCCAGCACGGCGTCGATGTTCACACCGTTTTTGGCGGAGATCTCCGGAGCATCCATAGCCGGCAGGCCGATGATGTCCTCCACCTCCTGCTTGGCCCGCACGGGGTCGGCGGCGGGGAGGTCGATCTTATTGAAAACCGGGAGAATTTCCAGGTCGTGATCCAGAGCCAGATAGGTATTGGCCAGAGTCTGGGCCTCCACGCCCTGGGTGGCGTCCACCACCAGCACCGCGCCCTCGCAGGCGGCCAGGGAGCGGGACACCTCGTAGTTGAAGTCCACATGGCCCGGAGTGTCAATGAGGTTCAGGGCGTAAATCTCGCCGTTCTGGGCCTTGTAAAACAGATGGACGGCCCGTGACTTGATGGTGATGCCCCGCTCGCGTTCCAGGTCCATGTTGTCCAGCAGCTGGTTTTCCATTTCCCGCTCCGGCACGGCGTTGCATTTCTCCAGCAGGCGGTCCGCCAGCGTGGATTTGCCGTGGTCAATGTGAGCGATGATGGAGAAATTACGGATGTGGGATTGGTCGAACATAAGGTAAAAGCCTCCTTAGGAAAAATCCACGCTGAGGCGCACACCGTGCGTCCAGGCGTTTTGCGCGGCAAAACCTTGCCGCAGGCGGAATTCATTTCTGCCGAGGGGTATCAATATGAAAAAACTTTGTCATTCCGAGGAGCGAAGCGACGTGGGAATCCTTCCCCCCCGTAGGGGCGGACGCACCTGTCCGCCCTACGCACGATTTGGAAGCGTGGGTAAACCCCGCGATCAACCTCCGTAGGGGCGACCCTTGTGGTCGCCCGCCCCACTGCACTACTTGTAGCGCTTCGTAGAGGGCGGCGACTGCCCACCGTCGTGCCATCCGATTCCCGGCCACTGACGTGGCCGCCAATCGGGGCACTTCCTCGAAATCAGCTCGCTTCTTCTGCCGCAGGCAGCGCTTCGCTGATTTCCCCGACGCCCCGCCCGCACCAACCTCCAAGTTATGCGTAGGGCGGGGTGCCCACACCCCGCCGCGCGGTAGACGCAAATGCCATCCCTGCCGCGCCGGGCCAGCGTGGGCCCGCGTAAGCGGCCAGCGGCTGTAGACGCAGAGTCGATACGAAAGCGCGGCGATAACCTTGCGTGTCCTACCGTGAGTGCGGTGCGTCCTTCAGACTTATATGATGATCACGGCAGCTTTTTGCAGCGCTCGTCGGTGTTGTGCACCACCTGGGCCACGCTCTGGCCCAGACCGGGATAGGCCGTCAGGGATTCCGCCGTCATCGCCGGGCAGCGGCACTCCTCCGCTTGCAGGGCCTGTTGGTAGCGCATGCGGCTCACAGCCATGTCCGCCTCCACCGCGCCGGCGTCAAAGGACACGGCATCTATGCCGAACAGCTCCTCGTTCCCCTTGCCCTGGCGGTACAGGCGCCGCAGCAGCGTGTACAGCGCCCCGCTGAGGTAGTCCCCGGCGGAGGTAATGGCGCTGCGGCTGCCGGTTTTGCCCAGCATGTCAAAGAGAACGTTGGCGGTGTTTACCACCAGCTTTTTCTGCAGCGTGGCCATGATACTGCCCCGAAGACTGCTTTTCTCATCCGTGGAGTCATACAGGTCGTCGGCCACGATAATGGCGCCGTCCCGGCTCAGGGTGCGGCCCAGCAGATAGTCCGCCGATACATGGTAGTAGTCGCACGCTTTCACCACAAAAGCAAGCCCCGGTTCTCGGATTCCGTTTTCATAATGGCTCAGCAGGGCCTGGGAGATCCCCAGCTGAGCCGCCGCCTTCCGCTGGGATATGCCCCGCTCCTGCCGCAGCAGGCTCAGGGTGCGGGAAAAATCTGTCGCCATAGGGCTCGTTCCTCTCCTTCGTGATCTTATACAGGAAGTAAATTATACCGCACTTTATACATTTTGTAAACGATTATTTTCTGTCAACCGGCAAAAAAGCAGATTTTCCAGCAGACTTTTCTTGACGGGGCCCGTAAAATGCGGTATGATTACTTTGTAACTATTTTGTAACCATTGGAAATGGAGTCAATATGAAGGAACAGAAACGGCGTCCGATGACGCCGAAAGAGATATGGTGGTATCTGGGGGAGCACCCGGATCTGATGCAGCGCTGCACGGACCTGCAGGGGCTGGTGCGCCGACTGATGCGGTTTTTCCGGCAGAAGTGGGATCGAATCCGGCAGTCCCTGCGCTACATGGGCCGGGAAAAGCGGGCCCTCCGCTTCCCGGAGTCCGATCACCGGCTGGCGCAGCTGGTGCTGTTTGTTTGGGGGAATATTCCCCGATTTGCCAGCCGGTTCCGGGAGCGGCTGTCCCGCTTGCGCCGCCTGCGCATACGCTCCGGCAGCCGGCGCAGAGCTCTGTTTGAGCGGATCAAGCTGCACCCGGCGCTGTTTTTGGGCTCTGCGGTGGCGGTGGCCGCCATTGCCGTGGTGCTGAGCCTGTATACCATCGGCGTCTCCGTGTCCTATGACGGCATCAGCCTGGGCACCGTGACCTCGGGCCGGGCCGTGCGCCAGGCCACGGAGAATGTGGAGCAGATCACCTGCCAGACCCTGGGGTACGATACCTACTCCGTGGATACCACTCTGCTGAAGAAAAAAACGCACATCGTCTTTCGCAGCGAGGTCCAGTCCCAGAAGGAGTTTGAGGAGCGGCTTTCCCGCCAGCTGGGCCAGGTGGCCTACGGCTATGTGCTGTATGTGGACGGCGAGCCGGTGGCGGCCACGGAGTATGAGGGTGCCCTGGAGGAGCTGCTGGAGCAGCTGAAAACCGGCTACATCACCCCCAACACCGTGGAGTGCTACTTTGTGGAGAAAACGGAGATCAAGCAGGAGTATGTCTCTGCCGACCTGATGATGAACCTGGGCTACATCGCCGAGAAGCTCAATGCCACCAAGACGGGTGCCGTCACCTATACGGTGCGCGCCGGGGACACCTTCTATGATATCGCCCAGAAGAACGAGATGAGTGTGGACAAGCTCCTGAACCTGAACCCCGGCTACCAGTCGGATTTGATCCATGCCGGGGATACGCTGATCCTCAGCAATGCCGTGCCGTATCTGACGGTGGTGGATGTGGAGCGGCAGAACTACCTGCGGGATGTGGCCTACAGCGTGGAGTATCAGGATGATTCCTCCATTTATGAGGGCGACTATCAGGTGCTGAAGGCTGGCGTTTACGGCAAGGAGGATGTCACCGCCAACGTCACCTTTGTCAACGGCGCCGAGGTGGACCGGGACGTGGTGGCCGCCGTGACACTGAGCCAGCCTGTGGCTGAGCTTCAGGCCCGGGGCACGAAGGTGCGTCCCTCCTGGGCGCCCACGGGCAGCCTCCGCTGGCCCTGCAGCGGTATCATCACCTCCTACTTCGGCTACCGGGAGACCGGCATTTACGGCGCCACTACCAACCATGGGGCTCTGGACATTGCCGCCGGATACGGCACACCCATCTACGCCGCCGACGGCGGCACCGTGACGGCCGCCGGCTGGAACGGCGGTCTGGGCTATCGTGTGCTCATCAATCACGGCAACGGCATGGAGACCATCTACGGCCATTGCAGCTCTCTGGCGGTCAGCGCCGGTGAGCATGTGTATAAGGGGCAGCTCATCGCCTACATGGGCTCCACGGGCATTAGCTCCGGCAGCCATTGCCACTTTGGCGTGTATGTCAACAACACGCTGGTGGATCCGCTGAACTACCTGCCCTGACCTGAATAAACCAGCTAAAATGAGGCCCGAAGCCATATGGCTTCGGGCCTCATTTTATCATTTTGCATCTGTCATTCAAACAGGCTGGCCTGGTAGGGCAGGTCGCCCCGGCCGATCTGGCGCAGCTGGCGGCTGTTTTCCTCCGTCAGCGCATCCACGATGGCCATCTTGCGGATGATATTCTGCACGGTGCTCTCCAGCGCCGTACCTGCCCGGTAATCCGCCGGGAAAATGAAATCCACCCGGCCCTTGCTCAGCAGATCCTCCACGCCCTGGCGGTTTTCCTCCTGGTACACGGCGATGGCCTCGCCGCCATAGGAGCGCATCATCTTCATGCAGGGCACGTCGGACAGACCGTCGCCTATGTAGATCATGTTGGTAAAGGGGATACGCTTGCTGTCATCGGGCATGGAGGCGTTGAGCGTCCTGTCATCGGACACGTCCAGCACACCCTTGTTGATCCGGTAGACGAACTGGGTCTTGTTGGTGAAGTTGACGTCCAGCTTGGGCCAGGAGGCCAGCCCCTCCTCGTTGTAGAAGAATTCGCAGGCGTAGATCTCCTTGAATTCATGGCTGATGCCGCTGCCCTCGATGATCTCCCGCAGGCCGGAGGAGATGACATAGTGCTCCACGTCCACCTCCAGGCTCGCCCCAAAGTCATTGATGCGTGAAAACCAATCCTTCACGCCGGGAAACAGCTCCATGCCGTGGCCGCAGCGCACCAGAAAATCCCGATCCAGCCGGATGTTCTGCCGGCGGCACTCCTCAATCATGGTGTACATGTAGGCCAGCAGGCCGTCCATGTGGTTGCTGAAGCCGAAGTTGTTGGCCTTTTTCCAGAATTCCTCGGGCTTGTAGCCCAGGGCGGGAATGAAGGTATAGTCCTCCATATCGGTGGTGCAGAGGGTCTTGTCAAAGTCGTACAGCAGGGCGATGATGGGTCTGTCCACGAGAAACCTCCTTGATTCAGTGCGGAAAACGCAGAGGCGGCAAGACGGGCCTCTGCGTTTTGCAGAATGTGCGTATGTTACTTGCCGGGGTCGTAGTTGCGGCCGAATTTCAGCTCACCCAGGTCCAGCTTGAACTCGGAGCGGAAATCCGTTTCCGCCTGCACCGGTTCAAAGGTCTGGGTCTGCTCCGCCTCATCCTGGGCCGCAGCGGGTTCCTCCCCGGCGGGCTCTGCGGCGGCAGGCACCTCAGTGGGTGCGTCCTCCGCCGGGGCCGCCGCCTCAGGGGCGGTCTCCTCCGCAGCGGGAGGGTCCGGCTGGGCAGATACCTCTACCGGCTCCGCCTCGTCGGGCAGTTGGCTGTGGGGGAGCTTTTCCAGAAGCTCTGCCTGCTGCCGGCACATAGCCAGATTCCTGGCGATAAATTCCTCCATCGCTTCCCTGGCCTGCCGGTATTTTTCTCTGGCCTCCTCTGTTTTCTGAGCCAGGTCGCGGTTGAGCACATCGGCGGCATTCCTGGCCTCGGCGAGGATGCGTTCGCTCTCCTGCCGGGCGTCCTGCAGCATTTTGTCGCTGTTTGCCTTGGCCTCGTCCGTCATGGAGGCGGACAGCTTCTGGGCGGCCAGCAGCATGGAGCGCATGGTATCCTCCGTGGCCCGGTACTCCTCCACTTTTTCCGCCAGGATCTTCAGCTTGGTCTTCAGAGCGGCGTTTTCCTTGTACAGGGCGGTGTAGTCCTCCGTGAGCGTATCCAGAAATTCGTCCACCGCAGCCAGGTCATACCCGCTGGAAAAGGACGAAGATTTTGGAAATGTTTTTTCGGAAACTTCCTGTGGCGTGAACATAGTGATCCCTCCGTACTATCTTTTCTCTCTGGCGGCCCCTTACAGGTACAGGCCGCTGCTCTCCAGCTCGTCGATCAGGTCGCCCATAAGGTCAACGGAATAGGGCGTGATGATATAGGTGTTGGCGGAGACCTTCTTGATCTTGCCGTCTCCGGCGTAGGCGACGCCGGAGAGGAAGTCGATGAGCCGGCGGGCGATGTCCTTGCTGGTGGACTCCAGATTCAGCACCACCGTGCGCTTTTCCCGCAGGTGGTCGGCGATCTCCGAGGCATTTTCAAAGCGCTCGGGCTTCACCAACACCACCTTCAGCTGGGTGGTGGCGTGGATATTCACCACCTTGTTGCGCCGCTCCTCGCTGCGGCGCTCCTCCTTCCGATCCTCGAAGGCAGGCTCCCTGGCAGGGCGCTGGGTGGGAAATTCATCCTCGCCGTCGTAGTCGTAGTCCTCATCGTCATAGGGATGAATGATCTTCTTGAATTCGTCCATCAAGCTCATATCTGTATAACCTCCCGCATTTTACTTGCTGTAATTTCTGGCGCCGAAAATCGCCGTACCCACGCGGACCATATTGCTGCCGGCCTCGATGGCCTCAGCGAAATCCCCGCTCATACCCATGGAAAGATACTTTAGTTTATTATCGTATATATTTTGATTTATGTCAACATAAAGTGCCCGCATCTTTTCAAAAAACGGCAGATTGCCCCGGGGCTCGTTCTCTACCGGCGGAATGGTCATCAGCCCCAGCACCCGTACATGGCCAAGCTTCTGGGCGTAGCGGGCGGCGTCCTCCAGCTCCTGAGGGGCGAAGCCGCTCTTGGCCTCCTCTCCGCCAATGTTTACCTCCAGCAGGATATCCTGCACGATCCCCAGCTTGTCGGCGACCTTTTCGATCTCGTCCAGCAGGGCCAGGGAGCTTACGGACTGGATCAGTGCGGCCTTTCCCACCACCTGCTTAACCTTGTTGCGCTGGAGATGGCCGATGAAGTGCAGCGGAGCACCGTCGTAGGCGTTTTCCGCCAGCTTCTGGGTCATTTCCTGCACGCGGTTTTCCCCCAGCACGTCGATGCCTGCGGCAATGGCTTCCCGGCAGGCGGCCGCATCGTTCATTTTGCTGGCGCCCACCAGGGTAATCTCCTGGCCGGTGCGGCCGCTGCGCCGGGCCGCCTGGTCTATCTGCTGCCGGATGGCGGCAATATTTTCAGAAATGGACATGGAAACTCCTCCCTTGTTTTGTCTGTATACATACCGGATCAGGTGTCCGGTAGGATCATACCGTCTGTAAGCTGTTCGGACGTGGAGATCACCAGATCCCCCTGGCGCAGGATCCACTCGCCGGAGGTGCCCTCGGCGCTGTCCACCAGGCAGAACCCATCTCCCCGGTATACCAGCTCCACGCTCTTGCGCCGTACATAGGCGCCCACCTGGCAGTAAACGGCCAGGTCGCCGGATTCATCCATCCGCAGGGCGGCGGAGGGCACGTGCAGCCCCTTGTACTCCTGCAAAATGATCTCCCCCTGCTGATGCCGCAGGAGCGTCACCTGGGAGATGTAGCGGCTGCAGGAGAAAACCACGGCCATGCGGCCATTTTCCTCTGCACTGATGGCGTATATATAGGCCGGGGCGTCCTGCTGCAGGCCCTTGCTCAGCCGCAGGGATACCTCTTGCCCCACCTTCAGCTCCCGGGCCGTGTCCGCCGCCAGATCCACCGCGTAGTACCAGGTGCTGCTGGTGATGATCTTCCCGGCGCTCTTGGCGGCGGTCCCGGCGGAAATGCCGCTGAGCCTGGAGGGGGTGAGCCTCTCCAGAAATTCGGGCGTCAGCTGCTGCTCACAGCCGTCGGTGGAGCCGCTGAAATAGCCGGCACCGGTGCTCTTCACGGCCGTTGCGCCGGACAGCTGGCCCCGAAGGGAATCCATCTGGGCCTGGGTGCTCTGGATCTGGGAAGCGATCTGCTCCAGGGATTCGTAGCTGTAGCTGCGCTTGAGGATGGCCGTCTTCACCGCAGACATTTCCTCCGCCCCGGTGGAGTAGTCGCCGCCCACGGTGGCGCTGCGGAGGCTGAGGATGCTGTCGGCGATATCGCTGTCCACCTTCAGGGCCGCGTCGCTGTCCAGATAGGAGCTCTGGGCAAATTGAAGCTGCTGCAGCTTCAGCTCCGCGTCCTCCAGCTGCTTCACCAGCTCCAGGGCCTCTTTGTCGGCGTAGGCCATGGCCACGGTCTGCCCCGCGTGGACCTTTTCCCCCTCCTGCACCTGGCGCAGAAGGGTGCCGGACGTCTCCGGCAGGGGTGTCTCCTGGCGGATGAGCCAGCCGTTGACGGAGATGGAATCCGTCACCTGCCCGGAGTAGGCCACGGACACGGATACCGGCTGGTGGAAGTATCTGTATGCATCAACGCCCAGCAGCGCCACCACGGCGGCCAGCACCGCAATGGACAGGATTTTGAAGATGGGGGTGGATCTCATGGCTGCTCCTTCGCTGTCAGTTCTCCCCGTCCTCCTCCCGCAGGGAGATAGGGCGCAGGGGAACAATGGTGGAGACGGCGTGCTTGTAGATGAACTGTTGGCGGCCGTCGCTGTCTAAGACCAAGGTAAAGCTGTCAAAGCCCGTGATGGCGCCCCGCAGCTGGAAGCCGTTGATCAGGAAAACCGTCACCGGAACGGCCTGCTTGCGCACCTTGGTCAGAAAAATGTCCTGTAAATTTGCCTTCTGCATATCGTCTGCTCCTTTTTCTATGTATTGGTGCGGACGATAACAGGGTCGTCTATCCTTGTCCGCCCGGGTCTATCCTAAGCCCTGGGCGGTGAGATATTCTGTCGCATTTTGCAGACCCTGCCGGAAATCCGGATCTTTTTCCCACAGGATCCAGTGGATCTTGTCGTTGCGCCGCAGCCAGGTGAGCTGGCGCTTGGCGTATTGCCGGGAGCGGAGCTTCACCTCCGCCACGGCTTCCTCTGCCGAGGTCTCCCCCCGGCGGACGGATAGAAACTGCTTGTAGCCGATGGCCTGCAAGGCCGTGGCGCTCTCAGGCAGGCCGCTTTTGAGCAGGGCTTCCACCTCCTGCAGGAGGCCCTGGGAGACCATGCTGTCCACCCGGCGGTCGATGCGCGCATAGAGGTCTGCCCGCTCCCGGAAGGTCAGGCCGATGTAGCTGGCTTCGTATTTGGGCGGGATGGCCCGGGTGCGCTGGTCGTGGGCGGTGATGGTCTCCCCCGTCTCCCGCCAGACCTCCAGGGCCCGGAGGATGCGCTTTTCATCGCTCCGGTGGAGCCGTGCGGCGGCTGCGGGGTCGATCTGCTGCAACTGGCGGTAAAGGGGCTCGATGCCCTCCGCGGCCAGCTCTGCCTGCAGGGCTTTGCGTACTTCGCCGCCGCTGTGCCCGGCGGCAAAGGTGCGGCCGGAGAGGATGGAGTCCAGATACAGGCCCGTGCCGCCCACTAAGACGGGGCGCTTTCCCCGGCGGAGGATATCCTGGATGCAGCCGTCGGCCTGCTCCGTAAAGCGGGCCACGGACCAGTTCTCCCCCGGGTCGGCCACGGCCACCATGTAATGGGGGATGCCCTCCATCTCCTCCTCTGTGGGGGCGGCGGTGCCGATGGTCATGCCCCGGTAGATCTGCATGGAGTCCACGGATACCACCTCACCGCCGAAGTGCTTTGCCAGGGCCACGCCCATTTTGGTCTTGCCGGCGGCGGTGGGGCCGACGATGCAGATAACGCGGTTGTCCATGGGGAAGCTCCTTTCGTGGGGGTATGCGGGATTACGGATTGCCGCACCGGTGATGTCGGTCACCGGCTCGCAATGACGGGTCTTGCATCGAGTGCGGTGGGCGGCGGGACACATAGGTCCCGCCCTACAAAACAGCTTGTATGGGGCGATGCCCACGGTAGACGCTGGCTTTACCCCTGCCAGGCCAAGCCAGCACAAGCGCGGAGCGCGTCGCGGCATTAGACGCAGAGACGATACGAAAGCAAGACGCGAAATTTGTTTATTCCAATTCGCGTGGCAGAAAGGGCCGACTTGAATGGCACCTCAGCCGCGGAAAGGATTTCAAAACCTTGATTTTGACGGCGTTCTTTCCTCCCTTTCTTTCGCCGCAGAAAGAAAGGGAGCCGCCGGAGGCATAGGCGGGCGCAGGGGTATTACGGATTGCCACAGCCAGTGTGCGTACTGGCTTCGCAATGACAAGTTTTTTTGCAAGGGGCACAGTGGGCAGCGGGCGGCAGGGTGAGGGCACCTCGCTCTACGGAAACGTTTCAGGGAGTGCAGTAAGCGGGGCGTCGGGGAAATCGGCGAAGCGCTGCCAGTGGCAGATGAAGCGAGCCGGTTTCGAGGAAGTGCCCCGATTGGCGGCCGCGACAGTGGCCGGGAATCGGTTGGCACGACGGTGGGCAATCGCCGCCCCCTACAGATGCGTAATAAGAAGTGCAGCGGGCAGGTGACCGCCAGGGTCGCCCCTGCGGCAGGTCGGTCATTGCAGCTTCTGCTTCAGCTCGTACAGCAAATTCAGCGCCTCAATGGGCGAGAGGGTGTCCACCTGCTCCCGGCGCAGGCGGGAGAGGACCTCCTCCTCCGCCAGGTTGGCCAACGACACCTGCTCGTCCTCCTGTCGGGGCATGGCGGGCTCCCGCCCAGCCTGCTCCTCCAGCTCCCGGAGGATAGTCTTGGCCCGGCCGATGACCCCCTCCGGCAGACCTGCCAGGCGGGCCACCTCGATGCCGTAGCTGCGGTCAGCCCCACCGGGAATGATCTTGCGCAGGAAGATGATGTCATCTCCCCGGGTGCGCACGGCGATGTTGTAGTTCTGTACCCCGGGCAGGGTGTGCTCCATGTCGGTGAGCTCGTGGTAGTGGGTGGCAAAGAGGGTCTTGGCCCCCAGCTTTTTGGGGTCGGCGCAGTATTCCAGCACTGCCCGGGCGATGCTCATGCCGTCAAAAGTGCTGGTGCCCCGGCCAATCTCGTCCAGGATCAACAGGCTGTCCCTCGTGGCGGCGTGTAGGATGTCGCTGACCTCTGTCATCTCCACCATAAAGGTGGACTGCCCGGCGGACAGGTCGTCGGAAGCGCCGATGCGGGTGAAAATGCGGTCCACCACGCCCAGATGGGCGCTTCCCGCCGGCACAAAGGAACCGATCTGCGCCAGCAGCACGATCAGAGCCACCTGCCGCATGTAGGTGGATTTGCCCGCCATGTTGGGGCCGGTGATAATGGCCGCCCGCCCCTCCTTTTCGCCCATGTAGGTGTCGTTGGGCACAAACAGGGCGTCCGGACGCATCTTCTCCACCACCGGATGCCGTCCGTCCCGGATCTCGATGACGCCGGAGTCGTCCACCGTGGGGCGGCAGTAGTTGTTGCTCACGGCCACGGCAGCCAGGGAGCAAAGGCTGTCCAGCTCCGCCACGGTGGAGGCGCTGGCCTGAATGCGGGACACCTGCCCGGCAAGCTCTGTGCGCAGGTCGGTGAACAGCTGGTATTCCAGCGCTGCCACCCGGTCGGCGGCGGTGAGAATGTCGCTCTCCAGGTTTTTCAGCTCTTGGGTGATGTACCGCTCGCCGTTGACTAAGGTCTGCTTGCGGATGTAGGTGTCCGGCACCTGGTCCTTAAAGGAGTTGGACACCTCGATATAGTAGCCGAACACCTTGTTGTACCCGATCTTCAGGGTACGGATGCCGGTTTTTTCCTTTTCCTCCGCCTCCATGGAGGCCATGAGACCCTTGCCGCCGTGTAAGATGCCCCGGAGCCGATCCACCTCCGGGTGAAAGCCGTCCCGGATGAACTCTCCCTCCCGCACGGAAAAGGGCGGCTCATCCTGAAGGGTCTCCGCGATGCGCCCGGCCAGATCCTCCAGGGTGTCCAGCGTGCGGTGCATCTCCTGCAGCCGCCCCTTGGGGAATCCGGCCAGCAGCTGCCGTATGGCGGGCAGCTTTTCCATGGCGGCCCGCAGGGCCACCACGTCCCGGCCCCCGGCGCTGCCGTAGACGATGCGGCTCATGAGCCGCTCCATGTCGCCGATGCCGCTCAGGGCCAGCATCAGCTCCTCCCGGGTAACGGTGTCGCTGACCAGCCGCTCCACGCAGTCGGCCCGGCGGTCAATGTCCTGCACGCTGAGCAGAGGGCGCTCCAGCCAGCTGCGGAGCATCCGCGCGCCCATGGCGGTTCTGGTCTTGTCCAGCACCCACAGTAGGCTGCCTTTTTTCTCCTTGCTGCGCAGGGTCTCCGTCAGCTCCAGGTTGCGCCGGGCGGCAATGTCCAGCTCCATGAACTGGCCCTGGTGATAGTAGTCCAGTGTGTCAATGTGGGACAGGTCGCCCTTCTGCGTGTCGTGCAGGTAGCCCAGAAGGTTGCCCAGCGTCAGCATCACGGCGGGATTTTCCCGGGGCAGCTGCGAGAGCTCCTGCTCCCCGAACTGGGATGCCACCAGCGCCCGGGCGGTCTGCTCCTCCGTCTGACGCACCTCCCGGTGGCAGGAGAGCTTCTCCTCCGTCAGCACCCGCAGCGCCGCGTTCTGGGCGGCCTGTTCGTTCAGGATGATCTCCGCCGGGGAAAACCGCGCCACCTCGTTGAGAAGGTGCACGGCGGCGTCGGGGCCGGAAAAGGCTGTGGCGTGGGTCTTTCCGGTGGAGATGTCGCAGGCGGCAAAGCCTCCCTTGTCCTCCTCCAGCCACACGGCGGCGCAGAAGTTGCTGCGCCCGGCCTCCAGAGAGGCATCACCCAGCACTGTGCCGGGGGTCACCACCCGGATGATGTCCCGCTTGACCAGTCCCTTGGCGGTGGCGGGATCCTCCGTCTGCTCGCAAATGGCCACCTTGTAGCCCTTGGCGATGAGCCGGGCGATATATCCGTCGGAGGAATGGTAGGGGATGCCGCACATGGGCACCTTTTCATCGAAGGACTTGTTCTTGTCCTTGTCCCGGGTGGTAAGGGTCAGATCCAGCTCCCGGGAGGCGGTTCTGGCGTCTGCGCCGAACATTTCGTAAAAGTCACCCAGACGGAAAAACAGGATGGAATCCTTGTTCTGTTCCTTGATCTCCAGATACTGCTTCATCATGGGAGTCAGCTCAGCCATAGTCTGTCACATCTTTCTGCCGCATGGGCGGCGCATCTCATCTAAGAAGGTGGAAAACTTTGTGGAAAAGTGCAAAAATGTTTCTCTGTGGGACGGTTTCAGGCCCGCTTGAACATCTTCTCGATCTCGTAGCGGGTGAGCTTCACCGCCACCGGGCGGCCGTGGGGGCAGTACTGGATCTCTCCCGACTGCACCCGTTCCACCAGTGCCCGCAGCTCCGCGGCAGAGGTGTGCATCCCGGCCTTGATGGCGGACTTGCAGGCCATGGTCTGCAGGAGGCTGTCCCGGGCGGCGGCGGGGTCGGCCCGGCCCAGACGCAGATCCTCGGCCAGCTCCTCCACCGTGGCGGCGGCGTCCTCCAGGCGGATGTCCGCCGGAATTTCGCGCACCAGCAGGGTGCCGGCGCCGAAATCCTCGCAGGAGAAGCCGAATTCCTCCAAAAGGGGCAGGCTGGCCAGGGCGGCGGCGTAGGCATCCGCCTCCAGGTCTACGGTCAGGGGCTGGAGCAGCACCTGGCGCATGGGCGGCTCCTGGCGCTCCTTCAGGGCGTTGAAGCGCAGCCGCTCGTGGGCGGCGTGCTTATCGATGAGCCAGAGGTTTTCGTTTTCATCCTGACAGATTATATAGGTATCCAGGGCCTCGCCCACCATGCGCCAGGGGGCGGGCCGGCCTGTAAGGGTCTGCTGAATGGGCAGGTCGATGGTGTTGCACCGGGGCGCAGGCTCCGGCATCGGCGCTGCCGGAGCGGGAGCGGATTCCGCCACGGCAGCAGGGGATTCGGCGGGCGCAGAGATTACCTCCGCCGCCGGAGCAAAGGCTGGGGCGGACGGAGTCTCCGTCCGGACGGGAGCCTCCGCCGGGGCGGGACTCGCTTTTATGAGCGGCTCGGGGCGGCACTCCGGTACCTGGGTTGCGAGAGCCGGGCGCTGCACGCTGTCCCGGATGGGCAGCTTTGCGTCGGGGTTCACCGCCGGGCGGGCGGAATAGCTGCCCAAGGGGCGCTTTTCCGCCGGGGGTGTCTGCCGCTCCTTGTATTCCTGCACGGTCATGGACTGATAAAATGTTTGCTGTACCGGCTTGGGCGCGGGCTTTTCTCCGGCGGTGAGCAGGTCCTTGACCGTGTAGTGCACCGCGTCGAACACGGCTCGCTCGTTTTGGAATTTCACCACGGTCTTGGCCGGATGGACGTTCACGTCCACTGCGTTTTTCGGCAGGGTGATGTGCAGCACGCAGCCGGGGAATTTGCCCTTGAGCAGGCGGTTGCGGTAGGCCTCCTCCAGGGCGGCGGTGAGCAGCTGGCTCTTGACAAACCGGCCGTTGACGAAAAACAGCTGCCGGGCTCGGGTGCCGCCGCCGTTTAAGGGCTTGGTCACGAAGCCCTCCACCTGAATATCGCCGCCGCAGCCGCTGACCGGCAGCAGGCCCAGGGCAAAGTCCCGGCCCAGAGCGGCGTAGATGGCGGAGCGCAGCTGGCCGTCGCCGGGGGTGTGGAGCACCTCCGCCCCATCCCGGATCAGCTTCACGGACACCTCCGGATGGCTCAGGGCCAGATGGGTGACAACGCCCGTGACGGCGGCTCCCTCGGCGGTGTCCTTCTTCATGAATTTCATGCGGGCGGGGGTGTTGTAAAACAGATCCCGGACGCAGATGGTGGTGCCCTCGGGGCAGCCGATCTCGGTGACTTCCCTGGGCACGCCGCCCTCTAAGTGGAGATCCGCGCCTTGGTCCGCGCCTTTTTCCCTGGAAAAAATATCTACCCGGGACACGGCGGCAATGGCGGCCAGGGCCTCACCCCGGAAGCCCAGGGTGCCGATGGCTGCCAGATCCTCCGCCCGGCGGAGCTTGCTGGTGGCGTGGCGCAGGAAGGCCGTGGGCAGCTGATCGGGGGCGATGCCGCAGCCGTTGTCGCTGATGCGCAGATAGGTGAGGCCCCCGTGCTGCACCTCCACAGAGATGGCGGTGGCTCCGGCATCCAGGGCGTTTTCCAGCAGCTCCTTGGCGACGCTGGCCGGCCGCTCCACCACCTCGCCGGCGGCGATGAGATCGGCTACATGGGAGTCTAAGCATTGAATGGTGGGCATGGGGGACGGCCTCCTTTTTTTGAGGAATATGGGAATTACGGATTGCCACGACCAGTTTGCGAACTGGTCTCGCAATGATAGGGAGTTTACATGGGGCGCGGTGCGTTATCTTGTGGTACGTAGGGGAGGGGCTCTCTTGCCCACCGTCGTGCCAACCGACTGACGGGTACTGTCGTACCCGCCAATCGGGGCACTTCCTCGAAACCGGCTCGCTTCATCCGCCACTGGCGGCGCTTCGCCGATTTCCCCTCCTGCGGGCGGACAGAGACGCCCGCCCCTACGGATAGCAGGGAAACTGGTACGGAGATATTACGTCCCGCCCGGTAGACGCAGAAGCCTTCCCTGCCGCGCCAGGCCAGCGTGGGCCCGCGTGAGCGGCCAGCGGCTGCAGATGCAGAGGCGATACGAAAGCACGGCGGTAAACTTGAGCGCTTGGTTCGCGTGGCAGAAGATTTTCCATATGGACGGCACCCTAGCCGCGCAAAGGATTTTAAAACCATGGGTTTTAACGGCGCTCTTTGGATACTTTCTGCCGCCGTTGGCAGAAAGTACCCCGCCGGAGGCATGCACACGACAAGGAGTATAATGCGGGTATATTACGGATTGCCACGGACGCAAAGCGCCCTCGCCATGACATGATACATAAATATTCGTTACACCATCTCGCCAAACAGCGCCCAGGTGTTGCTGTCGGTGATCCTCACGTCCCGGTACTGGCCCAGGGCGTCCCGGTTGCCCACTAGATGCACCAGCCGTCCCCCGGCGGTGCGGGCGGACAGGGGCCAGCGGCTGTCGTCCGTTTCGCCGTCCACTAGGCAGCGGAGGGTTTTCCCCACATAGCGGGCATGGTGGCGGGCGGAAATTTCATTCTGTGCGGTGCAGAGGGTGTCAAACCACTTCTGCTTCTCCGCCCGGGGCACGGGGTCGTCCATTTTGGCCGCCGGTGTGCCGGGCCGGGGGGAGAAGATGAAGGTGAACAGCGCGTCAAATTCTACCTGGCGCACCAGGTCCACCGTCTCCATGGCCTCGCTCTCGGTTTCACCGGGGAAGCCGATGATCACGTCGGAGGTGAGTACCAGGTCGGGCATGACCTTCCGGGCATAGGTGATGAGCTCTAAGTACCGGGCCCGGTCGTAGGGCCGGTTCATGGCCCGCAGCACCCGGTCGCAGCCGGACTGCACCGGCAGGTGCAGCTGGTGGGCCACATGGCGGCTTTTTGCCATGGTGTCAAAGAGCTTGAAGGATGCGTCCTTGGGCTGGGAGGACATGAACCGCAGGAGGAAGTCCCCGTCGATCTTGTCCAGCTCCTGCAAGAGGTCGGCAAAGTCATGCCTGGGCTCTAAGTCTTTGCCGTAGGAGTTTACATTCTGACCCAGGAGGGTAATTTCCTTGTAGCCCTGGGCGGCCAGCTCCCTTACCTCGGAGACGATCTTATCCATGTCCCGGCTGCGCTCCCGGCCCCGGACATAGGGCACGATGCAGTAGGAGCAGAAATTGTTGCACCCGTACATGATGGAGACCCACGCCCTTGTCTTTCCCTCCCGGACAACGGGCATCCCCTCGGCGATGGTGCCGCTTTCGTCCTCCACGGAGAATACCCGGCCCCGCTGGGTGTAGACCCGGTATAAAAGCTCCGGGAACTTCCACATGGCCTGGGGGCCGAACACCAGATCCACGTGGCGGTAGCTGGTGCGGACCTTCTCCGCGATCTCCGGCCGCTGGGCCATGCAGCCGCACAGGCAGATGATCTGCTCGGGATTTTTCTTCTTGGTGTGGGTTAGAGCGCCCAGGTTGCCGAAGACCCGCTTTTCTGCGTGATCCCGGATGGCGCAGGTGTTCAGCACGATGATGTCGGCTTGGCCTGCATCCTCTGTAAATTCACAGCCCATGGCCTGGAGCATACCCATGATATGCTGGCTGTCGGCCACGTTTTGCTGACAGCCGAAGGTATCCACCAGGGCCAGGGGCGCCCGGCCCCGCTGGCGGTGGATGTCCGCCAGCTTCCGCTCATATTCCCTTTGGCGCAGGGTGTCCTCCGCCGATAAAACCACTTGTTTTCTGTCCAAAATAATCCTCCGTCAGCGCCAAGGTGAAAAATGGCGCTATGTTTCGACTTTAATTGTAGAATTATATCACATTCCCCAGGGTAAAACAAGCCGCAGAGCGTTGCAAATTTCCGCCAATGTGTGTATGATAGGGGGAGCTGAGAACGTAAAAGGAGTTTTTTCTATGGTATGGAGCATTGCACTGCTGGTGATCCTCATCGGGGCAGACCAGGCGCTGAAATACTGGACGGTGACCCACCTGGCTCTGGGAGAGAGCACGGGGCTGCTCCCCGGGGTGCTGCAGCTGACCCGGCTGCACAACTACGGTGCGGCCTGGTCCAGCCTGTCGGGTAAGACCGTGGTGCTGCTGATCGTCACGACGGCGCTGCTGATCGCCGTGGCCTGGCTGCTGGTCAAAAAGATCGTGCGGCACCGGCTGGGAGTCGCGGCGGGACTTTTCATCCTGGGCGGCGGACTGGGCAACATGATCGACCGGATATGGCACGGGTATGTGGTGGATATGCTGGACATTTCGCCGCTGTTTGAGTACCCGGTTTTCAACCTGGCGGACTGCTTCGTGGTGGTGGGCGCCGTGCTGGGCGCGGTGTACTACCTGTGGTTCTACGATAAATACGATAAAAAGGAGCGCACCCATGGACACAAGGACCCTAACAGCTACAACTGAATCCGCCGGGGCGCGGCTGGATGCCTTTCTGGCCGCCCAGCTGCCGGATGTGACCCGCTCGGCGGCGGCCCGGCTCATTGAGAGCGGCTGCGTCGCCGTGGACGGCAAGCCCGCCGGGAAGAGCACCCGTCTCCAGGGCGGGGAAACGGTGTCCGTGATCCTGCCCCAGATGGAGGAGCCGGAGGCCCGGCCGGAGGACATTCCTCTGGACGTGGTGTACGAGGACGGGGATGTGATCGTGGTGAATAAGCCCGTGGGCATGGTGGTGCACCCCGCCCCGGGGCACCCGGACGGCACATTGGTCAACGCCCTGCTGCACCACTGTGCCGGGAGCCTTTCGGGCATCGGCGGCCAGCTGCGGCCCGGTATCGTCCACCGCATCGACCGGGACACCAGCGGCCTGATCATCGCCGCCAAGAACGACACTGCCCATAATTTTCTGGCCGCCCAGCTGGCGGACCACACCTTGGCCCGGACCTACGAGTGTCTGGCGGTGGGCAACTTCCGGGAGGACAGCGGCACCGTGGAGGCCCCCATTGGTCGCCACCGCACAGACCGGAAAAAGATGGCCGTGGTGCCCGACGGACGCCGGGCCGTGACCCACTGGGAGGTCATCGCCCGCTACCGGGGTGTCACCCATCTGCGCTGCCGCCTGGAAACAGGCCGCACCCACCAGATCCGCGTGCACCTGGCCTACATCGGCCACCCTATCCTGGGGGACACGGTGTACGGAGCCAAAAAACCCGTCCCCGGCCTCACCGGTCAGTGTCTCCACGCCACGGGCCTGGAGTTTATTCACCCCGCCACGGGGGAAAAAGTGTCCCTCACCTGCCCTCTGCCGGAGGAATTCACCCGGATGCTGGAAAAGCTGCAGCGGCAAGACTAACAGGCTAATATGAATGCAGCCGTGGGGCAAAGCCCCACGGCTGCATTTTTTGTTTTTTTATCCCTGGTGCTCCCGGGCGTGGCGGCAGATGGCCGCAAAGGTCTGGGGACTGAGGTCGTGCTCGATCTTGCAGGCGTCGCTCTCTGCCGTTTCCTGATCTACCCCCAGGTTTACGAAAAAATTGGTGAGGGTCTGGTGGCGCTCCAGCATCTCCTGGGCGATGGCCATGCCGGTGGGCTCCAGGGTGATAAGCCCTGTTTTATCCATGGAGATATAGCCGTTTTCCCGCAGGCGTTTGGTGGCATAGCTGACGCTGGGCTTGGTGACGCCCAGATGCTCCGCCACATCGATGGAGCGGATAAAGCCGTGCTTTTTCAGCATCATCAGCATGGTTTCCAAATAGTCCTCCGAGGATTTCTGAATTTCCATAATAGATACACTCCGTCCTTCATTTTAAACAGCGTAGCACATCGGCGGCGAAAAAACAAGGGAAAGTTAAAAATATTTCACCAAACCCTATTGACAAAGTATGCTTTTAGAGGTATTGTAAGCATACTTAATTAGTAGGCATTACTTTTCAATATCGGGAGGTACCGCATATGATCATTTATACCGACAATGCCGCCACCACCAGGATGAGCGACACCGCCGTGGCCGCCATGCTCCCTTGCCTGCAGGGGAACTACGGCAATCCCTCCAGTCTGCACACCGTGGGCCAGAAGGCCGCCGAGGCCCTGCAGAGCGCCCGGGAGACCGTGGCCAAGTGCCTGGGCTGCGATCCCAAGGAGATCCTCTTCACCTCCGGCGGCAGCGAGGCCGACAACCAGGCCATTATTTCCGCCGCCCGCTTCGGCGCGCTGAAGGGCAAGAAGCACATCATCTCCACCGCCTTTGAGCATCACGCCGTGCTCCACACCCTGAAGAAGCTGGAAAAAGAGGGCTTCGAGGTGGAGCTGCTGCCCGTGGGCACCACCGGCACCATTACCCCGGAGCAGGTGGCTGCGGCCATTCGCCCCGACACCGCCCTTGTGACCATCATGTACGCCAACAACGAGATCGGCTCTATCCTGCCCATCCCGGAGATCGGCGCCGTGTGCAAGGAGAAGGGCGTCATTTTCCACACGGATGCCGTCCAGGCGGCGGGCCACCTGCACATTGATGTGAAGGCGCAGAACATCGACATGCTCTCCCTTTCCGGCCATAAGTTCCACGGGCCCAAGGGCTCCGGTGTGCTGTATGCCCGCAAGGGCATCCCTCTGGTGAATGTCATCGAGGGCGGCGCCCAGGAGCGGGGCAAGCGGGCCGGCACGGAGAATCTGCCTGCCATCGTGGGTATGGCGGCGGCTTTGCAGGAGGCTTGCGACCATATCGACGAGAATGCCGCTAAGGTCTCCGCCCTGCGGGACAAGCTCATCGCGGGCCTGTCCGAAATTCCCCATTCCGCCCTTAACGGCGACCCGGTGCACCGTCTGCCCGGCAACGTGAACTTTTGCTTCGAGGGCATCGAGGGCGAGAGCCTGCTGCTCCTGCTGGATGCCAAGGGCATCTGCGCCAGCTCCGGCAGCGCCTGCACCTCCGGGTCCCTGGATCCCAGCCATGTGCTGCTGGCTATCGGCCGGCCCCACGAGGTAGCCCACGGCTCCCTGCGCCTGAGCCTGTGCGAGTGGAACACGGAGGAGGAAGTGAACATTATCCTGCAGGAGGTGCCCCGTGTGGTGGAGTACCTGCGCAATATGAGCCCCATGTGGAAAGATCTGGTCAGCGGCAAGAAGCCGTTCATGCTGTAAATAAGGAGGCAATTATCATGGCACTGTATACCGATACTGTAATGGATCACTTCATGAGCCCCCGGAATGTGGGCGAAATTGAGAACCCCAGCGGCGTAGGCGAAGTGGGCAACGCCAAGTGCGGCGATATTATGAAGATGTATCTGGACATTGAGAACAATGTCATCAAGGACGTGAAGTTCGAGACCTTTGGCTGCGGCAGCGCCATTGCCTCGTCCTCCATGGCCACCGAGATGATCAAGGGCAAGACTGTGGAGGAGGCCCTGGCCATCAGCAATAAGGACGTGGTGGATGCTCTGGGCGGCCTGCCCGCCCACAAGCTGCACTGCAGCGTCCTGGCGGAGGAGGCCATCAAGTCCGCCGTGAAGGATTACTATGACCGCAACGGCATCGCCTACGACCACAGCCAGTTCCCCGACTGTGAAAACTGCGAGAGCTGCCGGATGGTGTAAGCATCCTTGTGAAAGGGACGAAATTGTGGTATCATAGCATCGCAAAGGAGGGATCGGCATGAAGATCTCCACCCGGGGCCGGTATGCCCTGCGGATGATGCTGGATCTGGCGGAGAACCAGGGAGACGGCGTAGTGGCTCTGAAGGACATCGCCGCCCGCCAGGGTATCTCCAAAAAATATCTGGAGCAGATCATCCCCGTGCTGAACCGCGCGGGCCTGCTGCAAACCTCCCGGGGCTTTCTGGGGGGCTACCGGCTGGCTAAGGACCCGGCGGACTACACCGTGGGCGAAATTCTCCGGGCCGCCGAGGGGGGCCTGTCCCCGGTGGCCTGTCTGGAACAGTCGCCCAACGCCTGCCCCCGGTGCCATGAGTGCGACACTCTCCCCATCTGGGCGGGGCTGGAGCAGGTAGTCAACCAGTATCTGGACGGCATCACCCTCCAGAGTGTTCTGGACGGCCGGAAAAATAAATACTGAAAAAGCTGTCATGCCCACGCCGGTGAGTCAACCGGCGCGGGCATGTAACTTTCTGGGACGGTCATAAGGCCACCCCCTATCTTCATTTTTCCGCCGGGGGCGTGGGCTCCTCCGGCTGGGAGCGGATGAAGTCCTGCACCAGGGCATAGACCACCGAGCATATGGGCACGCCTATGAGCATACCCAGCAAGCCGAAAGCGCCTCCGCCGATGGTCACCGCCGCCAGCACCCACAGACCCGGCAGCCCCACGGACTTGCCCACCACCTTGGGATAGATGAGGTTGCCCTCCACCTGCTGCAAGATCAGCAGGAAGATCAGGAAGGTCAGCGCCTTGATAGGGCTGACGAACACGATGAGAAACGCCCCTGTGGCCGCGCCGATCCACGCGCCGAAAATGGGGATGAGGGAGGTGAAGCTGATGATCACCGACACCGGCAGGGCGTAGGGCAGCCGCAGGATCAGCATGCCGATGCAGCACAGGGTACCCAGAATGACGGCCTCCGTGACCTGCCCGGTAACGAAGCTGGAAAAGGCATTGTTGGTCAGCTTCAGGATGTGCATGGTGCGCGCCCCGGCCTTTTTGGGCAGGGCCGCCAGTAGCAGCCGCCTGGACTGAGCCAGCAGTGTCTCCTTCTGGGCCAGCATGTACACGGAGAACACCAGCGCCAGCAGCAGGTTGACCAGGGCACCCAGAATGGAGGTGGTGATGTTGAAGGTGGTGTTCACCACACTGTCGCCATAGCTGCTGAGAAAGCCCGTGATGACCTTTGTGGCGGCCTCCACGTTCATGGACAGCTCCGGCAGGGTGACACCGTGCTGGTTGGCAAAGGCAATGAGACTGTCCCACCACACCTGGATCTGGGCGACATACAGGGGCAGGTTAGCCGCCAGGGACGCTCCCGCCTCCTCCAGCCGGGGGATCAGGATGAAGAAGATGGCGAAGATAATGCCCAGAAACAGCACAATGGTCAGCACCAGGCAGATGGGTCGCTTCAGCTTCACCCGCCATAGCTCCGGAGCCTTTTTCAGCGCCAGATCCCACAGCCGCTCAATGGCCTTGAGCAGGAGGTTCATCACATAGGCGATGCACGCGCCCAGGATCAGCGGCGCCAGCATCGAGACAAGACTGCTCAGCAGGCTTCCCAGGGTCGACAGGTTGTTCAGCCCCCAGTACAGCAGGATGGCGCAGGCGACGAGCAGCAAAATGCGTTTGATATTCTTCTTGTTCAGCTCCAAGGAGATCCCACCTTTTCCGAGAATATACGTTCCGTATCGGGAAAACATAGTAGGTTTATTATAGCATGCTTTCCCCGGATGCGCCACGGGAAAATTCGGCCACTGGGCAAGTATTTTGCCGGAAATGACCGCCACGGGAGCAAAACTGATCCTTTTGATAAATTTTTACAAAATTAAATGAAAATATAATGATTTGCGGATGGAAAAAAGAGCGTTAAAGTGTTACAATGCAACATCATGGAATTGCCCCTTAGGAGATGATAGCAATGAGAAAGCGTCGTTTTGCCGCGTGGCTGCTGAGCCTTGTGCTGGCGGTGCTGTGCTGCGCCCCGGCCTGGGCTGCGGAGAGTGAGCCTGCATATGTGCGCACTGTGTTCAATAAGACCAACGGCCTTTCCACCGACGAGGCCAACGCCGTCCTGCAAACGAAGGACGGCTACCTGTGGGTGGGCAGCTTCGGCGGCCTGCTGCGCTATGACGGGACAAGCTTCCGGGACTTCAGCGCGGAGGGGGCCATCACCACCCAGTCCATCCGCACCCTGTATGAGGATTCCACCGGCCGGCTGTGGATCGGCAGCGGCGATGCGGGTGTGTTCGTCTATGAAAACGGTGCCTTCACCCAGGTGCCCTGCACGGAGAAATACGGCTTTCTCAACATCCGTGACTTTGCGGAGGGATCCGACGGCACTATTTATGTGGCCTCCAGCTCCGGCGTGTGCCGGATCCATGACGGCTGCATGGTTCCCTACCGGGACGAGCTAGTAAATGGCGAGACCATATTTTCTCTGGGCGTGGACAGCCATGAGCGCCTGTGGTGCGTGATGAACACGGGCCGGTGTGCCGTCATGCAGGACGGGCATGTGCTCTCCCTGCTGGGGCCGGAGCTGTTTTTCCCGAGGAATGAAGAGATAACCTGCCTGGCCACCGACAGCGACCGCAATATCTACCTGGGCACCAAGGGCACCTCCGTGGCAAAGGTCACCTGCACCGGCTCCGGACTGGACGCGTCGGACTTTTCCGTGCGCATGTACAATGTGCCTGATACCGCTATCCATAACCGGATCCATATTACCGCCAGCGGCGATATCCTGGTCTCGGGCCAGAAGGGTTTTGCCTGGCTCACCTCCGACGGACAGCTGCGCGATTCCCATTCCGGCGCCGCCACCGAGGCTGTGAACTGCGCCGCCCTGGATTACGAGGGCAATGTCTGGCTGGCCTCCTCCAATGAGGGCCTGGTGCGCTACAATCCCGGCTGCTGCACCTCTCCCAACCTGACTGCGGGCCTCACCGGCAGGGACCTCAACGCCGTGACCGCCGCCGGCGGGCTGTACTATACCGCCACGGACCAGGGCCTGCTGGCCTTTGACAGCGACTGGCACCCTCTGGACACCGCCCTGACCCAGCGCCTGACTGGCGTCCATGTGCAGAATCTCATGGTGGACAGCCTTGGCCGCCTGTGGTGCGGTACCTACTTCGATTTGGGCCTGGTGCGCTATGACCCCGCCAGCGGGGACATCACCCTGTTCAATTCCTCCAATGGCCTCTATAGTGCCAGCATCCGCGTGTCCTATGAGATGGCCGACGGCACGGTGGCCGTGGGTACCCAGGACGGTCTGGCCCTGATCCGGGACAACGAGGTGGCGGCCTTTTATAATAAGGGAAGCGGCATGGAGACCCAGTCCATCCTCTGCCTGACCCAGGCCCCCAACGGCACCCTGCTGGTCGGCAGTGCCGGCAGCGGCATCTATGCCCTGTCCACGGACGGCAGCCTGAAAAAGTACAGCTATGACCAGGGCCTGGCAGACGGCGTGGTGCTGCGGATCCTCCCGGAGGAGGGCGGCAAGAGCGCCTTTGTCAGCGCCGGCGGCCACCTGTATCACTGGGCGGACGGCAGCTTCACCCGACTGGATAACCTGCGCGTAGGCCCCGGCTTCATCTTCGATATGTATGAGCGGGACGGGCGGCTGTGGCTGCTCCAGGACGGCGGTATCTACGCCGTGGATAAGGCGCAGCTTCTGGCGGGAGAGAAGTCCCATGTCACAAAATACGGCACCGCCCAGGGCATCACCGGCTCCCTGAAGGTTAACACCTGGCACTACCTGGCGCCGGACGGCAGCCTGTACCTGGCCACCCGCAATGGCGTCAGCGTGTTTGGTTTCCAGGTGTATCGACGCCTCTGCCCCAGCTGGCCATCAACAGCGTCCGCGTGGACGGCAAGACCTATGAAAACCTGACGCGTATAACATTGAGCAGCTCAGCCCAGCGCATGACCATTGACTTTTCCGCCCTGACCTTTTCCGGTGCGGCCGATCTGTGCATCGGGTATCAGCTGGTGGGCTTTGCCAAAAATGAGACAGTGCTGGAGTATGTGGCCGGCGGCACCGTCAGCTACACCAACCTGGCGGGCGGCGACTATATCTTCCACCTCCGGGTCTTTGACCCCAATAATCCCGACTCGGTGCGCTCCATCCAGCTGTCCTTCACTAAGGACAAGGCCCTGTCTGAGCAGCCCCTGTTCTGGATCGGCTGCCTGCTCCTCCTGATCGTGGCGATCATGGGGGCTGTACATGTGCTTACCCGCGCCAGAATGGAGCGCATGCGCCAGCAACAGCAGGCGTACCAGAGCATTGTGGAGCAGTCCCTGCGCACCTTTGCCAACGCCATCGATGCCAAGGATCCCTATACCAACGGCCACTCTGTCCGGGTGGCCCGGTACGCCCGGGAGATCACCCGCCGCCTGGGATATTCTCCCCGGGACCAGGAGACCGTGTACTATGTGGCCCTGCTGCATGACATCGGCAAGATCGGTATCCCCGACAGTATTCTCAATAAAACCGGTGCCCTGACGCCGGAGGAGCAGGCCATCATCCGGACCCATCCCGTCAAAGGCGGGGAAATTCTCCGGGACTTTACCGCCCTCAAGGGCATAGCCGACGGTGCCCGCTACCACCATGAGCGCTACGACGGCAAGGGCTATTGCGCCGGTCTGGCCGGGGAGGAGATCCCCCTGATGGCCCGGATCATCTGCGTGGCGGACAGCTACGATGCCATGTCCAGTGACCGCTGCTACCGCAAGGCTTTGCCGACGGAGAAGATCGTGGAGGAGCTGCGCAAGGGAAGCGGTACCCAGTTTGACCCGCACGTTGCCTCCGTCATGGAGGATATAATCCGGGAGGGCGCCGTGCCCATCCCACCGTCTCAGGAGGAAAAGCCTGACTCTCAGAAATAATTATTCTCCCGGTGCACGAAGATTTTCCAATGCATCAAAGGCAGCCCCGATACATTCGTATCGGGGCTGCCGTGTTCTTTTTTATCTGCACATGAGGCTGACTCTGCTGCCCTTTATTCCTCCAGATGCTTTTTGAAGTTGCCGCCTGCCTGCACGCCCTCCTGCACGATGAAGAACGCGTGAGGATCCAGCTCTGCCATGATGGTTTTCAGCTTTTCAATCTCGTACTTGTTCAGGCACACGCACATGACCCGCACGGAGTCGCCGGTGTAAGCGCCGCTGGCATCCCAGTAGGTCACGCCCCGATCCAGCTTATCCATAATGTACTTGGGCAGCTCCGGATTTTTCTCCTTGGTGATGATCAGCACCTCCACCGTGATGCCCTGCTTGTGGAGCCTGTCCAGGAACAGGCCGTAGAACACCGTATAGATGGCCGAGTAAATGGCCGTGGACGCGTCAAACAGCACCAGACACAGGGAGTACAGCACCACGTTGCAGGTGGTGTTGAACCGGCCTACTGTAGAGGATTTTTTCTTCTTGGAGACGCACAGGCCCAGAATGTCCAGTCCGCCGCTGCTGCACCCGCAGGTGAGGAGCATGCCCCCTGCAAAGCCGCCCACGATGCCGCCCAGCAGACAGCTGGTCAGCCGTTCCTGAATGATGGGCTGCTCCATCACAGGGATCAGTGTCAGAAACAGGGAGTAGCACCCCGTGCAGATCAGCGTCCGCACCACGAAGGACCGGCCCAGATTTTTCCATGCCATCCACAGCAGCGGTACGTTCAGCAGCAGATACAGGATACCCGAGAAGTCAAACCCCATTACTATTCCTAACTTCTGGGTCAGAATAGAGCGGATCAGCTGCTGAAGCCCAGCAGACCGCCATTATATAAATTGTGCGGCACAATAAACAGATTTGTGGCTATGGCCATGATAAGCGCGCCGATAACGCACATGCTCAGCCGGATCCAGCGGTTATGCAAAGCTCTGTCAAACATAACAGATGCCCTCCTTTTTTATCGTTCCCCCATTATTCTCGCTTTCCCCCCAAAAGTCAAGAGCCGATTTTCACAAACTGTACCGCAGGGACTTGTACAGCCTCTCCATGCTGCGGTTCAACGACCGGGACACGGTGGATTTGTTCAGCCTCAGCTCCTTGGCGATGGCCGTCACGCTCATACCGCCGGTAAAGCGCATCTGCAAAATCTGCCGCTGCCGGGGGGTCAGCTCCTGGTGCACGGCCAGGGGCAGGTTGCTCAGCAGCCGCCAGATGCGGTCCTGGTTGTCTCCGGCCTGCTCCTGCTTCCACAGGCACAGGCTGGCGATGTCGATGGGGTCATAGGCCTCAGAGGGTGTAATGTGCATTCTTGCGATACCCCCTGTCGTAGTAGCGTGCGGTGAGCTCTGCCAGCTGCCGGCTTTCCCTCTGCAGGGGTTCCAGCTGCCGGATGCGCTGCTGCAAAAGCTCGGCGCTCTCCCGGTCGCCGCACCGGGCCTGCTCCAGGCGCAGCGACACGATCCGCTGCTGCAAAAGCTGCGCCCCCTCCTGATACTGGTTGGATAGCTGCTGCAATGTCATACTCGTCCTTCTCCTTTCCCTTATGCAAAAAAATTGCGGCTCTTCTGCATATTTTTGTTGACAAATCCCCTTTGTTGTGGTAGCATAATGTTCGCTGGTTGTTGTGCTGGTGTAGCTCAGCTGGTAGAGCAGCTGATTTGTAATCAGCAGGTCGGGGGTTCGAATCCGTCCACCAGCTCCAATTTCATAACAAGACATGGGGGATTTCCCGAGTGGCCAAAGGGGACAGACTGTAAATCTGCTGGCGATGCCTTCGGTGGTTCGAATCCACCATCCCCCACCAAAAAGCCGATTGCGTAAGCGATCGGCCTTTTTGTTTTTTTACCCGGCTCTGCTCAGGGCGGCAGCCCTCTGGGCGGTGAAAAAGCATATCGATCCATGGTTCTTTTTTTAGCCCGCCTCTTGCAGGCCCCCCCTCTTCCACCTGTAAATCGGCTGCTCAGGCCACCGGTTTTCGTTTTGACATATCTGGCTGAATTTCCGCTTTATTCGGAATCTTTCCCTAAAAAACAAAATTTCCTGATCTGTCCCCTACGATATCACAAGAAACTTGGCATGTCAATAGTAAATCAACAAGATTCTTGTATTTTTGGGTTGACAAATACACGAAAAAGTCGTACACTGTGTCTATGAATGTCGAAAATTGGCGGGAGGACAGGAGATGGGCTTTGGAGAGCAGCTGCGGCAGCGGCGGAAAGAGCTGGGATACAGCCGGGAGGAGTTGGCCGGACGTCTGGGCGTCACCGCCTCTGCTGTGGGCAACTATGAAACCGGCGTCAGCACCCCCAAGGAAAGCGTCCTGCGGCAGCTGTTTGATGTGCTGCAGGTGGAACCCAATTATCTCTACCGGGACTTTTATGCCGCAGGCCGCTTCGGCCAGTCCGTCAGTGAGGAGGAGAAAAGTCTGCTGAAAAAGTACCGGGAGCTGGGCCTCACCGGCCGCCGGACCCTCTGCACCATGTTGGATGCCCTGGGCCTTATGCAGGCGGAGGCCGAGCGGGACCGCGCCCCGGCGGAGGAGCGCACCATCCCGCTGTACTGCTGCCCGGCGGCAGCGGGCTATACGGCCCCGGTGTTCGGGGAGGACTATGAGCTGCTGCCTGTGCAGGGGGAGGTTCCTGTGGGTGCAGAGCTGGCTGTGCGGATCCAGGGGGACAGTATGGAGCCCTATATCCGGGACGAGTCCGTGGTGTATGTGAACCATGATCCCCTGCGCTCCGGCGACGTGGGCATTTTCTGCGTGGATGGGGACATGCTCTGCAAGCAGTACTACCGGGACCCCATGGGTACCGTGTACCTTTTTTCCCTGAACCGCCGCCGCAGCGATGCCGACCAGGTGTTCACTGCCGGCAGCAACCGCAGCCTCACCTGCTTCGGTCGGGTGATGCTCCACACACTGCCCCTCCCCTTATGATGATAAAAACGGAGATGTTGCCTGTTTGGGAGCAACATCTCCGTAAATTTTTTTAAAATAACCCTGCGGATATTATTAAAGGATAAACCCACCGTCGCAGGTAAGCACCTGCCCGGTGATGAAGCCCGCCGTCGGGTCGGCCAGGAAGGCCACCGCCGCCGCGATATCCTCCGGGGTGCCCAAACGTCCCAGGGGTGTCTGCTCCGCCAGCTGGGGCAGCAGCTCCTCCGGCAGCTCATCCAGCATATCGGTGCGTATGACCCCCGGGGCCACGCAGTTCACCCGGATGTGGCTGGGGGCCAGCTCTGCCGCCAGGGAGCGGGTCAGTCCGATGAGGGCCGCCTTGGTGGCGGAGTAGGCTACCTCGCAGCTGGCGCCCCGCTGGCCCCAGATAGAGGAGATGTTCACAATGCAGCCCGTATGCTCGTGGAGCATGTGGGGCAGCACCGCCCGGCTGGCATAAAAAGCGCCGTCCACGTTCACCGAGAAGAACTCGTGCCACCGCTTCTCCGTCAGCTCCTGAAACAGGCTCTGACCCGCGATGCCCGCGTTGTTCACCAGCAGAGACACCGGGGCGAAATTCTCCTCCACCCGGCGCACCATGGCCTCCACTTCCTCCCGCCGGGACACATCCGCCTGACAGATCATGGCCCGGCAGCCCGCCTCTGTCAGCTGCTGCGCCAGCTCCTCCGCCTTGTCCCGGCGTACCCGGTAGCCGATGGCCACCGCCCAGCCTCTGCGAGCCAGTTCTGTGGCGATGGCCCGTCCGATGCCCCGGGAGGCCCCTGTGACCAATGCGATCTTCTCCATATTTGTTGCCCTCCTCCGTCGCATTATCTTATTAGTATAGCAAATTTTATTTCATATCGCAAGAAAACGGACTGAATTCAGTCCGTTTTCCGTTTGCATATGGTTTATTGTTTCTCTGCCATGATCTCCCGCATAACGTCGGCCAGGATCTGTACGCCCTTTTCGATGTCCTCGTCGGTGGAGTTGGAGTAGTTGATGCGCATGGTGCGCACACCCCGCTCCTCCTCGTAGAAGGGGTCTCCGGCGCAGACGGCCACGCCCCGCTCCATAGCCAGATTCTGCACGTCCACAGCCTTGATGCCCTCGGGCATGGTGGCCCACAGGAACATGCCGCCCTCCGGCTGTGTGTACTCCACGCCCTCGGGAAAGTACTTCTTCATGCACTCGTGCATTTTCTCCGCCTTGGCCTTGTAGAGCACCCGGGTCTTTTCAATGTGCTCGTCCAGGTCGTGGTCGGCCAGATACTGGGCCAGAACCATCTGGCAGAAGATGTTGGTGTGCAGATCCATGGTGGACTTGTAGGCCAGGAGCTTTTCCCGGACAGTAGGCTCCTTGCAGGCGATCCAGCCGATACGCATGCCCGGGGAGACGATCTTGGAGAAGGTGCCCAGCATCACGCACTGCTCACCCAGGAACCAGTGGAAGCTGTGTCCGGCCTTGCCGGAGAAGCGCAGCTCGCCGTAGGGATTATCCTCCAGCACCATGACGTTGGTGCCCTTGAGGACCTCAGCGGCCTTGACGCGGACCTCCTCGGTGTAGGTCAGACCTGTGGGGTTCTGGAAGTTGGGGATGACGTAGATGAACTTGGGGTCGCGCTCCTTCACGGCCTTTTCCAGGGCGGCCACGTCCAGGCCGTCGCTGTTCAGGGGGATGGACAGCACCTTGGGGTCATACAGGTGGAAGGTCTGCAGGGCCGCCAGATAACTGGGGGTCTCTACCATGATCTCGTCGCCCGGGTCGATCATCACGGCGGAGAACATATCCAGGGCCTGCTGGGAGCCGTTGGTGATGATGATGTCCTGAGGCTCAAAGTCCAGATCCATCATCTTCTTATAGCGCTCACAGATGTACCGGCGCAGGGGCTCGTAGCCCTGGGTCCCGCTGTACTGCAGGGCGCCCACGCCGTTTTCCTTGAGAACCTTGTCCGCTGCCTCGTCCATTTCCTTGATGGGGAAGGACACAGGGTTGGGCAGGCCGCCGGCAAAGGAGATGAGGTTGGGGTCTGCGGCCGCCCGCAGGATCCCGGCCAGAAACTCAGCCTGGAAATCAGGCTTAGACATTCTCTGAGAGATTTTGACGTGCATGATTTTTCCTCCTGTATGTGATTGAAATTTTATCTACAATTATAAGCAGCGTTTCAAAAAAGCCCCGTAGAGCTTGCGCCCGCAGACGCGAAAAATTGAAATCATTTTTCACCGCGACATGTGCGTGGGGGAAAATACCTTTTAGGCTGCCAGTGTGGAAATTTTGCGCCCAGCGCAAAAATTATGCGCGCAGCAGACTGGGATCTTTTCGCCGTTTTTTTAGATTTCCTTCAGATGCTCCATATTGTGGCGGATACCCTCGCAGCACTCGTGGAATTTTGCTTTTTCCTCGTCGGTCAGGGGCAGCTCCACCACTTCCTCCACGCCTTTTGCGCCGATGACGCAGGGCACGCCTGCAAACAGGCCGCTCTCCCCGTATTCGCCGCACAGCTCCATGCTGGCGGGCATGATGGCCTTCTCATCGTGGAGCACGATGTGGACCATCCGGGCTGCGGTGGTGGCGATACCGTACTCCGTGCAGAATTTACCGGAGAAGGTGACCCAGCCGCCGCCGATGGACTCCTTCTGCAGGGCCTCCCGGTCAAAGCGGAAGCGCTCATCCGTCTCGGCCCACTTGTCCAGGGGCATCCCCCGGAAGCTGACGCAGGACCAGGGGGCGAACTGCTGGTTGCCATGCTCACCCAGCATATAGCAGGTGATGGACTTGTGGTCGATGCCCGTCTGGCGGGCCAGAGCGCTGAGCAGGCGGGAGGTGTCCAGCCCCGTTCCGGTGCCGAATACCCGTCCCTTGGGCAGGCCCAGACCTATTGCCAGCTCCCGGGTCACGATGTCGCAGGGGTTGGTGATGTTCACCACCACGCCGTCAAAGCCGCTGGCCTTGACCTTCTCCGCGTAGCCCCGGACGGCGGGAATGGTGAAGTCCATCTCCGTCACCCGGTTGTGGTTGCCCCGCAGGAGGTCGATCTTGCCCACGCTGTTGACGATGACGTCGCATGCACCCAGGTCGGCAAAGTCTCCCCCCCGGACGGTGACCCGGTGGGGCAGATAGGCTGCGGCATCCCGCAGATCCTGCACCTCGCTTTGCAGCTTCTGCTGGTTCTGATCCACCAGTACCAGCTCGTCGGCGATGCCCTGCACCGCCAGGGAATACGCTACATGGGCGCCTACATGGCCCAGGCCGATGACGCCTACCACACGATTTTTAGCCATAAAAAATCCGCTCCTTATTGAAAAATTGATTATTACATACCGAAATTGGGAAACAGCACGCAGGTGTAGAGCATGGTCAGCACCATGTATACCACCAGAATGATGGCGAAGACCGGGAGCGTACGCTTCATGACCTTGTTCTCGTTGCCGATCTGGTCCACGGTGGCGCAGGCGGCCACGGTGTTGTTAGGGCAGATGAGGTTTCCGAGAGATGCACCGGAGTTCTGGCCGGCAAAGATGGTGATGGGGTTCATGCCCAGGGTGCCCGCCGCCTGGATGTGCATATCGGCGAACATGATGTTGGAGCCCAGGCCCGTGCCGGTGATGAAGGAGCCGCTGGCGCCGATGAGCACGGCTGCTGCGGGGTAGAACTTACCCACCACGGCGGCGATGTCGGAGGCCAGGAGGTTCATCATGCCTGTGGAGGAGGACTGCATGATGTAGGACACCACCAGCAGACTCCCCATGGTCACCAGAACCGGCAGCACATGGCCCACGGTCTTGCTGCAAATTTGCCCGTACTGCTTCATGCCGGTCTTCAGGGTCATAGCGCCCAGGAAGCCGCAGATGAGGATCACCACGTCCACCCACACGATGTACCCGAAGGTGCACATGATGGCAAAGCCGTTATTTACCAGTGCCGGGAAGCCGTAGCGCACGGCGGGCAGCAGCACCAGCATATAGATATAGGGGGACATGGCCCGGAACGCGCCGTACTTCTTCTCGTGATTTGTAAACTGATACCGGTACTCCTCCGGGGTCTTCACGCCCACCAGCTTCACATAGGCCACGGACAGCAGGATGGATACCAGGCCCGTCCCCATGGACGTGACCTCCGCGCCCACGAAGTTGGACAGGGCGAACATCACGCCTCCGGTGGTAACGCCCGCAAAGACTAGATAGGGTACGATGCCCTTGAAGCCCTTACGGCCGAAGGTCATGGCCACCATAATAAACGGGATGATGAGCACGCCGAACATGTGGATGCGGCCTACCATGGCGGAGTTGAGAGCCACGGTGCTTATGCCCGCGTCGGTGAGGGCCGCGCCGCCGTTGATGGTGGTCAGGCCCGCGCCGCCCCAGGAGCAGGGCGTGGCGTCGCCCAGCAGGGCCAGGGCGATGGAGGTCACCGGGTCAAAGCCCAGAGCCACCAGGAACGGCGCTGCGATGGCGGCAGGGGAGCCAGCCCCGGCGGCGCCCTCTAGGAAAATGGGGAGCATCATGCCCACAATGACCACCTGTACCCGGCGGTCGTCGCTGATGCGGGCGATGGCGCCCTTCACCTCGTCGATAGCGCCGGTGTCCCGCAGGAGGTTCAGGATGACAAATGCGCCGAAGACCATGAGTACGATCTTCAGGCCCTCCTTGATGCCCTTCCAGATCAGCGCGTCGTACACGGCAACGTTCTCCTTAAAGGATGCGCCGGTGACGTTGAAGTATGTAAAGGCCAGTACCAGTGTCCAGATCAGAGCCACCGGCGCGACTTTTTTGGCAGATTGGTGAAAACCAAGGATACCCACCAGCACCACGATGATGGGGCTGAGTGCCATTACAAAATTTAAAAATCCCATAGCTTGTCTCTCCTTCTATTTTCAAAGTGATTTTCGGCGGTCCCGCTCCTGTGCTGGCCGGGCAAGGCAGAAGCAAAACCTGTATAAAAAGAGACCCCGCCGGATGGCGGGGCCTCGAACTTCTGTGGTCTGCAAGCAGGCTGCGTTAAAGCGTCTGTGTAGAGGGGAAGCGATGCGCCGTCATCCGGTCAGCATGGGAAATCAGCAAAGCGAAAATAGACCCCGGCAGCAGGCCGGCGTCCAGAATAATAACCAGAATAGAACTTATAGCAGCGCGGAAGAAATCGGCGCAGGAACCCTGCGCAGAGGCGGCTGTATTCATGAAACGGGAGTGAGTTGCCTTGTTCATAGCCGCCTCTTCCTTTCTCAATGATGAACGGAGCATACCACAAAATTTTCCCCACTGCAATAGGAAATTATATTAATTCAAAATAATTATAGAAACGCACATATTTTCTCCGCCAGCACCGGTTTTCTCTTGTTCAGAATAGCGAAGGAGCCGGAAGCCTATCCTCGCGAAAAAAATCCGGCAAAACATCTATTTTGGTTCCACATAACTGCCGTTCACTGCCACCGAAGAAAAAATATGGGTATATGTCAGAAAAGTATTGACAAATGTCCCCTCACAGGGTATTATAGTACCGTTCTCGCGCGGTTAGCTCAGCTGGTAGAGCACATGCTTGACGTGCATGGGGTCACAGGTTCGAGTCCTGTACCGCGCACCACGAAAGAAACCTCTTTTGTCTACCAAGACAAGAGAGGTTTTTTCATGCATTTAGGGGCAAAATAGCCCTCAATATAGGAAAATACAGCTAAAACAGGGGTTGGAACGGTCGATCAGACTGCACCAGCCCCTGTTTTTTGCTTTTCGGCGGTCAAACAGGCGCAATACTTTTCGCGTTTTTTTACAGAGCAAAGAAGTTGGCAAAACAGCACCCGACGGGATTTGAATACTTTTAGTTACCCTTTGCCACAACAAAAGTCATGCAGCCGATATAGAGCGTGGATTTGAAGCAAAAAATCCAGCCTTCTACAAAAGAGTAACGAAAAAATACGGGTTAATTATTTACTTTTCGACACAAAGATGCTATAATTATTTAGTATAACTATGCTCGGATTTGGGAATGCGGTGGAGGTGTCGCTATGGCGAAAGACAATTGCCAGAAAATGAAGCTGCTGAAACTGATGGAAATACTGCGCCAAGAAACCGATGAGCAGCATCCTCTTCTTGCAACGGAGATATGCAACAGACTTCTCACTCTTGGCATAACTTGCGATCGTAGAACGCTGACTAAGGATATTGCGCTTCTTAATGAGCAGGGATTTGAGGTCATGACCACAATGATCAGTCATGAAAAAGGCTACTACATCGAAGACCGCAGCTTCAGCGTTCCAGAGTTAAAGATACTTATTGACGCAGTGCAGGCATCCAGCTTCGTCACAGAGAAAAAGACAGCAGAGCTAATCGAGAAAATTGCCGCGCTCGGCGGTAGCCACTGTGCCGAAATACTTAAGAGCAACATGGTGAATTTCAACACCAGAAAACATAGCAACGAATCCATTTATTATAATGTAGCTTATTTAGAGGACGCCATCGAGCAAAATAAGAAGGTCATTTTTCGTTACTACGATTTGGATGCTAACGGCCAGAAGGTCTATCGCAGGGACGGACACCATTATGTTGTGGAGCCGATCGGACTGGTGTTCAATGAAGATAACTACTATTTGATGGTTTACAGTGCCCGACATGATAACACGGCCAACTACCGCATAGACAGGATGGACAGTGTTGAGATCGTCGAGGAAGACATTTGCAAAAAGGCACTGGAGCTTCGCCAGAGCGTTGCAGGCTACACCGAGCAGACATTCAAGATGTATGGTGGGCAGCCGGTGCAGATTACGCTGCAGTTTAGTAATAAGCTGATCGGCGCAGTATACGATAGATTTGGCGAAGGAACCAAGATGATTCCTATAGGAGACGAAGATTGCGCCGCCACAGTGATGGTACAAATCAGTCCTACCTTCTGGGGATGGATATTCCAGTTTGGGAAACTGATGAGAATTATATCTCCTGATGGGATTATAGAACAATATAAAGAAAAGATTCGAGAAATAGATAAATAATTCAGTACAATATGGCAGATATACATTTTAGAGAAAGGGTGTGAAGATAAGCGTGCATCACGATGAAAATATTACCTATGCAGAACACTATTTAATCGACATACCCGAATATGCCGATGTGTCTGTAACCACGCTGCCTTTTTCTATCCGTGTAGTTAATAGATTTATGGGTAACGGAATCACAACAGTCGCAAAGTTACTCGAAGCAACGCCAGCTCAACTTATGCAGCTTAAAGGTTTCGGAAGAACATGCTTGGTTGAAGTTGAAAAATATTGTGAGGCATTAGCTCAGAGCGGATTTACGACTAGCCTTCCTTCCCCTAAAAAGCAAGAAGGCAAAAAGAAGTTCAAACAATTTAATGAGCAAATAGCGCTGGGCGATTTTACTTTTGCAGAACAGATGGAATTGAGCGATGACGACAGAGCATATATCGCAGAACTCAAAGAGGCATATGATATACTTGGTGCCGAATTTGCTTTGGAATGCATAACAGAACCTGAAAAAATAGCGCCGATTATGGAAATGATCAATACATTCCAAGACGAAATTCGTCCGTACCTCGAAATTCAAAATTTGGCACGCAATATACCAACCGCCCGAATGAGTAAACGTGCCTTGTGGTATATCAAAGCGTTCACGATCAAGGAAGAAGAACGCGAAGTTCTCAATGAGCTGTGTTCTTCTGAAAACACTACAATAGCAGAGATGGTGGCACATTTCGAATACAAAAACGATACGCGGCTGCGATCGGTGATATGATCGAGGATGCAGAGGAAATCATGACAGCGGTAAAGGACAGCGCAGGGCTGGTCATGGAGCCAGAGAACAAAGCAGCACTGGAGCGGGTCGAACAGGAAATCATCGACCTGCAGAACGCGGTGCTGGAACTGCATAAGGCCAAGCAGCAACGCAGCGTCACAGCAACGGACTATGCGGCGCAGATCAAAGAATACAGTGAACGGATGCAGGCGCTGGAAGCCCAGCAGGCAGAACTGCAGACCACAGAGAACAGATACAGCGAGGTCAAGATGTGGCTGGACAGCTTCGCAGAACACATCCAGAGCGGCGGCATCATGAACGCAGATGACGGCATGATCATGAAGCAGCTGGTGGAACAAATCATCGTAAACGATGACGGCATCGAAGTACACTTCAAATGCGGCATCGTCGCAAGCCACGAATACATGTAACACAAACGCCCTCGGCAGCCAGAACGGTTGTCGGGGGCATTTTTGTGTTTAAGGCGCACAAAATCATTACTCTTTCTTTGAGAGTGGAACGAAATGGTGTCGAGATATTGGTCCCGTCAAGATTTATGCGCAAATTTATTTGCAGGCTCCGGCTGAGTGAAG
>ENA-UONZ01000717-UONZ01000717.1-human-gut-metagenome-genome-assembly--contig:-C93old-NODE-717-length-48155-cov-80.989127_pt1 | contig 48155 bp, 38 predicted proteins | sample MGYA00242468_ERZ724015 | MGnify/ENA metagenome assembly ERZ724015
CCGGAGGCCGCCTTCTGTGCGGCGGACACCGTGTCCGACGTGGTGGCGGTCGCCCCGCTCTGGCCGTGATTGCCGCTGCGCCCGACACTGGACGACCGGCCGCGGTCCTCCCTGCCGTTGGTTCCGGCCGAGCCGCTCGGCTTGACCTCCTGACTGGCGAGGCTGCCGCTCATGTCGCCGTGGCGCTCGGAGTTGTCGCCGCTGCCGCTGGCCGCACTGTCGCCCTTGTCGAGGTCTGCGTCCTCCCCGTCGGCAGAGGGGCCCTGACGCGCCGCGTCCTGCGCCTCGCTGCGCAGGCGGAGGCTGCTGTCGCAGCCGTCACCGAGGGCTTCCGCGCGCTCGGCCTCACTGAAGGCGTAATCCACGCACTGCGATGCGATGCGCGCGCGGGCGTCATCATCCGCTGCGCGGCACAGGCGCGCCAGCTCCGGCACGAGCGCCGTGAGGATGCGGCGGCCGATCTCCGCACACGCGGCGGCCGACGGCGCGAGGATGGCCGTCTCCACCTCCGCCCGGACGGCGGAGAGTGCCGGGTCCCGGTACGGGATGCCCGTGAGGGCAAAGGCCTCCAGCTCACAGAGCAGCGCCTCGAGCGCACTGCCGGGCGCGGCCGCTTCGAGCTGCGCATAGCACACGAAGCGCAGCAGCGGCAGGTAGCCCGGAAAGCGGCGGCAGAGGATGTTGTCCGTGCGCGCCTGCTCCAGAATATTCAATATCCGGTGGCCGAGCAGCGCCCCGGTCTCGGGCGCGAGGGCATAGTGCGCGTGAAAATACGCGCCGGCGTCCGCCGCGAACGCCGCGCAGACGTCCCGGTCGGAGCTGCTGTCGTGTTGGATCTCGCGCGCGAGCAGCACGCGCAGCGCGGCCGTCCAGTGGCGGGCGTCAAAATCCGCGCGCAGCAGGTATTCCGCCCCGCCGACGGTGACGGCCGTACCGTCCGTCGTGCAGCGCAGGCTGTCGTCCGCCGTGACGGTATCGACCCGGATGTTTCCCGGGACAAGCAGCGCAAGACTGCGCTGGAGCAGCGGCGTGATGGGTTCGGCCGCAAGAAAGGCACGGTAGCGCGCCAGCGCGGCGTCAAATCCGTCCATCCTGCGGCACCATGCTCTCAATGAGCTCGGTCAGCTGGAGGCGGGTGTAGGCGTCCTGCGGCTTGGAGGCCACGTTGTCAAGCAGGCCCCAGCGCAGGCCCAGCAGCGGCTCAGCACGCAGGGCATCGATGAAGCCACGGATGGTCATGGCGTCCGGCTCGAGTCCGCCGGCGCTGCGGATGCGGTCGCGGATGGCGCAGTAGACATAGTCGCAGATATTCAGGCTGGCGGCGCTCGCCTCGGGCACGACGCGGTGCAGCACATCGACAATGCTCTCCGGCTCCGCGATGTGGATCGGCGTGAAGCGGTCGATCGTCGCCTCGTTCATGAAGTTCGTGCCGGCATAGTCCTCGTTCATCGTGATCGTGAAGGCCGAGTGCGGGTGCATCTGCACGAGCCCGTAGCCGGGCACCTGGATCTGGCGCGCGGCATCAGTCAGGGAGTGGAGCACGTCGGCACACTCGGGCTTGATGGTGTTGCCCTCGTCGAGCACGACGTCCGCGCCCGCCGCGAGATAACGCAGCATGTCGCTCAGGCGGTAGCGCATGGTGCCGTTTTCGATCGTCGGGCCGCCGAGCAGGTCGAGCTTGTCGAGCTCAGCATTGCCCTGCATGCGGTACTGCGGCACGTTGAGCAGCCAGTCCACCGTCTGGATGAGCGTGTTCTTGCCGCAGCCTTTGCTGCCGACGAGGCGCAGGTGCATGCCCGAGAGCCGGTAGGCAAGGCAGCGCGTGAGCGCGCCGAAGCTGTCCGCCTGCACATAGCGCACCGGCGGGTCCGGCACCAGCTCGGGGTATTCCGGCAGGGAGAACATCTCCGCGAACACGCGCAGGATGATCGGCTCCGGCACCGCCTGCTCGAGCAGGTACGCGGCGCGCGCGGTCAGTGCCTCCGGGGACGCGCAGCCGCGCGCAGCGGCCCCGTCGATGGCCGCGCGCACCGCGCTGCTGAGCGGATCACCGCAGCGGTATTCGGCGAGAAAGCCCCAGACATCCGGCGCGTCGCCGTCGCACGGCTCGCCCGTGGCGTCGCACAACGCCGTGACCCGCGCCCGCACGGGCGCCGTGCGCAGCAGGGCCGTGAGCGCCTCCGACGGCGTGGACACGATACCGACGCGCGCAAACGGGTCGCCCGCCGCCGCCTCGGACAGGCAGCACACAGGCAGCGGCTCGCCCTCGACGCGGCAGAGCACGACCTCCGGCCACGCATGGCGGTCCTGCGCGCAGAGCGAGCGCAGGAAGTCGAGCTTCATCGGTGCTTTCAGGTTGCTGCCGCCGCAGACGGCGGTCTCCGTCTTTGCAGTGTTCATGTTTCCGTCCCGCCTTTCTCAGTTGCCCCGCGTCGCGCCCCAGGGAAAGCCCTTGGCGCCGCCGTGGTAGATCACGCGCCGCACATTCAAAAACGCGCAGCGGCCGATGCGCGCCACGCTGTCGGGGATGACGACCGTGTCCAGATTGCTGCACTGGTAAAACGCCTCGTCGTGGATCTCGCGCACGCTGTCCGGGATGACGATGCCCGTCAGGCCGATGCAGCGCGAGAACATGCCCTCCGGGATGACGGCGAGGCCGCGCGGCAGATTCGTACTGCGCAGGTGCACCTTATCATAAAATGCATAGGGCTCGACCGTCTCGATGCTGTCCGGGAGGATGAGCGTGTCCAGATACGTATAGGAGACCATAGCGTAGGACGCCAGAGCGCGCACGCGCACCCCATCGACCGACGACGGCAGCTCGAGCACCGTGCCGGCGTTGAAGCAGCCGTCCGTGCCGATGCGGCCGGTCTCCGCGTCAAAGACAAAATTCTGCGCCGCCGCCTGCGCCGCCGTCACGGGGTGGGTGTCCCACGGGCGGTCGCGCAGCCAGGTCTGAATGTCCGCCTGCGTGCGCTCTCGCTTTTGCGTCAGGTAGTCCTGCATCTGCTGCAGTGAGCACTGCTGCGAGAAAAAGACCGCCAGATCCTCGGCCTCCAATGGAATGGAAAAGCCCTGCGGCAGCGCAAGCCCCAGCTGCATGGTCAGGATGCGGCGGATATCGGCGCACGCATCGTCATAACGCGAGAGCACCTTCTGATCGCAGACGAAGGGCACATCCAGCCGCGAGGCCTCGATGCCGCCGGCCGTCAAAAGCCCTGCAAAGCCATGGGCGCGGTCCAGAATCTTTTTCACGTCGCGAAACTGCGTGCTCTGGTAAAGAAGCATCTCCATCACGAGGCCCTCCGTCAAATTGTTATTAATCTATCATACAGGCGTGAGGGCCTTTCTTCTGTAACCTTTGCTGCACAGAAAGCGGTTTCCTTGTCTCTTTTCCGGCGCTTTGGACAATTTTTGTACACGGTGTACACAGTTTATTCACTGGACAGTTCTTTCCTGTTGTGGTAAACTCAAGTTACGTTACACGAGTCCCAAAAGTGCACACATTTTACGCAGATAAAGGAAGCGTTCCCATGAATGAAGTGAAAAGCCCCAAAAAGCCGATGATGTATTATTACGCCATCGTCATTCTCGTGATTCTGGCGCTCAACTTTCTGGCGGTGCCCTGGCTGAGCCAGCGGCAGGTCAAGGAGGTCGACTACGGCACGTTTATGACCATGACGGAAAATCAGGAGATCGGCCGTGTGGAGGTGCAGAACAATCAGATCCTCTTCACGAACAAAGACGACACGCAGGTCTATAAGACCGGCCTGATGGACGATCCCGACCTCATCTACCGCCTGAAGGACTCCGGCGCGGAGTTCTCGAGTGAGATCGTCGAGCAGATGTCGCCGTTTCTGTCGTTTCTGCTGACATGGCTGCTGCCGATCGTGTTTTTTGTCGCCCTCGGCCAGTTCATGCTCAAGCGCATGACGAACAAGGCCGGCGGGCCGAACTCCATGATGTTCGGCCTCGGCGGCTCGAACGCGAAGATCTACGTCAAGTCCGCCGAGGGCATCAAATTCTCCGATGTCGCCGGTGAGGACGAGGCCAAGGAAAACCTGACCGAGATCGTCAACTACCTGCACGACCCGGCGAAGTATCAGGACATCGGTGCGTCCATGCCCAAGGGCATCCTGCTCGTCGGCCCTCCGGGAACCGGCAAGACGATGCTGGCCAAGGCCGTCGCCGGTGAGGCGAACGTGCCGTTTTTCTCCATCTCCGGTTCGGAATTCGTGGAGATGTTCGTCGGCATGGGCGCGAGCAAGGTGCGTGACCTGTTCCGCCAGGCCAAGGAGAAGGCGCCGTGCATCGTGTTCATCGACGAGATCGACGCCATCGGCAAAAAGCGCGACGGGCAGGTCGGCGGCAACGACGAGCGCGAGCAGACGCTCAACCAGCTGCTGACGGAGATGGACGGCTTCGAGGGCAACAACGGCGTCATCATCCTCGCCGCCACAAACCGGCCCGAGTCGCTCGACCCGGCGCTGACGCGCCCCGGCCGCTTTGACCGGCGCGTGCCCGTGGAGCTGCCCGATCTCAAGGGCCGCGAAGAAATACTCAAGGTGCACGCCCGCAAGATCAAGGTCGCCGAGGACGTGGACTACAACAAGATCGCGCGCATGGCCTCCGGTGCATCGGGCGCAGAGCTTGCGAACATCGTCAACGAGGCCGCGCTGCGCGCCGTGCGCGACGGCCGCCGCTTCGCCACGCAGTCCGACCTTGAGGAGAGCATCGAGGTCGTCATCGCAGGCTATCAGAAGAAAAACGCCATCCTCACCGATCATGAGAAGTGGACGGTCGCCTATCACGAGATCGGCCACGCGCTCGTCGCCGCGCTGCAGACGCACTCCGCCCCCGTGCAGAAGATCACCATCATCCCGCGCACGTCCGGCGCGCTGGGCTACACCATGCAGGTCGAAGAGGGCAACCACTACCTCATGACGAAGGAGGAGCTGGAAAACAAGATCGCCACGCTCACCGGCGGCCGCGCGGCCGAAGAGGTGCGCTTCGGCGTCATCTCCACCGGCGCGTCCAACGACATCGAGCAGGCGACGAAGCTCGCCCGCGGCATGATCACGCGCTACGGCATGAGCGAGGCGTTCGACATGGTCGCGCTCGAGACGGTCACAAACCAGTACCTCGGCGGCGATGCCTCCCTCGCCTGCTCGGCCGAAACGCAGACGCAGATCGACCATCAGGTCGTCGCGCTCGTGAAAAAGGAGCACGCCAAGGCCATCGGCATCCTCACGGAAAACCGCGCCAAGCTCGACGAGCTGGCCAAGTACCTTTATGAAAAGGAGACCATCACCGGCGAAGCGTTCATGGCCATTCTTGACCGCGCCTGACGGGCTGCGATGCGGTCGTGCAGCGATCCTGAATCCCCACGCGAAAGGAGGACCACCGCAACCGTATGAATGAAAAACTGAAAGAAAAAGTCAAGGAATCTCTCTCGAGCGTGCTGCCCATCACTCTGATCGTGCTGGTGCTGAGCGTCACGCTCGTCCCGATGGAGATCGGCACGCTGGCGCTGTTTCTGACCGGCGCCGTGCTGCTGATCGTCGGCATGGGATTTTTCCAGCTCGGCGCCGAAATGTCCATGACCCCGCTCGGCGAGGGCGTCGGCAGGACGCTGGCGAAGCGCGAGAAGGTCATTCTGGTCGTGCTCGTGGCGTTCGCGCTCGGGACGATCATCACCATCGCGGAGCCAGATCTGCAGGTGCTGGCAAATCAGGTCGCGTCGATCCCCAACAGCGTTCTGATCTGGACGGTCGCCGTCGGCGTGGGCGTCTTTCTGGCGCTGGCCGTGCTGCGCATTTTGTTCCGCGTCTCGCTGGCAAAATGCCTGCTGGCCGCCTATGCGCTGCTGTTTGTGCTGACGCTGTTTTCCCCGAAGGAGTTTCTCGCCGTCGCATTCGACGCCGGCGGCGTCACGACCGGGCCCATCACCGTGCCGTTTATCATGGCGCTGGGTGTCGGCGTGTCGGCCATCCGCAGCACGCAGGGGCACGATGACGACAGCTTCGGTCTCGTCGCGCTGTGCAGCGTCGGGCCGATTTTGATGGTGCTGCTGCTCGGCATCTTCTACCACCCGACGGACGCGGCCTACTCCGCCGTGGAGATCGCACCGGTCATCACGACGCGTGATGTGGCGCAGCAGTTCGCGCTCGGCTTCCCGGGCTATGCCGAGGAAGTGCTGCTGAGCATCCTGCCGATCGCGGCGGTGTTCGTGCTGTTCCAGCTGCTGACGCACTACTACCGGCGGCGGCAGCTGCTGCGCACGGGTGTCGGCTTTCTGTATACGGTCATCGGCCTGATCCTGTTTCTGACCGGTGTGAACGTCGGCTTCACGCCTGTGGGCAATCTGCTCGGTTCGGGTCTGGCCGGCAGCGCATACCGCTGGGTGCTCATCCCGATCGGTGCGCTCATCGGCTACTACATCGTCAAGGCGGAGCCCGCCGTGCAGGTGCTCAACAAGCAGGTCGAGGACGTCACCGGCGGCACCGTGTCGCAGAGCATGATGAACACGGCGCTGTCCATCGGCGTCGCCTGCGCGGTGATGCTGTCCATGGTGCGCGTGCTGACCGGCATCAGCATCTACTGGATCCTCGTGCCCGGCTACGCGCTCGCGCTCATCCTCGCGCGGTTCGTGCCGTCCGTGTTCGTGGGCATTGCCTTCGACTCCGGCGGCGTTGCAAGCGGGCCCATGACCTCTACCTTCCTGCTGCCGCTGGCCATGGGCGCGTGCACCGCGCTCGGCGGCAACGTCGTCACGGACGCTTTCGGCGTCGTGGCGCTCGTCGCGCTCGCCCCGCCGGTGGCGATCCAGATCATGGGCGTCCTTTACGTGCATAGATCCAAAGCCGTGGCGCAAAACAAAGCTGACCTGCTGTCCGATGACGGCGTCATCGACCTGGAGGACGAAGAGATATGATACATGCCGAAAACCGACTCGCACCGCGTATGGTGCTCATCATTACCAACCATGAATACCGCCGCAAGCTCGAGCAGACGTTTCAAAACTTCCGCATCCCGATCTATTACCAGTGCCAGGGGCACGGCACCGCGCCGTCGGAGATGCTCGACATCTTCGGCCTGAGCGGCAGCGGCCGCCTGCTCACGATCGGGCTGCTGCCGAAATTTCTCGTGCGCGACCTGCTCGACGCACTGCAGCAGCGCATCCCGCTGCACAAACGCGGCGGCGGCATCGTGCTGACGATCCCGGTCACGGGGTTGCAGCGGCCGATGCTCCAGCTCCTGAACGACCAGGCGCGCGAGACGATAGAACAGAAGATCGAAGAAAGGGTGGATAGCGATATGTCCGATATGCAGACCAGCGCAGGTTACGCCGCCATCTGGGTCGCGCTCAGCAACGGCTACAGCAGCGACGCGATCGACGCGGCCAGAAGCGCCGGTGCCATGGGCGGAACGATCCTCAAGGGCCGGCGGCAGAACTCCGAGCGCATCAGCCAGAAGCTCGGCATCTCCATGCAAGAAGAAGAGGAGTTCGTCGTCATCGTCACGCCGCGCGAAAAGAAGGCCGCCGTCATGAACGCGATCAGCGACGCCTGCGGCCTGCGCACGGACGCGCACGGCATCATCCTCTCGCTGCCAGTAGACGAGGTCATCGGCCTCGAGACCGGCGAAAACATGTTGTAACATTCCAAATAGCAATTGCAAATGCCGCAGGCAGCCGCCTGCGGCATTTTTGCGTCAGTGCACATATCCCGCCCAAAACGGCAAATCCTAAGGAAAAATGAAAAAGGAGCCGGAGCCTATGGACTTTCTTTGGACCGACGGCACAACGCACACGCCGGGCGAGCCGCTGCGGGAGGATGTGCACACCGAGGTGTGCGTGATCGGCGGCGGCATGGCAGGTGTGCTGTGCGCGGCGCAGCTGACCGCGCGGGGCATCGACAACGTGCTGCTCGAGGCGCGGCAGATCGGCGAGGGCATCACGAAGGGCACGACCGCCGTGCTGACCGCGCAGCACGACACCCTGTACCGCGACATTGCCAACCTATACGGCATGGAGCGTGCGCAGCAGTACCTGCGCGCGAATCTGGACGCGCTGGCACAGTTTCGCGCGCTGGCGCAGCACATCGACTGCGCGCTCGAGACGCGCCCCTCGGTCATGTACTCGCTGACCGGGCAGGATCATCTGCGGGAGGAGGCCGAGCTGCTGCATGAACTCGGCTTTGACGCCGTGTACACGACCGACCCGCAGCTGCCGCTGCCGGTCGCGGACGCCGTGATCTACCCGGACATGGCGCAGTTTCACCCGCTGCGGTTTCTCAACACGGCGGCCAAAGGGCTGCGCATGTACGAGCACACGTTTGTCACGGCGCTCGACGGCACGACGGCCGTCACCGCGCACGGCCGCGTACACGCGAAGAAGGTCATCGTCGCCACGCACTTCCCGTTTCTCAACCGGCACGGCGGGTATTTCCTGAAGCTCTACCAGAAGCGCTCCTACGTCATCGCCTACGACAACGCGCCGCAGGTCGGCTGCACGGCCGAGGACGCGGGCAGCGGCTGCTACTTCCGTAATTACGGCGACCTGCTGCTCATCGGCGGCGGCGACCATCGCACGGGCCGCAGCGGTGAGGGGTATGCGGCCGCAGAGGCCTTTGCGCGCACCTGGTTTCCGGGCGTGCACGAGCGGTACCGCTGGTCGAATCAGGACTGCATGTCGCTCGACGGCATCCCCTATATCGGCCGCTACAGCCCCGCGATGCCGGACGTATATGTGGCGACCGGGTTCAACCACTGGGGCATGACAACGTCCATGGCAGCAGCCAACATCCTGTGCAACGCCGTCATGGGGCGGGAGCACCCCTGCGCGCCGGTGTTCGCGCCCGACCGGAGCATGCTGCACCCGCAGCTGTTTTGCAACCTCGGCGCGACGCTCGCAGACTTCGTGATCCCGACCGCGAAGCGCTGCCCGCACCTCGGCTGCGCGCTGCGCTGGAACGCTGCCGAGCACAGCTGGGACTGCCCATGCCACGGCTCGCGCTTCGGCCCGGACGGGGAACTCATCGACAACCCCGCCATGAGGGACGCCCATGTCTGACGGACGGTTTCAGGGGGGGTACTACAAGCAGCGCACCGGCGACTATATGCTCGCGTTCATCCCCGGCCGCGCCGCCGACGGCCCGTTTGTGCAGATGATCGACTCGAACGGCACGCGGCGCTTCGCCATGCCGGACTTTCACGTCCGGGGCGACACGGTGCGCACCGGCGGGTGCGTGTTCTCCCCCACGGGGCTGCACATCCGGCTGCCCGGCGTGACCGGTGACCTGCGCTATGACGGCCGGACGCCGCTGCGCTCGGACATCATGGGGCCGTTTGCCCACCTGCCGATGCAGTGCCGTCACGGCGTGGTGAGCATGGGGCACACGGTACACGGCCGCGTGACCGTGGACGGGCAGACGCATGTCTTTGGCGGCGGGAGCGGCTACGCGGAAAAGGACTCCGGCCGCTCGTTTCCGAAGTCCTATCTGTGGCTGCAGTGCAACGATTTCACCCCGCCGTGCGCGCTGATGCTCTCCATCGCGCACATCCCGTTTCTCGGCGGGGCATTCACCGGCTGCATGACCAAGACCATCCGCGAGAGCTGCGACGCACACGTGCACCTGCGCCTGACGCAGGCAGGCCGCACGATCCTTGTCTGTGAGAGCGATCGTGCGGCCTACGAGCGGCGTATTTAATTTTGCTTATCCGCGCCGTCGGAAAAGCGATAGATCTCACGCAGCCAGATCGACGCCGAGAGCGCCTGCGCACTGGCCGGCACGTCCAGGTCCGTTTCCATGAGTTCCGAAATCTTCTTGAGCCGGTAATGCAGCGTGCTACGGTCGACATACAGCGCCTTTGCGGCCGCCGTCGGCGTATTGAAGCACCGGCTATATTGCCAGAGCGTTTGCAGCATGTTGTTATTCCCGCTTTCCGCGTCGAGTTCCCGCAGACGCTCCACGTCCGACAACACAAACGCCTGCGCGCCGAAGCGGTCCGCCGCGTTGCACAGCAAAAGCTGCGTGTAGTTTTCAAAAAACGGAAACACGTACTTGGAGCTGGCCGTGTGTTCGCCGATCTTCAGCAGCTCCCGCGCCTGCTTTTTAAAATAGTGTCGCTCTTCGAGCGTATCAAACCGGTCGGACAGGCCGGCGCGGAGCTGAAACTGATAGGAGAAATTCTCCAGCTCGCTGAAGCAGCTGCGGTCACAGGCATAGAAGAACGCATACAGGGTGCCGCGGCTGACGATGGAAAAGCTGTCCGGAAAATGCTCCTTCATTTCCGCGAGTGCCTGCGTATAGTCCCCCTCCGCCTGCTGCGGATCGCGGCTGCGAAATGCGCAGATGGAAAACGGCGGGCAAAACCGGCTCATCGTCTCGCCGCTCAGCAGCGCGCCATACTGCAGCTTGAACTGCGCCAGTGACATGCTGCCGGACGCCGGAGAATCGAACACGATCAGCTCACGCGCGACCGTCGTCTCCACGCCGCCGTCGAGCGCCGCCGCGCCGCTGCTCTCATCCGCCAGCTGGCTCGCGCAGAGGCTCGCAAGCAGCGGCGCGGCCTGCTCGGCCAGCGCCAGCTGCGCCTCCGTGCTGCATTTGATTGCCAGCAGCCACATCGGCTGCCCTTCTTTTCCGGTTGGATAGAAAACCGTGAAAAACGGATCGTCCGCGCTCGGCCTCCAGACCACTGCCGTCTGCCGATGGAAGATCTCGCGCAGGGCGGTCTGCTCCGCCTCGTCACCCATGTAGCAGATCACATCCTCACCGCTCTCATACAGATGCGGAAAATACGCCGTCAGCAGCTGATCGGCCGAATACAGCAGCGGCCGGTAATCGCAGGAGAGGACAAACACATTCAGCCCTGTACGCAGGCGCACATGCTCCAGGATCTGACGCAGCGGCTTTTCCGCCGTAAGATCATCAAACAGAATCTTCTCAAAGTCGATGCAGGTCGCTGTGGTGTTCATAGGCGTTCCTCCCGATCGTGCGTATCCGTTTTTGCATCCTCCGTGCGCAGCAGGTCATAGATATGCAGGCCAGTGCGCAGCTGGATCAGCGTGTCATAATCCTCCAGATCCAGTCCGGTGATGCTGCCGATGCGCTCGAGTCGGCTGCGGACCGTATTGGGGTGCAGGTTGAGCGCGTGTGACGTTGGGGACAGATGCATGGAGTTGCCGAGATAGCATGAGAGCGTGGGAATATAGTCCTTCCCCTCCTGCGCGTCCAGCTTTGCCAGCTTCTGCAGCACATACGGCAAAACGGCAGCCTTGCCGTAATGCTCGATTGAGTAATAGCCGATGATATCCGGGTAGTTTTCCACAAAAGAGGAAACGTGCTCACTGCGGCCGAGCGCGGTGTTGACCGTCTGCGTAAGCGTTGCCTGCAGCTTGTGCTGCGGCAGCGTGCGGATGTCATAAAACACATCGGAAAAGCTGACGTAATAGTCCGTCTGCAGCGCGACGGCGCGCAGATGCCGATTGATCATCACCCGCGCCGTGTCACTGTCCATTCCGGCAACCAGCAAATACAGATAGCGCGACTCGCTGGCGCAGCCGATGACCTGCGGCTGTGTGCGGCAAATATGGCCCAGAACATACTGCAGCTCCGCCTCATTCACAACCGGACTCATGAGCATCACGAACAGATACGGCGGGGCAAAGTGCTTCCCGTAGGCGTCGAGCACCTTGTAATCCGGCTTGTCCCGCATCAGCAGATGGCTCACATACTGCTCCGGCGCGAGCACATCCGTGCGTTGCTCGTCATTGAGAATCCGCCCGAGCGTCTTGGCCAGCATCGCCTCGATCACAGACATCTCCTCCATGTCGCTGCCGGCCTGCGGTGCCATGCCGATATAGCCGTAGAGGAAATCGCGGCAGATGATCGGGCAGCAGATCTGGGGCAGCTCGGCGCAGGTGCCCCACGAGATCACCGTCGGCGCGCGATTGCGGTAGATCACTTCCTGATAGTCGCGCAGATTCTGCAGGACCTTCTTCTTCGGACAGGTGCCGTATTCCACGATCTCTTCCCAGTCCTCGAAATAAAACGGGCGCGGAAAGGCATACGCGATCAGCGCAATGGTCTCATCAAAGGCGATCAGCGGGATCTGGATCTTTGCATAAACAGCATTGAGCAGCGTCGTCGCATCCTGGTGATACAAGATCGCATCGATACACAGCCGCCGAACCACATCGATTTTCGCTTCCGTTTGCATGCCGGTCTCCCCTTTTCCGAAAGTTTCTCTAAAACAGTGTCCATTATATTGTACCGTTAATAATTTGTCAAATGTCGTTTTTCATCATTTTTGTCGCAGAATGTCATTTTCGTGGAAAAGATGGCGTTCCGGTTTCCACGCATCTGTTATGCGCAGAACATTTGTTGTGCAATTGTTACAAAACCGAGTGTCGAAATTGTGTCAATTAACAAAACCGGCTCCGAGTGCCGTTTTTCATGTGTGAAATCCGTGAAAAATGTGGGGTATGAAATCCGCGAAGTCCACATAGTTCGTGAATTGACAAACAATCTTTTTCCCTGCTACTATTTTGCCATGCAAGGCGAGCAGCTCTGCTCTGCCGGTTTCGGTTTTTACTGCAGGAAGACCATACCGCGCACAACGGACTGCACTGCACACAGACATATCATTCCAACACATTTCCATCACGAAAAATTCAGGAGGTTTCATTATGTTTGATCTTCACGGTAAAGTTGCCGTTGTCACTGGCGCATCTGTCGGTCTCGGAAGAGGTTTTGCATTTGCCATGGCCCGTCAGGGCGCAGACGTCGCGATCCTTGCCAGACGCAAGGAAAAGCTCGACCAGGTCGCGGAAGAGGTTCGCTCCCTCGGCGTCAAGTGCCTGCCGGTCAAGTGCGATGTGAATGATCTGGAAGAGGTCAAGGCCGCTCTGGATACCGTTCTCGCCGAGTTCGGCAAGGTCGACATCCTCATTAACAACGCCGGCGGCGGCACGTCGATGCCGATCCTGGAGATGACCGACGAGGCATACTTCAAGGACATCAACACCGATCTGCTGGGCCTGTTCAAGTGCCTGCGCGAGTTCGGCAAGGTCATGGTCAAGCAGGGCCACGGCCGTATCATCAACATCGCCTCGATCCTCGGCCTTGTCGGTGAAAACGGCGTTCCGGTCGCCGGCTATCAGTCCGCAAAGGGCGGCGTCGTGAACCTGACCCGCTGCGCTGCCACGGAGCTGGCCACCACCGGCGTCACCGTCAACGCGATCTGCCCGGGCTTCTTCCCGTCCGAATCCAACGGCCCGGCCGAGATGGAAGCGATGGACAGCTTCATCTGCGTCAACACCCCGATGGATCGTCCGGGCCTGCCGTCCGAGCTCGATAAGGTCGGTGAGCTGGAAGGCGCGGCCGTGTTCCTGGCCTCCGACGAGGCTTCTTACGTCACGGGTACCATTCTCCCCGTCGACGGCGGCTGGACCTGCCACTAAGCCCGAAACGAGAACCGCAAAGATACATCAGGAGGAACTACTATGCCTTATCCTTATAATTATACAAAGCTCTGGGAGCCGATCCAGATCAACGGTATGAAGCTCCGCAACCGCATTTCCCTGTCCCCGATGGGTACATACACCCCCCGCCTCGACGGCACGGACACCGAAGAGGGCATGCGCTACTATGAAGAGCGCGCCAAGGGCGGCGTCGGCCTGATTATGACGGGCGCCATGTTCGTCAACAAGCAGCTGGCGCAGGGCAGCCCCGGCATCGCCGTGTGGGACTACCACTCCATCCCCAGCACGACCGTGCTGACCGAGCGCTGCCACAGATGGGGCGCAAAGGTCTGCCTGCAGCTGTCCGGCGGCTGCGGCCGCAACGGCGCCATCGACACCGGCGCGACCGAGAACATGTTCTCCGCGTCCGACAACCCGAACTTCTTCGATCCGAGCATCATCTGCCACGCGCTGACGATCGAGGAGATCAAAGAGTCGCTCAAGGACTGGGCCATTGACGCGGACATCGCCGTGCGCTCCGGCTTTGACGCCATCGAAGTGCACGCACACGCCGGCTACATCATCGACCAGTTCATGTCCCCCATCTGGAACCGCCGCACGGACGAATACGGCGGCAGCTTTGAAAACCGCGCCCGCTACGCCTGCGAGATCGTGCAGACGATCCGCAAAGTCGTCGGCCCGAAGTTCCCGATCCTGTTCCGCATCTCCCTCGATCACCGCTTCAACGGCGGCCGCACGCTTGAGGACAGCGTGCCGCTGCTGGGCATTCTGGAGAAGGCCGGCGTGGACGCGTTCGATGTGGACGTGGCGAGCTACGAGCACCTGGATCTCATCTACCCGACCGTTTACTACGGTGACTCCGTGACGTCCTACGTCTGCAAGGAGGCCAGAAAGCATGTTTCCGTGCCGATCATCAACGGCGGCAGCCACACGATGGAAACGGCCGTCGACCTGCTCGAGAGCGGCGACGCGGACATCATTCAGTTCGGACGCCAGCTCATCGCCGACCCCGACTTCCCGAACAAGCTCAAGGACAACCGCCGCGACGACATCCGTCCCTGCCTGCTGTGCAACGAGGAGTGCATCGGCCGCATCATGGGCCGTCAGTCCCAGCTGTCCTGCACGGTCAACATTCAGGCCTGCATGGAGGGCCACTATCAGATCACGAAGCTGCCCGAGCCGAAAAACGTCGTCGTGATCGGCGCCGGCCCCGGCGGTCTGGAGGCTGCGCGCGTCGCCGCCATGCGCGGCTGCAAGGTCACGCTGTTTGAAAAGAGCGGCAAGATCGGCGGCAACTTCGGCACGATCGCATCCGTCGGCTTCAAGCACCGCATCCGCGACCTGATCTGGTGGTACAACAACCAGCTCAACAAGCTCGGTGTCGACCTGCGCCTGAACACGGAGATCACCGCCGACGACCCGATCCTCGGCAGCGCCGACGCGATCTTCCTTGCCACCGGTTCCGTGCCGCTGGTGCCGCCCATTCCGGGTGCGGATCTGCCGAACGTCATGACCGTGCTCGATTACCACCGCTACGGCACCGACGGGCAGAACATCGTCATCTGCGGCGGCGGCCTGTCTGGCTGCGACGCGGCGATCGAGCTCCACGGCGAAGGCAAGAACGTCAGCATCATCGAAATGCAGGACGACATCGCCAAGGACGCGCAGTTCATCAACAGCATCACCATCCACGAGCTCATGAAGGAATACGGCATCGCGCTGCACACGTCTCAGCGCGTCGTGGGCATCGAGCCGGACGGCGTGCGCGTGGTCAATGTCGACGACGGCACCGAGTCCAAGATCGCGGGCGATACGGTTCTCGCCGCTTTCGGCCAGAAGTCCAACACCGAAGTCGCGGACAAGATCTACGCCAAGTATCACACCAAGTGCAACTACATCGGCGACTGCAACCAGGTCGGCAAATCCGGCAAGGCCATCCGTGACGGTTTCTATGCCGCGATGGGTCTGCAGTAACACCCACCAATTAGAAAGGAAAATGAGGACGAAACATGGAAAACAAAAAATTTGCCGGCTATAAAGCCGCCCTCGGCGCCTTCCTGGTCATCTTCGTCAACATCGGCGTGTGCACCACTCTGGGCGTGTTCATCGCACAGCTTGCGTCCTACTCTGGCTGGTCGTTGAGTGCCTGCGTCATCATCGGCACGATCAACACCATCGTCAACCTGCTTTTGTCCCTCGTCGCGATCCCGGTCGCGAAAAAGATCGGCTACCGTTGGACCATGCTGATCTCCATTCTGGCCGTCGCACTGCACGTCAACATGTACTGCTTTGCGACGCCCGGCCAGAACGTCGGTACGCTGATCTGCTTCTACGTCGGCGGCGCGCTCGCGTCCGTGGCCATCGCCTTTGGCTCGCACGCCGTTTGCTCCGGCCTGATCGCCGAGTGGTTCCTGGACTCGCACCAGCGTGAAAAGGTCACCGGCACCGTGCTCTCCGGCGCAGGCTTCGGCGCTGCGATCTGGGTGTTCCTCGCCGGTCAGCTCTTCAAGTACTTCACCTGGCAGCAGTGCTACCGCATCATCACCGTCATCGCGCTTGTGTTCGGCCTGATCGCCGTTCTGTTCCTGATCCGCACCCCCAAAGAAATCGGCCAGCTGCCCATGCCGGCCAAAGAAGAAAACGACACCGTCACCGATGCAGCCAAGCTGCCCGGCGTCACCCACAAGGCCGCGCTGAAATCCGGCTCCTTCTGGCTGCTCGTCATCGGCATGCTCTGCTCCGTCACCGCCTGCTCCGCGATCATTTCCTACGCCGCCGCCTACTGGCAGGGTCTCGGCATGAGCGCGACCGCCTCCTCCAACTGGACGGCTGTGTATCTGCTCATCTCCTCGCTCTCGCTCCTGATCGCCGGCGCCGTGTTCAAGAAACTCAAGAGCAGCGGTTATACCCTGCTGACGCACATCTGCATGATCGCCTGCTTTGCCCTCATGCTCGTCTGGGGCGCCAACAGCTCCAGCTTCATCATGGTCCTGATCGTTGTGACCGCCGGCGTCTGCTATCCGATCGACGCCGCATTCCCGAGCATGGTCGCGCACGGCATCTTCGGGCCCAAGGAGATCGCTCTGATCATCGGCAACCTGATGACCGCCGTCTACGCAGGCCAGCTCATCTCCTCGCTGCTGACCTCCGCCGTGCTCGCAACGCCGGGCGGCTTCAACACCCTGTGGATCGTCTTTGGCGCGGTGTCCATCGTCGGCATGGTTCTGGTCATGCTCTCGATCGCGACCTCCCCGCTCAAGAAACTGAACAAGCCTGCTTCCGCAGCCAACTGAAACAGCAAAGGAGAACAATGAAATGAACGGTTATGGAATCATTGCTCCCAATACGTTCGGCAAGATCACCGGCGCACCGGAACCCATCTGTGAGCCCATGGACGCCATCGCCGAAGCCGTCGCCTGGGCGACCTGCACCTCGGACCCGCATCAGGTGCACGCCGGCCTGCCGGCCGGACTGATCCTCGGCCATGAGGTCGTGGCCCGGCTCGTAAAAGTCGGCTCCATGGTCAAAGACTTCAAGGTCGGCGACATTGTCTGTGTCGGCGCGGTCACGCCCGACTGGACCTGGCCGAACTGCCAGGACAACATCCATCAGGACGCCAACGGCGCGGCCCAGGGCATGAACTGGTGCGTGACTGAAAACGGCACCTTTGCCGAGCGCTTCCGCATCCGTCAGGTGGACTGCAATGCGACCTACATTCCCAAGAGCCTGACCTATGAGCACGCGCTCATGGCCTCCGACATGGTCACAACCGGCTTCCACGGCGTGGAAATGGCGCACGTGACCTGGGGCGACACAGTCGTCGTCATGGGCATTGGCCCGGTGGGCCTGATGTCCGTCGCCGGCAGCGCGCTGCGCGGCGCCGGCAGGATCATCGCCATCGGCCGCCGCCCGATCACGCTCGAGCTCGCCAAGGAATACGGCGCAACGGACGTGCTCAATTACACGGACGGCCCGATCGACGAGCAGGTGCTCGAGCTCACCGGCGGCGTTGCGCCCGACTGCTGCATCACCACCGGCGGCACGAACGACACGTTCGCCCGCTGCCTGAAGATGGTCAAGCCGAACGGCATCGTCTCCAACCTGCAGGCGCAGACGTTCGACACCGAGATCCCCGGCATGTACACGCTCTACTGGCAGTCTCACAAGCAGGTCAACGGCGGCCTGTGCCCCGGCGGCCGCAAGCGCATGCAGCGCCTGCTGTCGATCATGGAAGCCGGCCGACTCGACCCAACCAAGCTCATCACGCACCGCTTCCACGGCATGGAGCATATCATGGACGCCTACAACATGATGGACGTCAAACCGGATGACATGGTCAAGCCTGTCATCTACAACGACTGATTTTCTGCGCTCTCCGACCGGGGTCGGCCCCGGCCGGAGAGCCGCCAAGCTACGGCTTTCTGAAATAAGGTGAACACATGAAACAATCATTCTGGAAGACTATCAGCGGCCCGTTCTCTGTTGCAAGCGTTTACGTCGGCGCACTGGTCGGCCCCGCGCTGGTCGCCGGCACCTACGCCACAGTCTTTTATCTGTCCAATGGCTGCAACTCGCTGTGGCTGCCGTTTCTGGCGTGCGGCATCGTCGGTCTGATGTGCCTGAGCGCGTCCGAGATCATCCGCCACTACAAAATATACGAATACGGTGCGCTGTCCAAAAAGGTATACGGCGGAAAGCGCATCTTCACGATCCTCTTTGATATCTACGTCTTTCTATCCAATGTCGTCGGCACGTCGATCATCCTGAACATGTCCGGCACGTTCCTCACCGAGCTGACCGGCGTCTCGACCATCGTCGGCATGATCCTGATCGCCATCATCACGGTCATTCTCGTCAAATACCGCGACAAACTCATCCGGTACGCCAATTCCATCATGACCATTGTCCTGCTGGTCGGCTTTGTCGTGATCTCACTTCTGGTCGTCTACCTGTTCGGGCCGCAGGTCAAGGCCCTGCTCTCGTCCTGGTATGTTCCGGAGGGCGTGTCGATCTGGAGCGGCCTGTGGAGCTGCTGCAAGTATGCGTTTGCTTCCAGCGCTTTCGCACTGACCATGTGCTGCGTGGAGCAGCCCATTGAAACGCATAAGCAGAGCTGCCTGCTGGGAATCTTCATTCTCGTCCTCGGCGGTTTGCTGCAGGCCATCAGCTGCTTCACCTTCCTGCCGTTCGTCGATGAAGTCATGAACGATCCGCTGCCGCTCGTGTACGTCATGAACAACTACCTGAGCGCGGCATATCCCTGGATCCGCACCTGCTACTACATCCTCATGCTGCTGGCGATCGTGTCGTCCACCATCCCGGCGACCTACATGATCTCCTCCCGCTACCAGTCGGCGCTCAAGTTCATCCCGGCACTGAAAACGGACAACAGCCGCAACATCGTGGCCGCCATCCTGTTTATGGTCATCTGCACGCTGATCGGCGCGCTTGGTCTGACAAACCTCGCCAACACGGGCCTGACGATCGTGTCCTACATCGGCATGCCGCTGGTGGTCATTCCGCTGTTCTTCATCTGGCCGCAGCGCACGCGCAAATTCCGCCAGGCGGAGCGCGAACAGGCTGCCGCAGAGCAGAAATCCTGACATCCACTCCTCCCCCGCCGGTCTCTGTATGCCGGGCCGGCGCAGATAAAACCCGCGCACACCTTCACTCCCTTCTTTCAACAGGCATACTCGTCCATACAGCAGTTGTGTCCGGCATCCTTCCCGGCGTGCACCCCCTGAACGCTTCACACCAGCACGGACACGGCTGCAAAAGAGCCGCAGGCATACCCTGCGGCTCTTTTCTTTTTCTATTCCCCTGCAGGCACATCATTTTCGGATCCCGCGCACGAGCGCCATGACTGCGCCGTAGAGCACCCCCGCGACCGCCCAAAGGATCCATGTGTCCTGCGGCTGCGCGTCCCACCACGGGCCGAATGTCCAAAGCAGGTACGCCGCCGTGGCCGTGAGCCAGTAGATAGCGCTGACCGCCCCGACATACAGCAGGTCCGGCCCGTTCAGGCAGACGGCGATGAACAGCGGCGCCGCCGACAGGATGCACAGCACCATGCCAACGACCTTTCCGTGTGTGTGGCGCGGCGCAAACGCCGCCTGACGCGCGCCAGATAGTCCGCCGCCTGCTCCATGGTCACGCAGCGCAGCGGCGCGTCCGACTCGGCCGGGGCCGGTTTCGGCTCGCCGAGCTCTTCTTTTAATAAGTAATCGGTCGTGACGCCGAACAGGCGGCTCATCTGCACGACCTTCTGCATATCGGGCACGGACTGCGCGCCCTCCCATTTCGACACCGACTGGCGCGACACGCCCAGCTGCGCCGCCAGCTCCTCCTGTGACCAGCCGGCGCGCTTGCGCAGGGTCACGATTTTCTCTGCCAGTATCATAAACAGCTTCCTCCCGTGTGATTTTCCGTTTCCGGCTGAGAACAGGATACCAGATCGGCCGGTTGCGCACCATCAAGGCGACTGTCAAATGTGTCAACCGGCGGTTGCGGGGGTATAATTTCTGCATATCCTGCCGGGGCGCGGCTGTCAAGCCGGGCGGCGAAAACCTTTCAGGCACTGTAAGTGGATTTTGCGCGCCGGGTGTTGTACCATGGCAGCAGAAAGCAAAGGAGGTACATGCAATGGAACCCATTCTCGAAATTGCAGCCCTGAAAAAATATTACGGCAAGGAGCCGAATCTGACCCGCGCGCTCGACGGCATTTCGTTTCAGGTCATGCCGGGCGAGTTTCTCGGCATCATGGGCAGCAGCGGCTCGGGCAAATCGACGCTGCTCAACTGCATTGCGACCGTCATCGCACCGACCGGCGGCGCCGTTGCCCTGCACGACACGTGCATCACGACGCTGCACGGCAAGGCGCTCGCCGACTACCGCGGCAAGGAGATCGGCTACCTGTTTCAGAACTTTGAGCTGATCGACAACCTCACCGGGCGGGAGAACATCCTCCTGCCGCTGGCGCTGCACGGTGTGTCCGAGGCCGAGAGCCGCGAGCGGCTGACAAATCTCGCAGACTATCTGGAAGTGACGGACGTGCTCGACAAGTTCCCGGCGCAGATGTCCGGCGGGCAGAAGCAGCGCATCGCGGCGGCGCGCGCGCTCATCCTCGATCCTGAGATCGTGCTGGCCGACGAGCCGACCGGCGCGCTCGACTCGAAAAATGCCCGCTCGCTCATGGAAAAGCTCTCCGGCCTGAACGCGGACGCCGGCACGACCATCCTCATGGTCACGCACGACTGCAACGCAGCGAGCTACTGCAAACGCATTCTCTTCATTCAGGACGGCGTGCTCTTCCACGAGCTGCGGCGCGACGTGCCGGACGAGACGCAGCAGGAGTTCTATGGGCGCATCCTGGCCGTCATGGCGCAGCTGGGAGGGGGCAGTGCAAATGTTCTCTGAACTTGTTGCACGCAACAGCCGCCGCAGCCGCCGGGAAAACGGGCTGTTTTTCACATCCTTGCTCATCTCGATCGTCGCGTTTTACATCATCCTCTCCCTGTCGCATCAGGACGTGATGGTGTTCCTCCAGCGCATGGAGAGCAGCGCCGTAGACCGGCTGCTGTCGCTCGTTCCGGTGCTGTATGGGCTGACGCTGTTCATTTTGTTTTTCCTCGTATACTACGCTAACCGCTTTCAGCTCGCACGGCGGCGGCACGAATTCGGCGTGTACCTCATGCTGGGCATGCAGCGGCGCAAGCTCTTCGGCATGCTGCTGGCGGAGGATCTGCGCTCGAGCCTCATCGCACTGGCCATCGGCCTGCCGGCGGCGCTGCTCATTTCAGAGGTCATCAGCCTCGTCACGGCGCGGCTCGTCGGGCTCGGCATCGTGGGGCACCGGTTCACGCTGTCCCTGTCCGCCATCGGGTGGACGGCCGTGGGCTTTCTTCTGATCAAGCTGCTGGCCTCGCTCATCCTCAGCGGGAAGATCGTGCACGAGGAGATCGGCGCACTGCTCACGGAGACACCCGAGGGCACGAAAAAGCAGCGCCCCGCCGCCGTCTACGCCGCGGCGCTCGTGCTGGGCGTCGCGCTGCTCGCCGGTGCATATACGTCTGCCATCCGCGGGTACGCGTGGAGCGGCCTGCGCTATATGGCGGGCACGCTCGCGCTCGGCGTGGCGGGCACGCTGCTGCTGTTTTACGGGCTGCGTGTCATCATCGACCGGCTGGCGCGGCGCGGAGACCGCGCGGGCAAACTGCGGGTATTTAACTTCCGCCAGGTCGAGGAGACGGTCATCCACCGCTCCGGCGCGCTGGCAATCTGTTCGCTGCTGATTCTGGCGGCGCTGTGCTGCTTCGGCGCGGGCGTGGCAACCGCGCGCTCGTCCCGCGCCGAGACGCACACGCTCGACTACACCTTCCCCACTGACAGCGAGGACAGCAGCGCCGTGCGCGACACGCTGGCCGCGCACGGGCTCGACGGTGCATTTTCCGACCTCTTTGAGATGCGCATCGGCCGCGTGCGCACGAGCACGGACTACCAAAACACCGTGAAATTCCCCGCCTTGCAGCGCACCATCGATGCCATGCCCGTCTCCGACGAGCAGCAGCTGCTGCAATACGTGCTGGAGGCCGTAGGCTACCCGTACCTCATCGCGCTCAGCAGCTACAACCGCCTGCTGACGACCGCCGGTCTGCCGGAGCTGACGCTCGCGGACAATGAGGCCGCCGTCTACTGCGACAGCGAGGTCTCCCAGGCCAGCCACACGGCGCTGATCAACCGCCTGATCGCAGAGGGCTCGACCGTCACGATCGACGGCGCACCGTTCACGCTCTGTGGGCAGGTGCAGTCGGTGAGCGTCGTGACCGATCGGTCGATCACGATGTCATTCGCGCTCATCGTGCCGGACGCCGCGTTTGACCACTACACGCAGGGCGACTATGACGTCTACCTCGACGGTGTGCTCACCCCGGACATGACGGAGGGCAAGAGCCTCATGAACGCCATTGCGGACATGAACGCGCTGCTCGATCCGCTCGGTTTGAGATACGAGAGTTACCTGCAGAACCTCGGCCGCGAGCTGTTTTACATCGTCGCGGCAAGCTACCTGACCATTTATCTGGCCATCATCTTCCTCGTCGTGGCCAACACCATCATCGGCGTGCAGTTTCTCATGGGCCAGCAAAAGGCCGCGCGCCGCTACCGGACGCTCGTGCGCCTCGGCGCGGAGCATGACACGCTCTGCCGCGCGGCAAAGGTGCAGATCAACTGGTATTTCGGCCTGCCGGTCGGCGTGGCGGCGGTCAGCAGCCTGTTCGGCGTGCGCGCGCTCTTTTCCGGTATTCTCTCTACCAGCGCGCAGAACGGCATGACGGAAATGATGATCGCTGCCGGAGCTATGATTTTGCTGCTGTGTGTGGTAGAATGGCTGTACATGGCGGCCGTCAAGCGGTCCAGCAGCCGGTATCTGCTGGGGCTGATGGCGCCGGAACGCGAAGAATAACGCATGCAGAAAGGGGGCGGCGCGATGAAGCACATCGCCGTCGTGGAGGACGAGGCGCTCATGCGCGAGGAGCTGGCGGACATGCTGCGCCGGGCGGGCTACACCGTCACGGAGGTCACGGACTTCGCGGACGTGACCGGGCAGCTGCTCGCGCTCGCCCCCGATCTGGTGCTGCTGGACCTGAATCTGCCGGAGGTGAGCGGGTTTCAGATCTGCCGCGATGTCAAGCAGCGCAGCGCCCTGCCGGTGCTGGTGCTGACCTCGCGCGACCAGCTGCGCGACGAGGTGCACGCGCTCGAGCTCGGGGCGGACGAATACCTCACCAAGCCCTATCGAAAGGAGCGGCTGCTCGCGCGCATCGGCAACGTGCTCAAGCGCTACGAGGGCCGGCCGAATCTGCTCGAGGGGGCGGACTTCCTGCTCGACCGGCAGACCTACACGCTCTACATTCACAATCAGTCCGTCGTCCTGCCGCCAAATCAGGGCAAGCTGCTCGAGACGCTGCTGGCGCACGGCGGGCAGACCGTTGCAAAAGACGACCTGAGCCGCGCGCTCTGGGGCACGACGGAATTCATCGACGAAAACGCGCTGCAGGTCAACCTCACGCGGCTGAAAAAGACGATGGCGTCCCTCGGCATGCGCCAGCAGCTCGTGTCCGTGCGCGGCGTCGGCTACCGCTTGGAGGTGCCGCATGAAGCGTAACGGAAGCCACCTGCGGCAGTATCTGCCGTGGCTGGGGCTGCTGCTGGGGGTGGACGCGCTCGCCGCGCTGCTGCTCTGGTTGGCGGACGCGCGGGCCTTCGCCGCCATGACGGCCGTGATCGTGCTGGCGACGGTGTTTCTGTTCGCCGGCGTGTGCGCGGTGCTCTGCGCGCGCTCGAAACGGCGGGAGCAGGCCTTCACGGCCTTTCTGACCACGCCGGACGCGGCGCACGAACAGGCGCTGTGCCGCCTGCTCTCCCCCGCCGAATCACAAAGCGCGCACCTGCTCGGCGAGACGCTGCGCGCGCAGCAGCAGGCCATTGCGCAATTACAGACGCAGATGGACGACTACGAAAACTACGTGGAGCTCTGGGCACACGAGGTGAAAACGCCGCTGGCACTGCTGACGCTCGTGCTCGACAACCGGCGCGACACGCTGCCGGAGGCCGTGGGCTTCAAACTCGACTATGTGCGCAACCGGATGCAGGCATTCATCGACCAGATGCTCTACTACGCACGTCTGCGCGGCGCGCGGCGCGACTACCGCTTCGAGCGGCTGACGCTGCGCAGCTGCATCGACGAGGTGCTCGACGATTACCGCCCGCTGCTGGAGGAAAAACACTTCCGGGTCGAGCTCCGGCTTGCGGACGAGACCGTGTTTTCCGACCGGCGCGGGCTGTGCTTCCTGCTCGGGCAGGTCGTGAGCAACAGCGTGAAGTATGCGCTCGAAAAGCCGGTGCTGACCTTTTCCCTGGAAAACGGCGGCACGGCGACCGTCCTGTCCATCCGCGACAACGGCCCGGGCGTGCGTGCGTGCGACCTGCCGTACGTGTTTGAAAAGGGCTTCACCGGAGACTCCGGCCACGAGAAAAACAAGGCCACCGGCATGGGGCTCTACCTCGCGCGCGAGATCGCGAAGGATCTGGGGCTCACGCTCACCGCCGCGTCCGACTGGGGCGCGGGGTTCGAGGTCCGGGTCACGTTCCCGGTCGTAGAAGAATAAATACCTGAAAGACGGCGCCGCTGTTCGCGGTGCCGCCTTTTTCGCGCACAAAAAGCCGTCGCCCCACCACGCAAAATGCCCCGGCAGCCGAAGCTGCCGGGGCAAAAAGGGGGGATGCGACATCTAACGGGATGGTACGTCAGACGATGTTATACTTCTTGAGCAGATCCACCACGACGTTGTTGACCAGCGGCTCCTTGACGAGGTCGAGCAGCGGCAGGACCGACGGGAGCAGGAACTCCAGCGGCTTCTTGCCGTCGAGCAGTTTGCTGGTGGCGTAGAGCAGGTCGCGGATATCATACACGCTGCCCCAGACTTCCGGCACGCCGCGGTCGACGTTGCAGAGCGTGTAGACCGCTTCCATCGCGGTGCGGATGGAGTACTCGGTGGTGAACACGGTGTCGCGCGGGGTATCGGCGAACTGGCCGACGAACGCGAGGTTGACGGAACCGTCGGGCACGACCTTCGGGCGGTCGCCTTCGGCTCTGGGCTCAAAGAACGTGGTGACGTAAGGCATCATGCACGGCGTGGTGTTGCACTCGTTCGTGGCCAGATCCATGATCTGATCCTCGGGGATGCCGATGTGGTACAGCCACTCTGCCGCCAGCTCGATACCGGTGCAGTCGCACATGTTCTTCTTGATGAAGTCGCCCTTGTCTTCCCAGCAGTTGAGGCCGTAGACCCAGATCAGGCAGTGATCCTTCGGCTGCTCCTGGAACTGGCCCTGACGGTTGATGGTCCAGCTGATGAGCCAGCTCGAATCGCGGCAGGTGACGATGCCGCCGGTGACGACCTTGCCAGACAGCGGGTCGCGCTTGCAGATCTTCTGGATGGCATCGAGGATCTGCTTGTTGGCCGTGTCGACAGTCCAGGACTCCCAGCTGGTCTCCTTGATGTCCTTGAAGAACTTCTCGGGATGGCCGAAGGCCGGATCCTGTGCGGCGAGCTTCTTCCACATCTCGACGGACGGGCCTTCACCGTTTTTGACCTTGACGACCGGCGCGTGGGTGTTGTCGCCGTAAGCGGACGCGTCGCCCTGGCAGCCGTTGGTGCAGATGACGAGATCGTTCTCGGTCAGCTCGATGACCTTTTCCACGCCGCCCTGAGTGTACTCGATCTTCTTGGCAACCTTCTTGTCCTCGGTGCAGTCGCAGACGATGTTCGTGACCGTGGTGTCGAAGAGGACCTTTCCGCCGTGGTCGGTGATGTATTTGCACATCGGGAGGATCATGGACTCATACTGGTTATAGCGGGTGAAACGCAGTGCGCTCAGATCCGGCAGGCCGTCGATGTGGTGGATATAGCGCTGCAGGTAGAGCTTCATCTCGAGGGCGCTGTGCCACTTCTCGAACGCGAACATGGTCTGCCAGTAGGTCCAGAAGTTCGTGGCGTAGAACTCATCGTCAAACACGTCGTCGATCTTCTTGTCCTCGAGGGACTTGTTGGTCGCCATGAACAGCTTCAGCAGCTGGGTGGCAGCGCCGGGCGTCAGGCCGTATTTGCGGTCAGTGTGGGCGTCCTGGCCCTGCTTCTCAGTGACGCGGCACAGGGAGAAGTTCGGGTCTTCCTTGTTGAGGTAGTAGTACTCGGAGAAGATCGTCTCGCCCGGGTTCACGATCGACGGGATGGACTTGAACAGATCCCACATGCACTCGAAGTGGTTGTCCATCTCGCGGCCGCCGCGCATGATGAAGCCCTTAGTCGCGTCGTAGATGCCGTCGCAGGAGCCACCGGCCACGGGCAGGTGCTCAAAGAGCGTGATGTGCTCGCCAGGCATCTGCGCATCGCGGATCAGGAAGCAGGCCGCCGCCAGACCGGCCAGGCCGGTGCCAACGACATACGCCGACTTATTCTCGATGCCTTCGGGTTTTTTCGGCGTCGCAAACGCCTCATAGTTACCGCTGCTGTAATACATTCTGTGTACCTCCCATTCATGATGTGTTTTCCGTATTTTTTGTGCAGTCCGCTGCACGAGTTTCTTCTGTTATGGTCACTAACACTTGCCTTCAAAAAAAAGAAGCAACTTCGTTTGGCAATTATCAATATAGCGGATTTCGCCATCTTTACTGCACCATTTGTTACGCAACTGGCGATAATTAAACATAACCACTTGGTTTCGTTGAATGTCACCAAATTGACGATATGCGATTGTGCATTTTGACCGTTTTTTGCCATGCGTCCGGATAAAATGTGTCAAATAGCACAAAAGAAAGCTGCCAAAAAGCAAATTCAGCTTCTTGGCAGCTTTCGAATTGGACATATATGGTTACTTTGTGTCACTTATAAGTTGGCCAAGCCCTCCAGTGCGGGGCGGTCAAGCACATAAATTTTGCCGCGGCCGGTGCGCAGAAGGCCCATCTGGCGCATCCCCTCCAGCTCCCTGCTGATGACCTCACGCGTGGTGCCGAGGTGGTTGGAGATCTCCTCATGGGTGATGCGCGCGAAGCCGTCCTCGGGGTGTGCATCGGCCTTTTCGAGCACGACGCGGGCAATGCAGCTGCGCAGCGGATGGAAAAAATAATACTCTATGTTATTGAGCACGGTCTGCACATTGCGCGCCTGCGTCTGGTGCAGAAACTGCTGCACGGCCGGCGACTCGGCGCACAGCGGACGCAGCGCCACAATGTTGATATAGGCAAACACGGCGTCGCTGCTCGCCTGCAGGATGGGGACCGTATCGCCCGGGGCCGCGCTGTCGAGCGTGTTGAGCATGCAGCAGCCGCCGCTGACGATCGACATGAGCGTGATCTCGCGGCCGGTATCCGTCGCAATGAACACGCGCAGTCCACCCGAGAGCACGAGAAACAGGCCGTTTTTCTCCGGCATAGAAAAGATCACATCATCCCCCGCGCGGTATGAACGGACGATCGTATTCAGGCGCAGCATCTGCTGCTGGGAGCCCGTCAGTGCATCCCAAAACGGCAGACACACCGTAAAGTCATAGGAACGCTTGCTTTTATCCGTGCTGCTCACCTCCGCTGCTTTTCGATTATATGTTAGTGGTACTAACACGTATGTGTAAAAAAAGAAACATCTCGTAACAATGTAATTATCTTAACAAACTGGCACGCTCACACCGTATCATTTGTTACATATATCGGCGCTTTTCAGTTTTTATTGCACAGCGCCGGAGCCTCCGGTTCATTTTTGATATAATTCACGAGCAGTTCCCCGGTGAACTGGACAATATCGACCGGCGAGACACCGAACGACACGTTTTCATAGATCGTCGTGCCGGTGTAGGCGTTGAGCAGGCACTGATACACCACGTAAATATTCACATCCGGGCGGATGGAGCCGTCGGCCACGCCCTCGCGCAGTGCCTTGAGCGCCGGGACGGGGATCTCCCTGTCGTAATACTTCCAGAACACGTTGTTGACGTCGCTGCCGGTGTTTTTCTCGGAATAGGTGGAAAACATCTCGCGCGTGTAGTCGTACCACTCCGGCTGTGCATCGTAGATGCTGAAGTAGATGTGCATGCAGATGACAAACTTCTCATACCCCGTCTTGCACGAAGCGGACTCGCGCGTGTACTGCTCCATAAAATCGGTAAAAAACGTGGCCAGCGCATCGCGCCAGGCGGCAAATACGAGCGCGTCCTTATTGCGGAAATAGCGGTACAGCGACGTCGGCGTCAGCCCGGCCGTCTCAGCGATACGGCTGATGGGCGTCGCAGCAATGCCGTCGGCGATGAACAGCATCTGCGCCGTGTGGATCACCCGCCGGATGTTCTGTTCCCGTTCCTCGCTGCGTTTCATGGCTGCACCTCCCTGCGCAAAGTTGCCTACAGTATGCCATGTTTCCGTGCCGTTTGCAACCGGAAATGTGCGTCGTGTGGAAACATTTGTGCCTTGCGCGGCGCCGCGATGCGTGGTATGCTCTCGGCAGACAGAGAGATTCCTCCCCCGCCGGAGCGGATGTCTTGGCCCCGACCTGTGTCGGGGTCTTTTTTATGCCCGGTTACACCGGCCATAAAAAAGACCCGATCTCATTCGAGGCGGGCCTCGCCCCCTCGAGCTCCCCCGCGGCGCTATATCATCTTTGCTTCCATCACAACCGTCGCACAGACAGCAAAAAGAGCACTCTGCCGAGGCAGAGTGCTCTTCGTTTGGGTTGTTCTGTTTTGGCTGGTTGGTGCCGAATCAGGCAGCCTTCTTCGCCTTGGCCTGCGCTGCGAGCGCCTTGCTGCCCTCGATGACGAGGTCGATGGCAAGGATGACAAGCAGGATGGCCAGGATCGCGCGGATGTAGCACCAGGCAAGGCCGGTGCCGCCGGCGATGATGGCAGTGATCTGGGCCTTGATGGTGAAGACCAGAGACGTCAGCGTCACGAGGATCATGAAGATCATCGGGACGTAGAACATCTTGTTGTTTCTGCCCATCTTGCCGAGCCATGCGGCGACGGCCAGCAGGCCGAGGCCGGCCAGGAGCTGGTTGGCAGCGCCGAACAGGGGCCAGATCTTTGCATAACCGGTCATGCCGAGGGCAATGCCGAGCACGACGGTGATCGCGGTGGAGACGTACGGATTGCAGAGGACCTTGCGAGCGCCAGTAACGGTCGGATCGCTGGCCTTCTCACCGGGCTTGAGCCAGAATTCCTGGAACATGTAGCGAGCCAGACGGGTCGCGGTGTCCAGAGAGGTCAGGCAGAACACGGACACGGCCAGGACCATCAGCGTGTAGGTGACGGACACGGCGCCGGAGCCGAAGATCTTGCCGAGCATCTGGGACAGGCCGGTCGCGAACACGACGGTCGGAGTGACGGTCGTGCCGGCTTTGTAATCCTGCCAGATGTACGCAACCGCGCACAGGGAGACGATCGCGAGCACGCACTCAATGAGCATGCCGCCGTAGGCGATGGGCTGCGCGTCTTTCTCATTGTTGAGCTGCTTGGCCGTCGTGCCGGAACCAACGAGGGAGTGGAAGCCGGAGATGGCGCCGCAGGCAATGGTGACGAACAGAGCCGGGAACATATAGCCAAGGGAGCTGCCCGTCGGGGCGATGGTGTCTTTGAAGCCGGTGAACGCAGGCATATCCAGCGTCGGGTGGCAGCCAATGACGCCGATGATCGCGAGGATCATCATCGCATACAGCAGGAACGAGCTGAGGTAGTCACGCGGCTGGAGCAGGATCCACACAGGCGTGACGGAAGCGACCAGAATGTAGATGCCGCAGATGATCATCCAGGTCTGGTAGCTGAGGTAGATCGGGTGCCACTTGATGCCGAGCCACATCACCAAGGCAATGGCCACAACACCGATGATCGTGGACACGCCGATCGGCGCATTTCTGCGGTACACGAAGAAGCCGAAGAAGATGGCCAGAACGATGAACAGCAGCGAGATGATGGCCGTCGTGGCGTTGGCCGCAGAAGCCGCCACATCCACAGCACCGTCCACATAGGTGGCCTTGAACGTATTGGCAACGATGGACGCAAACGCGGCCACGACCAGGATCAGGGTCAGGTAAGAGAAGATGAGGAACAGGCGCTTGGCCTTCTTGCTGATGCTGGTCTCAACAACGGTGCCGATGGACTGACCGTCATTGCGAACGGATGCAAACAGTGCGCCGTAGTCATGCACACCGCCGAAGAAGATGCCGCCGATGAGGACCCACAGCAGCACCGGGACCCAGCCGAACACAGCGGCCTGGATCGGGCCGTTGATCGGGCCGGCGCCCGCGATGGAGGAGAAGTGATGTCCCATCAGAACAGGGGCCTTTGCAGGGCAGTAGTCCATGCCGTCTTCCAGCTCGTGAGCCGGGGTCGGGCGGGACGGGTCGATGCCCCACTGTTTGGACAGCCATCCGCCGTAGAAAACGTAGCCCAGGGCGAGAATGACAATGCCAACAATCAGAATTACAGCAGCATTCATTGAATTAACTCCCTTCTTTCATATTCTTAAACAGTGTTGTCTTCAACAACTGTGCTGTACTGCGTCCGCTGCCATTGGCAGCCGTTTTGCCGGTGCTGAGCTCCACGACGCCGGTGTGGTAATCCATCCAGCCGTGGAACGCCAGCTTGAAGCTCTTATAAATACGCGTGCGGCGCAGAGCACGCAGCGCATCCGGCTCACAGGTATCACACAAAAAGATCGCCGTGATGTAAGAGCACATATGATTCGGGCCCGGCTCGATCCGCTGCATGCCGTCGGCACGCGCCTGCTCGCGGCACTGCTCGAAAATTTCTTTCGTGAGCACGGGAACCGAGAAAATGTAGACATATTCATTGTTGTCCGCTTCCCAGAGCTTGGCGGCCTTGACCAGCACATACTTCTCGGAGTGGATATGCAGCCCGGCCTCTGCGACGAGATAACCCTTCGGTTCCTCGTGGCGCACAACATCAAAATATCCCGAATAACTGTGACACAGTTTGTCGAGCGCTTCCTCGCGGGTCATACGCCGTCCTCCCTGTTCGATGCAAAATTTTCATAGTATGCTTTCATGGAGTCCATGAACAAACTAAGAACAAAGTGTAAACACATTGCTAAGGTTATGATAGCGCGCACACCAGAATCTTTCAAGTGAAAAGAATGACAAATATCCGCTTTCTTTTTTGTCGACTTTTCATAAGCATTGCACAAAAGCGCCGAAAGATCAGCGGTTATGTAAACTGATTTCGTTTAAATCATACAAGTCTGGTGGGAAACGCAATCTCATGATTTTTCAGCAAAAACATTTGTGGGGCACGAAATTGACGAACTTCTCTTCTGTTTTGCTCATAATTATGTAAACCATGCACAAATCGTGAATTTTTGCCGTGTTGAGAGGCAAGAATTTCGTCGAAAAATGATTGACAGGCGGAATGATTCCTGATAAAATGAGTCGTCTCAATTGGAATGATGCCTAGAGTCTTTCCGAAGCAGGATGCGACCGCCGCCGTGCCCCGCACGCCGGCCAAGGCCATACGGACAGCCGGGTCGAATGCCGCAAACCGCACCGTGTGCGGTGGCAACTTCTGTTGCCTTATTGATTGAGTTAAAAGCTCAAGTTTTATAAGTTGGTCACTTAAAACCAGGCTGCTTTCAGCATCCAAACTTGTGAAATGGTCAATAAGAGTAGTAAAAGTAATCTTTGCTATATAGACTCTCAAGACACGACATTCTGTTGGGAACGGTGCGCACGGGCCGCGGACGGCCGCTGCGCGCCCAATGGTATATGTTTTCGTTTCACAAACGCCGCTGCTGATCTGCAGCGGCGTTTTTTGTGCACGAAGGGGGAAACACAGCCATGAAAAAAGTCATTGAACTCCGGAACGTCAGCAAGCAATTTGATGGCGAGACCGTTCTCGACAGCATCAATCTCGACATTTACGACAACGAATTTCTGACGCTGCTCGGCCCGTCCGGCTGCGGCAAAACCACGACCCTGCGCATGATCGGCGGCTTTGAAACGCCGGACCAGGGCGACATTCTCTTCCTCGGTGAGCGCATCAACGACATTCCGCCGCACAAGCGCAGCATCAACACCGTTTTTCAGCGCTACGCCCTCTTCCCCCACCTGAACGTGTTTGAAAACGTGGCGTTTCCGCTGCGCGAGCAGAAGCTGCCGCGCGACGAGATCGAGCAGAAGGTCAACGAGATACTCGCGCTCGTCAAGCTCACGGGCTTCGAGCGCCGCAACGTCACGCGTCTGTCCGGCGGACAGCAGCAGCGCGTCGCCATTGCGCGTGCGCTCGTGAGCCGTCCGCGCGTGCTGCTGCTCGACGAACCGCTCGCAGCGCTCGACCTGAAGCTGCGCAAGGACATGCAGCAGGAGCTCAAAAATATCCAGAAGGCCACCGGCATCACGTTCGTGTTCGTCACGCACGATCAGGAAGAAGCGCTGAGCATGTCCGACACGATCGTCGTCATGTCCGAGGGCAAGATCCAGCAGATCGGCACGCCGCTTGATATTTATAATGAGCCGCAGAATGCTTTCGTGGCCGATTTTATCGGCGAGAGCAACATTGTCGACGGCATTATGCGTCAGGACTTCCGCGTGACGTTCTCGGGCCACACGTTCACGTGCGTGGACAAGGGCTTTGCCAAAAACGAGAACGTGGACGTCGTCATCCGTCCCGAGGACGTGGACATCGTGCCCATCGAAAAGGGCATGCTGCGCGGCACGGTCACGTCCGTCACGTTCATGGGCGTGCACTATGAGATCATCATCGACATCAACGGCTTCAAGTGGATGATCCAGACGACGGACTACGTCGACGAGGGTGCGGAGGTCGGCCTGTACATCGAGCCCGACGCCATCCACATCATGAAAAAGTCCGAGTATTCGGGCATGTACGGCGACTACTCCTCGTTCAGCAACGAGCTGGACGAGCTCTCGGACGCAGAAAGCGAGCCGGACGAATGAACAGCCGCATCCGTACCGAAAACCGCCGCGTCTCGCTGGCGCAGCGTCTGGCGCTCGCACCGTATTCCGTGTGGGCGGTCATCTTCGTGGCTGTGCCGCTCGTGTTCGTGGCCTACTATGCATTCACGGACGAGAGCTTCCGGTTCACGACCGAAAACCTGACGAAATTCTTCACCGCCGTGAGCACGATCACCGACGACAGCGGCGCCACGCGCGAGGTGCACACGTACCTGCTCATCTTCTGGCGCTCGGTGAAGCTGGCCGTCATCTCCACGGCGATCTGCCTGCTCATGGGCTACCCCATCGCGTATATCATTGCCCGCGCCGCCCCGCGCACGCAGAAAACGATCATCACGCTCATCATGATCCCGATGTGGATGAACTTCCTCATCCGCACCTATGCGTGGATGACCATCCTGCAGGACACCGGCCTGCTCAACATGCTCTTTTCCGCGCTGCACCTCGGCCAGGCGCACATCATCGGCACCGAGGGCGCCGTCGTCGTCGGCATGGTGTACGACTACTTCCCGTATATGATCCTGCCGATCTACTCGGTCATGGCCAAGATGGACACACGCCTGATCGAGGCCGCGCGCGACCTCGGCTGCAACAGTCTCGGCGTGCTGCGGCGGGTCATCTTCCCGCTGAGCCTGCCGGGCGTCGTGTCCGGCATCACGATGGTGCTCATCCCGTCGATCAGCACCTTTTATATCTCGCAGAAGCTCGGCAACGGCAAGTTCTTCCTCATCGGCGACGCGATCGAGGGGCAGTACGTGGCCAACAACCTGCACTTTGCCGCCGCCATTGCCTTCATCCTCATGCTGATCCTGCTGGCCGCCATGGCCCTGATGAAGCGCGGCACGAACAAGCGCGTCTACGGAGGTGTGTGACATGAAACGAGCTGCAAAAATCTACACCGCCCTCATCTTCGTGTTCCTGTTCGCGCCGATCGTGATCCTGCTGGTGTACTCGTTCAACGAGGCAAAGAGCCTGTCGGTGTTCTCCGGCTTCTCTCTCAAATGGTATCAGGAGCTGTTTTGCGACGGAGAAACGCTCAACGCGCTCAAAAACACGCTCATCCTCGCCGTGATCGCATCGGTCGTCTCGACCGCGATGGGCACGGCCGCCGCCGTGGGCATGAACAAGCTGCGCAACAAATATCTGCGCGCCGCGCTCGACACGGCGACCGACATTCCCATGATGAACCCGGACATCATCACCGGCATCTCGCTGATGCTCATGTTCGTGTTCTTCGGCCGGCTGCTCGGCGCGACCACGAGCCTCGGCTTCTGGTCGATGCTCGCGGCGCACATCACGTTCTGCCTGCCGTATGTCATCATGCAGGTGCTGCCGAAGCTGCAGCAGATGGACCGTGCGCTGCCCGAGGCCGCGATGGATCTTGGCTGCACGCCGGTGCGCGCGTTCTTCCGCGTGGAGGTGCCGGAGATCCTGCCCGGCATCATCACCGGCATGATTATGGCCTTCACGCTCTCGCTCGATGACTTCGTCATCAGCTACTTCACGCAGGGCAGCGGCTTCCAGACGCTCCCGATCCGCATCTACAACATGACGAAAAAGACCGTCACGCCGAAGATGTACGCGCTGGCGACGATCATCTTCTTCGTCATTCTGGCGCTGCTGCTGCTGACGAACCTCGTCGACGAGGACGACACGCAGCGCATCCGCGACGCCCGCCGCGCCAAGCGCGAGGGCAAGCCCGCCCGCGCCGCCCGCAGCGGCAAGGGCCGCCACCCCGTGCGCGCCGCCGTGGGCATCCTCACTGCCGCCGCGCTGCTCATCGCCGGCATCAGCTTCTACAGCAGCCGGCAGGAAACGCGCGTGCTCAACGTCTACAACTGGGGCGAATACATCTCCGACGGTTCGGACGATTCGCTCGACACCATCGCCGCGTTCGAGGACTGGTACAAGGCGACCTACGGCGTGCCCGTCAAGGTCAACTACGATACCTACGCCAGCAACGAGGACATGTACGCCAAGCTCAAGAGCGGCGCCGTGAGCTACGACGTGGTCATCCCGTCGGACTACATGATCGCGCGCATGGAGAGCGAGGACATGCTCCTGCCGCTCAATTACGACAACATCCCGAACTATCAGTATATCTCCGAGGACTTCCGCGGCCTGTACTATGACCCGGACGATACCTACACCGTGCCGTATACCTACGGCATCGTGGGCGTGATCTACAACGCCAACGTCGTCGACGCCGCCGACACCGGCGACTGGGACCTGATGTGGAACCCGAAGTACGCCGGCAACATCCTGCAGTTCAACAACGCGCGCGACGCGCTCGGCACGGCCATGTACCGCGCCGGCATCGACGTCAACACCACCGACCGCAACGACTGGCGGCAGGCGCTGCAGGCGCTCATCGACCAGCGTCCGCTCGTCAAGAGCTACGTCATGGACGAGATCTACAACATGATGGAGTCCGGCGAGGCCGCCGTGTCCGCCTACTACGCGGGCGACTACTTCACGATGTGCGACGCGCAGGCCGACAGCGTGGATCTGCAGTTTTACTACCCCGAGAACACGAACTACTTCATCGACGCCATGTGCATCCCGACGAGCTGCCGGGATCAGGAGCTGGCCGAGTGCTTCATCAACTTCATGCTCAGCCGCGAGGCCGCCGTGGCCAACGCCGAGTATATCTACTACGCCTCGCCGAACCGGCTCGTGTACGACGACCCGGAGTATATCGACGACATGGGCGAGGACACCATGGCCATCCTCTACCCCGACATCGGCTCGTTCCGCGACGCGTACAACCGCAGCGCCTACCGCAACCTCGACCAGGACACGCTGACTTACGTCAACACGCTCTGGGAGACGCTCAAGATCAATTAAACACCGCGTTCAACCCCGCTCCGGTACCCGGAGCGGGGTTCGGACTATCAAAAGGGTCTTCCTTTTTGCCGGGAGAACACGCTTTTGCATCTGCGCGCACAAATGCAATGAGGTTTTCTGCAAACTGATAGGAAATTATACAAATTTGGCCTTGATTCCCGGCTGTGCTTCACTTATGATATGTCTTTAGATTTTTACGCATTTCGAACAAAAGGTGAGGAAATTATGCAGGCAATGACCAAACAGCGGCATATGGACATGCTCAACGGGCCGCTCTGGAATAAGCTCCCGCGCTATGCTCTGCCCGTCGCCGCGACCGGCATCCTCGGGCAGCTGTTCAACGCGGCCGACATCGCCGTCGTCGGCAACTTCACGGGCGATATGCGCACGGCCGCCGTGGCCGCCGTCGGCGCCAACAGCCCGGTCATCGGCCTGATCCTGAATCTGTTCATCGGCATCGCGCTCGGCGCAAACGTCGTCATCGCCAACGCCATCGGCCGCGGCGACCGCGAGACCGTACACCGCGCCGTGCACACTTCCATCGTCACGGCCCTCATCGGCGGCGTGCTCGTGGCGGTCTTCGGCCAGCTCATTGCGGCCGGGCTCATGGGCCTGCTCAATGTGCCGGACGATGTGTACCCGCTCGCGCTCGCGTACCTGCGCATCTACCTGCTGGGCATGCCGGTCATTTTGCTGTATAACTTCGAGGCCGCCATCTTCCGCAGCGTCGGCGACACGAAGGTGCCGCTCATCGCGCTGACGGTCTCCGGCGTTCTGAACGTGATCCTCAACCTGTTTTTCGTCATCGTGCTCAAGATGAACGTCAACGGCGTCGCCATCGCAACGGTGCTCTCCAACGCGGTCAGCTCTGCACTGCTGCTGCGCCGCCTGCTGCACGGCGATCTGGTGCGCGTGGAGCTGAAGCAGCTGCGCATCGACCCCGCCATCTTCCGCAAGATCATGCGCATCGGTCTGCCGGCCGGTATTCAGAGCGCGATCTTCTCGGTGTCGAACATCATCATCCAGTCGGCCATCAACAGCCTCGGCACCGTCGTCATGGCCGCCTCGAGCGCCGCGTTCAACATCGAGATCATCGCCTACGACGTACTCAACTCCTTCAGTCAGGCCTGCACGACCTTCGTCGGCCAGAATTATGGCGCCGGAAAGATTGACCGCTGCAAGAAAACCATGCTCCTGTGCCTTGGCGAGGACATCATCGCTTCCGCCATCGCCATCGTGCTCGTGCTGCTGACGGGCAAGTATCTGCTGGCCGTCTTCAACAACGACCCGCAGGTCATTGAGATCGGCTACAGCCGACTGCTCATCCTCTTCGGATCGTACATCTTCAGCCTGACGTATGAGATCCTGTCCGGCTACCTGCGCGGCTTCGGCATCTCGCTCGTGCCAGCGATTTTGACGCTCTTCGGCGTGTGCGGCGTGCGCATCGTCTGGATCAACACCGTGTTCCCGCTGCACCACACGTTCCGGTCGATCATGCTCGTGTATCCGATCAGTCTTGCGACCACGGCGGTGCTCATCTTCATCGCACTGCTCGTCTACCAGCCGTCGCGCCGGTTCGCGGCCCGCACCGCAGAAAAACCGCAGGCGTGACAAAACGCAAACATGCGCGTACCCAAAGCGGGTACGCGCATGTTTTTTGGATCCATTCAGGCCCCGATGCTCTGCTGATAGCGCATGAGGATCGCCGCGATCTGCTCGCGCGTCACATAGCCGTTCGGGTCGAAGCGGCCGTCTCCGTTGCCGGAGACGATGTCATGCTCCGCCGCCCAGAGAACACCGTCGGTATACCAGTCCGTGCCGACGTCCGTGAAGGGATTGCGGTCCGTGTGCGCAGGCTCGCCCTCCATGCGCCAGAGCACGCTCACGAGCATGGCGCGCGTCATCGCTCCGGTGGGAGAAAACGTGGTGTTGGACGTGTCGACAAGTGCGAGACGGCATAGTCAATGCCCTCGTGCGACCAGTCTCTCGGGCCGGGCATATCGGAAAAGCCTCTGCCCGGGCACTGCGCGCCGCCGTCGCACGGCTGCGCGCCCGGCTCCGGCGGAAAAAAAGCGCACACACCCGCGGGTGTGTGCGCTTTTGCTGTCTGCGTTCACGCGCCGAGATAGGCCTTGCGGACCTTATCGTCGTGCAGCAGGTCGCGTGCGGTGCCGGACATGGTGATCCGGCCGTTTTCGAGCACATAGGCCCGGTCGGCGATGGCGAGCGCCATCTTCGCGTTCTGCTCCACGAGCAGGATCGTGATGCCCAGCTCGTGCATGGTCTGGATGATGGAGAACACCTCCTGCACGAGCACGGGCGACAGGCCCATGGACGGCTCATCCATGACGATGAGCTTCGGCGCGCTCATAATGGCGCGGCCCATGGCCAGCATCTGCTGCTCGCCGCCGGAGAGTGTGCCCGCGAGCTGCTTGGCGCGCTCTTTCAGGCGCGGGAAGCGCGCATAGACCCGCTCGAGGTCCTCCGCGATCGCTTTTTTGTCCTTGCGGAAGTACGCGCCCATAGCAAGGTTTTCCGCCACGGTCATGCGCGTGAACACCTGCCGGCCCTCCGGCACGTGCGCGAGGCCCATGGTGACGATGCGGCTGGGGTCCGTCTTGCGCAGGTCGTGCCCGTCGTAGATCACGGAGCCGCTCTTAATGGGCACAAGGCCGGTGATGGCGTGCAGCGTGGTGGTCTTGCCGGCACCGTTGGCCCCGATGAGCGAGACGATCTCGCCGTCGTTGACCTCCATACTGATGCCGCGCAGCGCCTGCACGGCGCCGTAGGACACCTCCAGATCTTCAATCTTCAGCATCGTCGTCCGCCTCCTCTTCGCCGAGATACGCCTCGATGACTTCCTGATTGCTCGCGATCTCCTCCGGGAGCCCGGCGGCGATCGTCTGGCCGAAGTTGATGACCTGGATGCGCTCACAGACGCGCATGACCAGGCTCATATCGTGCTCAATGAGCAGGATGGCCACATGGAACGTATCGCGGATGGTATTGATGCACGAGAGCAGCTCCGCCGTCTCGGTCGGGTTCATGCCGGCTGCCGGCTCGTCGAGCAGCAGCAGCTTCATGTTCGTTGCCAGTGCGCGGGCGATCTCCAGCTTGCGCTGCTGGCCGTAGGGCAGGCTGGACGCGAGCTGTCCGGCCTTGTCGTCCAGATGGACGATGCGCAGGTATTCCATGGCCTTGTCGGTCAGCTCCTGCTCTGTGCGCCAATACTTTTTCGTGCGCAGAAGGCTGTCGGCAAGGTTGTAGTGAATGTCCTTCGTGAAGGCGATCTTGACATTGTCGAGCACCGTCATGGCCTTGAACAGGCGGATGTTCTGGAACGTGCGGGCAATGCCGGCCTCCACGACCTGATAGGTCTGCTTGCCGTTGAGCTTCTGGCCGCAGAGGTAAAATGCGCCCTCCGTCGGCACATACACGCCGGTGAGCAGGTTGAAGACCGTCGTCTTGCCGGCGCCGTTCGGGCCGATGAGGCCCATGAGCTCGCCCTCATGCATCTCCATATTGAAGTCCGACACGGCCTTCAGGCCGCCGAACGTGATGCCGAGGTGCTCCGCTTTGAGCACAACGGGTCTGGTATCGGTCATGCGTCGGCGCCTCCCTTCCTGGCCTTGGCCTTTTTCTTCTCGGCCAGGCGGCCGTCAAACAGCAGCCGGTCGAGCGAGAACTCGTAGGTGCCCAGAATCCCTCTGGGACGGAAAATGATGATGACCAGCAGCACGAGCGCATAGATCAGCATCGGGAACTGGAACAGCGTCTGCACGAAGCCCGGCAGTGCCGAGACCCACGCGCCGTTTTTGATCTCGTAGTTGAGCAGGTACATGGCAATGGCGGCCAGCACCGAGCCGGTCATGGAGCCCATGCCGCCGAGGACCACGATGACGACGATGAACGTCGAATTCCAGATCGAAGCGCTGGTGAACGTGAAGCTCGCCGTTGTGAGCGAGGAAAAGCACGTGGCATACAGTCCGCCGGCAAGACCCGCAAAGAACGCCGAGATGACGAACGTGAGGATCTTGTAATACGTCGTGTTCACGCCGGAAGCGGACGCGGCGATCTCATCGTCGCGGATGGCCTCGATGGCGCGGCCGTATTTTGAGCGGATGAACATGCACATGATCGCAATGCACAAAATGGTGATGCCCAGCACGAGCCACACATACTTCGCCTGCAGTGAGGTCGACAGACCGAGCCCATTGGCGTAGAGCGAAGAGCTCGCCGTGCCGCTTGCAAGGCCGTCGCCGCCGGCGAAGGGCAGGTTTGCGATGACGTTTTCGACGATGAGGCCGAAGCCGAGCGTCACGATGGCCAGATAGTCACCGTGCAGCCGCAGCGCCGGGATGCCCACGAGCAGGCCGAGCAGCCCTGCGAAGATGGCACCGAGCAGACAGCCGCCGAGAATGACCAGAATGAGCTGGCCGGGGGCTGCTTTGGATGCCTCGAACAGGCCCGCGCGCTCGAGCGCAAGCGAGGTCAGCGCAGCGGTGTAGGCGCCGACGCCGGCAAAACCCATGTGGCCCAGTGTGAGCTGGCCCAGGTAGCCAAGCGTGAGATTGAGCGACGTGCCGAGCAGGATGAAAATGCACATCTGCCAGATGATCGGGACCAGCACGCGGCGGTAGGTATTTTCCGGGAGCACCTGACCGAGCAGCAGCACCACGGCAAAGAGCAGCACGATCAGGCCGCAGTTGATGCCGGTACCGCGCAGTTTTGTTTTTTGCAGCGTATTCATACCTTCTCACCTACATTCTTTCCGAGGATGCCGGCCGGCTTGACCAGCAGCATCACGATCAGGATCAGAAACACAACGGCGTTGGCGAGCGACGAGCTGATGTAGGCCGTCACGAGCGCTTCAATGATGCCGACGACGATGCCGCCGAGCATGGCACCCGGGATCAGGCCGATACCACCCATGACCGCCGCCACGAACGCCTTGAGGCCCAGCATGGAGCCCATCGTCGTCGTCACGGTGTGGTACTGCGCGCAATACATCAGCGCCGCGATGGCCGCAAGGCCCGAGCCGATGGCGAACGTCGTCACGATCGTGCGGTTAACGTTGATGCCCACGAGCGTGGACGCCTCCTTGTTCTCGGACACGGCGCGCATGGCGCGGCCGAGCTTTGTCTTCTGCACGAAGAGCTGCAGCGCCGCCATGACAATGGCCGCGATGACGATCGTGATCACGGCCGCCATGTTCACCGACACACCGCCGAGGGACATCGGCGCCGTGCTGAAGATCTCATCGGAGATCACACGCGGGTTCGGGCCCATGGCCGGGATGGCCTGCGCGAGGTTTTCCAGCAGCAGGCTCATGGCGATGGCCGTGATGAGGGCCGACATGCTCGTGCCCTTGCGGCGCACGGGCCGGTAGGCCACCAGCTCGACCAAAACACCCACGAGTGCGCAGATCACGATGGCCGCGATCACGCCCGTCCACGCCGGCAGACCCATGCTGTGCAGCAGGATCGGCACGGTGAAATACAGCGTATAGCCGCCGACCATGATGAAGTCGCCGTGTGCAAAGTTGATAAGTCGGATGATACCGTAAACCATCGTGTAGCCCAGCGCCACGAGCGCATAGACGCTGCCGAGGCGGAGCCCGATGATCAGTTGCTGTAAAAAGTCAGTCATATTCTCTCCCTGCCTTTCTGGTTCACGCGCAGGCCAGCCGCGCCGGAATGATTGCGCGCGAAAGCGCCGGGCGGCGCTTTCGCGCGGAGGCATTGCTTTTGGTTTTGTCCGGTTCCGGCTGCACAGCCGGAGCAGATCAGCTCTGCGTCTTGACGAACTTCTGCACGAGCTTGCCGTCAGAGGGCGTGAAGGTCAGGATGGCCACGCTCTTTTCCGGCGTGCCGGTCTCGTCGAGGGTCATGTCGCCGGTGACGCCGACATAGTGCATGCCGCTCATCGCGTCGCGGATGGCATCGTGGTCGATGCTGCCGGCCTTCTCAATGGCCTGCTTGACCATGTACATGGCGTCATAGGCCAGTGCGCCGAGCGCGTTCATGGATTCGGAGCCGTACTTGGCGGTGTAGTTCTTGACGTAGTTCTGGACGATCTCGGAGCTGTCCTCCGGGGAGTAGTGGTTGGTGAAGTAGACGTTTTCATAAGCGCTCAGATCGCCAGTGGTGTAGTCCTGCGTGCCGTCGAAGCCGTCGCAGCCGATGATCGCGCCCTTGAAGCCGGCCTCACGAGCCTGCGGGATGATTTTCGGGCCGACTGCATCATAGTAGTACGGAGCGAAGAGCATGTCCGCGCCGGAGGCGGCGATGGTCGCCAGCTGCGAGGAGAAGTCCACGGCGCCGGTGTCGGACGAGGACTGCTCGCAGACGATCTCGATGCCGTATTTCTCAGCCGCCTTCACGAACGAATCGTGCAGGCCGGAGGAGTAGGTGTCGCCGGTCGCGTACAGCACAGCGGCTTTCGTCCAGCCCTGATCCTTGGCGTAGGCCGCGACCATCTCGCCCTGGAAGCTGTCCTTGAAGCAGGAACGGAACACATAGTCGTCCTTGGTGGTGATGGAGTCTGCCGTGGAGCTCGGCGTCACGAGCACGATGCCCTCATCGTCGGCCAGGCTCGTGATCGCGGACGTGCAGCTCGAGAGCGTTGCGCCGATGATGGCCGACGCGCCCTCGCTGAGCAGCGAGTTGAAGCCGGAAACGGCCTCGGCCGGAGTGCCCTGGTCGTCCTTGGTGGAGAGCTTCACGGTCGCACCGAGGATGCCGCCGGCGGCGTTGATCTCATCGATTGCCAGCTGGATGGAGTTCGTGATGGCCAGGCCGTAGGCCGCCTGCGCGCCGGTCACCGGGGTAATGTTGCCGATGATGATTTCCTTGCCCGACAGGTCGCCGGACGCCGAATCATCTTTTGTATCACCGCCGCCTCCGCATGCGGCCAGAGAAAGCACCATCATTACAGAAAGCAGCAGTGCCGTCAGTCGTTTCAGTTTCATGTTCATATCCTCCTGTTCTTGATTTTTTCGCCCGCGCCGGTGGGTCCGTTTACCGGTTTTTGTGTTTTTTCCGTTTTTTGTGGGCGAAGGAAATAAAAAAGACAAGAGAGCGCACCTTCGCTTTTCGAAGATGTGCTCCCTTGCACGCTTTTATTATAGCGGAAATCCCGAACGGAAATCAACGGCGATAACCGCCAAACTATTAGTTTTTTTGAACGATATCTTTAGCGAAATTCATAAATCGTTCGCTTTCGACGCCGTCTCCGGCTCAAAGGCGTCCGTCTGCCCTGCTTCCGCCAGACTGTGCCGCAGGCACGTCCGGCAGGGCTCAGCGTCCCAGTCGCAGTACATATACTTACAGGCAAAGCACAGCGTTTTGGCCGACGGATGCGCCCTGCGCGTCTCCGGGACAGGCGTCCCGGGCTGCGGCTGCGCCGCTTTCTGATACCGGTCGACGCCCCGCTGCACCAGCTGCGTGGCTCGCAGGCAGTCCGCGCACGGCTGCAGATCCCGGTCGTGGAATTTGTACTTGCAGGCAATGCATAATGTCTTGTTTTCCGCCACAGAAATCACTCCCATTCTCAGTTGCCGGTTTCGGACCCAATTCCGGTAAATTCAGTATAAGCCGCCGCTTTGCGAATGTAAAGTGTGAGAAGCACCCGATTTTTTCGGTTTCTTTTCATCTTTTTGTGTTTAAATGGCGAAACATCCTCGCGTGCGGCCGCCCGCATTTGTGGAAAGCGGAAAAAGTACATTTGCCCGCTTGACAAACCGCCTGTCCAGAGCGTATGCTTGCGCCAAGTTCAAAGCAGCAAACCACAGATGCAGAGGAGTAAGCGAGGGTTTGCGTCTTTCCCAGAGAGCTGCCGGTTGGTGCGAGCGCAGCAGAGACGACCTTGCCGAATGGACTGCGGAGGGCGGACGAGACGCCGTGAGGCGGTAAAGTCCGACGGGCTTTTCCCCCGTTACCAGGGAAAGACGTGTGATGGCACGTCGCCGAGCGGGCGCATTTGCGCCAATTTGGGTGGCACCGCAGAAGTTTTCCGGCTTTTGTCCCAAGGATCAAATTCAGTTTTGGTCTTTCCGTGGACAAGGGTCGTTTTTTCTTGCCCGGAAAGGCCCCGGTCGAAAGGAGCTAACACCATGGCAAACGAAAGCATTCCCTACAAGATCTACCTGTCCGAAGACGAAATGCCGCGCACGTGGTACAATGTCCGCGCCGACATGAAGGTCAAGCCCGCCCCGCTGCGCAATCCCGCCACCGGCGCGCCGATGTCGTTCGACGATCTGCGCCCCGTGTTCTGCGATGAGCTGATCCGTCAGGAGCTCGACAACGACGACCGCGAGATCCCCATCCCGGACGAGACCCGCGATTTTTACAAGATGTACCGCCCCTCGCCGCTCGTGCGCGCCTACTGCCTGGAAAAGCAGCTGCAGACCCCGGCAAAGATCTACTACAAGTTCGAGGGCAACAACACCTCCGGCTCGCACAAGCTCAACAGCGCCATCGCGCAGGCGTACTACGCCAAGCAGCAGGGGCTGCGCGGCGTCACGACCGAGACCGGCGCCGGCCAGTGGGGCACGGCCCTGTCGATGGCCTGCGCCTACCTCGGGCTCGACTGCAAGGTCTATATGGTCAAGTGCTCGTATGAGCAAAAGCCCTTCCGCCGCGAGGTCATGCGCACCTACGGCGCGTCCGTGACGCCGAGCCCGTCCACGGAGACGGAGATCGGCCGGCGCATCCTCGCCGAGCACCCCGGCACGACCGGCTCGCTCGGCTGCGCGATCAGCGAGGCCGTCGAGGTCGCCACCTCGACCCCCGGCTACCGCTACGTGCTCGGCAGCGTGCTCAATCAGGTGCTTCTGCACCAGTCGGTCATCGGCCTGGAGACGAAAACGGCCCTTGACAAATACGGCGTCGTGCCGGATATCATCATCGGCTGCGCCGGCGGCGGCAGCAACCTCGGCGGCCTCATCTCCCCGTTCATGGGCGAGAAGCTGCGCGGCGAGCGCGACTATCGGTTCATCGCCGTCGAGCCCGCCTCCTGCCCGAGTCTCACGCGCGGCAGGTTTGCCTACGACTTCTGCGACACCGGCAAGGTCTGCCCGCTGGCCAAGATGTACACGCTCGGCAGCGGCTTCATCCCCTCGCCGAACCACGCCGGCGGCCTGCGCTACCACGGCATGAGCTCCATCGTCTCGCAGCTGTATCACGACGGCTACCTGGAGGCCCGCTCCGTCGAGCAGACGAAGGTGTTCGAGGCGGCCGAGCAGTTTGCGCGCATCGAGGGCATCCTGCCCGCGCCGGAGTCCAGCCACGCCATCCGCGTCGCCATCGACGAGGCCATTCAGTGCCGCGAGACCGGCGAGGCCAAGACCATCGTTTTCGGCCTGACCGGCACCGGCTACTTCGACATGGCTGCCTATGAGAAGTTCCACAACGGCGAAATGAGCGACTTCATCCCCACCGACGCGCAGCTCGCCGAGAGCTTTGCGACCCTGCCGCAGGTGCCGGGCCTCGACGACTGAACGAACGTATACGACCGCCGCACGGCGGGTAAAATTTCAACAGTCAAGAACAAAGGAGATCGGATCATGGGTCTGAAAAACATCGAAAAAGCACAGGTGCTGCGCCTCGGCGACGAGGTCGAATACCAGCAGGGACAGATCGTGAGCAAGACGCTCGCGCAAAACCGCGCCCTGAGCATGACGCTCTTCGCCTTTGAGCAAGACGAGGAGATCAGCACGCACACCGCCGACGGCGACGCGCTCGTCACCGTGCTCGACGGCATGGGCCGCTTCACCATCGACGGCGAGGCGCACCTCGTCTCCGCCGGGGAGAGCATCGTCATGCCGGCGCGCGTGCCGCACGCGGTCTATGGGCAGACGCGCTTTAAGATGCTGCTGACCGTGATCGTGTAACGCGGGACATCCCCGCATATAAGGCCCCCCGCACCGTTCGGTTTTCCGAACGGTGCGGGGGGGGTTGTTAATCAAGATAAAAGTCAAAGCTGACTGCCGCTCCCACGGACGCCCAAAATGCGACGCTGCCGTCCGGAAGGACCAGCTCCGGCAGATCGTTGGATGCTGCAAACACCCGCACAGTCAGATCGGCATACAAATTGTATTCCTCACATAAGCGACGAACTTCCGCCTCTTTCCCGCACAGCATTTGCTCAAGCTGCTGCAGCGGCTCATCCAAAGCTCGGCAGTCCATTTTCGGCAGTTCTGCGCTCCAGTATGCGTGCCGCAGCGTCGGGTAAGGCGGCGCTTCCGCCGGGAGGACTGTAAAGCCGGGCAGCACTTGCTCATCCGGCTCACGAATCTCCTTACCGCAGTGCTGCACCTTCCCTTTCCCGGGCGTCGGCGGGCATGACCTCGTGGGCGAAATGCCAAGGCCACGCGTGACCGCGTCCCGCTCAAAATCTGTACCGTCACGCTTTGTGAGCGTAAAAACCAGCCGAATCTGTGGTGTTTGTTTCATGTTCGCCTCCGTACAAATGGATGCCATTTTATCAGTCGGCCATGATCTCCTGAGAGCCCCATAGGAGATTAAAAAGTTCGCAAGCCAACCAGCCGGTACAGCAAGCCAGACAAAGGCAATGCCGAAACGCGGTGCACAGATCAGGGCAACGGACAGACGAATCGCAAGGTTCACCATGTTTGCAACGAGGAACGGACGCATAATTCCGAGACCGCGAAGGACTCCATCGGTTGCCATCTTGATACCCATGAAGATGAAAAAGTAACCAATCCACCTCATATAATCACCAGACACCTGATAGGCCAACGCCGTTCCGTCTTTTCCTAAGAACAGCGAGGAGATCTGCGTGTGTAGCGTTTCAATGACGAGAAAAGCAAGAACGGCAAAGCACACGTCCAGCACCAGCGCCGCATGGTAGCCTTTTTTGATGCGTTGGGGTTTGCCTGCGCCAAGGTTTTGGGAAACAAACGGCGAAACCGCATTGCCGATGGATACAAAGATCAGCGAAAAGACGTTCTCTACCCGCATCGTTGCCGCATACCCTGCCAGCGCCTGTGTGCCGAAGGGATTTACAACTGCCTGTACGATCATCATACCAATGGACACGGTAGACTGTTGCAGAACCGACGGCACGGCAATCCGCAGCATAGAGCGCAGCTCCCACCCGTCAAACCGCTGAAAAGGGCTTTGGTATCGCCGCATCCGGCTCAGGAAAATCAACAGTGAAAACACGGCGGAAATGCCCTGAGCAATCAGGGTTGCCAGCGCTGCGCCGAACACGCCCAGACCAAGCCCGGCAACCATCCAAAGATCCATAAAAACATTCAGGACAGAAGAAAAAATCAGGAGTGCCAAGGGAATTCTTGATTCACCAATGGAGGTGAACATGGTGGAGAGAATGTTATACATAAACAAGAACGGAAAGCCTGCAAAATAGACCCGCAGATACAGCACTGCCTCATCCAGAATGTCGGGAGGGGTTTGCAAGCTCCGCATCATCGGGCGGGAAAAGCATAAGCCAAAAACGCCAAGGACAATGCTCAGAATCAAAAAGCTGAGTAAGGACGTTGACACAATGGTTTTCATTTTGCCATACTCTTTGGCACCGAAATAGCGGCTCACCAGCACACCGGCACCTACGCCGGCTCCCAGTGCCACACAAATGAACACATTGGTCAATGCTGCACAGGCACCGACAGCTGCAAGTGCAGAAGAACCAACAAACTGGCCGACAATAATGGAGTCGGCCATATTGTATATTTGCTGAAAAAAACCTCCAAGAATCATCGGCATTGTAAAAACCGTCAACGCTTTGAGGGGCGCATCGGTTATCAAATACTCATCTTTCGACATTCTCATATTCCCCCATGGTACTTGTATCGTGGTATCCCATTCACTTACCTTCTCAAATTCCGATTTGTCATTCTGATTTAAGAATCCTATACGACGATATTGTGACTTTTTCTACCGTCAAGTTCGCAGTATGTATCTGCGGTATGGGGTTGCTCCCATACCGCAGACGGATCATCTTTCCGGCTCATTTTTGCGCTTTGCATTTCTCTGAACCGGAATGGAGAGCAGCTCTCTTGTACGCTCTCCAAGCTGCTTTTCAATGGCTGTCAACCGTTCCTCCGGCAAATTGAGGGACGGATGACGGGTGAACTTGAAGTCCACCATTCGCCGCAGCTGCGCTTTCTGCTTTGCACCCATTACCTCTTTACACACATCCTCATAGGAAATGCGGTAGGGATTGGAACGGGTCTTTGCATACGCACGCAGGTTCTTGAAATCATCCGGCATTGCGTAGTTGAACAGCGACAAGCCGTTATCGAAGAT
>ENA-UONZ01000719-UONZ01000719.1-human-gut-metagenome-genome-assembly--contig:-C93old-NODE-719-length-48042-cov-12.516682_pt1 | contig 48042 bp, 48 predicted proteins | sample MGYA00242468_ERZ724015 | MGnify/ENA metagenome assembly ERZ724015
AATTTTTAAACCGTTTTACTGTTCTTTAGGTTTTGTTCTGAATGTTCTCTCGAACTTCAAGGCTTAACAAAAGCCTGTTGTTCTTAGAATTTTCAGGGTTTTACATACTGTTCAATTTTCAAGGTTCGTTGTTGTTTGTTCTCAACAGCAACTCATTTATCTTATCACAACTCGTTGTGTTTGTCAACAACTTTTTTATTTTCTTTTTGGAAGCCTTCCAAAACCCTTTCAGATTTCCCTCAAACTTCCGTGCCGCTCTCAGCGACGCGTTATATCTTATCACAACTTCACATCCGTGTCAAGCACTTTTTTGAAGTTTTTTAAGATTTGTTTTTCATCCGTTTTCTGGATGAAGCGGAGAAAGAGGGATTTGAACCCTCGCGCCGGTTGCCCGACCTACACCCTTAGCAGGGGCGCCTCTTCGGCCTCTTGAGTATTTCTCCGAATTGCTTGTTTTATAAGCTTTTTAGTGCTTTCCTTGACATCTCTGCCTCAGAAGCACTGCCAATTATACTAGAGATAGTTTGCCTTGTCAAGCATATTTTTATAATTATTTTTATAAACTTTTATAAGGTGTGCTCATTGATGATGCTGCCTGCCAGTTTCTGTGCCGCCCTCTGATTCCTGTGACAGAAAAAGAAGGAGCAGAGTCTTCTGATGGTATGCTCCCTGCCCCTCCTTGTCTGTCCGGCACTCCGGCTGTCGCCATTGTGCTGTCTGTTTACTTTTCCTGCCTGCTGCTCTCTCCAAATTCCTTTACTGCAGTCTCGTAGAGATTATTTCCCTCTGAATCGATTACCACGATCACAGGAAAGCGTTCAACAGTCAGCTTTCGGATTGCCTCGGTTCCTAAATCGCCGTAGGCTACCACCTCTGAGCTTGTGATGCACTTGGAGAGAAGAGCTCCTGCTCCTCCCACAGCGGCAAAATAGACGGAGCCGTTCTTAACAATAGCCTCAATGACCTCTCTGCTTCTCTTTCCTTTTCCAATCATCGCTCCCAGTCCCAGATCCAGAAGCTTGGGCGTGTACCGGTCCATCCGGCTGGCTGTGGTAGGGCCTGCTGAGCCGATGGGTCTTCCCTCCCGCGCCGGCGAAGGTCCCATATAGTAGATGATGTTTCTGTCCAGCTCAATGGGGAGCTCCTTTCCCTGTTCCAGCGCTTCCTGCATTCTCTTATGCGCTGCATCCCTGGCTGTATAAATGGTTCCTGTTATATAAACGTAATCTCCTGCCTTCAGCGAACGAGCATCCTCTCTGCTGATCGGCGCACTGATATAACGCTCCATACGATTTCCTGCCTTTCCTTATTCATTTTGGCCCTGTAATTTCTGTTTTCCTGTTTCTCAGATGACTCTGTGAGCATGGCGGTTTACATGACAGCAGATATTTACCGCTACAGGGAGCCCTGCAATATGGGTTGGATAAGTCTCGATATTGACTGCGAAAGCGGTTGTGGTGCCTCCCAGCCCTCCGGGCCCGATTCCCAGGCCATTGATCCGCACAAGCATCTCCTCCTCCAGCTCTCTTACCCACTCCTTCTCAGGCTTTTCTTTCAGGTTCCTCGTCAGAGCATGTTTGGCCATCAGGGCGCATTTTTCAAAGGTTCCTCCGATTCCTACGCCAATCACCATAGGCGGACAGGCATTTGGCCCTGCATCCCTTACTGCCGTCAGGATCGCTTCCTTCACCCCTTCTAAGCCGTCTGCCGGCTTCAGCATGAAAACCCGGCTCATATTTTCACTTCCGAATCCCTTCGGAGCCACCGTAATGTCAATCTTGTCTCCCTCTGTGATCTCATAATGAATGACAGCCGGAGTATTGTCCTTCGTATTGACTCTCTCAATAGGATCTCCCACCACTGATTTTCGCAGAAAGCCTTCTGTATACCCTCTTCTGACTCCCTCGTGGATGGCCTCACTGAGGCTTCCCCCTTCGATATGTACCTCCTGTCCAATCTTCACAAAGACGACTGCCATCCCCGTATCCTGGCATATCGGTATCATATCCTCTCCGGCAATCTTCAGATTTTCCTCCAGCTGACCTAAGATCTGACTTCCCAGAGGAGACTTTTCCTCCCGGACACTCTGCTCAAAAACCTCTCTCATATCCTCTGAAAGAAAATGGTTGGCCTCAATGCACATTTCTTTGATATTCTCTGTAATCTCATCTGTACAGACGCTTCTCATGACGCTTCCTCCCGATTTTTTCTCCCTAATGAAACACAGACAGGTTCCGGCCCCAAATAGCCCGGCCGGGACCTGTCTGTCAAAACGAACATTTATTAAACGCTTTTCTGCCTCACAGCTTCTTGATATACCTGGGACTGCTCATTATAAGCGGACAGGATCTCTCCTCTTATTCAGAGTCTGTCTCCTCATCCTCTTCCCGGAGAGATTTTTCTTCTCCCTCCCGGTCGTCCTCACTGCCGTCTCCATCCTCTAAAAAGCCGTCCTCTAACTCCTCGTCCTCATCCTGGCTGCTCTCTCTCACCTTGGCAATGCTGGCTACCACCACGCCGGACTCCGGATCGATATCCATCAGCTTTACTCCCGAAGTGTTTCTTCCGATAATGGAGATTGTGTTCACCCTCATCTTGATAATGATTCCCTCATTGGTGATCAGCATAATCTGGCGTCCCTCGTCCACCAGCTTGGCTCCTACCAGGTATCCTGTCTTCTCCGTAATCCGGTAGCATCTGACTCCCTTGCCGCCTCTTAACTGGCTGGTGAATTCTTCAATCGGAGTCCTCTTTCCAAGGCCGTATTCTGAAACCACCAGCAGGCATTCTCCCTGGCTGGCCATCTGCATTCCGATAATCTCATCATCTGAGTCGAACTTCATGCCGATAACACCCATGGAAACACGGCCGGTGATACGCACATCCGTCTCATGGAACCGGATGCACATGCCCTTCTTTGTCACAAGGAAGATATCCTCTGTGTTGTCCGTGGCCTTTACCTCGATGAGCTCGTCATCCTCCCTGAGCACAATGGCCTGGAGTCCGTTCTTTCGGACGTTCTCATACTCTTTCATGGGCGTGCGCTTCACCATACCGTTTTTCGTGGCCATAAACAGGAACTTGTCCTCGTCAAACTCCTTCATGGGAACTGTGGCCGTGATCTTTTCTCCCGGCTGAAGCTGGATCAGGTTTACGATGGCCGTTCCCCTGGCGGTCCTTCCCGCCTCCGGGATCTCGTAGGCCTTCAGGCGGTAAACGCGGCCGGTGTTCGTGAAGAACATCATGTAGTGGTGGGTCGTGGTCATCAGGAGCTCTTCAATGTAGTCCTCGTCGATGGTCTGCATTCCCTTGATTCCCTTGCCGCCCCGGTTCTGGCTCTTAAAATTATCACTGGACATGCGCTTAATGTAGCCTAAGTTGGTGATGGCCACCACCACATCCTCATCCGGAATCAGATCCTCGGCAGACATATCGAACTCATCATAGCCGATCTTCGTCCTTCTGTCATCTCCGTACTTGTCGGAGATCAGCTGTATCTCCTCCTTGATGACTGTTAAGAGCTTGTTCTCGTCTGCCAGGATCCCGCGCAGCTCTGCAATGCGCTTCTCAAGCTCCTGGTACTCATTTAACAGCTTCTCCCTCTCCAAACCGGTCAGGGCGCGAAGCCTCATATCCACAATCGCCTGGGCCTGGGCGTCTGAGAGTTCAAACCGCTCCATCAGAGTGGCTTTTGCCTCAGCCACTGTCTTGGAACCGCGGATGATTCGGATCACCTCGTCAATATAGTCGAGAGCCTTTAAAAGTCCCTCTAAAATATGGGCCCTCTCCTCGGCCTTGTTTAAGTCGTACTTTGTCCTTCTGGTGACCACGTCCTTCTGGTGATCCAGATAGTAGGTGAGCATCTGGTGCAGATTCAGCACCTTCGGCTCATTGTTCACCAGGGCCAGCATATTGACGCCGAAGGTATCCTGAAGCTGCGTATGCTTTAAGAGCTGGTTCAGGACGATATTGGCATTCACATCCCGGCGAAGCTCGATGCAGATGCGCATTCCCTCGCGGTTTGACTCATCCCTCAGGTCTGTGATTCCGTCCACCCTCTTGTCCTTCACAAGCTCCGCAATCTTTTCGATGAGGCGGGCCTTGTTGACCAGATACGGAATCTCTGTGACGATAATCCGGCTCTTGCCGTTTGGCATGGTCTCAATATCGGTGACTGCCCGGACACGGATCTTTCCCTTTCCTGTGCGGTAGGCCTCCTCGATTCCTGCTTTTCCGAGAATGGTGGCCCCTGTAGGGAAGTCCGGCCCCTTTACAATCTCCATGAGCTCCTCGATGGAGGTATCTCTTCCCTCCTCGATCTGGTTGTCAATGATCTTGACAACCGCCGCAATCAGCTCCCGCAGGTTGTGGGGCGGGATATTGGTCGCCATGCCGACTGCAATTCCGGAAGTTCCGTTTGCCAGAAGATTTGGGAAGCGGGATGGCAGCACCACCGGCTCCCTCTCTGTCTCATCGAAGTTTGGCACAAAGTCGACGGTGTTCTTGTTGATATCCGCCAGCATTTCCATGGAAATCCGGCTCAGCCTTGCCTCTGTATATCGCATGGCTGCAGCGCCGTCCCCGTCTACGGAGCCGAAATTTCCGTGGCCGTCTACCAGCATATAGCGGGTAGACCACTTCTGAGCCATATTTACGAGTGCTCCATAGATGGAGCTGTCTCCGTGGGGGTGGTATTTACCCATGGTATCGCCGACGATACGGGCGCATTTTCTGTGAGGCTTGTCAGGGCCGTTGTTTAACTCGATCATGGAGTAGAGCACACGCCTCTGAACCGGCTTTAAGCCGTCGCGCACATCCGGCAGAGCCCTGGCAGCGATTACGCTCATGGCGTAGTCGATGTAGGACTTTTCCATGGTCTTTTTCAGGTCTATGTCATGGACTTTGTCAAAAATATTTGGTTCCATTTTTTATCCTCCAAAATGTGGGGCCTGCCTGCAGGGAACACGGCCCGGAACGTTCAGCTTTTCGGGCCATTTTCTTCTCTGTTCAGGCAGTCTTAGATGTCAAGAGTTCCGTACTTCGCATTGGCCTCGATGAATTCTCTTCTCGGTTCCACCTGATCGCCCATCAGGGTGGTAAAGGTTAAATCCACCTCGCTGGTGGTCTCCTCGTCCATGGTGACGCGAAGAAGGATTCTCCGCTCCGGATCCATGGTGGTTTCCCAGAGCTGCTCTGCATCCATCTCTCCCAGTCCCTTATAGCGCTGGATCTTATTGTTCTGATCTCTTCCGATTTCCGATAAAATGCTGTTCAGCTCCGCATCGCTGTAGGCATACCAGATCCGCTTGTTTTTCTCGATCTTGTAGAGCGGAGGCTGAGCCAGATACACGTAGCCCTGCTTGATCAGCTCCGGCATAAAGCGGTAGATGAAGGTCAGCAGCAGGGTGCTGATGTGGGCGCCGTCCACATCGGCATCTGTCATGATAATGATCTTGTGGTACCGCAGCTTGGAGATATCGAAATCCTCGTGGATTCCCGTTCCGAAGGCGGTGATCATGGAGCGTATCTCCGCATTTGCGTAAATTTTGTCCAGTCTTGCCTTCTCCACGTTTAAGATCTTTCCCCTTAACGGCAGGATGGCCTGGTTCGCCTTGCTTCTGGCCTCCTTGGCGGAGCCGCCGGCAGAGTCTCCCTCTACCAGATAAATCTCACAGTTCTCCGGGTTCTTATCGGAGCAGTCCGCTAATTTTCCCGGAAGTGCAAGGCCGTCCAGCGCCGACTTTCTCCTGGTCATCTCTCTGGCCCTTCTGGCTGCGGCCCTGGCCCTCTGCGCCAGAATAGACTTCTCGCTGATAATCTTCGCCACCCCTGGATTCTGCTCCAGGAAATAGGTGAGCTGCTCGCTTACAATGCCTGCCACCGCAGCTCTCGCCTCTGTATTTCCCAGCTTCTGCTTGGTCTGTCCCTCAAACTGAGGCTCCTCCAGCTTCACGCTGATAATCGCCGTGAGGCCCTCACGGATGTCCTCTCCCGACAGGGATGGCTCATTCTCCTTTAAGAGCTTGTTCTTTCTCGCATAGTCGTTGAAGGTGTTGGTGAGAGCCGTCTTAAAGCCGCTTAAATGGGTTCCGCCCTCCGGGGTGTTGATGTTGTTTACGAAGGTATAGATATTTTCCGTGTAGGAGTCGTTGTGCTGCATGGCAACCTCCACATACACGTTGTCCCTCACTCCCTCGCAGTAGATGACAGGGGCATAGAGGCTCTCACCTCCTCTGTTCAGGTAGGTGACAAACTCCTTGATTCCTCCCTCGTAGTGGAAGGTCTTTTCCTGCTTCTCCTCCCTGTCATCCCTTAAAATAATCTTCAGGTTTTTCGTGAGGAAGGCTGTTTCACGAAGCCTTACCTTTAAGGTATCGTAATCGTAGACCGTCTCCTCGAAAATCTCCTTGTCCGGAAGGAATGTAACTCTGGTTCCATGCTTATCAGCAGGACAATCCCCCTTAATAGTCAGAGGATACATCACCTTTCCTCTCTCATATCTCTGGTTGTAGATATGACCGTCCTTGTAAATATCTACCTCCAGCCATTCAGACAGAGCATTCACTACAGATGCGCCTACTCCGTGAAGTCCTCCTGACACCTTGTATCCCCCGCCGCCGAACTTTCCGCCGGCGTGAAGCACCGTAAAGACCACCTCAACAGCCGGGATACCTGCCTTTTTCTGTATATCTACCGGGATTCCCCTTCCGTTGTCCGTGACTGTGATGGAATTGTCTGCATTGATCTGAACGTCAATCTCGCTGCAGAAGCCCGCCAGGGCCTCGTCCACGGAATTGTCCACGATCTCGTATACCAGATGGTGAAGGCCTCTTATGGAGGTACTACCGATATACATTCCCGGGCGCTTTCTTACTGCCTCAAGTCCCTCTAAAATTTGTATTTGATCTGCGCTGTATTCTGAACCCATAAGTTCCTCCTAACTATTCTTCTTCCTTTACAGTTCCGTTTACGATCCGGAATACCCGGTCTATGTGAAAGGCATGGGCGACAAAATCGTCCAGTCCTGTGCAGGTAATGATCGTCTGAATATGCCTGATCCCTGAGAGCAGGTGCTGCTGGCGTCCCGAATCCAGCTCCGACAGCACATCGTCCAGCAGAAGAACAGGGTAGTCTTTCACAATCTTTTTCACCAGCTCAATTTCCGCAAGCTTCAGGGAGAGGGCCGCCGTCCTCTGCTGCCCCTGGGAGCCGAAGCGCCGGATGTCAACGCCGTTTACGCTGAAGCTTAAATCGTCCCGGTGGGGGCCGGAGAGGGTGGTCTTCTGTCGTATATCTGCTTCCCGTCCCCTTTTCAGAGCTGTCTCAAAGGCCTCTTCCTCTGTATTCGGCTCATAGCAGATGACAAGCTCCTCCCTCCCGCCGGAAAGCTGGCGGTGGATGTCCCGTATCATCTCATTGAGCTCCCCGGCAAATTCCCTGCGGTACCGGATCAGCTCCCTTCCAAAGGAAACCAGCTGCATATCCCAGATATCCAGGGTTTCCAGAAGCTCCGGCTTAAAGGGCAGCTCCTTTAACAGCTTATTTCTCTGAGTCAGAGTGCGGTTGTACTGAACCAGTGCGTGGACATAGAGCCTGTTGAGCTGGCACAGCTCCAGATCCACAAAGCGCCTGCGCTCTGCTGGCCCGTTTTTAATGATGTTTAAATCCTCCGGGGAAAAAAATACCACATTTACGATGCCGAACAGCTCGCTGGCCCTGCGTATGGGAACGCCGTTAATGGCGATTCCCTTTGTCTTATTCTTTTTAAGGTGCATGTCAATCCGGTAGGGCACATTGTCCTTCCTGATATTCATTTTGATGTGGGATTCATCCTCTGCAAAACGGATGATCTCCTTATCCTTGCTGCCTCTGTGGGACTTTGTGGTGGCACAGACGTAAACGGCCTCCAGCACGTTTGTCTTTCCCTGGGCATTGTCCCCATAGAGGACATTGGTTCCCGGATCAAAAACCATACTGAGGCTGCCGTAATTGCGGTAATTCTTTAACTCGATCGATTCTACAAACATGTTGTTCCCCTGAAAATCCATGAAACAGCCAGAAATCAGACTTTCCTGTTTCTGACTGTCCCCTACTTTTCAATTTTGATGGTGTTTCCCTGAAACTCCACCAGGTCTCCGTCGTAGAGTTTCTTTCCCCTTTGAAGCTCCACAGCTCCGTTCACCTTCACCAGTCCGTCCTGGATGGCAAACTTGGCATCCACCCCGGACTCTGCCAGGCCTGCTGCCTTTAAGGCCTGACCCAGCTTGATATACTCCTCCCTGAGTTTAATGACTTCCATGCTCTGCTGCTCCTTTTCGTAGTTTTCCAGTTTTATGTATAAATGTATATTTATTCGCTTTGCTTTTTCTCTGTGTGCGTCTGCCGCGGACTGCATTTATCCGAAAGTTGTCTGACAACTTCACACCGGCATAATGTCTCTACAATTCTCCGCCCGCTCCCTGTTCTCCTTGGCATCACTTGGAAACCTTCGCCCTGCTCTGAACGGGGCAGCCGCCTATATGGCAGCTGCGTTGAAGTTGACCGGAAGGATCAGATAAATATAATTCTCCTCGTCATCCTTGATAAAGCACGGAGATTTCGGATTCATCATATAGAGAGTAACCTCCTCGTCATCGATGATCCGCAGTGCGTCGATGAGGAATTTCGGGTTAAAGCCGATCATGATATCCTTTCCAAACTTCGTGATCCCCACCTCGGCGTTCATGGTTCCATAGGCAGAGTTCATCTTAAGCTGCATTCCCTCATCTGTGATCGTGATAATGATCGGTTTTTTATCATTTTCGCGGATCAGGATGCTGGCTCTCTCGATGCTGTCCAGGAAGGCACGGCGGTTTACATTGACCTTTGTCTCGTAGTCGCTGGAAAGCATCTGGCTGATCCGGAAATATTCTCCCTCGATCAGACGGGATACCACCAGAGTGGAATCAAATTCGAACATAATGTGGTTGGAGCTGAAGAAAATCTGCACTTCCGACTCATTGTCGCCGTTCAGGATCTTGCTGATCTCACCGAGAGTTTTGCCAGGAACGATCACTTTTATATCATTGTAGTGATCCTTCAGCTCAATTTTTCGGATGGACATGCGGTGTCCGTCCAGAGATACCACTTTCAGCTCATTGTCATTGACTTCAAACAGCTCGCCAGTCATCATTTTGTTGCTGTCATTCGGTGAAATGGAGAAAAGAGTCTGACGAATAACCTCTTTTAAGGTAAACTGGGAGAGCGTAATATAGCGATCTCTTTCAATATGAGGGATGTAGGAAAATTCATCCCCGTCCTTTCCCTGGATTTTAAATACGGACTTATCACAGGAAATGGTGGTGTTGTTTTTTTCATCAGATTCTATGATAATGGGAGATTCCTCTCCGGAAAGCTTTCTGATAATGTCGGAAAAGAGCTTTGCATCCAGGGCTACCTTTCCCCGTTCAAGAATCAGCCCCTCCACCTGGGTTTCAATTCCCAGCTCCATGTCATTGCCGGTCAGTTTGATTTCTGTTCCCGTTGCATCGATAAGGATACATTCCAGAATCGGCATGGTCGTCTTGGATGGCACAGCCTTGAGAACAATATTGATGCCGTTTAACAGTGAGTCTTTTTCAAATGATAGCTTCATAATTGTTGATAACTCCTTTGCTGAAAAAATGGAACATCGTGTAAGTAAAGATATAAATAAATTCCGCAGTAATCGCCGTAGGGGGCGTGAATATGTGAATAAGTCTTAAGAGCCCTTAAAAATCAAGGATTTATCCACTGGAAAGGTCTGTGTAAAAGTCATCAAAACACGAAGGACAACTTGAGGTTTATCCACAGGTTAAAAAAGGGCTTAAGGACGCCGGAAAAAACAGGGAGATTATCCACAGTCTGTCCAGACAGTTTTCAACGTCCATTGTGGATGAGTGGAAAAACGGTCTGAAAGAGCGCAGTTTTTTCAGAAGCCCTCCGGTTATTCACAGATTTCGGACTCAATTCGGACTCAAAGAAACGGTCCGCCATAGAATTTACTGGGGACTCAGCTTCTTCTTCAGTACCTCGATGGTATTCCTGAGGGATTCATTTTTTTCCATGTCGGCAGTGATCTTTTCTGCGCCGTGGATAATCGTAGTGTGATCCCGGTCGCCCAGATATTTTCCGATACCCTGAAGGGGAGTGCCTGTCATCGTCCGGCACAGGTACATGGCAATCTGGCGCGGATAGACGATTTCCTTATTTCTCTTTTTGGAAGAAATATCTGCAGGTGTGATTCCGAAGTGATCGGAAACCACCTGGATAATCAGCTCCGGCGTGATCTCTCTTGCACCGCCTGGGGAGATCAGATCCTTTAAGGCCTCCTCAGCCAGCTCGGTGGTGATTTCTCTCTTATTTAATTTAGAGAGAGCTACGATCTTTGTGAGGGCTCCCTCCAGTTCCCGGATATTGGATTTTACATGGGTGGCAATGTATTTGATCACTTCGTTGTCAATGTTGTAGCCCTCCAGCTCCTCCTTTTTGCGAAGAATCGCCATTCGCGTTTCGTAGTCAGGGGACTGGATGTCCACGGTAAGTCCCCACTCAAACCGGGAGCGAAGGCGCTCCTCTAAAGTCTCAATTTCCTTCGGAGGCTTATCGGAGGAGATAATAATCTGCTTTTTGGCCTCATAGAGGGCATTGAAGGTATGGAAAAATTCCTCCTGGGTGCTCTCCTTGCCGATGATAAACTGAATATCGTCGATGAGGAGAACATCGTTGTTCCTGTATTTCTCCCGGAACTCTGTGGTGGAGATATTGTTCTTGTTCCGGATGGCATCGATCAGCTCGTTGGTGAATTTCTCGCTGGTCACGTATAAAATTTTGGCCTTCGGGTTATTCTGAAGGATAAAATGGCCGATGGAATGCATCAGGTGCGTTTTTCCAAGTCCCACTCCTCCATAGATAAAGAGAGGATTGTAAATCTCACCCGGGGATTCGGCCACAGCCAGGGATGCTGCGTGGGCCAGGTTGTTGTTGGCACCTACCACGAAGGTATCAAAGGTATAGCGCGGATTTAAGTTTGCATTCTGGATCACCTGCTGATCAACATCAGTGGAGTGGGACAGAAGCTGATTTTCAGAAACTTCCTCCGGTTCCTCCTTGATCTGCTCTTTGGTGATGAAATCCACCTGACACTCAATGCCGGTGATCTCTGCAATAGCCACGGTGAGCAGGAATCCGTATTTTTTCTGCATGTACCCTAAAAAATGGATGTCGGGAACCAGGATCTGAAGCGTGTTGCCTTTCATGGAGTAGGCTTCTGTCGGAAGCAGCCAGGTTTTAAAAGAAACATCGGTCAGCTCATGCTCTTCCTTAATATGCAGCAGAATATCTTCCCATTTTTCTTTGATTTTTTCTAACATAGTAAAATCTCCTAAATGTATTAAAGAGGCGGCCGCCAAAGCGGCATATTTCCTCTGTCACTGAGCCGCCCTGCTTCATTCTGCAGAGTCTTTTCCGCCCCGTTTTACAGGAAATTCAGAGGAAATTACGAGGCAATTCTCTGGGCTTCAGACAAAACTGCAAATTTGCCCAATCTAATCATATTTTACATGATTACAAAACAATTTTCAATGGGAATGTGAAAAACTTGGGGATAACTTTTGGGGATAAGTGGAAAACCTGATATGCACAGAGAGGAAAACGGAAAGCACTTGAAAGCAAAGGAAGAAATGAGACGGGGTAAAAATGTACACAGGTTGTCCAGAGGTTATTCAGAGAGTTATCAACAAGTTATCAACAGATTGGGGATAAATTATGTAAAGCATGTGAATAAGTGAGGGATAATTTGTGGATGACGAAAAAGAAGGCTGTAAAATCAATGCTTTACTACATATTGGGGTGGTGGATAACTTGTCCACAAGAGAATGTGAAACAGATGCGGACAGGGGGAAACGGCAGCAGAAAAGTGGAAAACAGAGCAGAAATCAGGAAAAAGAGGGGAAAAATAAAAAGTTATACACAATTAAGCGGATGAAAAAATATTTTTCCACATTTGACCATTAAAGGAAAGGATGTTGAAAAAAACAGAAGAAAAAACGAAAACAGCCAGGCTGCAGGAAAATTGAAACGGAACAATCGGATTGTAGTGCTGACAGAGATACGGTATAATGACCGCAAAGCGGTTATTATACCTGCGCATACCGGTTTCAGCATTTACTGCTGAAATCCGGGCGCTGAGTTCCGCCGGAGGCTGTCATATTCGAAGGATATGGTATACTGAAATAAAAATCCGGAAGAGGAGATACAGAGAATGGTAAGGGTGTGGACAAGACAGAAAAAAAGCGTTCTTGAAGAACTGAGAAAAACGGGCAGATACACGGCAAAGAGAAAATATATTGAGATGGATCTGACGGAACACGCAGCTCTTGTGCTGGAGGCCTACGACTGGCTGGTGGCCAATGGGCCGGACGCAGCCGGCCGGCCGAAGGATGTGGAATATCCGGTTTGGGTGGTATTTTCGAGAGGGACAGCCATGATACCGGGGGAGGGGGAGGTGGTTTTGGAACTCTCCCTGGAGCCTGAGCAGATTACCCATATTAATATAGAAAAGTGGGGAACGATTCTGAACTACTCTTACATACCTGAAAATGAACAGGATGCCAGGCGTCATCAGGAAATTCTGGATAACCTGGGAGTCGGGGATGCGCAGGCCTATATGTCCCGGTTTTATCCGGAGCTTAAAAGAGAGATCCGGGAGAGCTGGAAGCGGCTGTTTGACCCTTCCATCATTTTAGGAAACGATATGGAATACGGAACAATATGGGAGATCAGAAGAGAATGGGTGACAGGAGTAACGGAATAAGGCTTTATATATCCCAGGCGGAAGCGGTGATGAGAGAAATTGACAGCAGAGGCACCTGCTTTTCTAGGCGGGAGTATGTGGCCCTCAAATATGGGGAGAGCAGGGAGATCTTTCTCACCGCTTATGACTGGTTTGTAAAAGAGCTTCAAAAAAGGGTGAAAAGGCCGGCGGGCGCCCAGTATCCATACTGGGGGTACAGGGAAGAGTACGGGATTGACTGGTCTGGCGAGAATGTGGGCTTTCAGGCAGAGGTTCCGGCAGATCAGCTTGTCCTTTTTGACGCCGATGACTGGAGAAAGATCCTCTGTATGCAGTATATCGGGGAGGATGAGGGGGAGGAGCGCGCCTTCAGGGACGAGCTTTCCCAGATGGGAATCAGGGAGGAGCAGGCAGTTTTGACTGGCTTTTATCCTGATATAAAAAGAAGGATCATGGAGAGCTGGGACCGGCTTTTTGTAAATGACCAAAGATTCAAAAACGGGGAGGAGTCAAGCAGAGGGGGAATACAGGCAGGAATGTGGGAGATTAAAAGAGAGTGGATCGTGAAAATAGGAGAAAAGAAAGAGAAAATGCTTGACTAGTTTTTAGTTGTTCTATATAATTGAAACGATGTTTAGTTTAAAATAGTCTAACTATGGATAAGAAAATTTCTTTGATAATTGATGGATGAGGAGGTGTTTTGAGTTATGAAGATGACATTTCAGCCTAAAAAAAGACAGAGAGCAAAAGTTCACGGCTTCAGAGCTAGAATGAGCAGCGCAGGCGGAAGAAAGGTTCTGGCTGCAAGAAGAGCAAAGGGAAGAGCAAAATTAACTGCTTAAGGAAGCGTGGCCGCAATTTTCAGAGTAAAATTGTGGCCTTTTCTTTTCTCAAACTTTATGTGTGAGGAGAATCCATGAAGCATTTTAATTCAATCAAAAAGTACGCGGATTTCCAGAAGGTTTACAGGACAGGGAAATCCTATGCGAACCGTCTTTTGATTATGTATGTGATGAAAACGGAAGAGGGGGCCGATACAAGGATTGGCATTTCCGTCAGCAAAAAAGTGGGGAACAGCGTGGTACGCCATCACATTACAAGACTTTTAAGGGAAAGCTACCGACTGAACAAGCCCATGGTTAAGGCTGGACTGGACATCGTGGTAGTCGCCAGAGCGGCTGCAAAGGAATCGAATTTCAGGCAGATAGAGAGTGCTTATCTGCACCTGTGCGGACTTCATAACATTTTAGAGAATCGAAGTGAGAATATTGGTTAAAAAGATCTTTATTAAAATGATCCGGGGATACCAGAGGTATATTTCCCCCATGACAGGACCTCACTGCAGGTACACGCCTACGTGTTCTCAATACGCCATTGAGGCACTTCGAAAGTACGGCGCGTTAAAAGGTGGTTTTTTGGCCTGTAAGCGGATACTCCGATGTCATCCGTTTGCAGAAGGCGGTTATGATCCGGTTCCGTAGCAAAAGGGCCGTGCCGGGCAGAAGGCGCGCCCATATAAGTAGGAGGTAGTTAATTGGAATTTTTTGTAGCGACGAAAGCAGGCTCTATTTTAGGGCCAATCGCCAGCCTGTTTGGAATCGTCATGGACTTGCTGTTCAGGTTCACAAGCTCCTTCGGCGTTTTTAACATTGGCGTATGTATTATTCTGTTCACCATCATCACAAGGCTTCTTCTGTTTCCGCTGACCTTAAAGCAGCAGAAATCCTCCAAGATGATGGCGCTTATGAACCCGGAAATTGCAGCGATTCAGAAGAAATATAAGGGAAAAACGGATCAGACCTCCATGGCAAAGCAGCAGGTGGAGATGAAGGCCGTCTATGAAAAGTACGGCTCCTCCCCGACAGCAGGATGCCTTCCTCTGTTAATCCAGTTCCCGATTATTTTGGCACTGTACCGCGTTATCTACAATATCCCGGCCTACGTTCCGTCTGTTAGAGTGTTCTTTGAGAATGTAGTGGAACCTCTCCAGAATCAGCCGGATTTTGCCTCCAAGCTGATTGAGGTAGGCGGAAAGATGAGCAACGGCTTTACGGCTGAGGCTCTGGCAAATCCAAACAAGGTCATCGATCTGCTCTATAAGTTTACACCTGATAACTGGAAGGGACTTGAAAATGCATTTCCTTCTATTGCAGACGTAATCGCACAGAATGCGGACAAGATAGAGCAGATGAACTCCTTCCTGGGAATTAATCTGGCAACAGCGCCGTTTACCGGTTTTTCAAATATAACAGTTGCATGGATTATCCCGATTCTGGCAGGTATTACCCAGTGGCTCTCCACAAAGCTGATGAGCACCAATCAGACCATGGATAAGGATGCTCCGGGTGCACAGATGATGAACAGCATGATGATCACCATGCCTCTCATGTCTGTATTCTTCTGCTTTACCCTGCCGGCAGGTATTGGTATCTACTGGGTTGTCCAGGGTATCATCCTCATTTTCCAGCAGATGTTCGTCAACTCCTACATGAAGAAAGTGGATATGGACGAGCTTATCAGGAAGAATGTTGAGAAGATGAACAAAAAGCGTGCGAAGAAGGGGCTTCCGCCAGCAAAGATCAATCAGAATGCAGCCGTGAATCTCAAGAGCATTCAGGCAAAGCAGGAGGAGGAAGAGGCTGAGAAGAACCGCAGGCTGGAAAGGAATGCAAAGCAGGTGAAGGATTCAACCGAGTTCTACAACAGCGATCCGAAGCCGGGAAGCCTTGCAGCCAAGGCCAGAATGGTTCAGAAGTATAACGAAAAGCACAACAAGTAGGAGGGGTGCAGTATGGATATGATTACAGTTTCCGCAAAAACCGTGGATGAAGCTGTTACAAAGGCACTGATCGAGCTTGAAACTACCAGCGACAAGCTGGAGTACGAGGTCGTTGAGCGGGGAAGCGCCGGATTTTTGGGGATTGGCGCCAAGCCTGCCGTAATCAGAGCAAAGAGAAAGGAACGCGTTGAAGACAGAGCCATTCATTTTCTGAATCAGGTATTTGATTCCATGAACATGGAGGTTTCCATCACAGCCGTGTATAATGCAGAAGAGAAGGAAATGAACATTAACATGGAAGGAACCGACATGGGAATCCTGATCGGAAAAAGAGGGCAGACCTTAGACTCCCTTCAGTACCTGGTAAGTCTTGTGGTAAACAAGAAGAAGGACGACTATATCCGTGTAAAGCTGGATACGGAGAACTACCGGGAGAGAAGAAAGGAAACTCTGGAAACCCTGGCAAAGAACATTGCCTACAAGGTAAAGAGGACCAAGCGCGCCGTTTCCCTTGAGCCCATGAACCCTTACGAAAGACGGATTATCCATGCGGCACTTCAGAACGATAAGTACGTTGTGACAAGAAGCGACGGCGAAGAACCATTCAGACACGTGATTATTTCTCTGAAGAAGGAAGGAAAAAAAGACCGTTCAGAACGGGAATAACCCCCACCTGACCGGACGATAAATAATAAAAAATGTTCAGGCAGGACAAACCAAAACTACCGGTCACCAAGTCCCTGTTTGAACATTTTTTATTAGCAATGAGAAGGGCGAAAATGAATGGGCAGTCTCCAGGAGGGAGCTTGCTCACCGCCTGGAGACTGCCCATTCATTTTCATGCGGCGAATGCCGCAAAGCGAGAAAACCCCAAAAGGGTTTTCGAGCGTGGCCCTTCGGGTTAGAGGAAGAAGTCCCTTAAAAAAAGGCAGGAGGGAGCTTGCTCACCGCCTGGAGACTGCCCATTCATTTTCATGCGGCGAATGCCGCAAAGCGAGAAAACCCCAAAAGGGTTTTCTCGCGTGAGCCCTTCGGGGCCGAAGGCCAAGAGAAGGCGCCCTGGGGCGGCCGCAGAGCCAGGAAATCCCTTTAGGGGGGCGAGCGTGAGCCCTTTGGGGCAGAGGAAAAAGCAATCCCCCATAAGGGCGGGATCCCGCAAAATATAAAAGCAGGCGGGGAGCCATAATATTACTGTCTGCCTTATGAGGAAAGCCATTCCGCAGGAGGGCTGGTTTTCCTGATGAAGCAGAGAATATCAGAGAGAATCTGAACCACAGAGAGGAAGGAAAAAGCTATGTTCAGGAATGATACAATCGCGGCCATTTCAACAGGAATGACAAATTCGGGAATCGGCGTTGTGAGGATCAGCGGAGAAGATGCAGTAAAGGTGGCTGATCGAATCTTCAGAAAGCCAAATGGCAGGAAGCTTTCAGAAGAAAAGACGTTTACCATACATTACGGTCATATATATGATGAAAATGAGCTGATAGACGAGGTTCTGGTCATGCTGATGCGGGGGCCGAGAAGCTATACGGCAGAGGACACGGTAGAGATCGACTGCCACGGCGGCGTCCTTGTCATGCGGAAGATTCTGGAAACAGTGGTAAAAAACGGGGCGAGGCTCGCCGAGCCGGGAGAGTTCACAAAGCGGGCATTTTTGAATGGCAGAATCGATCTGTCCCAGGCAGAGGCGGTTATCGATGTGATCAACGCAAAAAACGATTACGCACTGAAAAGCTCTGTAAATCAGCTGAACGGGGCAATGTCCAGAAAGGTGAAGGAGCTGAGAGAAAAACTCATCTATGAAATCGCTTTTATAGAATCAGCTCTGGACGATCCAGAGCACATTTCTCTGGAGGGTTACCCTGAGATTCTTCACGAAAGGCTCATTCCGATTAAGCAGGAGATAGAGAAACTCCTTGCCACGGCAGATAACGGAAGAGTGGTCAGGGAGGGCGTAAAGACGGTTATTTTGGGAAAGCCCAATGCAGGAAAATCCTCTCTTATGAATGTGCTGGTAGGAGAGGAGAGGGCGATTGTGACGGATGTGGCAGGTACCACGAGAGATACGCTGGAAGAGAATATAAGGCTTCACGGCATCAGCCTCAACATTATCGACACAGCGGGAATCAGGGACACGGACGATATTGTGGAAAAAATCGGCGTGGATAAGGCGAGACAGATTGCAGATGACGCGGACCTGATTATCTACGTGGTGGATGGTTCCAGGCCTCTGGATGAAAATGATCGGGAGATTATGGAGCTTATCAGGGGAAGAAAAGCCATCGTGCTGTTAAATAAAACGGATCTGGAGATGCTTGTGACAGAAAAAGAGCTTGAGGAGAGGACCGGCCAGACGGTGATTCCTGTTTCGGCAAAGGAACAAAAGGGAATCGACGTCCTGGAGGAGCGGATCAGAGAATTGTTTTTCTCGGGAAAAATTGATTTTAATGATGAAGTGATGATTACCAATGTCCGGCACAAAACAGCCCTCAGAGAGGCGTATGACAGCCTGCTTCTGGTAGAAAAGAGCATTGAAGATCAGATGCCTGAGGACTTTTTCTCTATTGATCTCATGAACGCCTACGAGGAACTGGGAACGATCGTGGGAGAGGCCCTGGAGGATGATCTGGTCAATGAGATTTTCAGCAAATTCTGCATGGGAAAATAGCTCTGTTTAACAGGTATAGGAAATCAGGTTAGCAGCCGAAGGCGGGCAGATGGATAGGACGTCCAGCCTCCGGCTGCGTTTTAAAAGGGAACAGTTTTTGAGAGAATGGAAAAACAAGGTGTTTCTGTGTATAGGACCATGGGAGGATGAAACCTGAATAGGAAATAGGAAGAACACAGAGGAGAATACACGGGGGAGAACAGAAGAGAACGCACAGAGGAGAACCGAGGGGAAGGCAGAAGGAAGACAGGAAGCAAACGTCGAAAATGAGCAGCCAGCCGCAGCAGTCAGAAAAGCTGATAAAAAATGAGAGAAGGAATAATAGAATAAAAACATATAATTGATAGTTATATATAAAAATAAGTTATACTATAAAAACTATTATATAACAAAAACTAATCTATAACCAACTGACAATTAGGCAATTACCAACTGCAGAATCGCTTTGCCTGAACGATTAAAACCTTCTCGATCATCTGACTAAGTGATGGTATAATAAGTAGGCAAACAGCCTAAAATCAAACAGAAATAAGGATGAAATAGAAAGAAAAAGAAGCCATAAAATTAAAATCAGCTTTATCTGTTTCAGCATTCACTGCTGAAAGCCGGGCGGTAAGTTCTGACGAAGGCTGCCATATACAAATGAAATGGTAAAATAATAAGGAAAGCATATGTCATGCTTCATGAGCGTGCATTTGACGAGCACTCCCGTCGGGACGTTAGTCGAGATGGGATAATAAAATTATGAGGCCGGCAGGTTTGATCTGTTTTTTTCATGAAAGTGTTTCGCGTTTACATGACAATGTTTCACGTGAAACAAGGAATTACAGCGAGAGAATGGATACCATATTTGTCTGCTTTTTCAGGAATTTAGAAGGTCAGCAGTACGCAGCACGGCAGAGATATTAGAACGTGCTGGAACTGCCCCAAGTAATGGATTTAAGTGAGATTTTGCAAGAAAAAGGACAGCAATGTACGAAACAAGAAAGGCACAGAAAGGAACTATGGCATGGCGAAAGCATTGGGGGAGGACATATCGTGCAAAGAAATTAGTTCTGGTTGTTCTTTGCTCAGTGCTGTTTGCCGGATGTGCAAAAAGGGAAGAAATTGTAAAAACATTCAGCCAATCAGAAGAAGACGGGATTTGTGCCACCTACTATGAGAGGAAGGATGGAACCTGGGAATGCGGCGGTACAGCCTACCAGCACAGACTGGAATTAAAGGGAAGACTGCCAAATGCCGAGTCGGACAGCTGCTTTGTGGTACTGACAGATAATGAAAACCTGACGTTTGAGGAAGTGGCTAAAAGCCTTTACGGCAGTCTGATTGAGGACAGCAGGGCAATGGAGGACTCTGTTATAGTGGAGATGCAGTAATCGAATCTGCAGGAAAGCCATTGAAACGAAAAAAGTAGAGTTTAAACAGATAAAACGGAATTTAAACAATCAATCAATTAATGTTTCACGTGAAACACAGAGAGTTTTACAGAAGGATTTTTAAGAGAATTTAAGAAAGAAAAGGCAGTTTTTGGAGCACCACTGTCTGGACAATATTTCAATTTGAAAGAATAAAAATATAGGATATAATGAGGGCAAGCGAGCCTGCGGGAGCTTGCTCATGCAAGATGAGCGGCGAATGACGATCACAGGCTGTGCCCGTGATATAATGGAAAGAGCGCAGAAAAGCAGCAGAAAAGCAGCGAAAGACAGAAAAAACAAAAAGATTCAACTGCGCCAGGCTTGAAGAGAGGAAGTTGAAATGCCATATTTAGAGGAAACGTATGATATTGCGGTAGTAGGGGCGGGACATGCCGGCTGTGAGGCAGCTCTGGCAGCAGCCAGACTGAGAATGGAAACAGTAGTGTTTACAGTGAGCGTAGACAGCATCGCCCTGATGCCGTGCAATCCAAATATTGGGGGAAGTTCGAAAGGCCATCTGGTAAGAGAGCTGGATGCCCTGGGAGGAGAGATGGGCAAAAATATCGATAAGACCTTCATTCAGTCAAAGATGCTGAATCAGTCTAAGGGGCCGGCAGTCCATTCCCTCCGCGCCCAGGCGGACAAGGAGATGTATACCCGTGAGATGAGGAGGGTGCTGGAAAATACAGAGCATCTCACCATTAAACAGGCAGAGGTGACAGAGATTCTGGCAGAAGAGGGCAGAGTGACGGGCATTCGAACACTGTCAGGAGCCGTCTATCACTGCAGAGCTGTGGTTTTGGCAACCGGCACCTACCTGCGGGCCAGGTGTATTTATGGCGATGTGAGCAATCCGACAGGTCCCAACGGGCTGCAGGCAGCCAACCACCTGACGGATTCTCTGAAAGCTCTCGGTATAGAAATGTATCGGTTTAAGACAGGGACGCCTGCCAGGGTGGACAGGAGGAGTATTGATTTTTCCAAGATGGAGGAGCAGTTCGGAGATGACAGGGTGGTCCCGTTTTCCTTTACCACAGATCCGGAATCGGTGCAGAAGGATCAGGTTTCCTGCTGGCTGACCTATACAAATGAGAGAACCCATGAGATTATCAGAGAGAACCTTGACCGCTCACCTCTGTTTTCCGGCGCAATAGAAGGAACAGGACCGAGATATTGCCCGTCTATTGAGGACAAGGTTGTCAAATTCCCGGATAAGGAGCGCCATCAGGTGTTTGTGGAGCCAGAGGGACTCTATACAAACGAGATGTACCTTGGAGGCATGTCAAGCTCTCTTCCTGAAGATGTCCAGACTGCGATGTACAGGACAGTTCCGGGATTGGAGCATGTGAAGATAGTGAGAAATGCCTATGCCATTGAGTACGACTGCATTAATTCCAGGCAGCTCAGAGCAACTCTGGAATTTAAGGCCATAGAGGGGCTGTTCAGCGGAGGACAGTTTAACGGAAGCTCTGGATATGAGGAGGCAGCTGTTCAGGGCTTTATGGCGGGAGTGAATGCGGCCAGAAAGCTGCAGGGAAAGGAAGGAATCGTACTGGACCGTTCGCAGGCCTATATCGGGGTTCTGATCGATGATCTGGTGACAAAGGAAAGCCATGAACCCTACAGGATGATGACATCCAGGGCAGAGTACAGGCTTCTTTTGAGACAGGATAACGCGGATCTCAGGCTTTCAGGGATAGGGCATGAGATAGGGCTCATTGACGATGAGCGGTATGAGCGCGTTCTGAGAAAGGAGCAGCAGATCAGGGAAGAGGTGGAACGGCTGAACCGGACGCCTGTGGGGGCTACCCATGAGGTGCAGGAGTGCCTGAAAAGTTACGGAAGTACGGAACTGAAAACGGGTTCAACATTGGCAGAGCTGGTGAGGAGACCGGAGCTCAGCTATGAGGCGGTGAAAGAGATTGATCCAAAAAGGCCGGTTCTCGACTGGGATGTGGCGGAGCAGGTGAATATCAATATCAAGTATGAGGGATATATTAAAAGGCAGCTTCAGCAGGTGGCTCAGTTTAAGAAAATGGAGAGCCGAAAGCTGGATGAAAGCTTTGACTACTCGACGGTGAAGAGCTTGAGAAAGGAGGCTGTTCAGAAGCTGAACCTGTATAAGCCCAGAAATATCGGACAGGCCTCCAGAATATCAGGAGTTTCACCGGCGGATATTTCAGTACTGCTGGTTCATCTGGAACAGCTAAAGTACCAGAGGGAGAGAAATGAAGGTCAGAGACAAAATACCCAGGAGGAGTCATGAGAGAAGCGTTTGTAAAGCAGATGGAAGAGGAACTCTGTCATGTGGGAGTCACACTGACAGAGAAACAGATGGAGCAGTTTTTCAGATATTATGAGCTGTTAAACGAGTGGAATCAGGTAATGAATCTCACAGCTATCACCGAGATGAGTGAAGTGGTGACAAAGCATTTTGTGGACAGCCTTGCCCTGAAACGGGCAGTAGACGGGCTGGAGACGGAAGCATTTTCTGTGGCAGATGTGGGGACCGGGGCCGGTTTTCCGGGTATTCCGCTGAAAATTGCATTTCCGGGACTGAGAGTGACACTTCTGGATTCTCTGAATAAGAGAGTCAAATTTCTGAACACGGTAATTTCCGAGCTTGGACTTGAAGGAATTACGGCTGTCCATGGAAGGGCAGAGGATTTTGGAAGAAATCGTGTTTCACGTGAAACATTTGACATCTGCGTGTCCAGGGCGGTAGCGAATCTCTCTACACTGTCGGAATACTGCATGCCTCTGGTGAAGCCGGGCGGATATTTTGTGTCCTATAAATCAGGAAAACTGGATGAGGAACTGGTGAACGGCCAGGGAGCAATCAGCAAGCTGGGAGGAGAGATTGAGAAAATTGAGAGGTTCAGCCTTCCCAATTCCGACGAGCGGACGCTGGTGAAGGTAAAGAAGATAAAGGCCACCTCTTCCAGGTATCCGCGCAAGGCGGGAATGCCGTCAAAGGAGCCGCTCAGATAAAGGAGAGCACAATAAGGCAGTTTGACTTTTGATTTAAAGACAGGGCATCTGCCACAGCCATATCAGATTTTGTGATGGGAAAGCACAGACATTTCCAGACAGGGGACATATTATTTCAGAGCGATTTTCCAGCCTCACGGGATTTTCTTATCCTTGGCGGGGCTGGAAAATGTTTATATAATTATAATCTTTCTATTCTGCCATGTCCGTTTCTTCTCTATTTTTCCTGTTAGAATAAAATGTAATAATGGAATGTTAAACAGAGTCAACGGTTCTTCTGGTGTGCCAGAAACATAAATTACTGCTTCCGGCCTTTCGACGATTCCACCTATGACCTCCTATGAAAAAAAGATGGTGAGCAGGTTCAGCACCTTTTCGGGCTGTTCGAGCTGAGGAAGATGCTTTGTTTTAGGAATCAGCGCATATTCAACAGCAGGATTTACATGACGGTACTCATCTATGGTGTCTGCGATGGAAGGTTCCTCAGCTCCTCCGATAATGAAAATGCTGTTATCAATTTTTTTGAGGGCATTGGAGATATTGCATTTCGTGTAGCCGCATTCCATACTGGAAAAAATGGCCTTCGGGCAGCCTCCCAGATGGGAAGCCTCATAGTAGCGGTCTATATAAGCTGGCTTTGCGGAATAAGGATTGTAGAAAAACCGTTCCCTGAATGCTTCCTCCAGCAGTCTGCGGCTGGATGCTATGTGATAGAACAGAGTTCCGGCAATGGGAAGATCCAGAATCAATTTGTACAGTCTGGCATTTTTTCCGTAAACCTGTCCGCAGAGGGAAAGAGGATCCGGATTAATCAGCGCAATCTGATCAAAAAGCTCGGGATTGGCATTGCAGGCCATTACCGTCAGGGCCACTGAGCCGCCAGTGGCGATAACATTGGTGCGGTGGCCGATCTCAGATTTGATAAAATCGGAGATGAGCTGGACGTACAGATAGTTTGTGTAAGTCAGGTTTGGTTTTTCGGAACGGCCGAACCCCAGCAGATCGATCGTATAGACGGTGTAACGTTTTTTTAGTTCCCCAATAATCTGGCTCCACTCGCAGCCGCTGGACGCGAAGTGGAAATCGTGGATCAGGAGCAGGGGCTTTCCTGAACCTGTTTTTGTAAAATAAATATTTCCAAAACGCCATTTAAAGCAGAGAGGGTGAAGCTCTGTCAAAAGTTTTTTGGAAACGGCTGAAAAGCGGATATATCGGTTGATCAGGGAAGTGGCCGCTGCGGCGCCGGAAGTCAGCGCAAGCAGGGACATAACTCTGTTGTCTATCTTCATATGGTTTTGCCTCCTTGGACTGTTTCATACTGAGTTTTGTAGGAACCGGTAAACTCAGGTGAAGTTCAGATAAATTATATCACAGACAGCGGGAATGAGAAACTGTTTATTAAAGGATGAAAACAGAGGCAGTTCGGTTAAGACAGACGAAAAATCTGAAATATGAATCAAGGAATCGTTTCAGGGCGAGAGAGACGTGGAACTGCATTTTGGATAGCTATCAACGTTTCACGTGAAACATTTATGGGAAATTGGGGAGATTTCCTGTAGGAAAAGAATGAAAGATGTGCTATACTATGGAATGAACTTTTGAATGACGCAGAAAAGGAGAGAGCATGGGACGTGTGATTGCGATTGCCAACCAAAAGGGCGGCGTGGGAAAAACAACGACAGCGATCAATTTATCGGCCTGCCTGGCTGAAGCCGGACAGAAGGTTTTAGCTATTGACTTCGATCCACAAGGAAATGCCACTACCGGTCTCGGACTGGAAAAGGAATATATGGAAGAAACGGTTTATGAGATGATGCTGGGAGAATGTTCACTGGATGACTGTCTTCACGAGCAGGTTCAGGAAAATCTGGATGTACTGCCTTCTGACTCAAATCTGGCCGGAGCTGAAATTGAACTGCTGGATATGGAACAAAAAGAATTTATCCTGAGAGACCACCTGGAGGAGGTTAGAGATAACTATGACTTTATTATTATCGATTGTCCGCCTTCTCTGAGCCTTCTCACCATCAATGCTCTGACGGCGGCTGACACGGTTTTGGTTCCTATCCAGTGCGAGTATTATGCGCTGGAGGGACTGAGCCAGGTGCTCAGGACTATCGGCCTTGTAAAAAAGACGATGAATCCGGGGCTTGAGCTGGAAGGTGTGGTGTTTACTATGTACGACGCCAGAACAAATCTGTCCCTGGAAGTAGTTGAAAATGTTAAAAGTAATCTGAATGAAACGATTTACAAGACGATTATTCCGAGAAATGTACGGCTTGCGGAGGCGCCGAGCCATGGAATGCCAATCAATCTGTACGACAGCAAATCGACGGGAGCGGAGAGCTACCGCCTGCTGGCAGCGGAAGTAATCAGCAGAGGGGAAGAATAGAGATGGCGAGAAGAGGACTTGGAAAGGGACTGAGAGCTTATTTCCCTGATTTAAAGGAGGAAAATTCCCAACCTGAGAATAGCCACCAGATTGCAGAGCAGGGAGAGGAAGCGAAGACACCGGAGCATGCGGTAGACAGGAAGGCGAAGCTGGAGGAACTGGATATGGTTCTTCCGGGAGGAGCAAGAAAGGGAAAGGCAGCTCCGTCAGATACAAAAAAGAACAGAAAGACAGAAAAGGCCGGCAATAAGGAGACTGTGCGGGCAGAAGGGAAAGCAGAAAAGACAGAAAGGCAGGGAAACGGCCGCGAGCAGCTGGTAAGCATTGCCCAGATAGAACCGAACCAGGAGCAGCCGCGCAAATATTTTAATGAGGATCAGCTCAATGAGCTGGCGGAATCAGTGAAAAATTTTGGAATTCTTCAGCCGCTTCTGGTGCAGAGAAAGGGAGAGTTTTACGAGATCATTGCCGGCGAGCGGCGCTGGCGCGCCGCTAAACTGGCGGGGCTTAAGGAAGTTCCGGTGCTGATCCGTGACTACACGAAGCAGCAGACACTGGAGATCGCTCTGATAGAAAATGTCCAGCGGGCAGATTTGAACCCCATCGAGGAGGCAAAAGCTTATCAGATGCTGGTACAGGAATTTGGACTCAAGCAGGAGGAGGTGGCGGAACGGGTTTCCAAAAACCGGGCCACGATCACAAACAGCATGAGGCTTTTAAAGCTGGACGAGAGAGTTCAGCAGATGCTGGTAGAAAACCTTATTTCAGGAGGACATGCGAGAGCCTTGCTGGGTCTGGAGGACAAAGAGCAGCAGTATGAACTTGCCAAAAAGGTGAGAGAAAATCAGCTCAGCGTCCGCCAGGTGGAGAAGCTGGTCAAAATGATGACAGCTCCTAAAAAGGAAAAGAAGGCAGATACAGAGGAGAGAGATTTGAGCTTTATCTACAGGGACATCGAGGAAAAACTCAAGTCTGTCATGGGAACCAAAGTTACCATCAATAAAAAGGATAAAAATAAGGGAAGAATAGAGATTGAATACTACTCCCCTGCGGAACTCGAGAGAATTGTGGAGCTGCTTCAGTCTATAAACGGTTAACGAAGAGAAAGTCAGGAGTGATAACAGAGAATGGAAAATAGTTTGTTGAATAATCTTGCCTTTGATCCGGCTTTCCTGATCATCGGCCTTGCGGTTCTGACGCTGGTGTGTATGATTATCACTCTGGTCTGCTTTACCCAGTACAGGAAGCTGTACCGGAGATACGACATATTTATGAGAGGGAAGGATGCAGAAACCCTGGAAGATACAATTCTGGATCTCCTGGATGAAACAGCCGTTCTGCAGACGTCTGACAGGGAGAGCAGGGATCAGCTCAAATCGCTGACCAGACAGGTGAGAGCCAGCTATCAGAAGATTGGAATTGTAAAATACAACGCCTTCAAGGGAATGGGAGGAAATCTGAGCTTTGTGATTGCCCTCCTGGATGACAATAATTCCGGCTTCATCTTAAATTCTGTCCACAGCCGGGAAGGCTGCTATCTCTATATGAAGGATGTGGAGAAGGGAAGCACAGATGTGCTTCTGGGAGCTGAGGAGAAGGAGGCGCTGGAGATGGCGCTGGGCTATTAGGAGATTTTTCTGGCTGTACAGCGGAAAAATGAGGATTTGACGTTTGCTTTTATAAAGAGGAGAAAGAGAGGATGCATAAATATTTGCGCGCGGTTGGGTTCAGCATGTACCAGAAAAACCGCGATATACGGGCACTGCTCAAATGTCTGTCCAAGGATGCCAGGGCATCCCGGTGTATTCAGATTGACAGGGATACAGATTTCTGCGAGGTCAGGGCAGAGGTAGCAGAGGGAATGGGAATTGCCATGTTCGGAGAGATGGATGAAAATGACGAGCTGGATATTGAGTATTACTATCCATATCTGGACAGCGACACTGTCACATCTACAGCAGAGTGCTCGATTCAGCGGCACACGGAGAAGGAAACCTACGCAGGGCTCTTAGATGAGTACAAGGTGGGAATTTCCCTGATTTTTTATCTGACGAATGCCCTGGAATACAGGGAGAGAAGCCAGAAGCGCAGGAAAAGCACAGAGGTGGTTTCAGCCAGACTGTCAGCTCTTTCCGTACACGGAAAAATTCTTCTTCCAGTGAAAAAAACTGCCAGGCAGATCGAGAAAGCCAAGGTGGCTTCAAGAAACAGAAATAATCTTCTGGAAGCAGCCAAAAACGGCGATCCGGAGGCAATGGAGTCGCTGACTATTGAGGATATTGATCTGTACTCACAGGCTTCCAGGCGGGCCATGAAGGAGGATCTGTATACCATCGTTGACACCTGTTTTATGCCCAGCGGGATTGAGTGCGATCAATACTCGGTAATCGGAGAGATTGAAGAGATCTGTCTGAAGAAAAACAGGATCACAGATGAAGAGATCTATGATATGAAGCTGGAATGCAATGATCTGCACTTCAGAGTATGTATCAATAAACAGGATCTTCTGGGAGAACCGAAGGTGGGACGCCGCTTTAAGGGAAAAGTCTGGATGCAGGGAATAGCCGATTTTAAGGGATAAATTCAGGCCAAAGCAGACAGAGACCGTACAGAGAAGAGAAAAATACTGACTTTTAGTAAGCATAGCAGAGATGGGATGTTTCACGTGGAACAAAAGTGGGAGACATCCCATTTTTGATAGGATATTTGCCGGAAAATGTTTGAAAAAACAGGCAAAATCAAAATTGTGCTTGACTTTTATGGGACGGATCATTTATAATAAGTAAGCTGGTTTAATTAATCAGCATAAATAATAAGTTTCTGTAGCTCAGCAGGATAGAGCGTTCGCCTCCTAAGAGAACCTAAAGTGTTCCCTTTTTGGCAGGCACCATCCGAAAAATTTTATATACGTCTGCGTAGCTCAGCAGGATAGAGCGACCGCCTCCTAAGCGGTAGGTCGGGTGTTCGAATCACCTCGCGGACGCCAGAAAGCTCGCCGAAAGCCTTGATTTTACAGGGTTTTCGGCTTTTTTTGTTTTTCTCGGTAGGTTCACCTGTGTTGATTTGCTAATTTTTCTTGCTAATAAATTTCTATAAATCTTTGTCTGCTAATAAAAAGTGAGCAGTTTACGGAGCGATCAGCGTCCGCAGGATTTGCTAATAAAGCCCTCTTGATAACCCTTTTGGGGACGCTGATTTTTTCTGATTTGCTAATACGGCATTTTGACCTCTCTATGCATTTGCTAATAAATTTACTGCTTATTAGCAAGCTGGATAGACTGAAGAACTTTCATTAGCAATTCTGGATTGCTGGTCAGAGCTGCCGCAAGGGCGTCTGTATCCATATTTGCAGAAACAGCAGCCTGTTCTGTAATGGATTTTTGAGATGTTTCTCCGTGATAGAACTTTGCCTCCATCTCGGCTGCAAGGGAACGTCGATCCTCATCCAAAATGTGGGCGTAGCGTTTTGTAACCATATCCGGTGTATTCCATCCGCCATCTCCCTGGACCGCTTTCAGATCTCCTTTGGAGAGCCTCAATTTTACACCTGCACTGGTATGCCGGATGCTGTGAAACACAATCTCTTCTGGATTGATTTCCGGGTCCTTCATGGCCTCCAGAACTTCTTTGAAGCGTTTGTTGAGGTGTTCTGTCATAATGGGCCGTCCATTGGCCTGGCAAATAATAAGGCCATAATCCATATATCCATCAGAGCCAAGTTCATGTTTCAGCTTATCCTGCATCTGACGTAAAGTTTTCAATTTCAATGCAACAGTATCTGGAATATAGACATTACGGATACTTCCCTCAGTTTTGGGCTGTTTCAGAACAATGACTGTCCGCGTACCAGGATAAAGATTCGGAAAACGGTAAAGGATATCCATTTTCGTGAGTTTGTCCAACAGTTTTTTATCAACCCGGTCAATAACCCGATCAATGTAGAGCATTCGATTCTCAGAATCATAACGTTCCCACTGTGTACCGCCCACCTCACCACCACGCAAACTGCAGGCAAATGCAAGCTGAATGGCACAGTGGATGAGAAAGTAGTCATAAATATCCGGGCGATCAGTAAATTCCAGAACACGGTGAAGCTGGTCTGGTGTCAGCGCAGGACGCTTCTTTTCTTTATGCTCCGGAAGCGTTGCATTGAGAAAGGGATTTTTGGCAATGTATTCCCATTTAACAGCCTGGTTAAATGCACAACGCAAAACCTTGTGAATATCGTGAATGGTAGACGCCGTAATCCGCTCCCTTTTTGGCTTTCCCATATTAGTGACAGGTTCGGCAGTATAAAGAAGGAAGTGGTAATAATCGTCCACCGTTTTTGTCCGGATACTGCGCAATTTCTTGTCTCCCAAATAAGGGTGTACATAATTTTCCAGAAGCCCTACATTTCCGTCGTAGGTGGAAGCTACCCATTTTTTCTCTCCATACTTTTCTACGAATTCATAGAGAAATTCACTGACGGTAAGGTCATTACGGTCAATGTGAATATTTTGCGCAACTTCATATTCTAGTTGAGCTTTTCTGGCCTTAGCCGCATTGTAGCTCAAACCCGATTCCCAAACCTGATGTCTGTCTTTACCTTCCCCCTCATAATAAACGATAGAATATGTTTTACCTCTTTTGACGATTGATGCCATTTTCAATACCTCCATTATCTCCATTATCTTCAAAATGATCGAGCCAGTAATCGAAGGAATATTTTGACACCCGCAGAGCTCGTCCAATGCGGATAATCTTAAATTTCCCGGAATTGCAAAGTTCGTAGGCCTTTCTTCGGCTGATGCCCAGGATTGCCTGAACTTCTGCAACCGAATACGTTCTCTTTCCAATAGGTTCTGTTATTGTATTTTCTATCTGCCCGAGCATAAAAACCTCCTTCCACCGCATCGGACTGATAGACTGCATCACATCGTCATACAATGCTCTTTTATTATAAGAGAGCTTATTCAGTTTATCAATCTTGCGGATTAACGCTCACTATGTTAAAACCGGATGTTATTGCTTGCTGGAGCAGACATCCGGTTTGATATTCCATATTAAAATTTCAGAGGAAGCATATAACGGCGACTGCTACCGTTATACATCCGGTAGACCTGGTACATATACTTTTTGTACCCAGCCATATTTATACCAAGAGAACGGCCTTCCCGGTAAATGGTAAGCGGATCGTACCGGCGCAGCTGCTCTACCAGGCGCTTAGGGCTATATTCATCGTGATAGAGATCCACGAAGAACACCACGCCCAGCAGAATCTCAAAACGAAGAGAATCCGGAGCGCCGTCCCATGCATTGACAATGTGCTGCATTCCTTCCTTATAGATTTTTTCGCCTACCTTTTTGTAGACGGAGTAGGCAGTGCCAACGCAACCGATCCGGTACTTGCCTCTGTCCTGGTTGTAGTCCAGCCGCAAGCCCACATCCTCCGTAGCTTTCAGGAAAGCCACCGCATCCGGGTCATTGCCGTAAATCAGCGCACGCAGTTTCGCACCGGCGGTGAGCTGAGCGGAAGTACCAGTCTGCTGGGCAAATAAAATAGCCTCATCCAGTTCGGAGAGGCCATAGAACACTTTGCAGCGGATGGGCAAGTCTTGACCACCGTTGCGGAGCTTCCTGGCGGCAATGGTATGCTGACCGTCAAAAACATAGTAGTGTCCGTCGCGGAAGCTGACCTTCGGGTCGTTGGCGATATGCTCGTCAAATTCTGCCGCAATCTTGCGGACACGGTTTGGATTCAGTTCCCGCTGGTAAGCGTTACGAGGGACTTCCAGATTCTTGCTGTAGATCATCATCTCGTCAAAGGGGCAGTTAATAAGGTTCTTCATGTTGGTTCCTCCTGTTCGATTTTGTGAATAAATTGAATAGCTTTTTTGAATATTTTCAGTACCTTGCGGCGGTACGATTTCTTACTTAAAAGACCCGGATAACTTTCAAAGCAGCGGAGACAGCGACGAATCATGGTGGATATCGCATCCTCCAGTTCATAGAACATGGTGCTTTCATCTGCCAGTTCTTCCGCAGTTTCCATGCCAGAAGAAATCGCAAGGATTTTTTGGATTTCTGTCATGGGGCGGGTAGGAAGCTCAGATTCTTTCGGCTCTGACTCTGGCTGAGCCTCATCATCAGTGATTGATGAAGGCTCAATCTCTGTCGGTATTTGCTTTTGAACTGGGGAGGGTGCTTTATCTGGTAGCTGCTTTGACTGACGTAGCTGTTCAACTAAAGCTGGACGATCATCGAGATTGGCTTTGGCAATAGCTGCTACAGCAGTATCCGTGGGTCTAATTGAGCCTGAAAGCAGTTCCTGTTTGATACCGGGTTCTATTTCCTCAGCAGCATCGACTCCCTTAGCATAACGCTCAGCACGACGGACATAGCTTTCGCTGGTGTTAATTTCTCGTGCGATGCATTCACTGGTTCGTTCGGATTTTTGCTTCGGGTCATTTTGACCCGAAGCACTTTTGTCTGCTAAAGCGTATTGATTTCCTCGGAAGCAATTAGCCAGCTTCTCCGCTTCATACCGCTGCCCAATCAAATATTTCTTCCGCTGTGGTGTCAAATTTCGACGACCAAGCTGGTTACAGCAAATCCAAGCAATGGCGGCATAGCGGTCAGGAAACTCCTTTTCAAAGACTGTGTATTTGATTTCCGGATGTGCTTGAATAATACGAAAGCGATTATGACCATCTACGATGCAGCCGTTCCAGACAATCAACGGATTCAGCACAACGCCGTCCTGGAGAATATTTTCTTCCAGCAGCTGATATTCTTCCTCAGTCAGAGGTGGAATTTTAGACTCGAACTCTGGGTCAATCCGCAGTAGTTCATCCATCTCATCACCCCCGTTCCGATACCGGCGTTACATAGTAGTCATAGCCCATGCGAATCTGGCAGTAGGTGCAGATTTCCTTTACTGTCTGCCGGTAATTTGCTCGCCGGATACGATAACTCCCTGTGATCTCGAAGTTTTCCCGGCAGGTGGGGCAAAGACAGATCAGGGAATTCCTGTCATTTCCTTGCCGGGTCAGGCGCGTCATACGCTGTCCTGGGAAAGCCCCAGGCTGGCACATACCGCTTTATCAATCACTTCCATCTGAGCTTTGGTCAACCGCCCAGCATAGCTGCGTATGCGGTGCTTATCGATCACCCGTAACTGTTCCAACATGAACAAGGAGTCTCCGTCATACTTCATTCCGGGAATCTTGCTCAGAACAACGTGTGTCGGCAGATATGGCTTTTTGTCGGCCTGCTTTGTAGCAGGTGTGACGATCAATGTTGGTGAATAGAAGTTTCCTACGTCATTCTGCAGGATCAGCACAGGGCGGATACCGCCGTGCTCACAGCCATAGGCAGGATTTAAGTTTGCAAAGTATATCTCTCCGCGATGATATTGTTTAAAATCTCGATCCATTGTGTGTACTCCTTTCTTGTGGGTATGTTAAAGGAGCCAGAACACGGGAATAACCTTCCCGGTCATGGCTCCCGAAAATTTCTTAAGCGGTTATTTTCTCACATTTGTCCTCGACACCCCTGAGAAGCGGGAAATCATCAGGCGGCAGCTTGCTGGGCTGCTCCATAGGCATCTAACCTCCCCGCCTTCCTTATGGCCGGGCTGCGAATTACAGAAGTATCATTATCCCTGTATGCCGTCCTGGCCCTGCCGGTTGCAATCCGGTATTTTGTAGCAAGTATGGTTCGCTCGCCTCCGGGTGGAAGGTCATGGCGTACTGCCTGTCCGGCTCTGACATACGGTAATGTACCTGATGAATGAGTATTCGGTTTTCAAGGTTCCCAGCCGGTGTTCCCTGGCTGTGATTAAATTGTAGCCGAATCCAAATTGTTTCCAGAGTGACTCGTTGTCACGGTACTGGTCGAGTTTGTCACGGTAGCTTAAAGAGAAGCCTTCAGCTGCCCAATTTGACCCATTATGTTTTCCAGTTCTCGCTGGATACGATCAGTGTCTGAATATTTCACTCGTCCAAGGATCAGATAGTCCAGAGATATGTCAAATGTAATAGCAAGTTCAATCAGCAGGTCGAGTGAGCCACCGCGTCTTCCATTTTCCAGTGCCCTGTAATGATCCAGACTAATGTTCAGCTTGTCGGCCATCTGTTGCTGGGTCTTGCCACATTCCAAGCGCAGTTTTGAGATTCTCATTCCACATTCCATAGGATCGTAATACATAATTTTTCCTTTCCGCCTGTGCGAAAAGCGGCAAAGAATACAAACTCCGCAGCGGTTTCCCATCTCACAGCCTGAAAGTGAGCGCAAAAAGAGAAGGGTACCGATACCGCACTTCCTTAAAACAGGATCAGTGCAATATTTGTATCCTCAGCCCTTAATGCATATCAGGCTTTCGATATTTTTGAAAGCCCTGCCGGAAAGCAAAAGAAGGCCGCCGACAGAGCCGGACTCCAAAATTGGAATCCAATTCTGCCAGCGGCCTCTCATGTAATATCTGGTTAAACCTCTGGAACTGTTAAGGTATGTGACCTGGAGCAGGATTTACGCAGCCTGTTTCATCTCAACCTGTCCGTCGTTATACCTGTGTATTCATTTTTTGTCAGAGACTGGCGAGCCGCCCAGTCTCATTGACTTCGCCTTTGGGGGCGTAGATGTCAATTCGGTCATGCCGACGCCCCATTACTTTTCTGACCATTACTGCATGGCATTTTGAGCATTCCACCTTGATCGTACCGCTGGAATTTTTATACCCAACGGAGATTCCACCGCAATTTGGACAATGCCATGAGAATGGTCGCCAAATTTCCTTTTCCTGCATAAGTCCATCCTCCCTCCATGGCCTTGTCACTTTGTTGAAATCAAAAATTTCTCTGCCAGCTCTCTGCCGGTATAAACAGGGATTGGCTTCGTCTTAGCATATGCCAGTATCTGCACTGCCTGATGGCAATGCTCGCACTCCATCCAGCCATCCGTTTCCTCCAGATAGAGATTATGGTTCAGCTTCCCGCAGATTGGGCAACGTACATCGTAGGTTTCCATTGTCAGAACACATCCTTTCCTGATTTATCGTAAAGGCCAGTGTTACAGGGCCTTGATGACGTGTTTTGCCACGCCCTGTACAATGAGCTGCTTCACTCGAATTTCTTTGTCTGGATACTTTGTTTGATTCGCATATCGAAGAATCACATCTCCGTTTTCCTCATCAATTCCGCCAAAGGTTTTCAGAGTGTTCTCATTGTCCTCATCCAGCGCGACGACAATATCGCCGACCGCCGCTGTATCTTGTATTCTGATAACGATCAGATCTTCATCCTCGATGCCTGCATCTACCATGGAGTCGCCTTTAGCGCGGAGAATATAGAATTTACCCTCTCCAAAAATGGATTTGGGAAGGCTTACATATTCCTCTACGCTTTCCTCCTCACGCTCCGGGTCTCCACAGCGGATACTGCCAACCACCGGTGCGGAAAAATATCCGGAGGTACATTTGCCGACCTGCTTTGTCACAATGGTTTTGCCATCATAGGAAAGCATACCGCGCTCATTCATGGCGACAAGGTAGCGATAGGAAGTCGCCTTTGACACGCCAACGCCTTGTGCAATCTCATTTACAGACGGAGAGGCGTGGTGTTCACGGTAATACTGGTCAACAAAGGTACAGATTGCATTCATCACTTCCGGGTTCTTGCTTCTCATGGTCATTCCTCACATTCTAAATGAAACGGCTCGTTTCAGATATTTATATTATAGCGAACACCTGTTCTTCTTGCAAGGGATATTTTGCCAGAAAAAACGAGATGTCGCCGTTTAGCGACATCTCGTGCGAAATATTATTGTTTATTCGCTCACGGGTCTAATACCCCGCTGCTTGCAGCGTTCTAAAAGAGAAACTAGGAGCGGATGAGCTTGTCGCACAGTGTCAGGAGTATGCAAAGGAATCAGGTGCAACGATCACGCTGACATCCGATGTAAAAGAGGGAACAAAAGATGCCGACGTTATCTACACAGATGTATGGGTATCCATGGGAGAGCCGGACGAAGTATGGGAGAAGAGGATTAAAGAGCTCTCTCCATATAAAGTGACAAAAGAAGTGATGGCAAACGCAAAAGACAGCGCGATCTTCCTGCACTGTCTTCCCGCATTCCACGATCTGAAGACAAAGATCGGAAAAGAAATGGGTGAGCGTTTTAATATAGAAGATATGGAAGTGACGGACGAAGTGTTCGAGTCCGAACAGTCTAAAGTGTTTGACGAGGCAGAGAACCGTATGCATACGATCAAGGCTGTGATGATGGCTACGCTGGGAATTGAAGAATAAGAACAGATACCGCAGGTAAACATATTTTTGAAGCGGCGTCTTCGGACAAGTGCCGGACAGAGTTAGAAGTATTAATTCTGTCCGGCATTTTTACGTGCTTTTTACATGGATGTAATACAACCGGGAAAAGATATCTGTTAGAATTACACTTGAATATGTCTGTCGGACGAATATGACGCCATGTTGCGGCTAAAATTATTAGAATGGAGAAATAGAAGATGAACATATTTGATATTCTCGGCCCTGTTATGGTTGGCCCGTCCAGTTCCCATACGGCGGGAGCGGTCAGAATAGGGTATGTTACAAGGACAATGCTGGGAGAAGAGCCTGTGAATGCCATGATCAGCTTGAGCGGTTCATTTGCAGCGACAGGGAGCGGACACGGAACAGACCGGGCGCTTATCGCAGGGCTTCTTGGTATGAAGCCGGATGATATGCGCATACCGGACAGCTTTGAACTGGCAGAACAGGAGGGGCTGTCTTTTTCTTTTGCAAATATACGGCTCCCAGGGGCACATCCGAATACGGCTGTACTGGAAGTGGAAGGGAAAACAGGACTGTCAATAAAAATACAGGCATCCTCGCTTGGCGGAGGCCGGATTATGATCAATAAACTGGATGATACGGAAGTACACTGTACAGGTTCCTGTCCGACTTTGATTATACACAATCAGGACAGTCCGGGTATGGTATCGGAAGTAACAGGTATTTTGTCGCGGAAGAATGTTAATATTGCGACTCTGCAGCTTTATCGGGATAAGAGGGGCGGACTTGCAGTAATGGTGATAGAGACAGATCAGACGGTTCCTCGGGAAACAGTCTCCATGCTGGAGAAGTTGGAAGGTATTGAGCGTATTATGTATATCCGTGGGGAGGAAGTGTAATGTCGTATTCATCTTTAAATGAGATCACACAGAGGTGTAATAGCGAAGGTATTCCGTTTTGGAAGGCGGTACAGTATTCAGATATGGAGGAACGGGAAGTAACAGAGCAGGCGTCCTTTCAGATGATGCAGAAGATGTGGAATGCTATGAAAGCAGCGGGAGATTCTTACGATAAGGATCAGAAATCGCGCAGCGGTCTTGTAGGGGGCATGGGCGGTCAGATGAGGAGTTATATGGAAAAAGGCGATACGCTGAGCGGGGATTTTATGTCCGAAGTGATTGCACAGGCATTGGAGATGGGCGAGTCGAATGCCTGTATGCACCGGATTGTCGCAGCGCCGACTGCCGGAGCCTGCGGTGTGCTTCCGGCAGTGCTCCTTCCGATATACAGCCGAAAAACAGCATCGGATACTGAGATCACGGAGGCAATGTATACAGCCGCAGGGATAGGGCAGGTTATTGCGTCCCGGGCTTTTATTGCAGGTGCGGCAGGCGGTTGTCAGGCTGAAATCGGCTCGGCATCGGCAATGGCTGCGGGGGCGCTGGTATCCCTCAGGGGAGGAACGGCAGAGCAGATCGCACATGCGGCTGCTATGGCGCTCAAAAATCTTCTCGGGCTTGTCTGTGATCCGGTGGCGGGACTGGTTGAAGTGCCCTGCGTTAAGCGGAATGTGATAGGTGCGGTTAATGCCGTTTCAAGCGCAGATATGGCTCTTGCCGGAATTGTAAGTATAATCCCGCCGGATCAGGTCATCGATGCGATGAAAGAAGTAGGGGAGAGTATGCATATTTCTTTAAAAGAGACAGGGGAAGGCGGAGTGGCCAATACTCCGGAGGCAAGAAAAATAAAATTTAACCTGAACTTACAATGACTTAACGTTCCGTTGGTGATTATTTTACATCATTTTGCTATAATGTATCTCGGTAATTCAAAAAAAAAGAAGTTGAAAAAGGGAGAACAGGAATGAAAAGAAGAATAATAAGTGCGTTGCTGCTTGTCTGTATTACTGCGGCAATCGCTTCAGGATGCGGTTCTGATGAACCGGTTGAAACAGTTGATCTGAACAGTATGACTCTGGAAGAGATTGAAGCACAGGCAAAAGAAGAGGGAGAACTTGCATCTGCGGCGATGCCTGATACATGGGCCAACTGGGGTGAAACATGGCAGGAGTACACAGATACGTACGGGATTGAGCATGTGGATACTGATATGTCTTCTGCGGAAGAAATTTCGCTGTTTGAGACAGAGGGGACAGATGCTACGAAGGATATTGGTGATGTAGGACAGGCATTCGGACCGGTAGCGGAAGAGCAGGGAGTTACACTTCCGTATAAGACAAGCTACTGGGATTCGATTCCGGACTGGGCGAAAGACGATGACGGAGACTGGATCATAGGATATTACGGCACAATGTCTGTTATTGTTAACAACAAGATCGTAAAAGACACACCTACATCTTTTGAAGATATCTTAAACGGTGATTATATAGTTGCAGTCGGAGACGTGCAGGCTGCCACTCAGGCTCAGTATGCAGTCCTTGCTGCAGCAATTGCTTACGGCGGAGATGAAAGCAACATTCAGCCGGGACTTGATTACTTCAGACAGATTGCTGAGCAGGGAAGACTTGACCTCGGCGAGTTTACTCAGGCACGTATCGAGAAAGGAGAAGTCGGAGTAGCTTTCTTATGGGATTTCAACGCTCTTGGTTACAGAGAGCAGTTTGTAGAGAATAATCCGGATGCAGACTTTACAGTTTTTATCCCGTCTGAGGCATCTATCCAGACCGGATATGCTACAATTATCAACAAATATTCAAAGCATCCGTGTGCTGCGGCTCTTGCGAGAGAATACATTTTAAGTGATGAGGGACAGATCAATCTTGCAAAAGGTTATGCAACACCGATACGTGAGGATGTGGAGCTTCCGGACGATGTGGCTTCAAAACTCCTGGACGACAGCCAGTATGCAAACGCGAGAATGGTAGAAGATCAGGATGCATGGGACGAGACCGCGCAGACGATCGGAACATTGTGGCAGGAAGAGGTTGTAGCTTACGCACAATAAAATGTATTGACGGATGACCGGACTGCTGCATAAAGTGCAGCGGTCCGTTTTATGTAAAAGGTGAGGTTAATATGAAAACACAAAAGAAAACATACATATTTGCGCTGGTGCCGTTTTTGCTGCTATGTCTTCTGTTTGAGATCATACCGGTCATTTTTACGGTCATCAGAAGTTTCTTCCCGGAGGGAGGAGACATGGGATTTACACTTGATAACTATATTAATATATTTACCGGAAAACTGTATCAGCAGGCCATAGTCAACAGTCTGCTCATCTCGATTCTTTCTTCGGTTATCGGGCTGCTCGTGGCATTTATCGGTGCAAAAGCAGTCCATGAGGAAAAAGGTAAACTGAAGCAGGTATTCATGAGTATTCTGAATATGGTATCAAATTTTTCGGGCGTACCGCTGGCGTTTGCATATATCATTATGTTTGGAAACATCGGTGTCATGACGATGATCGGCGCGAATTACGGAATTGAATTTCTGGCGGAGTTCCCCCTGTATTCTGTATGGGGACTTCTGCTGATATATGTATATTTCCAAATCCCCCTGTCCACACTCCTGCTGATCCCGGCATTTGATTCGATCAGAAAAGAGTGGAAAGAAGCGGTTGCCCTTCTGGGCGGCAGCCGGATGACATTCTGGAGGAAAGTCGGCATCCCAGTACTGATGCCGAGTATACTGGGAACATTTTCTGTATTGTTTGCCAACGCACTGGCAGCTTATGCGTCTGCCTATGCACTGCTGATGAACAATGTATCACTGCTTCCGATCCGTCTGTCGGAACAGTTCGTCGGCGATATCATACAGAGACCGGAGTTCGGAAGTGCGATTGCAGTCATCATGATGGTCTTCATGGTGATCGCCATTGGCGTACAGAATAAGATGACTCCAAAGAAAGGGGGGAGACGCTGATGAATACAGAAAAAAAGAAACGCAATGCAGGATCAAAGATTGCGATTATTGTAATTATAGTGTATCTGCTTCTCCCACTGGTAATGACGCTGATTTACTCCCTTTTTCAGGAGTGGATCGACGTGATGCCGACAGGTTTTACTCTGGGAGCTTATACAGAGCTGTTTACTGATCCTCTGTTCTGGAAAGCAGTCGGGCGTACGGTTATTATTTCTATTGTTCCGATCGTGCTGTGTACAGTGTTTGTACTGCTGGCGATGTATGTGGTAGTTGTCTACCATCCGGAATGGGATAAAATGATTCAGATTCTGTGTACGATTCCGTATGCAATCCAGGGCGTCATCCTTCCAATCTGCGTTCTGTCGCTTTACAGCAGTGCGCCGGAACCTTTCGGAGACAGAATGTTCATGCTTGTTGCGACTTATATGGTTGTAATCCTTCCCTATGTATATCAGGGAATCAGAAATAATCTGAACGGTGTCGGGGCGCCAAGGCTTATCGAGGCGGCGCAGATGCTGGGAGCGAGCAAGTTTTACGCATTCTTCCGCGTCGTTATTCCGAATATTATGAGCGGTGTCACAATTTCAGTCATGCTGGCGATGGCAATTGTATTTGGTGATTTCGTTATCATTAATACACTGGCGGGCGGACAGTTTATGACAGCACAGATGTATTTATATGATGTAATGAAAAAATCCGGGCAGAGGACCTGCGCCGTGATCGTTATACTTTTCCTCGTAACTCTGATCATTTCGGCTTGTGCATTTTTCCTGCAGTCGAAGGGCAAAGACAGAAAGGACAGATAAAGAAAATGGCTTATATTGAATTTAAAAATATCGATAAATTTTATGGTGATAATCATGTGTTAAAGGGAATCAATCTGGAAATCCAGAAAGGTGATTTTGTTACACTTCTGGGCCCTTCCGGATGTGGAAAGAGTACGCTGCTCCGCTGTCTCGCAGGACTTGAGCAGATCTCAGGGGGACAGATACTGCTGGACGGTGAGGATATTACAAACAAAGATCCAAAGGACCGTAATATCGGAATGGTGTTCCAGCAGTACAGCCTTTTCCCGAATATGACGGTAGAAGAGAATCTTTCTTTCGGATTAAAACTTCAGAAACTTCCGTCAGATGAGATTGGAAGACGTGTAAGAGATGCCATTGATATGGTAGAGTTAAAAGGAAAAGAAAAAGAGTACCCGGGAAATCTTTCCGGAGGACAGCAACAGAGGGTCGCTCTTGCGAGAGGAATTGTGATGCAGCCGAAAGTGCTGCTTCTGGATGAACCTCTGAGTGCTATTGATGCGAAACTGAGAAAATCTCTTCAGACGAGCATTCGGAGAATACACAAAGATCTTGGTCTGACGTCTGTGTTCGTAACCCATGATCAGGATGAGGCAATGGTAATGTCTGATGTGATACACCTGTTCCATGACGGCGTTATTGAACAGTCGGGCAGTCCTGTAGAAGTTTATACAAAACCGGAGACGACTTTTGCGGCAGGATTCATCGGAAATTATAATATTCTGGATGCGAATGCCATGGAAGCAATTACAGGAAAGAAATGGAACAGCGGACAGTTTGCAATCCGTCCTGAGACTTTCCTGCTGTCCAAGGATACGATCACGACGGAAGATTACCGTATGAACGGAACGATCATTGACTATGTGCCAAGAGGAAATGTGCTCCGCTACCATATTGATATCAATGGCGTGGAAGTGTATGCAGACGTGCTGTTCCGGAGTATGTCTATGTTTAATGTGGGTGAGAAGATCAATGTAGGAGTGGCCGATCATAACTGTGTGCGGCTTTAAGACCGGGCGGCAAGGAGGAAAAAAGTGGATAAAATTACAATACGCGGATTTTCGGAAAAAGGAAACTGGTACAAGGGGAATCTTCACAGCCATACGGTGAATTCTGATGGAATGCTTACCCCTGAACAGTCTGTAAAGCTTTTTAAAGAGCATGGATACAACTTTCTGTGCTTTTCCGAACATGATAAGTATACGGATTACAGAGCGGAATTTGACTGTGATGACTTCATTATCCTGCCGGGGCTTGAGGCGTCCGCAATCCTTTATTATGATGAGGTTTCCGGGAGAAGAAAAAAAGTACATCACATTCATGGCATTCTCGGCACAGAGGAGATGCAGAGAAATGCGGTCCTTCCATTGTATCAGCACAATGAGATCCATCCGGTGCATAAATATTACGGACAATGGGACGGGGCTGCGGCTGCCCAGAAACTGGCGGATGAAATGATACAGCACGGTATGGTAGCTACATACAATCATCCGATATGGTCGAGAGTGAGAGAAGAGGAATTTATAAATACAGAAGGAATCTGGGCACTTGAGATTTATAACTATAATACAGTTAATGAAAGTAATACCGGATATGATGAAACATATTTCGATGTGATGTTAAGAGAAGGAAAGAAAATTTTTGCTTTTGCATCGGACGACAATCATAATGAAGGAAATTTCGATGACGCATGCGGAGGCTACATCGTGGTCAAAGCAGAGAGGCTGACGCATGAAGATATTGTACAGAATATGCTGGCAGGAAATTATTATTCATCATCGGGACCGGAGATCCGTGACTGGGGAATCAGAGACAATGTGGCCTACGTTGACTGCAGTCCGGTCTACAGGATTGACTTTGTTGCTGGAAATGATATAAATGACGGTATTTCCAGAGTGTGCGGATCTTATGACGATACGATTGAGCACGGAGAATACGAACTGAAGGGTCATGAGACTTATGTTCGGGTAAAATGTACGGACAAGAACGGAAAAACTGCATGGAGTAACCCGATCTGGCTTGCAAAATGATAAATTTTTTACTTGTTTCTTTGGAAAAGGTATAATAAAATAGCATCACAGAAGAGGTGTTTATATGAGAGAAGACATGAAAGCAGTGATTGCAGATACCTTTTCCCAGATGCTGGATAAGGAAGACATAGATAAAATTACGGTGACAAAGCTGATCGCGGAATGCCATATCTCAAGGCAGACATTTTATTATCACTTTAAAGATATTATGGATGTGCTGGAGTGGACGTTCCGACGTGCCACGCAGGAGCTGGTGCAGAAGAGCCTGAATGAAGAAGACCGTTTGGGAGCACTGACCACTTATGTCGCGTTTGTGCGGCAGAACAGGAAAAAATTCGAGCGGTTGCTCTATTCCCGCCGCTGGGTTCAGATCGAGGGGATGCTTGTCGAGGCGGTAACCGTATATCTGGCGCAGATAGCGCGCAGTAAGGTTCCGGAGCTTGACCTGAGCGTGGATGATCTGGAAGTGATGCTGAGGTTTTATGCCTGCGGAATGGTGGGAGTCCTGCTGCAGTATATGGAAAAACCAAACCTGAATGAGGAAAAGCTGGTCATACAGATGGAAAAGATCATCACGGGAAAGATGTTTCCGGGAAAACATGATTGAGAATATTGTAAATGAAGAGGGGCTGTCGCACTAAATAATTAGTGCGGCAGCACTTTTTTGCAGAGAATAAGAGCCAGGTCTGTGCAAGGCCTGGCTCTTGGTGTAAAATTTATTTATGCGAATAAATAAAATCCTACAGAAAGATTATACCTTATCTTCTCTGTACTATCAAATCAAACTTCCGCTGGATGTGGAAATTTTGATTCCGGCAGATGATCCGGTCCGTCTTCTGAGTGCATTTGTGGAGGGAATGGAACTCAGCGATCTTTATCAGACTTATGGAAAGATAAAGAAAAATCAGGCGACACCGAGACAGCTGTTTAAGATCATGGTCTACGCCAGCATGAATCGGATCTATTCCAGCCGGGATATCGAAACTGCATGCCGCAGGGATATCAACTTCATGTACCTTTTGGAAGGGAAACCAGCACCTGACCATGCAACCTTTGCACGTTTTATTTCTCTGCATTTCGCACAATGCTCGAAAAAGACATTGGCCGAGGTGTCGAAACTCTTATATTCCCTTGGGGAGATTTCCGGGAAAAGTATCTTTATTGACGGAACGAAAATAGAATCCGTTGCGAATAAATATACTTTTGTCTGGAAAAAAGCCATTACGAAAAATCAGGCAAAACTATTCGATAAGATTCTTGTCTTTGTGGAAGAGTGTGAAAATCTTTACGGTTTCAGGATCGCTTATAACGGGAAAGTCTCTCTTCACACATTAAAAAGGCTGCGAAAAAAGCTGTGCAGGATCAGGCAGGAGGAAGGGATTGTCTTTGTTCATGGAACCGGACGACGAAAAACACACCTTCAGAAATCGCTGGAAACTCTGGAAACTTACATAGCAAAACTGAAGGAGTACAATAAAAAGCTTTATGTCTGTGGAGACCGTAACAGTTATTCTAAAACAGACCCGGATGCGACTTTTATGCGAATGAAAGAAGATGCCATGCTCAATGGGCAGCTGAAACCGGCTTATAATCTTCAGCATGGAGTGGATTCAGAATACATCACATGGCTGGATATCAGTCCACGGCCTACGGATACGAGGACCTTGATCCCATTCCTGAAAGATATGGAGTTGTATCTTCCGTTTAAATATCAGGAGATTGTGGCAGATGCAGGATATGAAAGCGAAGAGAATTACCTGTTTCTCGAAGAAAACGGTCAGCTGGCCTATATCAAACCCCAGAACTATGAAATTTCCAAAACCCGAAAATACCGTCAGGATATCGGGCGGATGGAAAACATGAAATATGATGAGAAAGCGGACTGTTATTACTGTAAAAATGGACAGGTGTTGACGATGCAGTACGAAAAGAGAGAAAAGACGGCCAGTGGATACCGGAGAACCGTTACCGTATATCGAAGTAACGGATGCAGCGGATGCCCTTTCAAAACAGACTGCATCAAGGGGAACAACTGCAAAACACCAATGGAAGACCGCCAGAAAGTACTGTACGTTTTGAAAAAAATGAAAGAAAAACGTCAGGAGACATTGGAGCGGATTACCAGTGATTATGGTACACAGCTCCGAATGAACCGAAGTATCCAGGCCGAGGGAAGTTTTGCAAACATCAAAGAGGATATGGAATTCAGACGATATTTATATCGAGGGAATGCCAATGTAACCGCCCAGAGTATCCTGCTGGCGATCGGGTATAACATAAACAAACTTCATCATAAGATTCAGGCAGGAAGGACAGGGCGTCATTTATTTCCACTCAAACAAACCGCCTGATTTTGACAGCTCAAAAGTAAATCCTGAAAATGAACCTTTTTTCAGAAAAGGTTTATTAAAGTTCGCCTTTTTATAGAAACGGAATAAAAGAAGTGAATATTTCGGCTTAAAAATAGCAAAAAGATGCTGCCGCATCTATGATTTTCTAATCATTGATGCGACAGCCCCCAATTCCTCAAATAAACACCCTTGCTGCATTTCTCATCTGGTTTACACACTCTTGGGGGGAAAGAATCTTGATCTTCCCCATAAACTTAAATACCCATCCATAGAATGTGCCGCTTGGGTTTACTTTGATTGTTGCTATAAAACGATCCTTATCATAGGGTCTAACAGGGACATTCTCTCCGTAATGGTCAATGATAACACGCATAAGCTCGTTATCACACTGCAGCTCAACATCCAGTGTGCCCTCCGAGGCAAACATATCAATCATTGTGTTTGTGTATGCAGCCACATCAAAATTTTCAAGCTGAGCAAACTCTGTTGATAAGACCTCAACGCCTGCCAGACGATCTACACGGAAGTGGGCAACTCTGTTATGCTTATGTGAGTAGCCGATCAAGTAATAATGGTCATTTTTCCACTCCAGTGCATAAGGGTTCAGAAGATAGCAGAATGAATACTGTCGATTATGTAGTAGACTTTTTCATTTCCTGGTTTCACGCGGCTGGATAAGCTGGCAAGCCCCTTGAGCTGTTCTGCCTGATGGATACTCGTCAAACATCCCAGCTTCTGTACCAGAGCCTCCGATTTCTTTGCAGAAATGATTTTGGAAGAAGCCACCGCATCCGCCAGCATTTTTAATTCCGGGTATTCAAAAAGCCTGTTTCCCATGAAATACTGATTTTGTGTGCTTTTAACTATCACAATATCAAACCCGGCTGTAATCAAAGCGTTCAAATCAGCATAGACCGTTTGGCGCACTGCCTGAATGCCTCGCTCTTTCAAGTAAGCAGTAATATCTGTAACAGTAGCAGGATGGTTTTCATCTGTATGCTGATAAAGATAGCGAAGCATTTCAACAACTCTGATATTGCCTTGGCTTTGCATAGTTCCCACCTCCTTTGCTGGTATGATAAAAAGTCAGCGTCCTCCCGAGGCATATTTCCCCATGTTGATGTCCAGCACCCCTCTGGGCGGCTGGATCAGAGCATCCTCATATTGGCACTTCCACTGAATCTCCCGGTACATTTGGCCATCCGCCACGCCGTCTATACAACTGCGTGTTCATAAAAACATCTCAATCGAAATCCATCCAGACCAGGTGCTTTCCGCAGTGAAGACACTGGAACAGATAGCACTGAAGATGCCCTCCGTTAACGGATTCCTGAATCATTTCTTTCTGCTCATCGTCCCACATAGGGTCATCCAAAACTTCTTCAAGCACATCCAGCGCCCGCAGTTCGCTGGCTCCCACATTACCCAAATAGGCGCAATAGTCACCACAATGGACGCGCCAGTATTCCTGCTGCCAGCCGGAATAGCCAGGAGTGCGGTGGAGAAGTTCATCCAGTTTCTCTGGATCGTCTACACCATCATCCAGAGAGCAAACGTCCTGAAAGCTGCCGTTGTACTTCCGGGCCGCCTCGCCACTGGCAATGCACTCTGGGCACAAATACTCAATATCTTCCACGGTATAGAAAGGGTCGGTATAGTAAATATGAATATTCTTGCCACAGCAATCACAAACCACACTCTCCTCAGACTGCTCAAAAGCCCCGGTATCCAAAGGGTCTGGATGATACCGGAAAGAAGGGAGACCAAGTTTGTCCCGCTTTTCCTTGTCTTTTTGTTTCTCCGCTTTGGTTTTAGGCTTGCGGAGGGCAAAGGAGTCTCCCCAGTCATCGGCATATTCTTTCATAATCGCCAGACGCCGGAAAATTTTTGGATTCGACCGATCTCCAATTTTAGAAAGCAATTCATAGGCACTTTTTTTGAAGTCCAATAGGTCATAAACATACACCAATACTTCTTTAGCCTGTGTATCTTCGCTCTGCTCTAATTCTTCTTTGAACGCATAAAGCGCACGAACACTATCCGCTTTCCCTTTTGTCTCTCGAAACTGTTTTTGGAGTTCAATATATTGCTTTAGGTATTCGTTCATAGACACATCCTCCTGCTCAATCCCACCAGAAGTACCAAACAGTGGACTGCCGCAGCACATCGGCCAGAGCGCCCACGGTGGCGTCCTCTGGGCCTTGGTCAATTACATCAGGGCAGAAGCCGTACAGCTCCACCGCCACATCTATGGCCTCTTTCTCGGAAACAGGAGCCGGGAGCAGGCACTCCAACTCGTCGTGGCTCATGGCAGCGGGCACCGCCCCATACTGTTCAAACCAGTATTTTGCAACTGCCATTAACTCCGGCGTGTTAGGACATTCATTCCAGCCACCAAAGGGCAGATAGGCAAAAATCTCCCACGGGTTCTTCACGGGGATTTTAGCCAGAATGAGAGGATAGGTCATATTATTATCGGAATTCCAGTAGCTTGAAAAACGACGGTTATCATATCCGCCCTCCATCTCGCCAAGGATCTCCTCATCCCAGTCCATATCGTCATCCTCGGCTTCTTCCTTGCGCTGCCCAATCATTTCCTCCAGGACTGCCTTACTGTTCTCAACGGGGGCGGAGAGCATTTTCTTCCGGTATTCGGCAACTTTGTCCGGGTCGAAAGCATAGTCGTCCTCGCCATCACTGTCCGGGTCGGAATTCATAATCAAGCATTCCCACAAGATTTCGTCATCCGCCTTAATCAGAACCGGCACAAAGCCCTCTTTGACACTTTCCCGTTTGGCATAGTTGTATGCCGACATGATGGGGTCATCATCCGTCATTGAGGGGAAATAGGTACATTCACAGTCCAGATATTCCATCATGGCTTCCGCAAGGTCTGAAGGCTCCAGAGTGGCCTCATCGAAACTCTGTCCCTGCCAGTTGGCGAACCGCTTTTCCATGACTTTTGCCATAGCCTGATAATAGTTTTCATCAAATGGGATGAACAGATAGGCTTCATCCTGGAACTTATCGGAATAATATTGCTCTGAACCGAAATACTCCAAAGCATAGTTATCAATGTCGCTGGGGAAGTACGGGCTGTCCGCCTCGCCATAGTAATATCCAGCAAAGGCTGCGCCCTCCTTGTTGAACAGCGCCCCAAAGAGCTGTCCTTTCAGCTGGTCCCGGATAAAGCCACGCAGATCGGCGCGGCTCAGATCTGCCATAAACGGCTGCACCTGCTCCCAGTACCGCTCCATAAATTCCGCGCTCATCAGATCATGCTCCATGCACCAGCGCAGATAGATTGCCATGTGGTTGTATGCATTGATCTCATCCACCGGCAGGCCCTTTTCCTGAATGGATTCCAGGTGCCAGGCGGCATCGTCCATATCGCCGGTGAACTCCTCCTCTGCAAGCGTTCCTCTGGTGATGGCATTCTGGCGGGTGGGATTGACCACAAAACTGATGCCTGCCATCTTTTCAAGCAGGGCGTCCGCATCATGCTCCATCTTATACTCCATCTCATTATGATAGAGCGGGATCACCTGATAGAAGTTGACCTCCTCGCCGCTCGGCAAAGTGCAGACTTCGCCGCCTTCCTCCACGCCCTGGGGACCGGTCAGAATAGCGGCTTTGAG
>ENA-UONZ01000726-UONZ01000726.1-human-gut-metagenome-genome-assembly--contig:-C93old-NODE-726-length-47661-cov-30.177751_pt1 | contig 47661 bp, 44 predicted proteins | sample MGYA00242468_ERZ724015 | MGnify/ENA metagenome assembly ERZ724015
TAGTTGTGTTGTGATTTGTTCACGATAAAGAAGTGAGAGGGGAAAACGTGGATAGTCTGTTGCATAACGTGGCATTGCGAATTGTTAAATGCATGGATGCGGTACTCATAACCATACCATTTGCGGTGTGTTGGTATTTAGTCTACGCGCCGAATGTTGCCGCACCATACTATGATCGGGGAAATTGGCTAATCGTTGGCATCTATTTGGTGATCTATATCATCTACGGACGCGTGTATGAAGGTTTTATGGTTTCGCTATATCGGATTTCCGAGATGGTCTATTCACAAGGGTTGGCAGCGTTTATCACGGACGCCATTTTGTACCTGATTACATGGCTTTTGACGCAGCATTTGCCGAGCATCTGGCCGTTACTGCTGACCTTTATCATGCAGCTACTTATTGCGGCACTTTGGTCGTATTGTGCGCACCAGTGGTATTTCCATACGTTCCATCCGCTTCCTACCGCAATCATTTATGATCAGCGTCGTGGAATGGAAGATTTGATCAATGAATATGGACTCACCAAAAAGTTTGATATTCGGGCAATGGCAACGGTAGAAGAATGCTTGGAAAGTAATCTTGGGGTTTTGAAGGAAATGAAAGTTGCCTTCCTCTGTGGCGTGCATAGCCATGATCGCAACATTATCCTCAAATACTGTATGGCTGCAGGAATCCAGGTGTATATGCTGCCTCGAATTGGTGATGTGTTGATGAGCGCAGCAAGGCCTATGCACCTGTTCCATTTGCCGATTCTGCGGTTGACGAGATATAACCCACAGCCGGAATACCTGTTTGTGAAGCGTTTGTTTGATATCGTTTCTTCTGGTTTGGTACTTCTGATTATGTCGCCGCTGATGCTGGTTATTGCACTGGCAATCAGGCTGACCGATGGTGGGCCGGTATTTTACAAGCAGTGTCGTCTAACCAAAGATGGAAAAGCCTTCATGGTACATAAGTTCCGCAGTATGCGGGTGGACGCCGAGAGTGATGGATTTGCGCGGCTGTCGACCGGCGATAAGGATGACCGCATCACACCAATTGGCCGTATTATCCGTAAAGTTCGCTTGGATGAATTGCCACAGTTGATCGATATCTTAAAAGGTGATATGTCGGTCGTAGGCCCGCGCCCCGAACGTCCGGAAATTGCGGCAAAGTACATGGAAGAATTGCCAGAGTTTGCGTTGCGGCTACAGGCAAAAGCAGGCCTGACAGGCTATGCGCAGGTCTATGGAAAGTACAACACTACGCCGTATGATAAGCTGCAGATGGATTTGATGTATATTGCGCACCCGAGTTTGCTGGAAGATTTGCGAATCATCTTTGCAACTATCAAGATCCTGTTTATGCCTGAAAGTACCGAGGGGATTTCTGAGGGCCAGACCACGGCTATGAGTGGAGAAAATGACTAATTGTCGAGCTTTTTGACTTCTTTCTGGGGCTAAAAATCGACATTTTCCCGGAATGTGCTGTCAGGAATAAATAAGGGGCTTCGATGACAATATCATCGAAACTTTCAACCCGGTCATGGAGATGCTATCAGGCATAAATACTAGGGCTCTCGGTGAAAAGGCTCGGTGCTGTCGGGCATAAACTCAAGGACTCCCGTAGCGATATGAGTGGGGTCAGGCATAAATACATGGATTCCCGTGGCGAGATGATAGTGCCATCAGGACTAAAGACAGGAACTTCCGTGACGATGAAAATGTAATCACAGAGTAAAATGGTGCCATAACATGAGCAAAGGGCACCGATTACCGTTGCGCCAAAAATGGTGCAATTTTGAGCGTGGTGGAGGCCCACTGCAACGGTACAGGACATAGCGGTAGTGTGTAGATCACACTGCTGAGGACGATTAGTAGAGCTTTATAAGGAATAAAACGGCTCAGACTCTTTGAGATGAGTCTGGGCTGTAATCATTGATATGCGGAGAGGAAAAATACTTTATGAGGATTGCTGTAGTATCGATTGGTAGTTTTGATACACAATACTCGGACTATCATATCATGCGGGATATTATACTTGGCTTTTTGGAACGAGGCCATGAGGTGAACCTGATTCAGAAGCAGTATTTGGATATACCTCAATATCCGCAGCAGTTTGAAAAGTATCTGGGAAGGCAGCTTCAAGTACATAATATCAGGTTTGAGAAAAAGGCAAAGGCTGACTTGAAGGCTCGCTATCTGGCGGATTTGTCTTATTACAGACAGGCTTGCAAATGGATGAAAAAGAATAAACCAGACAAGGTTTTCCTCCAGTCATGCAACACGGCATTCTTCACAGTGTTTTATGCAAAGCACATTTTGAAGTGCCCATTGCTTTATAATGAACAGGATATCTTCCCGGAAAATGCCTACTTTGCTGGAATTCTTTCAGAAAGCAGCATGGTTTATAAGGTGGCTCATGCGCTGCAAAAATATGCTTACAAAAATGCAACAGCGCTTAGTACAATTTCTGACGATATGAAATCTACTATTGTTACTCGGTATGGCATCCCGGAGGATAAGGTGCAGGTGATTTACAACTGGGGGCATGAGGAGCTGAAAGCCCACAGTGAGCAGGACAATGTGTTCTTAAAAAAGTATCCGAAGAAGTCCGGGGAGTTCCGTGTGGTGTATGCGGGTAATCTAGGCAAGATGCAAAATGTGGAACTTATACTTGAGACCGCTGCTCTGATGAAAGAGGATGAAGATGTCAGCTTTTATATTGTCGGTGGCGGTGTAAACGAGGAACAACTTAAGACGTTTGCAAAAGAAAAAGAATTGAACAATGTGACATTCGTTGGGATGCAACCTCCTGAAGAAGTGGCGGATCTCTATGCTGCCGCTGATGTCAATGTGATTCCTCTTCATAAAGAGCTCATCTATGCAGCGCTTCCGAGTAAAACGGCTGACTGCCTGATCGCTGGTAAACCGATTATTACTTGTGTTGATGATGAGTCAGAATTTGCTAAGCTGGTTCGCCGATATGGCATAGAAAATGTAGATGTAGGACAGCACGAAAAATTGAAAAAAGCAATTGTAAACATAAAGTGCATGAATTATAGAGGCAATAACTACAGATTTTGGCAAGAAATCTTTACAAAGAAAGCCGCGGTTGAACAATATTGTGGCCTGTGAGATGCAATGTTTTATATAAAAATGTGAGGTGTGGGAGGAGTAAGAATGAATGACATTACAGTAGTTATTCTGACGAAAAATGAAGAACCCAATATAAAGCGCTGTATAGAGTCTGTTGTTAATATAGCTGATCGAATTATTGTCGTTGATAGTGGCAGCGTAGATAAGACAGTGAAAATTGCGAAAGAATTGGGAGCTGAGGTGTATGAACATGAATTTACAACACATGGAAAACAGTTCAACTGGGCGCTTTCAAATTTGAATATTAAAACACCATGGGTATTTAGACTTGATGCAGATGAAGCGGTAACACCTGAACTTGCTTTAGAAATTAATCGGGAATGTCAGAAACATTTAAATGATGACATTTCGGGATTTGTAATGAGATTTAAGATCAATTTTATGGGCAGATTTCTTAAATATGGAGGAGCCTATCCATTTTGCAAAACAACGATTTTTAAGTATGGTAAGGGTGTGTATGATGAGCGAGGAATGCGCGATGATGTGATTATATCTGATGGACGACTTGCTGATTTAAAAGAAGACTGCTTACATTACGATTTTAAAAATTTAGAAGCATGGATTGCGAAGCATAATTGGTATTCAACTTTGGAGGCAAACAATGTTGAGCATGGAACTGAAAATAGTACAGCTGGGTTGATTTCCTCTGCAAAAACAAAGAAAATACGCGATGATGTGTACTATAGATTGCCAAGATATTTTAGAGCGAAGTTATTTTATATTTATAGATATTATTTTAAGCTTGGTTTTCTTGATGGTGAGCCAGGGCGTGTATATGCTTTTTTACAAGCATATTGGTATAGATATCTTATTGATGCAAAAATATATGAATTGAAAATTAAAAAGGAAGAATCATATGGTCACTAAAAGATTATCAATACTTGTTGCAACAGGTGGATATTATCCAGGAAAGAAGTACATGGGAATAACAACGAGTAGAAGTAATTTTGTAGCGGCAATGAAGGATACATATAATATTTATATCCTTACAGTAAACCATGACTACGGTGAAGTTGAACCATATAAAACGGTAAAAAAAGGGTGGAATGAGATAGATGGCATAAACATATGCTATTTACCCGAAAAAGAAATAACGAAAGAAAAAGTAAAAGCGATAATTAAGGATATGAGAATCGACTTAGTATATGCATCGGGGACGATTACATCGTATTTCAATTTTAACCGTGCAGTTTTCGATGCTGCTAATGAGAAAAACACTGCGATAATTGTTACGCCAGATGGCGATTTAAATATAAGTGCGCTTAAGGTAAAGTATGCGAAAAAGATGATCGCTGTTTTATTGTGCAGGATACTAGGAGCGTTTAAAGGCGTTTTCTTTCAAGCGACATCTGAAGAAGAAGCAGGCTGCGTTAAACATATATTGGGGGTAAATGAAAAATTTATATTTAACATTCCATTTTTTAGGCATCCGATGGAGACTCATAGAAAAAAACCTAAAGAAATAGGAAGGTTAGAGGTAGTATATGCTGCGCGCATACATCCGATAAAGAATTTGAAAGTTGCAATTCAAGCAATATGTGAGTCAGAGCAAGAAATCTCATTTGATATATATGGTATGGTTGATGATGAGAATTATTGGAGTGAGTGTAAAGAACTGATACAAGGGTGTAAAAAGAAAAATGTTCAAATCAAATACTGCGGCGAGCTTTCTCCAGATAAAGCATGTACGGTTTATCGAAACTATGATTGCATGATATTGCCGACAAAAGGTGAGAATTACTGCTTTTCTATTGAGGAGGCGCTTTCCTGTGGATGTCCTGTTATTATTAGTAAGGGAACAACGCCTTGGGATGATATAGATTATGTTGCTGGATACACGGTAGATGAAAATACGCCAGGTGGATATGTAAAGGCATTAAGTCAAATTGGTCAGATGAATGCGATTGAATATACAAAGTTGGTAAATTCAGTTGTGCATTACATGAGGGAAAAAGATAAAATCGAATTACTCAAAGCACAATATGACAAAATGTTTTACAAGGCAAGTAATGAGAAATTAACAATCAATCGAAAGGAACGAGAAAGAGTATGATTTTTCTTGGAACAATGTTTGACCCAAAGGACGAAAAACAAATCCTAAAAAAAAGCAAAATAGGTGTCCCGAATGCGTCTAATCTGTTCCAAGTAAGAGTGCTTCATGGACTAAAGGAAAATGGGATTAGTAATATTAAAACATTAAATGTTCTTCCGGTTGGTGTCTGGCCAAAGCAGTATTCTTGTCTTTTTTTGAAACAGAAACGGTGGAGCATATTTGGTTATGATTGTTTGGAGATTGGCACTTTAAATGTACCTTTTTTTAAGCAACTAATTAGAGAATACTATGTGAAAAAGCAGCTCGAATTATTGACGGAAAGCGATAAGGAGATTCTGATATATTCAACATATCTTCCGTTTTTGAGAGCGATACGTAAACTTAAGTCTGATGTAAAAATCACACTTATTGTTACAGATCTTCCGGATTTTTATGACTTGGGAAAGGTGTCAGGATTAAAAAGAAAATTGAGGAAAATAAATAATAAGGAAATTTATCGGGAACTTAAAAGAATAGATAGATTTGTACTTTTAACGGAGCAGATGGCTGCTGCACTACAAGTTGGCAATAGACCATACACTGTGGTTGAGGGAATTGCTGACAAGAACAGTGAAGGCAAGTTAGACAGTATTTCCAATAAGAAAATTGTTTTTTATTCGGGGACATTACATTATCAGTTTGGTATCATGAGGTTGTTGGATGCTTTTGAACTTTTGTCAGATCCTGATTTGGAATTATGGATATGCGGTGATGGAGAGGCGGCAGAAGAAATACGCAAAATGAGTGTAGTGGATCAGCGCATAAAGTTTTATGGATATGTATCGTCGGAGGAAGTTTCACAATTACGAGCTTGTGCATCAGTACTCGTTAATCCAAGAAATAATAGTGGTGAATATACCAAATATAGCTTTCCATCTAAAACGATGGAGTATTTAATGAGTGGAATTCCGACTATAATGTATAAATTAGATGGCATACCAGACGCGTATGATGAACATATTTTTTATATCGAAGGAAATGAAGCACAGGATATTGCGGATAAGATTCTCGAAGTTATGCAATTGGAAAAAACAGAAAGAATAAAGTTCGGAGAAGATGCCCGCGAATTTGTATTAAGGGAAAAGAATGAAAAGGCGCAAGTTAAAAAGATTATTGAGCTTATTCAACAAAAATGACATTGAAATGGTGGGGCTAGAAGGATGACAATTGTACAAATCAATATGCTTGGCAGTACGTTGAGTACCGGAAGGACGACTCGTCAAATGCATGATTATTTTTGTGAGCATAACATTGAAAGCTATATTGTCTGTCCCATGAAAATAGATTGTGATGATGCATTTAACTTTATATCAAAATATGAAATGAAGTTAAACACATTAGAAACCATATGTACAGGGCTTGAAGGATATCATTCCATAATACCAACAAGGAGATTGATTCGTTATTTGGAAAAAGTAAAGCCGGATATCGTGCATTTAAGGGTCCTTCATGGTTTGGGCATTAATATGCCGATGCTGTTTGAGTATCTTGCAAAACATAATATTGGAACAGTTATTACGTTACATGATTTGTGGTACATCACGGGGAAATGTTGCTACTATACTCAGTTGGGTTGCAACAAATGGATGTCTGGGTGCAATCACTGTCCAGACATCAGGCACGGTAGCCGACCATATTTATTGGATCAAAGCAAAAAAATGTGGATGGATAAGCAGAAATACATCAATGCAATTCCGAATGTTGCCATAATTGGTGTTTCTGATTGGGTAAAAGACCAGGCGGAAAGATCTATCCTTAGGAAATCTAAAATTGTAAAAAGAATCTATAATTGGATTGATTTGAAAAAGTTTTCCCCTAAAGATACAAAATGCATTCGGAAGGAACTGGGATTGGAAAGTAAATTTGTAATTTTAGGTGTCTCAGCAAGCTGGATGATGAATGATAGAAAGGGACTTTCCCATTACATTGAGTTGGCAAAAATTATGCCGAACGATTATCAAATTGTACTTGTAGGAAAAATGGAATATACAGGTGAGTTACCACCGAATGTTCTCTCGGTATCAACAGTAAACAGCCAAGATCGTCTTGCGGAACTGTATTCCATGGCAGATGTATATTTGAATTTATCAATGGAGGAAACTTTTGGCAAAGTATCGGCAGAGGCATTGTCATGTGGAACACCAGTTATTGCGATTGACTCAACAGCAAACAAAGAACTAGTTCCTGAAGGTGGCGGAGTAGTGCTTAGCTCTTTGGATGCGGATAGTATGCTGAAGGCAATTGCTGTTGTAAAAAATGCGAATAAAGAAGAAGTTAGGCATATTTGCAGATCTTTTGCAGAGGCAAATTTTGATATGGAACAGAACATCAAAGAATATATAAGCGTTTATGAATCGTTCTGCGGAAAAACGTGTGAGTGAGCAGTATAGGAGAATGTAAATGGCATTCCGATATAAGTTGAATGATATTTTTGTCACGGTGACGTATATAGCCATAGGACTCATTTTTGTGGGAAATTCTTTTGGGCATAGTAATATAACTAGTATGGGAACATACGCCTTGGCTATCAGCTGTCTTGGATATGGAGGCTTTTTAATTACGAAAAGTATACGACAAGTCAATATCCAAACTTTTTTAGTTCTGACTCTGATAGTTTCTGTAATTGTTTCATCGACTGCAAATTCACAAGCTTCAACTATTGAGTTTTTGCTGTTTTTAATGTTGCCAGTATATATTGAGATTTGCAGTTATTCTTGTGATAGTGAAGGTGATACAAAAAAACTGTACATTGCAAGCGTCGCTTATTTTCTCATTCAGCTTTTGGCTGCACTGAGCAGTAATTCACATACGGCTCAAAGTAGATGGGGAGCATATCAGTCTCCTTATTTAACACTGAATTATCCAAATCCAAATCAAACATCGATGATGTTAATGCCACTTTTCTTTGTACATATGACTTTTCTGTTAGGAAAAAGCACAACAAGAAGAAAAATTGTTGATGTTTGTATATGCGCTATTGAATTCGCGTTTGTTTTTATGACAGGAAGCAGAACAGGAATTGTGCTATCTGTAGTTGCGATAGTGCTTTTAGTTAGTGGAATTTATAAGCATCTTGGGAAAAAGTATGGATATATATGTTTAGCTATCCCCGCGGTGGCTGTAGTATTGATGATTGCTTTTCCGCAACTTTCGACAGCGATTCAGTTTATGAATGATGCTCTGGATACGGGGAGAGGAGAACATTATCTATCGGTGATACAAAGCATGACGCCGATTTCTTTTCTGTTTGGTGATTTTTCAAAGTATAGTGGAAGAAATATGATGAATGGCTATATCACAATCTGGGCTGAGTATGGCTTCTGTGCTCTGTTTGTCTATTTTGTGATATTGTTTTCGAGAATAAAAAATACTGCGTTGAATTTGCCAAATATGAACGATAGAAATAAGTATGGTTATTGTTTGTTTTGTTTGTTGCTTGCGCAAACTGCGATGGAGTCGGCCTATTTAACAAGTGGTACTGTTTATGCGGCACTTGTGTTTTTGATTCTCCAGTGCTCTATAAGTTCTAAACCAACGATTGAAAAGTTATAAGCTAATCTAATATATCGGAGATGGAGATAAGTATATGAGACCTGAAATCGTAATCCTGAGGCATACGCCAATAGACGTTGATTTTGAAATGTATGGAAGGTTTGCGCAACTGTGGGAATCAAAAGTTACAGTCTGCGCAGACACATCATTCTCAGAAGAGCGAATTCGCTGTGGGTATAGAGAAAGCAGTCCGTACTTTGAAACGATTTTTGTGGATAAAAACGGCATCAATATAGAAAAATACATTTGTGAGCATAAAGATGCTATTTTTATCATCTATGGCATAGATCGAGCCGAAAGCTTATGGGATATATTAAACAAAAATGCGATTTGCTTCGGCATCATCTCGGAGCGAGATAATTCACTCGTATCAAAAGATCTTAAGACGACTGTACGCCGAGAACTGGCGTTCTTGCGGAGGATGAGACATCGTAATGTTGCACAGAGTGCGAAATTTTTCTGGGCAATGGGGCAAATGGGTGTTGATTGCTTCAAAAAGCAGTATGGCATAAGAGAACAAATCCTGTATGACTTTATGTATTGTGACGGAAATCCGTATCAAGGAGTTCGGAAGTATGAATCTGGAAATCCTGTACGGATGGTTTACATCGGAAGATTTGACTATCTGATTAAGGGATTAGATATTCTGTTGGATGCGATTAAGAATGTGACGGGAAAATACGAGCTCGATCTTGTGGGCGGCTACGGAAACAATAGAGAAGATGTACTTGAACGAATAAAAGAGATGCCTAATGTAAAATTCCTTGGAGCATGGCCAAATCAGGAAATTGCGAAGAGACTCACAGCATACGATTTGATCATTGTTCCAAGTAATTTGGATGGCTGGAATCTCCATTGCAATATTGCTATAAAGGCAGGGATTGGTGTCATTTCAACGGATCAGGCAGTCAGTGATGAGTTGGTTACTGCTTGTAAGAATGGTCTTGTGGTGCCTGCAGGAAATCGCATGGAGATGAAGAAAGCAATCCAAACGGTTTTAGATCATCCGGAAATTTTGAACCGTTGGAAAGCGAATACGGTTCCTTATGAAAAAAGGATTTCCGATGAGACAGTAGCACAATATTTAGTGGATGCATTGGACTATTCTGTACTTGGAATCGGAAAGCAAAAGCCAAAATGTCCGTGGGTGAATGCTGAATGAGTAATGAAATTGAAAGCCGCGCAAAAAAAAGTGCGTACAATATTTTGTTTTCTGTAATTAGTCAATCGATTTTGATGGTTACAGGATTCGTTCTTCCGCAAATCATCCTTTCTTTTCTCGGTTCAGAGATAAATGGATTCCTCAGTTCGGTTAATCAGATTTTTACCTATCTTGATTTGCTCAGAGCAGGCATCGGTATGGCTGCGATGCAGGCATTATATAAGCCGTTGAAAGAAAAGGATGAGGATGAGATATCTAAGATCTTATCCTCATCGAAGGCCTATTTCAATCGAATGGGCCTCGTATATTTTGCATGCGTTGTAATTGTTGCAGCTGGTTTTATGCTTTGGGGCAATATCGGAATTGCACCAATTCAAGTGTTTCTTTGTGTATTATTTCAGGGATTGACTGGCTGTCTGTCTTTTTCCTGCATCGGATATTTTACGGATCTTCTTCGCGCAGAGGGACGTAATTATATCATTTTAGTTATTCAGACAGGCGGAACGATTCTAACGCAAGTCTTGGAAATTGTAGTTCTGGCGGTTACGGGCAATGTTGTAGCAATGCGAGCAATGACAACAGTCGTAATGGCTATAGAGGTGGTTCTTTTCCGAGCATACCGAAAAAAGAATTATCGGTGGCTTGATTTGAAGAAAAAGCCAGACTATAGTAAGCTGAAGAATAGATACTCTTATCTGATTTTCCATATTACAAGTTTGATATGTACAAGTACGGACACTGTTGTAATCTCATTTTTCTGTGGGTTTAAAATGGCGAGTGTTTATGCGGTGTACAATCTAATTACTTATGCGGTTAATTGCATTATTAATACAGTGTATTCAAGCACGTCTTTTTTGCTGGGACAATCTTATCAGGACGGATTGAAAGAATTCACAAAAACACATGATACATATTTTTTTGCATATACAACATTGACGGCCAGCTTGTTCACTGTATGCAGTGTATTAATGAAACCGTTTATTAGTATTTATACAGCGAGCGTAGATGATATTCAATATATCTATCCAGGGTTAGCAATGCTGTTCTGCGTGATCCAGTTGTTGACAAGTTGTAAGAATGTCGGTGATATTACCATTAACGTTGGTGGATATGCTCGTAACGTGGTTTGGCGAGCAATTCTTGAGGCATCTATTAATCTAGGTGTTTCTATTGTTTTGGTTAATTTTATTGGGATATATGGTGCGCTAATCGGAACAATTGTTGCCTTATCTTATCGTTTGATTGATGTTATGTGGTTTTCCAATCGAATTGTATTGAAAAGAAGTATGAAGAAGAATGCTTCTCTTTTATTAAGAAATTTGATTCTGTTTTTTGTGATTTCTTTTGGAAGCGATCTGATGAATCTCCCAATTAAATCTTACTTTGAATTTTTCCCGATTGCAGTTGTAGTAGCTGTTTTAGTGCTTTTTCTATTCTTTGCTATTAATGCATTGTTTAACCGCGAAGACATAAACGTTTTAATCAGACTAATAAGACGAGAAGTGAACAAAAGGAGAGTGAGACGGTAATGTATTTTCAAGGATATGACGCAAAAGAAATTTGGAAAGCAGATAAAGAACTTTTTTCAGACTTTTACGGGTATTGGCTTTTTGAACTGCTGTATATAAAACTCTTCGGAAAAAAGAGAAGACCAAAAGCCTATGCAGGAAAAACTGTTTTGAATTTGGAAGAGGGAAATAAGCAGCTGAAGAGTCAGATTTTATCTGAGAAACCATTTATGGCGGGTCGATTCGGTGGAAATGAGCTTATGTTTACACAAATGTCTCATTTCATACAGAATGGATATATGGGAACAAGAAATATAAATGAGTTTTGGGAAGAGTGTGAGAACTGTGGCTTGTTTCCACTTGATGAAGAAACTGTCATAAGATTTGGACAATTGATGAAGAATTCAGTTGGAAACTGTGATACATTATGTGTTTGGTATAATACGTTAGAAGACTATTTTATCAAAAAGTATATGCGGCAAGAAGGACAATTGATTCCGCGAAAAGTTCTTGACTTTTGGAATTTTGAAGAACCGTGGACGGTGGCGTTGAAAGGCAAAAAAGTTTTGGTGATTCATCCGTTTGCGGAACTTATTGAAAGACAGTATGCAAAACGTGCGGAGTTGTATTCACAAAATCAGAGTGTTTTGCCAGAGTTTGAGTTAGTTACACTTCCCGCAGTTCAGACAATTGCAGGAACAAAAGATGGACGGTTTCAGTCATGGTTTGATGCACTGGATTACATGGCTAAGAGAGCGGAACAGATTGAATTTGATATTGCCCTAATCGGCTGTGGAGCGTATGGTTTTCCGCTTGCGTGCAAGATAAAGCAAATGGGAAAGCAAGCTATTCACATGGGGGGAGTTACACAAATTCTATTCGGCATTCGCGGTGGACGGTGGGATCAGGATCAAGAAGAAAAACTCATGAGATACATTAATGACGCATGGGTTAGACCGGATAAAAAATACATACCTGTCAAGGCACAACAAGTTGAGAACTCTTGCTATTGGTAAGAGTTTAAATAAATACTAACCATAGCTAAATCTAATTTAAAAATAGGAGGAAATTAAAATGTCTGCATTTGATAACGCAACCCTTATGATCACTGGTGGTACCGGTTCTTTTGGTTCTACCGTTCTGAAGCACTTCTTGGACTCTGATTTGAAGGAGATTCGCATCTTCTCCCGTGACGAAAAGAAGCAGGACGATATGCGCCATGAGCTTCAGGCTAAGCATCCTGACACGGCTAAAAAGGTCAAATTCTACATCGGTGACGTCCGCAATCCCCAGTCTATCCGCGATGCTATGCCCGGTGTTGACTACATTTTCCATGCCGCTGCATTGAAGCAGGTCCCTTCCTGCGAGTTCTTCCCCATGCAGGCCGTCCAGACCAACATCATCGGTACTGACAACGTTCTGCACGCTGCCATCGACGCAGGCGTTAAGCGTGTTGTCTGTCTGTCCACTGACAAGGCGGCCTACCCCATCAACGCCATGGGCATCTCCAAGGCCATGATGGAGCACGTCATCTACGCCAATGCCCGTGTAGCTGCTGAGCGTGGTGGCACTACCATCTGCTGCACTCGTTACGGCAACGTTATGTGCAGCCGTGGTTCCGTTATCCCTCTGTTCATCGACCAGATCAAGGCTGGTAACCCCATCACCATCACTGACCCTAATATGACCCGCTTCCTGATGAATCTGGACGAGGCTGTGGATCTGGTTATGTTCGCCTTCCAGCACGCTAACCCCGGCGATCTGTTCATCCAGAAGGCTGATGCCTCTACTATCGGCGATTTGGCTAAGGCTGTCCAGCAACTGTTCGGCGATACCGGCACGAACATCATCGGCACCCGTCACGGGGAGAAGCTGTTTGAGACTCTGATGACCCGTGAGGAGCGTCTGCGCAGCCAGGATATGGGCCATTATTTCCGTGTTGCTGCGGATAACCGTGACCTGAACTACGATAAGTTTGTCGTCAACGGCGAGGTACATACTATGGCGGACGAGTCCTACACCAGCCATAATACTACTCGTCTGGATGTGGAAGGCACTGTTAAGAAGATCCTGACCACAGAATATGTCCAGAACGCACTGAAGGGTATCCCGAATGTCTAAGGAAAAGCTGCTGCTGGTTGGTGCCGGTGGCTTCGGGCGCATGGTGGCGGAGCAGGCGATGCTCCAATACGATTGCGCTTTTGTGGATGATGGACAGTCTGTGGGTACTGAGATCTGTGGCATTCCGGTGGTTGGCGGCCTTGCCGATTTGTCGGAGCTGCGGAAAGAGTACAGCTTGCTGGTGGTAGGCATCGGCAACAATCAGTTCCGGGCACAGGTGTATGAGAAAGCAAAATCACTTGGCTATGCGTTCCCAAACATCATTGCTCCCAGTGCCTATGTCAGTCCGTTTGCTGAAGTCGGCTGTGGCTGTGTGGCTCTGCAAAACGCTTGTGTTCAGAACGGTGCATCTGTCGGGAATGGTGTTCTGCTGAATGCTGGAACGGAAGTCCACTGTGATGCAACGGTAGGGGATTATGCCTTGATCTATACCAATAGTGTGATCCGCACTGGTGCGACCGTGGGAAATTTTGCTCGCATTGGCAGCAACTGCACCATATGCAACAATGCATCTGTGCCGGATGGCGCAGATATTCCGGACTGCACCGCAGTACATTAAAGAGGTGATAGGATGAACATTCTAGTCACAGGTGCCAAGGGCATGGTAGGAACCGCCCTGTGCAACAACCTGAAAAACATCCGGGACGGGAAGAACAAGACCCGCCCGGCATTGGATATTAAAGAAATTTACGAGTATGATTTGGACTCCACCGCCGAGGAGCTGGACGAGTACTGCCAGAAGGCGGACTTTGTGTTCAATTTGGCAGGCGTGAATCGTCCGGAAAACCCGGAAGACTTCATGAAGGGCAACTTCGGCTTTGCCTCTGATTTGCTGAACTGCCTGAAGAAGCACAACAACAAGGCAACCATCATGCTGTCCTCCTCCATTCAAGCCACCCTGGCAGGCCGCTTCGGCAACAGCGAGTACGGTCGCAGCAAGAAAGCGGGCGAGGAGCTGTTCTTCCAGTATGCCCAGGAGACTGGGGCAAAGGTTGCCATTTACCGTTTTGTGAATCTGATGGGTCACAGCCGCCCCAAGTACAACAGTGCCGTCAGCACCTTCTGCTGGGCAGTTGCCAACGATGAGCCCTTCACCGTCAACGACCGCACTACCGAGTTGGAGCTGCTGTACATTGACGACTTGGTAGAAGGGATGTTTGACCTGCTGGAAGGCAAGGAGCAGCACTGTGAATTTGACGGTGTGGAAACTGTTCTGAAAGCAGACGGTCGATACTGCTGCGTTCCCGTGACCCACAAGGTCACACTGGGGGAGATCGTGGATCTGCTGCAGGAGTTCAAGGCACAGCCGACTACGCTCATGATGCCGAAAATGCCGGACGGCTCCTTTGCAAAGAAGCTGTACTCCCTGTACCTGACTTATCTGCCCACGGACAAGTTCAAGTACGCCCTGAAGATGAACGTGGACAACCGTGGTTCTTTTACCGAACTGGTGCATACTGCCGACTGTGGACAGGTGAGTATTAACATCAGCCGTCCCGGTATTACGAAAGGCCAGCACTGGCACAACTCCAAGTGGGAACTGTTCATCGTGGTGGCTGGTCATGGCCTGATTCAGGAACGGAACATCAATACCGGAGAAACGGTGGAATTTGAGGTTTCCGGGGACAAGATTGAGGCTGTCCACATGATTCCCGGTTGGACGCATAACATCATCAATCTGTCGGAAACGGAAAATCTGGTAACGGTGATGACCTGCAACGAGATCTTCAACCCGAACTACCCGGACACCTTCTTCGAGCCGGTGTAAGAGAAGATACTGGTTGACGTTAGGAGAATTTTATGGAACACAATTTTAAATGGAAAAACGATGGGCGTACCAAGGTCATGATCGGCTGCGGCACCCGTCCGGAGATTATTCGGCTGGCTGCGGTTATCAAGCGCTGCCGGGAATATTTTGACTGCTGCGTGGTCTATTACAATCAGAATTGGGACAGAAATCTTTCTACCGTTTTCTGGGAGGATTTTGAACTGAAGAACACCTTCGGGGAATACGGCCCCGACATTCTGGTGCCCGTGGTGGGCGAGAATCTGGGCGTGACCTGCGGTAACATTCTGGGACGAAGCTATGAGCTTCTGTCCGAGTTGCAGCCGGAGGGCTATCTGGTGCTGGGTGATACGAACTCCTGCCTGTCCGCCATCTCTGCGAAGCGGCTGCACATCCCGCTGTTTCACATGGAGGCAGGCAACCGCTGCAAGGACGAGTGCCTGCCCGAGGAGACCAATCGCCGCATTGTGGATGTAATTTCTGACGTAAATATGTGCTATTCCGAATTCGCCCGGAAGTATCTGGCGGATACGGGTCTGCCCAAGGAGCGTACCTACCAGACAGGTTCTCCTATGGCAGAGGTGCTGCACATGAATCTGGAGAAGATTCAGAAAAGCGATGTGTTGGAGCGTCTGGGGCTGGAAAAGGATAAGTATATTCTGCTGTCCGCCCACCGTGAGGAGAACATCGATTCTGAAAAGAACTTCCTGAGCCTGTTTACTGCTATCAACGCATTGGCAGAGAAGTACGATATGCCCATCCTGTACTCCTGCCATCCCAGAAGCAAGCACCGTCTGGAAAATAGTGGCTTCAAACTCGACCCTCGTGTCCGGGTCAACGAGCCGCTGGGCTTCAACGACTATAACAAGCTGCAAATGAACGCTCTGGCAATCGTCTCCGACTCCGGCACTCTGCCCGAGGAGAGCAGCTTCTATCTGTCCATTGGTCATCCCATCGCCGCCGTGTGCATCCGCACCTCCACCGAGCGTCCCGAGGCATTGGAAGCTGGCGATTTCATTCTGGCTGGCATTACCACCCGGGAGCTTCTCAACGCCACCGATATGGCCATTGAGATGAAGCAGAAGGGCGTTCTGGGCAAGCCCTGCCCCGACTATGTAGATGAGACTGTGTCCATGAAGGTGGTCCGCATCATTCAGGGTTATGTAAACGTAGTCAACAAGATGGTGTGGAGAAAGTACTGATAGAAAGGCAAAAAGGCTATGAAAATTGCAGTTGCGGGTACCGGTTACGTCGGTCTGTCCATTGCTACATTGCTGTCACAGCATCATGAGGTCATGGCAGTTGATATTATCCCGGAAAAGGTTGACCTCATCAATCAGCGCAAATCGCCCATTCAGGACGAGTATATTGAAAAGTATCTTGCGGAGAAGGACTTGAATCTGACCGCTACTCTTGATGCTGAGGCAGCGTACAAGGATGCAAATTTTGTTGTCATCGCAGTACCTACCAATTATGACAGCAAGAAGAATTTCTTTGACACATCGGCGGTCGAGGCTGTAATTAAACTGGTTCTCCAGTATAACCCGGATGCCATCATGGTTATTAAGTCGACCATCCCTGTGGGTTATACCGCATCTGTGCGCGAGAAGTTTAACACCAAGAACATCATCTTCAGCCCGGAGTTCCTGCGTGAGTCCAAGGCCTTGTATGACAACCTTTACCCGAGCCGCATCATTGTCGGTACGGATTTGAACGATGAGCATCTAGTGAAAGCTGCACATGAGTTTGCGGATCTGCTTCAGGAAGGCGCCATCAAGGAGAGCATTGACACCCTGTTCATGGGATTCACTGAAGCTGAAGCAGTCAAACTGTTTGCCAATACCTATCTGGCATTGCGCGTGTCTTATTTCAACGAACTAGATACCTATGCTGAGATGAAAGGACTGAATACTCAGCAGATTATCAAGGGCGTTTGCCTTGATCCGCGCATTGGTGACCAGTACAACAATCCTAGCTTTGGCTACGGTGGCTACTGTCTGCCCAAGGATACCAAGCAGCTGCTGGCAAACTATGCTGATGTTCCGGAAAACCTCATCGAAGCAATCGTAGAATCCAACCGCACTCGTAAAGATTTTATTGCCGACCGTGTGCTTCAGATGGCGGGCTACTACGGATATGGCGAGGATAATGAGTATGATAAGGAACAGGAGAAGCCTTGTGTGATTGGCGTATACCGACTGACCATGAAATCTAACTCTGACAACTTCCGTCAGTCCTCCATTCAGGGTGTTATGAAGCGTATCAAATCTAAAGGTGCAACGGTCATTATCTATGAGCCAACACTGGAGAATGGCACTACCTTCTTCGGCAGTGAAGTTGTCAATGATCTTGAAGAGTTCAAGAAGCGCAGTCAAGCTATTATTGCTAACCGCTACGACAGCTGCCTGGATGACGTACAGGATAAGGTCTACACCCGTGACTTGTTCCGCAGAGACTAATACTTATCACAGCCATGTGTTCAGTCACATGGCTGTGCTGCTCAAGTGTGCTACCTCTCCGTGGTGAGCAGCAGGCAACGGAATTATCCGGCTAAAGCATATAATTGTTAATTCACTCTTTGGATGAGGAAAAAACTATAATGGGAAAGTATTTTGGAACCGATGGCTTCCGTGGTGAAGCTGGTATTGATCTGACTGCCGACCATGCCTACAAGGTTGGCCGTTTTCTGGGGTGGTACTACAACGCCTTGCGCGAGCGTAACGGCGACAACGAACCTGCCCGTATTGTAATCGGCAAGGACACCCGCCGCAGCTCCTATATGTTCGAGTACAGCTTGGTGGCCGGTCTGACTGCCTCCGGTGCAGACGCTTATCTGCTCCATGTCACCACCACACCCTCTGTAGCTTACATTGCCCGCGTGGATGACTTTGACTGTGGCATCATGATCTCCGCCAGCCACAACCCGTATTATGACAATGGCATCAAGCTCATCGACTGCTACGGTGAGAAGATGCCAGAAGAGACTCTGCTGCTGGTCGAAGATTATATTGACGGCAAGCTTCATGTGTTCGACAAGGATTGGCCGGAGCTGCCGTTTGCTAACCGCGAGCACATCGGCTGCACCGTGGACTATGTGTCCGGCCGCAACCGCTACATGGGTTACCTAATCTCGCTGGGCATTTATTCTTTCAAGGGCGTCAAGGTTGGTCTGGACTGTGCCAACGGCGCAAGCTGGAACATCGCAAAGTCTGTGTTTGATGCACTGGGTGCTGATACCTATGTCATCAACAACCAGCCCAACGGTCTGAATATCAACAACAATGCTGGTTCCACCCACATTGAAGGTTTGCAAAGATTCGTGGTCGAGAAGGGCTTGGACGTTGGCTTCGCTTACGACGGCGATGCTGACCGCTGCCTGTGTGTGGATGAAAAAGGTAATGTCATCACCGGCGACCACATTCTGTACATCTACGGCTGCTACATGAAGGAGCGCGGCAAGTTGCTGACCAACACTGTGGTCACGACCGTCATGTCCAACTTTGGTCTGTACAAGGCCTTTGATGAGAAGGGCATCGGCTACGCCAAGACCGCAGTGGGTGACAAGTACGTCTATGAGTACATGGCTAAGAACGGCTGCCGTATCGGCGGCGAGCAGAGTGGTCATATTATCTTCAGCAAGTACGCCAGCACTGGTGATGGTATTCTGACCAGTCTGAAGATGATGGAAGTCATGCTGGCCAAAAAGCTGCCCATGAGCAAGCTGGCTGAGCCTCTGATGATTTATCCGCAGGTTCTGGAGAATGTCCGCGTGACCGACAAGAAAGCCGCACAAGATGATGAAGCAGTGCAGGCAGCGGTCAAGGCCGTGGCCGAGGCACTGGGTGACACCGGCCGCATTCTGGTCCGTGAATCTGGCACAGAGCCAGTAGTGCGTGTGATGGTCGAAGCACCTGATCATGACACCTGCCAGAAGTATGTGTCTCAGGTCGTGGAGACCATCAAGAGCCGGGGTTATAGCGTTTGAATGCAAAGCTAAAACAGAAAAGTGTTCATGCGCTGTTACTTGCCTTTGTCCTGGCTTCAATCTTGTTTTTACTGCCAGATGCCACAGTTGATCATGATTCCGGTTTCATGTCTTCGGAGCTTGAGGTGAAAGAAACCGTAGAGGAAAATGTAACGAACACAAGTTATGTGAACTCTGATGGTGCCATCACAGATGCCATTGACATGGGCTATGCAACCGTACAGCGAACGCGGAATGCAAATGGACAGGTTACAGAAGAGTTTTATCTCGATGCTTCTGGAAACCCAGTGGAACGGTATGGCGATTACTATGGCATCTCGTATAAATATAACAGTGAAAACGTTGTAATCAAGTATCTTGGCGCAGATAAGCAACCAATAATGCTAGGCGCAGGTTATTCCGCCATTGTGAGAACACTGGTGGATGGAAAAGCAACGGACGATTTCTACTACGACCTTAATATGCAGCCAGTTCAATGCACAGGTGGCTATTACGGATTGCAACGGGAGTATGATGAGCAAGGATTAAACTGCGCTATTACTTATCTAGATGTAAATGGACAGCCTGTCATCTGCACATCTGGTTATACCATCAAGACATACCAGCGTGATTCAGACGGAAGCGTTATTGGCGAACGATACTTTGACGCAGAAGAACCTCCTGTGAAATCTTCTCTTGGTCAGTATGGCGAGCTATATCAGCGAGATGAGCAAGGCCATATCAGCCAGATAACCTATCTTGGTGCAGACGGTGATCCGGCACCAACGACTGCTGGCTATACGGTTTTGAAGCGTACTTACCACCGGGACGGTACAGCGGACACTGATATGTATTTCGATGCAGATGGCAATCCAGTGGCCCTGTCCAAAGGGCAGTATGGCATCAAGCGCAGCGGAAAGGTGAATCTTCTGCTTGACAAGAACGGTCATGTCATGCTGTGCGTAGATAATATCCTGAATGGATTCCCATTTATGGTTGTCATTTCTGGCTGTGTTATCTGTTTGCTGATACTGGTGCTGCCGAAGAAAATGAGTATCTTTTTGACGGCTGCGTATGTAGTATTCATCCTTTATGAAACACTGATGTTCCGCGAGTCAGGGGATGCAAGGACGAACTTTGTTCTGTTTTCCTATGCAGATCGTTTTCTGACTGAGCAATCTGTGAGAGTGGGCGTCGTCAATAACATCTGGCTCTTCGCACCATTGGGAGCGGGTTTATACAGGATAATACAGAAGAAGTGGGTGCTACTTGTTCCATTTTTGATGTCTGTGGCAATCGAAACGACCCAGTATATTACAGGACTTGGCATCGCAGAGTTCGATGATGTGTTCGGTAATACGATGGGTGGATGGATCGGTGTGCTGACAGCATGGGCGTGGCTGAACAGAAAGATGAGCTTAAAAAATAGAACATAAGGAAGTATATATGTCCTATTTTCTCCGTTATACTTGAAAACGAGACCTATATAGTATATATTTGAGCTGTGAGAGTCATCCGCTCTGGATGCTCACAGCTTTGCCGCGCGAAACTTTGCACACCTCTACGCGGTGGGCGGCAGGCAACACAGTATGGATGCTGTGGCTAAGATGCAGAGGTAGCTGATAATGTTTGGAGTATGAATGTGGACATGTCTACGGTCAATACGGTTATAACAGTTGGCTGGGATAGTTTGCTTAAGCTCATGGGCTCGTTAGTTATTAGCCTTGGTGGTGGTGCTGCGATAGCTCTCTTTGTTTTCCATTTTGCAGCTGACCGTTTAGCAGAAAGGCTAAAAGCTAAATATCAGCTTGAATTAGACAAGAAGCTTGAGAGCTATAAAGCGGATATTGATCAGAGGCTTGAAAGTCATAAAACTGAACTCGGAACGAAACAGTATATCACTCAAAAAAAGTTTGATTTTGAATTCGGAGTTTATCAAGCACTATCCCAGAATTTTTTTGAATTAGAAGCAGCCATAAATACAATGATCCCTATAGCGGGACGTATATTGGCTGATGAAGATGCGCAGGCTCAAAAGGAAGATAAAGTTCATGAAAACTGCGTCACCAAGTTTATATCTGCGCAGAATGAGCTTAGAAAAAATGCTCCGTTTATTCAAGAAGGCATCTACGAGAGTTACTTGGAGGTAATTAAACTTTCGAGTATGCAATTGGATGCTTATGAACGCCGATGGAATGTTGGGTATTTGGCACCGCTGTCGGAGAAAAAGAAATTTACTGCGGAGGATTTTAAACGAACCGAAGAAATAACAAAGAAATTAGATGAAATCAATAAAGTGATAAGAGAATATATTGATACGTTGGTAATAGTGTGATTAAATATGCTTATTTCCACTTGAGTTATTTTATCAAAAACTATGGAGGTATCATCCTATGCCCAGAACCAAAGGTAGCAAGAACCGCGCCACTACTTCCGTTGACTTCGATGCTCAGATCAAGAAACTTCAGAAAGATAAGGCGTTGCTTGAAGATGGTCTTTCCAAGACTGTCGCCCAGATCGAAGAGCTGAAGACTGACATCAAGTCTCTGCGTGAGACTCTGAAGCCTCAGAGGGCGGAAATCAAGCAGACCGAAAAGGAAATCGCAAAGCTGGAGGCTAAGAAAGCAGCGGCCGAAGCGAAAGCAGCCGAAGCCGCGAAGAAGGCAGAAGCCGAGGATGTGCTGAAGAAGCTGCTGGCAAGCGGTGTGACAGCCGATGAGATTCTCGAAAAGCTGAAATAAAGCATTAGAGCCGTGTGTTCTTCTCCTACATTGGAGTTTGAACACACGGCTCTATTTTATTCTTTATCTTCAGCTCTTGCCCGGAGCAGGTCTTGTATCTCTTTCTCCGTAGCCGGCCGGACAGCAGCTCTCTCCTGAAATTTGACCTTGCCGCAGTCCGGGCAGCGGTCTGGCAGCGACTCTGCCTCAAAGCAGTAATGGCAGACATCGCAGAAATAGTAGTTCACAGCGTTTGCACTTCCAATCTGTGTTATTTATATTTCATCAGGATACTTTTCTATCCCAAGGTAGTCCTCAATATTAGTGATGCCCTCACCAGTCAAATCGCTGATGTCATCAAAAGAAATAACGACCGGCAGCTCTTTCTCGGTGCCCACAGCCTTTCTATCGCTGTCCTGCACGACCTTCAGTTTCCGATATACTGGGTCGATCATAACAACTGTGCCAGTCAGACTCATGTACTTACCGGTGTTCTCTGTGGTCTTCACGAAGTAGCGCACCACGACTTTCATGCCCTTTTTGACCTGCAGGAGCTTGTCGGAGAGGGTGTTCTTCTCCTCGTCAGAAAGCTCAACTTTTTTCACCAGCAGCTTACTAGCCCCCTCACTGGAAATCTCATCATCGAAACCACGTAGAGCAGCGAAGGGGCTGAATATCTTTGCCCGGTTGGTGATGCTCATCCAAGGATGCTTTGCGGGTGGCTCCGGCCGGGAAAGGTGGAGGATGTCAGCATACTTCTGTGCAACCAGCCGCCCTTCCTTGGTGTTCTTGAAGTCTGCCATAAAATCCTCCCCTCAGTGTGTGATACATACGATTATTTACGATGTCCCCCGATCTGACCGTTTCGTTCCCGCATGGTTGCGCCATCAAGATAGTTCGTGCCTTTCAGGACAGCGTTCTTGCCGAACTTTTTCTTGATGCCCAGCATAGTTTCCTGCAAGGCTTTTTCGCGTTCCAGTTTACTGGTGTCGGTGAAGAAATCCACCTGCAGGATGCCCTGATCCTTGACTACCCGGTTGGCGGCTATTGTAATTCTCCGCACAGTTAGCTTTTTGTTTGCGATGCGGTCGAACAGCCCCATCGTGGCGGTCATGAGCTGGCTGCTGAGATTGGTGGGATTGTCAAGCTTGGCAGTGCCGTGTGCGCCCTTCGGAATGGTACGGCCATAGTGATCGATGTGGATAGGGCCGTGATAGATTCCCTTGTCGCAGTTCTCTCTGTCGTAACCGATGTCCAGTGTCAGGCTGTCCGTGACCAGTCCCTTGTCCGTGAGCTGGAATACCAGACTGTCGGTCATCTCTTGGACGATGATTCGGGCCTTGTCATAGGAATACGGGCAGGAGAGTACCTGCCCTTCGGACAGGCTGTTGGTTTCCGGGCGATAGGCGTTGATCTCTTTCATCCCGCAGGGTTCCAGCCCCCAGGCGTGGTCGATGAGAATCTCAGCGTCTATACCGAACTCCTTATATAGTATCTCAGGGAAGTGAATGCTGGCTCTTGCCAGCTCACCCATCGTATGGATGCCATGCTTTTCCAGTCTGCGGACTGTGCCGGGACCAGTCTGCCAGAAGTCCGTGAGAGGCTTATGGATTGGGATCAGGACCTGAAATACCGTTTCCATGGTGACTTTATCGAGAATGATGACCAAAAGGTTATGCTTTTTGAGATTTTCCACTGGAACCGACATGGAAACGGCGAAAAATGAGGACGGGGTGAGGATGGATGGAAGATTACACGGCCGAGATGATCAAGGACATGGCGTTTTCCTTCTGCCCGCAGTGTGGTGCTGCCATCGTTCCGAACCATCGGGGACGACCGAGAAAGTTCTGCTCTCCGGAATGCCGATCCAAGTGGAACAACACCCACCCAAGACCGCAGAACTGGAAGACCGTGCGGTCAAAGGTCTGCCCGATGTGCGGCAGAGAGTTTCCCTTATTGGTCTGTTCGATGTTTTCTCCAACCTGTTCCAGGGCAACTGGAGCGGCGCATGGGAGGCAGTCAAGGGCATTTTCTCCGGCATCTGGAACGGCATCAAGTCTATCTTCTCTACGGTGCTGAACACCTTGAAGGGTGTAGCAGATGTGTTCCTCGGCTGGTTCGGTACGGACTGGAACACCGTTTGGGAAAGCGTCAAGGGCTTCTTTGAGGGGATCTGGACAGGAATCAGCGATTTCTTCTCCGGCATCCTGACGGGCATCCAGACCACAGCATCTACCGTCTGGAATGGAATCTCGGCATTTTTCACGGGCGTTTGGACGGGGATCAAGGATTTCTTCGAGGGTATCTGGAACGGCATCGTCTCGTTCTTCACGGGTAAAACCGGTGAGATGGACGAGAACGCACAGTCGACCTTCAGCGGAATCTCGGATTTCCTTGGCGGTATCCTGACCGGCTTGCAGACGGTATTCTCTACGGTCTGGGAGGCAATCTCCGGCGTGGTCAGCGGGGTTATGGATGCAATCTCGGCGGTCATCTCGACGGTCATGAGCGTGATCTCCGGCGACTGGTCTACAGCCTGGGAGAACATCAAGTCGGCGGCATCGACTGTGTGGGAGGGCATTTCGGGTGTCATTTCCGGCGCGTGGGAGGGAATCTCCTCCTTTGTGTCTAGCGCGGTTGAGACGCTCGGCTCTGGGCTTTCGACTGCATGGACGGGCATCCAGACAACCGACAAGCAGGTCATCTGTAGAAACGCCGAGAGTGTTTGTAATCTCTACGATTGTTTCAAGACTTGGTCGGCAGGCAGCGGTTTCGAGCTGACTGATGTATTGACGGGAAAGATGAACCTCGTATGCAAAGTATTCTTGCGTGAGGTGAGACTGGTTCCGAAAAAACGCTATACGTTTTCCGAGTGCAGGGTAGTCTATAGTTTCTCGAACTGTATATGAAGCAGCAAATTTTCTTCGGGCATCACGTGCCTATGCGAAGAAAGCTAGGCCCTTGCCTGTACTAAGCGTTGTTGACAATGGAATCCTTCGAGGATATGTACCACTGGATAAAGACTGGACCGGATTCTCAACGGATGAATATCAAAAGGCATCTGAAAGTGTTATGAGCGAGTTGGAGGACACGCGGCAGATTGAATATAAAGCAGGATTAGACATGCGTGGCTATGAGGTGGTTCGGTCTCAGTATTTCTCTACTACGCAAAACCCTGCGATGACAATAGCAGATGGAAAACTGTGCTTTAATACGGCCTGCCTCAAAAAATTTGAGAATGTGGAGTATGTAGAGCTGCTGTTGAATTCAGTGAACAGGTGTATTGCTGTTCGACCGTGTGATGGGAACAATCCAAATGCAATTCACTGGGGAAAGCTGCGCGAAGGGCGGTGGTGTGCGCTGTCCAAGTCGTGCCGTGGACTGGCGAAAACGCTGTTTGACATTATGGATTGGGATCAGGACCTGAAATACCGTTTCCGTGGTGACTTTATCGAGAATGATGACCAAAAGGTTATGCTGTTTCAACTGGACGAACCTGAAATGGTAAAGACGGAGAACATCGTTCTTCCGCCCAAAGAAGCTGAAACAGATGACCGAGCTGAAATCGCAGGGAGGACAGTTAAGCAGATTATTAACATTTTGCCTCCGGAATGGGAGGACACATTTGGAAGACCGATTACCAGCATCGGAGAGATTAATCTACTGGAGCAGAGGCACTATGCGGCTGACTGGGATGTTTTGCGGCCGGCAAAGGAACTGGCCGAATACAGTACATTGACCTCAGAAGACCTTGAAGAACTTTTACATGAAGCAGAGAAAATAATAGAAGGGTGGCCTATACCAGATGAACATGGAGCTGGCGAATCAGCAGACAATGGAGATGGAGAATCCGCAGGTGTTGGAACTGAGTGCGGAGCAGATGTCGGAGCGGGAACAGAGGAGAACGGAGATCGAGCAGACCTTTGATTATGATGGCTATCAGGTCGCCCGGAGGGAACTTTTTGCACATCTTCGAGATCCCGCCATTATAATAAGGAAAGACAGCATCACATTCAACACGGCCTGCATTGCAGGTTTGGAGGATGTGGTGTACGTCAACATCATGTTTAACAGCGACTTAAAGCGGCTTGTAGTTAAAGGCTGTAATGAAAATGACAGGGATGCTCTGCGCTGGTGTATCGCAAAACCGGACAAGCGTAAGAGTCGGAAAATGTCCTGCAGGTTATTTTCAGAATTGCTTTATAAGGAAATGGATTGGTCCGGTGACTGCCGGTATAAGATCCTCGGATACCGCATCGAGTTCGAGGGCGAAGCTCTCTATGTGTTTGACCTTGTGGCGGCCGAGGTGTTCCACGAGTGTAAAAAGAAGCAGTCTGCTGATCAACAACCTACGACAGTGGCCGAAGAGAATACGGAAGAACAGCCTGTGAATCCTCGGAAGGGTTACTACCCAGATGACATCGCGGGTACATTTGGCATGCCTGTTGAGCAGCATCGCCAAGAGTCTGAGCTGAGGCAAATGGATGGTTTTGTCTCGGTTGGAATGCTTACGGGTATGCCCGGACAACAGCAAAATCTATAAAAATTGAATTTGAGCACCAAGGGGGGAGTCTACCCTTTTTCAGGAAGGAGGAAAAATTATGCCAGCAAAGACATGGCAGCAGAATATGCTGGGGATTACATTTCGATATGCAGACGGTCGCATCACGGTCTTCCGGAGCGCCCTTGAATCTATTGGCCGCCCAGAATTCTATCATTTTCTCTACAACCCGACCAAGCAGATGTTTGCAATACAAGCGTGTGGGATGGATGCAGAGGGGGCCAATCGTGTTCCAAAGAAAAATCAGGACGACCGATATGAGATCAAGAGCAAGAATCTTGTGTGGCTGCTCTATCAGAGCTGTGGCTGGGACAGAACAAGATCCTACCGGCTGCCGGGTGTTGAGTATCCGCAGCAGAGACTCGTGAATTACGACCTGTGCCGCGCCATTCCCATTTTCGAGGGAAAGGTGGACAAGGAGAACGAAAGTGCACAGGAGCCGGTACAGGCAACTTCTGGGGCAGAGAATATTTGACTGTGCGAGTCTGAAGAAGAAACGGTTAGGCTCCGCAGTCGCAGAGAAAACTGAATAAAAAATGTAGCAGCCCACCAGGTTGCTTTCCAACGAGCTGAGAGATCAGCAGGAAGGAAAGGCTACCCGGTGGGCTGCTTTTTTTGACTCTCAGAGGGCAGTTGCTCCGTGTCTGAACGGGTGTTTATTCCCGACCGCACTTATTTCCTCGTGTCTAAATTGCCGAAGCCTGGGAGGGGCGGAAATCTGCCCCGTGTCCAAACGGATGTTTATTCCTGATGGCACCCCTGTCCTCGTGACTGAATACTATATATTGACGCGAAGAAATAAACGTACACTAAATATGGTGGCTTGCTCTGCGACCAGCGTTGAATCCTGTTTATGCCTGAAAGCACCGAGGGAGTTTCTGACCATATCCTGTACATCTAAATAGCACTAGAAGAAGGGGTACGTATACAATGGGAAAATACTTCGGTACCGACGGCTTCCGCGGGGAAGCCAACGTCAACCTGACCGCCGACCACGCCTACAAGGTAGGCCGGTTCCTGGACTGCGCCAACGGTTCCAGCTGGAACATCGCCAAGGCGGTGTTTGACGCGCTGGGCGCCACCACCTACGTCATCAACGCCGAGCCCAACGGCCTGAACATCAACAAAAACGCCGGCTCCACCCACATCGAAGGCCTGCAGAAGTTCGTCGTCGAGAAGGGTCTGGATGTGGGCTTTGCCTACGACGGCGACGCCGACCGCTGCCTGTGCGTGGACGAGAAGGGCAACATGGTCACCGGCGACCACATCCTGTATATCTATGGCCGCTATATGAAGGAGCGGGGCAAGCTGTTGTCGTGATAAGGTCGGCCACCAGATAGATCAAACAACACAATATCACAGAGGGAGGGCTGAGTCATGCCGCAGGTGGAAGTCATTAAACCGATTCGGCAACACGTGACAGCAAAGCTGCGCGTATGCGCTTATGCCAGAGTCAGCACTGATTCAGCGGATCAGCTCAACTCTTTCGCTTCTCAGGTGCAGTATTACACCAATTACATCGAATCCCGTGCCGATTGGGAACTGGTTGACATCTATGCGGATCGTGGGATCACGGGTACCGACGCCCACAAGCGTGATGAATTTCTGCGCATGATGGAGGACTGCCGCAAGCGGAAGATCGACCAGATACTGGTGAAATCATTATCCCGCTTCGCCAGAAACACTGCGGACTGCATTGCTGCGATTCGGGAACTGAGACAACTGGGCGTGACGGTGATTTTTGAAAAAGAGCGCATCAACACCCGTCTGATGGCCAACGAGATGCTCATCAGCATGATGAGCGCCTTTGCGCAGGAGGAATCCGTTTCTATCGCCAAAAACCTGCGCAAAGGCATTCTGATGCGGATGAATTCCGGCAATTTCCGGCTTTCCAATCTTCCATATGGTTACGACCACTATGAAAACGGTCGTCTGTCGGTTCAGAATGGAGAAGCAAAAGCGATACGCTGGATCTACGATCGCTATCTTTCGGGATACGGCGTCAATCAGATCGCCAGAGAACTGCCGTGCCAGTTGCCGGCAGAAGCCAGAATCCGCGGCTCGAAGAATGGTATCCTATACATCTTGAGCAATGAACGCTATATGGGGGATGAGCTGCTGCGCAAATCCTTTACGAGTGATACGGTACCATTTCGAAAAATTATGAACTGTGGTCAACAGGATCAAGTTTATATCAGACATTCGCACGAGCCAATCATAGAGGCGGAGAAGTTCCATGCCGTTCAAACCCTCTTGGCAGAACGGCGCGGGCAATTCGGATGTGAGGAACCTCGGAAAACCTACCTGCTTACAGGGAAGCTTATTTGCAAATCCTGTGGCGCACCGCTTTACCGCAGGGTGACCGGCAAGGGCATATGCTGGATTTGCAAAAATCACGTATACCACCCTGAACGGTGTACGGAAAAGGGATATTCGGAGGCGGCCGTTTTGCAGGGGGCCCGATGTCTCTGCCGAAAATTGAGAACCTACAGCAAAGAACTGCTGCAATGGTACTTGCAGACCTTGCTGAAGATCGAATCCCATGACAGGGCGTGTCGGCCCCAGGTTCAAGATCTGTATCAGACAATCAACGATATATTAATCCAGAGTCATACTCTCCAACGCTTGTATGCGAGCGGGTGTATTGACTCTGGATTTTTTATTAGCAGAAAGAACGAACTGGATCACCAGTTGGCCGATAATAAAGCCAGATTACACGAAGCGAAAGCGACGTTGTGCGGGGACATCATCCGGCAGACCCGGATAATGATGGATGCCCTTGGGCAGGATGCAACGCCAACAGACGAGGTTGTCTGGGGTCAGCTCATCGTAAAAGCGACGGTAGGGGAGGGGAAAATCTCCTTTAGTATGTTGAACGGGCTGGAATTGACAAGTCCCCTTGAGGAAGAAGGCTGATCAATGGAAAGAAAGCGGCGCTTCCCGTTTGGTTACGAGATGCGAGAGGGACGCATTGTTCCAAATCCAGAGGAAGCCAAAGCGGTGGTGGTGATCTTTCAAAGCTTTGCATCAGGCGCTACAACACCAGCCATTTCCAATAGTATGACGGAGTTACAGATTCCGTACAGACCGGGATGTGCTGCGTGGAATAAAAATATGGTGTGCCGAATCTTGGACAATGAGAAATATATCGGTGCAGATGGGTACCCAATCCTGCTGCAAAAAGAATTGTGGGACCGCGTTGCTGCAAAGCGGAAACAGGCACCGTCTGTTCACTTGAACCCGGTCATCCGTTCTGTCAGGACAAAGATATGCTGTGCGCAGTGCGGGCAGAAACTAAAACGGATTTCCTATCATACACAGGGGAATGTGTACTGGCGGTGCGACCGCTGTGCCATTCAATTTCCATCCAAGACCGATCAGGTGCTGCTGGACACGATTCTGGAGAAACAAAACGAGATGATCCGGCGGCCACAAAAAGTTATTCCAACAGAAGCAGGCAATATAACCTATACAATGGAGATGGTGCGGGATATGCAAATTCTGGACCACGCCATCAGCAATCCGCAAACTCCTACCGCTGAACTTTTACAGATTGCAGCACAGTGCGTGCAAAATGTGTATGCGTGTTGCCAGGAGGTGCCGGATGCGGCGGAAAGCGATGCAATGGTTCGTATGCTGCAGGAGGTGTCGCCAAGCAATACCTTAAATAACGAACTGTTGAACCAGTGCGTGAAAAGAATCCTGATGCAGCCGGATGGAAACATTCAGTTTCAGGTATGTAATGGAACCATTATCTAAGGGAGAATAGACATGGCAGGCAATGAGGAGCGAACCATTATACGGATCCCGCGAAAAGAAACATCGCAACAGAATGGGCGAAAACGTCTCCTGCGTGTTGCGGCCTATTGCCGTGTCAGTACAGAGCAGGAGGAGCAGGAGAGCAGCTTTGAAAATCAGGTGGATTATTACACCAGGTTGATCAATGGCAATCCAGAATGGAAGATGGCCGGGATCTACGCAGATCACGGTATCAGCGGTGTGCGGGATACGATACGACCAGGCTTTATGAATATGATCGAGGATTGCAAAAAGCATAAAATTGATCTGATCATGACAAAATCTCTGAGCCGATTCTCACGAAATACCTTGGATTGCATCAAGTATATCCGCTTGCTGAAAGGTCTGGGGGTGGCCATAGAATTTGAAAAAGAGGGGCTGAACACTGGCGAACTGAGCAGCGAAATATTCTTGACCTGGTTCTCGGCCTTTGCTCAAGCGGAAAGCGAATCACTGAGCCAGAATATAACGATGGGAAAGCGACGCTTGTTTCAGGCGGGTAAATGTGCTTTTCCATATAATTCATTCATAGGCTACCGACCAGGGCCCGATGGCAAACCAGAGATTGACCCCAAACAGGCAAAAACTGTAAAGCGGATTTTTTACGGATACCTGGCAGGCAAAACCCCATCGCAGCTGAAAGCCGAGTTGGAGCAGGATCACGTTCCATCGCCTGCGGGTAAAGCGAAGTGGTCACGCGCAACGATTCAGAATATGCTTCACAACGAAAAGTATGCCGGGGATCTCCTTCTGCAAAAGACATATACGGCAGATTTCTTGACCAAAACGGTCAAGAAGAACCACGGAGAAGTATCGAGTGCTTGAGCCTGCATACCTAATAAAAGATCACAGCATATACCTATTAAGGAATTATGGCTATATCGAGTGATGATTTCATAAAGGGTCAATTGTTCATCAATAACTAATGCGCGCTTTCGCCTAATGACTTGTATTTGATTTACCTTTGCAATATCGATTTGTTCTTGTGTTTTAGAAATTTCTAGAATAAACTCTGCCATATCAGAAGCACAATCCAACAGATCTGAGCGTTTGTCGTTTGTGTGATCATAAGCGAGTAGCATATCCAATAGAGAGCGAGTTGCATATTCACAGATATACGGTTTTGAAGCTAACTTTCGATAAGAATTGATAACGGTAAGTGGCTTTAGATTGCTGAGCGACTCGTAATCTTTAGCGGTTAGTATAAAGTATTGAGACATCGGCTGCATGGAACCGTCTATATTTACAACACAGTTTAAATCAATAGAAAAGAAATCTGACAATTGATAGGTCGACGGATCATCTGGCATAGATGCAAAATAGAGAGCAAAGCGTAAATCGCTGATAGCCATTGCGGATACGCAGGGAATATCCTTTTTTAATCCGCATACAGGTTTTTTGTAAATAAACGCGTCGACTAAGCGAAGTAAATTTCGCTTGTCAGATTCTGTGAGATCGAGATGCTTAGATAGCGTTAAATAATCTGAAACTTTATGCGCAGCAAGCGTTTCCAATGATTTAGAGTCCATACATTGCATTCCCTTTGGGCAAATGATATACTTTATTATAAATCTATATCACACGCAATGTCCAGTGTTAGCTTGCTATAAATTGTCCGTATTTAAAGGAAAAGATACAATTTCCAATGGCTTTCTGCCAGATCAGCAAAGTCCGTTTGAATAACAAAGAAACGCTAACTTGGACAAAAATGCGTCACATATTGTATACTCGAAAACTGCATTAAAACGACGATAATATGGAAAATATTTGCGTTATCAAGATTGACCACTTGTGACAAAACTCCCGCAGGCAGGTCGCTCGCGGGAGTTTTTTTGCATATAGCCCCTTGGATTTTGTGCGATAGTTGATTCCCCATAAAAATAAGTGACGATATGAAAGTCTCATGCCCTGTAAGCGTGCATAACAAAATGCTTACGGGGCGTTTTGCTTTCCGGCAAAAATATATTACCTTGCGCCTTTCATTGTAAAAACAACAGGTATTGTTTTTAGTAGGCACCAGAGGTCAAACAGTACAGAGCAGTGATTGATATAGATCAAATCATATTTGAGCTTTTCTGCAGGGTTCAAATCATAGCCGCCATTGACCTGCGCGTAACCAGTCAGGCCCGGCATAACCTGCATACGGCTGCGGAAGTTCTCGACTTTGCCGTCAAGGTCGTCATAAACAGTGGGGCGTTCGGGGCGCGGGCCAACAAAGCTCATTTCGCCCATAAAGATGTTGAGCAGCTGCGGCAGTTCGTCCAGGTGGGTCAGGCGCAGGATATGGCCAACGCGGGTAATGCGTGTATCGTTTTCACTGGTCCACTTCGCATCATCCGGGGCAGTGCTTTGCTGCATAGAACGGAATTTGTAGATAGTAAAAGGCTTCCCGCCGTATCCAAGCCGTATTTGTGTGTAAATGATCTTGCCGGGGGAATCCAGCCAAACAACAAGCGCAATCACAGCCATGAGCAGCGCGCAGGTAACAAGCAGAACCAAAGAAAATACAAGATCAAACCCACGTTTGAGGATGAGATAGCTCATCCTGCGCAGTAAAGGTACAAAAGATGAGCAGCTGACGGGGCGGGGTTCCATAGCCGAATGATACATGCGGCATCGACCTTTCTGAAATGTATGGGGCCTGGCAAATACAACAAAAGCTATTTACAATGTTAACCCAAAATATACTCAAAATCAATACGTTTCGACAAGATTCATGAAGAAATATTATGAGTGTACGTTAAAATACAGTATAAAGATACATCTGATATGAATTTTTATGTTTGAACGAAGAAAAAAGCTCCCAACTTGTACCAGCTGGGAGCAAATGATAATGAAAAGGAGACGTTAATAGATTGCACATCCGCGTCTGCTGTTTTCTTTTACCAGATAAAGAGCTTTGTCAGCATCCTTGAAGATGAATCCGCAGGGCCAACGTATGAATACGTATGTCCGGCGGGGCTGCACGAGTAAGAAATGAATGCTTGCCAAAACAGATGAAATAGGCTAGAATAACAACGAATAATTCACGGCAGCCTGTAGTGGTCTGCCATGGTGGAGATGAACATGATTAAAACTGCTGCGGCAAGTAAAAAAGGTCAAAAGGCCTCCTTTGCCGCTTTCGCTGCGCGATTGAACAGATCGCGGTTTCGGCCAACGAGAATCTTTCGGTCAATAATGTTATCAGCGTTTCGCTGTCCATCACGTTCTATGAAAAGCAGATCGAAAAATAAGCTGCCGCCAAACGCTTGACAAAAGCGGCAACATATGCTAATTTAGTAAACAGTTAAATGCAAGGACGGGAACGAGTAACCGTTTTGCTGTATGCGAAAGAGAGGCCCCGGTTGGTGTAAGGGGCTGGCAGGCAAAGCGGTGAATACATCCCTGAGCAGCAGGCTGAACGCCTTTAATTAAAGGCTGTTAGGCTGGGCCGTGTGCGCACGTTACAGCGTTTGGGTGTCGCAGTTGTACACTTTGGCTGCCGCACCCGCGAAGGCCCGCCGCCGCGAGGCACGGGCAAACAGAGGTGGTACCGCGTATTTGATCGCCCTCTGCCAAATTCAACATTTGGCAGGGGCGTTTTATTTTTTGCCCTTGCCGCACAAACCAAGGAGGATGCAACCCCATGACCATTTATGACGAACTGAAAGCCCGCGGCCTGATTGCCCAGGTAACGGACGAGGAAGAAATCAAGGAAGTAATCAACAACGGCAAGGCTACTTTCTACATCGGCTTTGACTGCACAGCCGACAGCCTGACCGCCGGCCACTTTATGGCCCTGACCCTGATGAAGCGCCTGCAGATGGCAGGCAACAAACCCATTGCCCTGATTGGCGGTGGCACCACCATGATCGGCGACCCTTCTGGCCGTACCGACATGCGCAAAATGCTGACCAAAGAGGACATTGACCATAACGCCGAGTGCTTTAAGCGTCAGATGGAGCGCTTTATTGAGTTTGGCGAAGGCAAGGCCATGATGCTGAACAACGCTGACTGGCTGCTGAACCTGAATTACATTGAGCTGCTGCGTGAAGTTGGCCCCTGCTTTAGCGTGAACAACATGCTGCGTGCCGAATGCTACAAGCAGCGCATGGAGAAGGGCCTGTCCTTCCTGGAATTCAACTACATGATCATGCAGAGCTACGACTTCTACCACCTGTTCCAAAATTACGGCTGCAACATGGAGTTTGGCGGCGACGACCAGTGGAGCAACATGCTGGGCGGCACCGAGCTGATCCGCCGCAAGCTGGGCAAGGATGCTTACGCCATGACTATCACGCTGCTGACCGACAGCCAGGGCAAAAAGATGGGTAAGACCGCCGGCAACGCCGTTTGGCTTGACCCCAACAAGACCAGCCCGTTCGAGTTCTACCAGTACTGGCGCAATGTCGGCGATGCTGATGTACTCAAGTGCATCCGCATGCTGACCTTCCTGCCGCTGGAGCAGATCGATGAGATGGACCACTGGGAAGGCGAGCAGCTGAACAAGGCCAAGGAAATCCTGGCTTACGAGCTGACCAGCATGGTGCACGGTGCCGAGGAAGCTGAAAAGGCCCAGAGTGCAGCCCGCCAGCTGTTCAGCGGCGTAGCCGACCACGAGAACATGCCTACCACCCAGCTGGATGCTGCATTGGTCAAGGACGGTAAGGTTGGCCTGCTGGCTGCCATGGTTGGCGCCAAGCTGTGCGGTTCCAACCGTGAAGCCCGCCAGCTGGTACAGCAGGGCGGCGTTCTGGTGGACGGCGAGAAAGTGACCGACCCGACCTTTGGTCTGACGGTTGAGCAACTCCAGAATGGTGTCGTGATCAAAAAGGGGAAAAAGACCTACCACAAGGTAATGCTTTGATTGTCTGAATTTATAAAATGAGCGCGCAGGCTGCTGCATCCCCGGCACACCGGGTGGCAGCCTGCCGCTTTATTTTTGGAGCATACCTTGCCCCCACACGAGATTTAGGATATAATAAAAAAGTACGAAAAATGCGGCCGGGGGAGCAACCATGCCAAAAGATAAGCTGAAAACAATTTATGTGTGCAACCAGTGCGGCGAAACCAGTCCCCGCTGGCTGGGTCGCTGCCCGTCCTGCGGTGCATGGAACACGATGACCGAAGATGTGGTGGCAGAACCGGCAAAGTCTTCTTCCGGCCGCGCTGCCGCGTCGGTACGTGTGACGGGTCAGACCAGCCTGAAACCGTTGAAACTGAAAAACGTAAGCACGACCGAAGAAAAAAGCCGCATTGTAACTGGCATTGCAGAGCTGGACCGCGTGTTGGGCGGTGGCATTGTGCTGGGCAGTGTGATTTTGATTGGCGGCGAACCGGGCATCGGCAAATCTACCATTCTGCTGCAGCTGTGCGGCGAAGTAAGCCGGACGCGCTCGGTTCTGTATGTGACGGGCGAAGAATCCGTACGGCAGATCAAGCTGCGTGCCGTTCGGCTGGATGTGCCGCAGGATAATATCTCCATTGTGGCGGAAAGCGATGTGGATGAAATCTGCGGGCTGATTGAACAGATGAAGCCGGATCTTGTAGTGATCGATTCCATCCAGACGATGCGCTGCACGGATGTGGCGTCGTCCTCCGGCACGGTCAGCCAGGTCAAGGAAAGCTCGGCACGCTTCTTGAATGTGGCAAAAACGAATGAGATACCGACCTTTATTGTCGGCCATGTCAACAAAGACGGTGCCATTGCGGGTCCCAAAGTCATGGAGCACATTGTGGATACGGTGCTGTACTTTGAGGGCGATAAGACCCTGCCGTACCGCGTGCTGCGCGCCGTGAAAAACCGTTACGGCTCCACCAATGAGATCGGCATGTTTGATATGACCGGCAAGGGATTGGAACAAATCGAAAACCCCTCGCAGGTCATGCTGGAAGGGCGGCCGATTGGCATTTCCGGTACCTGCGTTGCCTGCGTGATGGAAGGTACGCGGCCAGTACTGAGTGAGATTCAGGCACTTGTAACGAAAACGGCGTTTCCAAGCCCACGACGCACGGCAAGCGGGTTTGACTATAACCGTATGTATCTGCTGCTGGCCGTGCTGGAAAAGCGCGCGGGCTATGTGTTTGGCAACCAGGATGTGTATATCAACATCATTGGCGGTCTGAAACTGGACGAGACTGCCTGCGATTTGCCGGTCTGCCTGGCAATGGCGTCCAGTCTGCTGGATCTGCCTGTACCTGAAAAAACACTGGCCATTGGTGAAGTGGGTCTGGGCGGGGAAGTGCGCAGCGTGCCGCACCTGGAAACCCGCCTGCGGGAGGCCCAGCGCGTGGGCTTTGATACCGCCATTGTGCCCAAACATAACCTGAACATGCTGGATGCTGCGCAATTCCCGGGGCTACGCCTGGTGGGCGTTGCATACCTGCGGGAAGCCATCAATTCAATCAAAATCAATAAATAATAAGGTATGGGCAGCGACCCAAACCAAGAGGAGTATATCATGAGCGAACAGGAAAAGAATACGACCCCGGCACAGAATGCAGCCCCGGCAGCACCCAAACCGCCGAAAATTGATAATGCAGCGCTGAAAAAGGCTGCTGCGGCCCTGCGTGAGGAAAACAATCCGCAGAACTTTAATGCGGTTATCAACCTGATGATGCGCGGTGTATTCCTTGCACCGGCTAAGATTGAAATTGGCGAAAACGCTCCTAAACCGGACGAAAATGGACGAATCCAGCTGCCAAAAGACACCAAGGTGACCTTTGCGCTGCTGAAATCTGGTGATGGAAAGTCTTTCTTTACCGCATTCACCGATGCAGAAGAACTGGATAAGTGGCAGAATAAGCCCGCTGGTCAGGTTATGCTGCTGCGCTTTGATGATTACGCCCGGATGCTGAACGGTAACGACCATGTGGCAGGTTTTGTGCTGAACCCGTTCACGGATAACCTGCGCTTTAACTCGGATATGGTTGCATCTTTGCTGAAACAGCGCAATGCGATGCTGGAAAAAATCAAGCAGACCGCCGCGCAGCAGGCAGCCCAGCGCAATGCACAGATCAAGCCCGGCGATAAGGTGACGATCGTGGAGCCTTCGGTATACCCGGATGAATTGGTCAACCCGCTGTGTGCCGAGTTGGAAAAGTACCCGATGGTGGGAGCCGCATACCTACAGATCATGGTGATCAACGGAGCAACCAAGAGTTATCTTTTGGTTCTGGATGCACCCAAGGACGATGCACTGTTCAAAGCCGCAGGCGATGCAGCGCGCCCGTTCCTGGTCAGCAATGAGAAAAAGATGAACCTGAACATCACGATTTCTACATCGCCGCTGGGCCAGCAAGGCATGCGCGGCAGCGAGCCGTTTTATATTAAGGGCCAGGGCCGTGTAGATAATCTGGGTGATGACGAAGATTGATAAAAGGCTGAATTTGGTATCGAATGATATGCCATGGTGATGGCTGCGATAGACCTATTGGATGAACATCGCAATAAATAAGTAAATAAAATAAAAATAGGCAAATAAAAGAGCGAACGGAAAGAAGAATAAAACCAGGAGCTACTGGCATGCAGAGAACACACGAAATCTTGAATCTATCTACAAGTGGGTGCAGGATTTCGTGTGTTTTTGCATAACATACAATTTCGCTAAAGACGAGTTTAGCGAAATATGGAGGAGGGCTTTACTCACAATAATGAGTACATACATTGATGTGGCGCACCCAAACCGGCATGCGCCGTATACGGATATTCCGGATCTTGTTATGGATTATCTGCATTATCTGGATGTTGTCAAGCTGCGTTCGCCGCGCACCATTAACGGTTACTATCTGGACCTGCGCGGTTTCTTCCGCTATATGATGATGGTTTGGAACCTTGCGCAGCCAGATACACCGCCGGAAGAAATTGACTTGACCCATATTACCAAACGCCAGATCAGCACCATTACCAAACGGGATATTATCAATTACCTGGATTACGCCCGCAGTAATGATAACGGTGCCAAGGCCCGTGCCCGCAAGCTGAGCGCCCTGCGCGGCTTTTTTGGTTACCTTTGCCACCAGATCAATGAACTGAGCGAAAATCCAACGGATAATATCAACCTTGGCAGCCCAAAGAAATCCCTGCCCAAATATCTGAGTGCCAGTGAAAGCATACGGTTGTTAAAAAATATACAAAGTGACTTTTATGAACGGGACTACTGTATTATTGTCTTTTTCCTGAATTGCGGTATGCGCTTGGCGGAACTGATCACAATCAATCTTGGCGATTTTAAGGACGATACCATTAAAATTACCGGCAAAGGAAACAAAGAACGCCTGGTGTACCTGAACACCGCGTGCCAGGCTGCGTTGGAGCATTACCTGCCCGCGCGGGCTGCGCTAAACAACCTGCGGGATAAAGAAGCACTTTTTGTATCCAAAAAGACTGGCAGACGCTTAACAGCGCGCCGTGTGGAGCAGATTGTTGCCAACTGCCTGAAATCAGCGGGCTTGGACAATATGGGTTATTCGCCGCATAAACTGCGCCATACCGCCGCTACACTCATGTATCAGGGCGGTGTGGATATGCTGGCCATCAAGGAAATCCTGGGGCACGAGAATGTATCCACGACGCAGATTTATACCCATATCAACCAGCAACAGTTGAAACAGGCGGTGGAAGCCTCTCCCCTTGCGGATACTGGCTATATTGCACCGCAGTCCAAAGCGATGACGGATTCAAAGCAGGACACTGGCGAAGAGGACAGCTGAACCGGAAAACATAAAGCTGCTGACAGCGCACCCTAGCAGGCAAAGCAGATAATGTACAGATAAGCGCCGGATTGCGCCGTTGAGCGCACAACGGCAGCCGGAAAAAACAATGCTGGACAGGCTTTGACTTACCCTGCACGAACTATGCGCAAGCCAAAGCATGAATGCCGACAGCACAAGCTCCGGCAGGCAGTTCAGGAGCCAATAAACAACAAGCGCACGTGCCCCGCCGGACGCATAAATGGCGGAAGCGCACACACCTAATACAGTGCCCTTGAACGCAAAATAAGCCCCCATAAAAATGCTGCCCCACAAATGAAAACCGCAGAGATAAATCAGCGATGCCTGCAAAAATGCCGCGGAAAACCAACTGCACCAGACAGACCAGAATGCCGTATAACTTTGTGCGGCCATGACATGCTCTGTAAGCGAAGTGAAAGCACCGTGGAGCTCAAACCGGCCGAGCGGAATGCCGGCGAGATACCCGGTCAGAAACGCAGAAGAGAAAGCGAATAGATCGTTTTTGCCTGCAAGTTTTTGTGTGCCCAGGGCAGCAGCCGCACCGGCGGATGAACCGCTGTTAAGAGCCCTTTTGGGCGTGTAAGGGGCCGGTGCTGGTCGCGGGGCGCGCATCAGCGTTCGGGCGCAGTGTTCCCTACTGCGCCCAATGCACTCAGCACGCCGCCTGCGGTGCCGCCGAACAGCAGCGCTGCAAGTAAGGCGAGGTTCACATGATCAAATACAAGCGGTTTGCCGCTCAAAGCGGTAGTGAGGCTCAAACACAGCGCATAAAAGACGCCCACGGAAACACCGCATAAGAGCCGTTTTTGAGCAATACCGTTCGCAAGAACGAGACCGGAAAGAACAGCCCCCACCGCCACGCTGGCACAGGTTGCCGGTTTGACAAGTTCCAGCGAGAGTGCAGTATGGGCAAAAATCTGTGCGGCCAAAGCGAAAAGCAGGATGGCGGTACCCACGCCGCAGCCGAAACTTTTGATCAGCAGCCAAGATAAATGGCCGCTGGATTTACTGCGGACTTTGCAGATATGAGTTGATCGAAGTTTGGCAGATGAAGCCCTTGAATTAGCAGCAAACATAAAGAAAACGCCCCCTTTGCATGGTACAAACTATGCAAAAGGGGCGTTTGTTATTCAGGTAATACAGTCAGAACCAATCAGTTCTTCTTGGCAGGAGCATCTTTCTTGGCGGTATCTTTTGCAGTGTTGCCCATGTCCAGCTTCTCAACGGAGGAAATAGCGGAACGGCGGAAGCGAATCTTCACACGGTCGCTGGTGGTTTCCAGAACAAAGGTATCATCCTTATCATTGATAGCAGCAACGCGGCCAACAACACCACCAATGGTAATAACGGTATCGCCTACTTCGATGGAAGCGCGCATGGCAGCATCTTTCTTGTCCTGCTTTTTCTGGGGCAGGTACAGGATGATGTACATGAACACAAGGATCAGAACCATCGGCAGGAAAGTGACAAGCAGGCTGGCGGTGCTGGAAGTATCAGCGGTCAAAAATTCGATCATAATGTGGAACTCCTTAAATTTTGATTTTACAGTATTTCTATTATTATACAGGCTTTCGCCATAAACCGCAAGGGGGTAAAGCAAGGAAACACGGAATCCGCTTAAATTCTGGAATCCAGAAGATGCACATACTTATCATGGAACTGCTGGAATGTGCCGTTATCCAACGCTTCACGAATCCGCTCCATCAAATGATTGTAGAAATACAGGTTGTGCATAACAGCCAAACGCATACCCAGCATTTCATCTGCCTTTTGCAGGTGGCGGATGTAAGCGCGGCTGTAATTGCGGCAGACCGGGCAATCGCACTGCGGGTCAATGGGCTGTTCGTCACGCTCATATTTCAGGTTTTTAATGTTGATGATGCCGTTCCATGTGAACAGGTGGCCATGGCGGGCGTTGCGGCTGGGCATGACGCAGTCAAACAAATCCACACCGCGGTACACGCCCTCAATGATGTTGCCGGGGGTGCCAACGCCCATCAGGTAGCGGATCTTATCCGCCGGGGCGTAAGGTTCTACCGCGCTGATCACATCATACATCACTTCGGCAGGTTCGCCGACAGCAAGGCCGCCGATTGCATAACCGTCCAGATCATATTCAGCAATCTGCTTCATGTGCTCAACGCGCAGGTCTTTGTAGGTGCAGCCCTGATTGATGCCAAACAGCAGCTGGTCCGGGTTCACGGCCTTGCCCTCGTGCTTCAGGCGGGCCATTTCCGCCTTGCAGCGCAGCAGCCAGCGTGCGGTACGCGCGCAGCTGTTTTTGGCGTAATCATATTCAGCGGGGTTTTCCACGCATTCATCAAAGGCCATGGCAATGGTGGAGCCAAGGTTTGCCTGAATCTGCATGCTCTGTTCCGGCCCCATAAAAATGCGGTGGCCGTCCAGATGAGAGTTGAACGTTACGCCTTCCTCGGTAATGTGGCGCAGCTTGGCAAGGCTGAACACCTGAAATCCGCCGCTGTCGGTCAGGATCGGGCCGTCCCAGCGGGTAAACTTGTGCAGGCCGCCCATATCGGCAACGACCTGATCACCGGGACGCAAGTGGAGATGATAGGTGTTGCACAGCATGACCTGTGCGCGGATTTCTTTCAAATCATGTGCCGAAAGCCCGCCTTTGATCGCGGCAGCAGTGGCAACGTTTTGGAAAGCAGGTGTCTGAACCGTGCCGTGCACAGTCTGGAACTCGCCGCGGCGGGCTGCACCCTCTTTTTTAATCAGGCGGTATGGCATAAATGACGGTCTCCCCTGTTTTGCTGTTTCATTTTGTTCAAAAACATGCGGCGCCAGAGTGTTTTCCTGCGCCGCTTTGTGATTTTATTATACTGGAAGCAGTAGGATAAGTCAACCGTTCTGCGAGGCAGGCTTATTGGATGAACATGGCATCGCCAAAGGAGAAAAAGCGATATTTTTTCTGTACGGCAACCTTATATGCAGCCATGGTTTTCTCATACCCGTAAAACGCAGAGATCAGCATAATCAGAGTGCTTTCCGGCAGGTGGAAGTTTGTCACCAGGCCGTCAATAGCGTGCAGCTCTACACCGGGGTACAGGAAAATATCGGTAGTACCGCTGCAAGGGACAATCTTGCCGTACTTGGCCCAGACGGCTTCCAGCGTGCGGCAGCTGGTGGTACCGACAGCAATTACGCGATGGCCGCTGGCGCGTGCTGCGTTGATGGCCTCGGCTGCAGTATCATCCACGCAGTACCATTCGGTGTGCATCTGGTGCTCCTGAATATTATCCTCGCTGACAGGGCGGAAGGTGCCAAGGCCAACGTGCAGGGTCACTTCCACAATGTTGACCCCCTTGGCACGGATGGTATCCAGCAGTTCCGGGGTAAAATGCAGCCCGGCTGTGGGGGCAGCCGCGCTGCCAAGCTCTTTGGCGTATACGGTCTGGTACTGGCTCTGATCCTCTAGCTGGCGGGTGATGTACGGCGGCAGCGGCATTTTGCCGAACTCATCCAGCTTTTCGTACAAAGTCTGGGTATCGTATTGGAAGGTTACATATTTGTTGCCATCCGGCAGGGTCTCGTCTACTGTGGCCGTCAGGGAGCCGTCGCCAAAGCTCAGCTTGGTGCCAGCCTGCATCCGGCGGCCGGGGCGGGCCAGGCATTCCCAGGTGTCACCGTGGGCCTGGCGGAGCAGCAGAACCTCGCACACGGCGCCGGTGGGCACTTTAACACCCATCAAGCGGGCAGGCAGAACCTTAGAATTGTTGACGACCAGCACATCTCCGGCGTTCAGGTATTCCGGCAGGTCATGGAAGATGCGGTGTTCAATCGTATCATTCTTGCGGTCAAGCACCATCAGGCGGGCGCTGTCACGCGGGTCAGCGGGCTCCTGGGCAATCAGTTCTTTGGGCAGGTCATACCAAAAATCTTTCTTTAACATTGTTTTGCTTCCTTTTTGCGTTGACAAGTTGGCCGTGCAATGCTATTATTGAGGCATGCAGGCGGCGATTGTATCTTACAGCAGCCGCCATGCGGCACAGAGGCGCGGATTTCATCAGTATATTCCCTTTTATGCCAGCCAAAGGCTTGTGGGGAATGGAAAGGGACGTCCGCCGAAGGCGATGCACGGCACGCATCGTTCCTGGGCCCGCAGCCGAACAGGGGCGGGACTGTCACGTTAGGATTAACGTGTTGCGCTGTGCTCATGCAATGTATCATTATATTGCATTTTGTGCCGGTTTTCAAGCCGGTTTTTTTATTATCTCGTGTTTGGCAGCAAAAGGGCTTGAATGTGGCGGCAGGTTTGTGTTTACCCCCTGCAAACCTGCGGCGGCAGCTGCATATAGGTAATGGTATGGGGCTGGGAACAGAAGCAGAATCCCCAAATGTGCGTTGGGGTTCTGGAGGAAAGGACGGCAGTTTAAGATGAAACAGTACAAAGTTGGCGTTGTTGGTGCAACTGGCATGGTGGGCCAGCGTTTTATTACCCTGCTGGAAAATCATCCCTGGTTTAAGCTTACGGCTCTGGCTGCATCGGCACGCTCCGCAGGCAAGACCTATGAGGATGCTGTCGGCAGCCGCTGGCTGATGAAAACACCGATGCCGGAAGCAGTCAAAAAGATGGTGGTTCTGGATGCTTCCAAGGTGGAAGAAGTTGCTGCACAGGTGGATTTTGTGTTCTGTGCAGTCAACATGAAAAAGGATGAAATCAAAGCGCTGGAAGAAGCTTACGCCAAGGCAGAATGCCCTGTGGTTTCCAACAACAGCGCACACCGCATGACACCGGATGTTCCGATGGTAGTGCCTGAAATCAATGCAGACCACCTGGAAATCATCCCCGCACAGCGCAAGCGCCTGGGCACCAAGCGCGGCTTTATTGCCGTCAAGTCCAACTGCAGCCTGCAGAGCTATGTGCCTGCCCTGCACCCGCTGATGAAGGATTACAGCGTAACCAAGTGCCTGGTCTGCACCTATCAGGCAATCTCCGGCGCTGGCAAAACGTTTGAGACTTTCCCCGATATCCTGGATAACGTGATTCCCTACATCGGTGGTGAAGAAGAAAAGAGTGAGCAGGAGCCGCTGAAGCTGTGGGGCCACATTGATGGCGATAAGATTGTGCCCGCAACTGCACCTTCCATTACGGCCCAGTGCCTGCGCGTACCGGTATCCGATGGCCACATGGGCGCGGTGTTCGTAAGCTTTGATAAAAAGCCCACCAAAGAAGAAATCCTGAAAACCTGGAAAGAATTTCATGGCCCGGCGCAGGATCTGGACCTGCCCAGCGCACCCAAACAGTTCCTGCATTACTTTGAAGAAGATGACCGCCCCCAGCCCAAGCTGGACCGCATGATTGAAAACGGCATGGCTGTCAGCATTGGTCGCCTGCGTGAGGATACCCAGTACGATTACAAGTTTGTCTGCCTGTCCCACAACACGCTGCGCGGCGCAGCAGGCGGTGCAGTTCTGCTGGCAGAACTGTTGGCCGTTAAGGGCTATTTTGACTAATCATCCCCTAGATTGAAGGAGAAACATTCCCTATGAAACAACCTGTATTTACCGGTGCTGCTGTTGCCATCATTACCCCCATGCACGCAGACGGAACCGTCAACTTTGAGGAGCTGGGCCGCATTATTGATGATCAGATTGCACACGGCACGGATGCCATTGTGATCTGCGGCACCACGGGTGAATCCGCAGCGCTCAGCCACGAAGAGCATGTGGAGTGCATCCGTTTTGCTGTGAAGCATACCGCAAAGCGCGTTCCTGTTATTGCGGGCACGGGCTCCAACGATACGGCCTTTGCCATTGAGATCTCCAAAGAGGCCGAGGAAGCCGGTGCAGATGCCCTGCTGCTGGTTACCCCTTATTACAACAAAACCAGCCAGGCGGGCCTGATTGCCCACTATACGGCCATTGCAAATGCCGTTACCCTGCCCTGCATCATTTACAATGTTCCGTCCCGTACCGGTGTGAATCTGCAGCCCGCCACACTGGCGGAGCTTGCCAAGCTGCCCAATGTAAACGCTGTAAAGGAAGCCAGCGGCAATATCTCCCAGGTTGCGGATGTTGCAGCCCTGTGTGGCGAGGAACTGAACATTTATTCTGGCAACGATGACCAGATTGTGCCGATCTTGTCCTTGGGCGGAAAGGGCGTCATCAGCGTGCTTTCCAATGTTGCGCCGCAGCAGGCACACGATATCTGTGCCGCATGGTTTTCCGGTGACACGGCAAAGAGCCTGGAACTGCAGCTGAAAGCGCTGCCGCTGTGCCATGCCCTGTTTGCTGATGTAAACCCCATCCCGGTCAAATGGGCAATGAACCGCCTGGGCTGGAATGCGGGTCCATTGCGCCTGCCTCTGGTGGAGCCTTCGGCTGCCGTGCAGCAGTCCCTGGAAAATGAGATGAAGGCTTATGGCGTTCTGAAATAAAATAATCACGACCAGGCCCGCAGTACCGCGGATTTGTTGCGGCGCCGCGGGCCTGTGCTTTGGAAAAGGAAGGAACCAAATTAAGATGACGGATTTGATTATTCAGGGCATTAACGGCCGTATGGGCCATACCCTTGTGGAAAAGATCTCTGCCCGCAGCGATTGCCGCATTGTTGCCGGTGTGGACCAGAAAGCCGGTCAGATCGGGGATATCCCGGTTTACGCTTCGCTGGAAGATTTGCCGGAGGCAAAGGGAATCGTAATTGATTTTACTTCCCCTGCCGGTACGGTGCACGCGGCACAGTTCTGCGCGGCACATGGTATGCCTTGCGTGCTTTGCTCGACCGGTTTGAGCAAAGAGGACGAGGCTGTGGTGGAACAGGCCAGCGAGAAGGTGCCGGTGTTCCGCAGCGCCAATATGTCGGTTGGCATCAATGTGTTGATCGAGCTGGCCCGCCGTGCTACCAGGCTGTTTGATGGCGAGTTTGATATCGAAATTGTGGAGAAGCACCATCACAACAAGCTGGATGCCCCCAGCGGAACCGCTTTGATGATCGCAAATGCCATCAACGAGGAAGCTGGCGGCAAATATGAGTATGTCTATGACCGCCACGCTGTGCGCCAGAAGCGCGGCGTACAGGAATTGGGCATCAGCTCCGTGCGCGGCGGCGGCATTGTGGGCGACCATGATGTGCTGTTCTGCGGCCCGGAAGAGGTTGTGACCATCAGCCATGTGGCCCAGAGCCGCGGTGTGTTTGCCGATGGCGCTGTACAGGCAGCACTCTTCCTGGATGGGTGTGAGCCGGGTTACTACACCATGACGGATATGCTCAAGGGTAAAATGCAATGTCTTTAAGATCCCATGAAGCTGCTGCGTGCGCAGTAATTGCAATTGGCGTGTGCGGTGTGTTGGTTGGTTCCCTGCTGGTAGAATCCATGCGGAACGGTCAAAGCAGTGCAAAAGCCACGGTAAGCACAGCACAAAGCACCGAAGAAGTCCAGGCACAGACAGAACCGACACAGACGCCCGCGCCAACACCTGAACCGGAACCGGTCGTACAGACAGTACACTTTTCTGCAACCGGGGATAACCTGATCCACGAGGGCATTTACAACCAGGCCAGGGCGCGCGGCAGTGATGGCCACTATGACTTTATCCCTGCCTATGAAAATCTGCGGGATTTTTACGCCGGGTTTGATGTGAACTGGCTCAACCAGGAAACGCTGGTCAATGATGATTATGAACCTTCCGGTTACCCGATGTTCTCTACGCCTGGGGATATTACCAATGCGCTGTATAATGTTGGCTTCCGGGTGTTCAGCCTTTCCAACAACCACAGCTATGATAAAGGCGCTGGCGGCATTGCCTCTTCGATGGCACACTGGGCGGCTATGCCGGATGATGTGGTGTCCATGGGGTTTTATAATCTGGAAACCTATGATGACTATGTGTACCAGACAGTAAACGGCGTTACCATCGGCTATCTTTCTTATACGGAGATGACCAACGGCCTGCCAACGCCGTCCGGCAGTGAATATGGCGTGGTTTATCTGGACCAGAGGGATGTGATTGAAAAGCAGATCACGGATATGCGCCCCAACTGTGACGTTCTGGTCGTCAGCTGCCACTGGGGTGTTGAAGGCAGCCATACAGTTACGGATGCACAGCGCGAAACAGCCCAATGGCTGGCTGACCAGGGTGCAGACCTAATCATTGGCACCCACCCGCATGTGACGCAGACGGCGCAGTGGCTGACAGGAACGAATGAGAATAAGTCGTTTGTTGCCTATTCGCTGGGGAACTTTATCAATGCGCAGGATATGCCGGACAATATGATCGGTGCCATTCTGGATGTGACGTTCCAGAAAACAACCGCAGCAGATGGTACCGTTACCGTGGAAATTCAAAACCCGGTACTGCACCCGGTGATCACCCAGTATGAGCCGCATTATGCAAACATTCGGGTTTACCTGTATAAAGACTATACGGATGAACTGGGAGCTGCACATGGCAACTTTGCATTGAGCAGGGCTTCCATTGAACAGGTTTTGAATGGTTCAATCGATTCTGAGTTTTTATCGTTAGAATAAAGGCAACACCGCACAATTCCCGCCTTACGGCTTAAGCACCGCTTCGGCGGCTG